>ENA-OPCT01000228-OPCT01000228.1-human-gut-metagenome-genome-assembly--contig:-NODE-228-length-32940-cov-7.559951_pt1 | contig 32940 bp, 27 predicted proteins | sample MGYA00241572_ERZ501495 | MGnify/ENA primary metagenome ERZ501495 (study PRJEB25962, sample SAMEA2042580) | human gut metagenome | biome: human gut; feature: human-associated habitat; material: faeces... | reverse complement strand
GGACAGATTTCCGTAAAAGTAACAGGAAGTGGCGGCGAGCCGTCGTGCTGCGAGCCGACATCGACGCCCTGCCCATCCGCGAACAGAGCGGCGCGGCGTGGAGTTCCGAGAACGACGGAGTGATGCACGCCTGCGGGCACGACATCCACGCAGCGGTGCTCTACGGCACCCTGCTCCGGCTCTCCGCCGAGCGGAATTTCGAGGGTACTCTTTTCGGAATCTTCCAACCCGGAGAGGAATCGAATCCCGGCGGAGCCTCCAAAGTGCTGGCCGAAAACCCCTTCGAAGGCTATACGGTGCTGGCCGTCGTCGGCGAGCACGTCGAACCCGCTTTGGACGCGGGCACGCTGGGCTTCCGCGCGGGCAAGTACATGGCCTCCAACGACGAACTGCGCCTCACGCTCGAAGGCGCGGGCGGCCACGCGGCCATGCGTGCCGAACACCGCGACACGGTGAGCGCCGCCGCACAACTGATCCTGCACCTCACGGCCCTGAACACGCCCGAACGGGTCGTTTCGATCGGCAAGGTCGAAGCTGCGGGCGCTACGAACGTCATCCCGGACCGGGTCTATATGGAGGGAACGATGCGTACCTTCGACGAACGGGAACGGGCCGAAGTGAAACGCAGGATCGAAGAACTCGCCGCCGCGAACGACGCCTCGTACGGCGTACGAACCCGGGTACACTTCACCCCCGGCTACCCGTGCGTGGTCAATGACCCGGAGTTGATCCGGCAGGCCGTCGCACTGGCCGAAACCGAAGGAATTCCCTTTCAAATGCTGCCCCTGCGCATGACTTCCGAAGATTTCGGCTTCTACGGCACCCGCTACCCGGCGATCTTCTACCGCCTGGGCGTCGGTCCCGGAGCCGGAAAACTGCATACATCCACCTTCAATCCCGACGAGGCGGCCATTCCGACCGGCATCCGGTTCATGGAACTCCTCGCCCGTAACTATTTCAACCGATGAATAAACTGAAAAATACGAAGAAGTCGGCCGCATTCGACCGCTCTTCGCTGATCATTAACCTGTTCCGGGAATTCCCGAACAACAAGTTCTCCCTCAAGCATCTGGCTTCGGCCTCGGGCGGCGCCACCAAGGAGGGCCGTCTTCGTACCCGTGAAATCATCACGGAACTGCTCGCCCAGGGCACTATCGAGGAGTGCGGGCAGGAAAAGTACCGTCTCAGCGGCAAGGAGCGTCCCCGTCAGGAGGGCATCGTACAGATGATCTCGACAGGAGCGATGTATATCCGCTCCGAGGAGTTCGAAAACGACGTATATGTCAGCCAGCGCAATTCGCTGAATGCTCTGGACGGCGACCGCGTGGAGTTCGTCATCACCCGCCGCTCCCACGCCGGGTCCCTCGAAGGCGAGATCACCCGCATCGTGGAGCGCAGCCGCAAGCAATACGTGGGCACGGCCGACGTGAGCGACCACGCCATCTTCGTCAAGATGGATCCCCGGCGTATGCCGATGGACGTCTATCTCTCCAAGCGGGACAACCCTAACGTACAGCACGGCGACAAAGTCGTGATCCGCATCACGGACTGGGCGCTGGGTTCCAAAAGCCCCGCCGGAGAGCTGGTCGAGGTATTGGGCCGCGCCGGAGAGAACAATACCGAGATGCACGCCATCCTGGCCGAATACGGCCTGCCCTACCATTTCGAGCAAAAGGTCGAAGATGCGGCCCAGGCCATTCCTTCGACGATCACCAAAGCCGATTATGCCGCCCGGCGCGACTTCCGCAAGATAACGACCTTCACCATCGACCCGGCGGACGCCAAGGACTTCGACGACGCCCTCTCGATCCGCAAGATCGAAGACGGCGTGTGGGAGGTGGGCGTACATATCGCCGACGTGACCCACTACGTTCAACCCCGCTCGGTGATCGACACCGAAGCCGAGGAGCGCGGCACGTCGGTCTATCTGGTCGATCGTACGATTCCGATGCTGCCCGAAAAATTGAGCAACGAACTTTGCTCGCTGCGCCCCGACGAAGAGAGTCTCTGCTTCTCGGCGGTCTTCACGCTCAACGAGGAAGCCGAAGTACTGGACAAATGGTTCGGCCGCACGGTCATCCTCTCCGACCGCCGCTTCACCTACGAGGAGGCGCAGCAGATCATCGAAACCGGCAAGGGCGACTTCGCCGAAGAGGTGCTGACGCTCAACCGTCTGGCCCAGCGGATGCGCAAAACACGCTTCAAGCGCGGAGCCGTGAGCTTCCAGCGCGAAGAAGCCAAGTTCAAACTCGACGCCGAAGGCAAACCGCTGGGCGTCTATTTCAAGGAGCAAAAGGAGGCCAACCAGCTCATCGAAGAGTTCATGCTGCTGGCCAACAAACAGGTCGCCGAATTCTGCGGACATCACAAAGTGAACGGCCGTGCCGTTCGGCGTACGATGGTTTACCGCGTACACGACGTTCCGAACGAGGAGAAGCTCGAAAAGTTCCGGACCTTCGTTCTGCGCTTCGGCTACGTATTCAAGGCCGACAAGGGACGCGCCGTGGCCAAGGAGATGAACAAGCTGCTGGGACAGGCCAAAGGACGCATCGAGGAGAACGTCATTTCGAACCTCGCCGTACGTGCGATGTCCAAGGCCTTCTATTCGACCGACAACATCGGTCACTACGGCCTCGCTTTCCCCTACTACACGCATTTCACCTCGCCGATCCGCCGCTACCCGGACATGATGGTCCACCGGCTGCTGGCCCGCTACCTCGAAGGAGGCAAATCGGCCGACCGCGACACCTTCGAGAAACTCTGCGTACACGCCTCGGAGCGGGAAGTGATCGCTGCCGAAGCCGAACGCGCCTCGATCAAGTACAAAATGGTGGAGTTCATGCAGGACAAGATCGGCCAGTTCTTCGACGGCCATATCTCGGGCATGAGCGACTGGGGCATGTACGTCGAGCTGGACGAAACCCACATCGAAGGCATGGTTTCGCTGCGGGAAATGGAGGACGACCTCTACCAGTTCGACGAGAACCGCTACGAGGTCTATGGACGCCGCAAAGGACGGATCTTCACCTTGGGCGATGCCGTGCGTATTCGCGTCAAGCGGGCCGATCTGCAACGCCGCCAGCTCGATTTCAAACTGGTGCACGATGCGGCGGCCGACTCCCGCGAGGACGACGTAAAGGGGCACGCAGCGATTCCGGTACGCCGCCAAAGCACGTCCCGACCGGGTAAGGGCGGCAAAACGTCCCGCAAAGGGGGCAAAAAAGGATCGAAGCGATGATCCGGGAACAGACGCAGCGAACCGCCGGGACCGGCCCCAACCGTGCGGAAGAGATATACGAAAAATGTCTGAAGCGTGATCCCCTCACGGCGGAGGAGGCGTATTGGCTTTACGAACAGGCCCCCCTGCAGGAGCTGGCTCTCACGGCTGACCGCGTGCGCCGTGCCGTAGTGCCCGACCTGGAGGTCGTGACCTGGCAGATCGACCGCAACGTGAACATCACCAACGTCTGCATTTCGGGCTGCCACTTCTGCAATTTCCACTGCAAACCCCACCAGACGGAGCGGGCTTTCATCACTACGCTGGATGAATACAAGGAGAAAATCGAGCGGATGCTCGCCCTCGGCGGCGACCAGTTGCTGCTGCAGGGCGGTCTACACCCGAAGCTGGGGATCGATTTCTACGAGGAGCTCTTCTCGACACTCAAGAGCCTCTATCCGCAGGTACGCCTGCACGCCCTCGGAGCGCCCGAAGTGGCGCACATCGCCCGCATCAGCGGCCTCACCACGCTCGACACCCTGAAACGGCTGATCGCCGCCGGATTGGACTCCCTGCCGGGTGCCGGGGCCGAGATCCTCGATCCCGGCGTGCGGAAAGCCATCTCGCCCGCCAAACCTTCGGTCGAGGAGTGGATCCAGGTGATGCACGAAGCCCACTGCCTCAACCTGCCGACCTCGGCGACGATGATGTACGGCCATGTAGAAACATCCCGTCAGCGTGTGGACCACCTGCTGCGCATCCGCGACCTGCAGGCCCGCTGTCCCGAAGGACATTACGGCTTTCTGGCCTTCATCCCTTGGATTTTTCGCTCGTCGGGCACCGAATTGGAGCGGCAGGGAGTTGCAACCCGCTTTTCACCATTGGAATACATTCGCATAATCGCCGTCAGCCGACTGGTTCTGAACAACATCCGCAACATCCAGGCTTCGTGGCTCACCGTCGGCAAGGCCACCGCTCAGGTAGCGCTGCACAGCGGCGCCAACGACATGGGTTCGATCATGATCGAGGAGAACGTCGTTTCTTCGGCCGGGGCGCACAACCAGTTCGATGCCGCAGGCATCCAACAAGCGATCCGCGAGGCGGGCTTCACGCCTCGTCTGCGGGACCAGCTTTACCGAATGCGGTAACGATCCCCATGCGGCAAGCCATATCAACTGAAGAGGGGTATTTCCCTGCACGAAAAAAAGCCGGAAAATTCCGGCTTTTTTATTCGGAACGAATTTTGAACTCTACCCGACGATTATAACCAACTCCCTATGACGGCATATTTACGGCCTGCTCTTCGACAGACAAGATTCTTCTCTCGATCCGGACTTACACGACATCTCGGACTTCTATACCGGACCGTACAGCCGACTATTGTGCTGTTCCTGCTTGTACTCGCCCTAACGGGCTGCCTTTCCGAAGAGATCCCGACGGAAAAGGAAACCACGCTCGTCCGCGTCGGAGAGGAGGCCCCTCACTTCACGGTCGGAATGCTCGACGACACAGCGATCACCCTGTCCGACCTGCAAGGCAACGTGGTGTTGCTTACCTTCTTCTCCACGTGGTGCCCGACCTGCCGGAAACAAATGCAGCAGATGCAAACCCAAATCGTCGATCGCTTTGCTGACCGGAAATTTCGCTTCCTTCCAATCAATCGAGGCGAAACGCAGCAGACCGTTCAAGAGTTCTGCCGCGAGCTGGGAATCGCATTCTCCGTAGGTCTGGATCCCGACATGTCAATCTACTCGCTCTACGCCACCCGATACGTTCCCCGCAACTTTATCATCAGTCCCAATGGCAAAATCCTGCTCTCCGAAACCGACTACGACGCAACAATACAACGCCTGCTGATCGAGCAAATCGAACAAGCGCTCCAAACAACAGAATAAAGCAGCATACCCAACAAAGCCGACCACACAAAACAGCCGTCTATGACTGACATGACCGGATTCCGAAGACACCCCGGAATTCCAGCGGTTTCCACCCCGTAACCGTCCGATCTGCCGGGACACAGCAACATTGCCGAACCCCGCAATTTACTCCACCTCGAATCGAACCGTCCCCTCTCATGCCTTCTCCAAAACCCCTCCACACACACCCTCTTCCTCACAAAACACAAACAGGCGGAGCTTGCAGAAGCTCCGCCTGTTCTTTCGAAATCCGGGATTTCGATTACTTCATCAGACCGGTTACCAGGAAGGTGATCGCCACGGTCAAAATACCGTACAACTCCGGGAAAGCGGCGAGGATCAGGGTTTTGGTACCCACGTCATGACCGTTACCTACGGCAGCGATACCGTTGGCGCAAAGCTGGCCCTGACGATACGACGAGAAAAAGTTCACCAGGCCGACCAAGATACCCAAACCGAAGATAGCGGCCGCCTGCAGCATCGTAACCGAATCGGTCAGGTAATTCATGATAAGGAAGAGCGAGGCAAAGCCGTAAAGACCCTGCGAAGCGGGCAGACCCGACAGGATGATGTAGTTACCGAAGGCATTCGGGTTCTTCTTCATCGCACCGACTGCGGCATTGCCCGCGATAGTAGTACCATAGCAACTGCCTACGGCCGCCAGAGTAAACATGATGGCCATACCGAGATAGCCCAACGTAATAGGTTCCATAAATCGAATTTTGTTTTAGTTGTTAATATTGATTATCATTTAGTTTATTCGTTTTTCAACGGGGTGAAGACGCGCGTTGCGGCCTCGAACCCGGCGTTCTTGTAGAACTCCACGAACGTCAGACGCAGCGGATGCACCACCGACGAGAGAACGCACATGAAGAGGTTGATGCCGTGTCCCAGCAGCAGGATCAGCAACATCACGAGCTGCTTCACGACCGGAATATCGGGACTCATACCAACGGCCAACTGGTTGAAGACCATCGCCAGAATACCACCCGAAAGGCCGATGGCGAACAGACGGATGTACGACAGCAGATCGCCCACCAGCCCCGACACATTATTATAGGTATTCCAGATACCGAGTCCGAAGTTCACGAAGATATTCTTGCCCGGCGTATTGAAGAAGAACATCAGCACCAGGCCGATGCCCAGGATCACCAGATAAGCGACCGAATGGAACGTGAAGCCCACGCTTTCGGGCAGCAGGAACGCAACGGCACTATCGACCAGCACGATGATCCAGCCGATCAGTCCCAGCGCATAGCGCAGGCCGAAGCTGCGGGCCGTGACATAAGCGTTGATCATCATGGCGAAAAGCACCTGCACGGCACCCAGTCCGATCGAAAGCGGGAAGAGGATGTCCGGTGTCAACAGATGATCGCGCAGGCTGCCCAGCCACTCCCATTCGGAGAGCTGCAATCCGAAGAACGAGCCCGACATCAGGCCGAAGACCATGCCCGAGAATCCGCACAGCATCGTCAGCATACCGATCTCCTTCATGGCCGAACTCCCCTTCTTGCGACCCAGCATCACTGCGGCCAAACCGCCCAGCATGATGACCAGTCCATAACCGCCCTCGGCCATACAGAAGCCGAAGAAGATCATATAGAAAGGAGCGAAGAAGCGTGTCAAATCGATCGTGCCGTATTTAGGCAGCGCATACATCGCGCCGATCACCTCGAACAGATGGGCGAAGGGACGGTTGCGCAGCTTCACCGGGGTATTGTCCTCGGGGGTCGGCGTACTCTTCAGGAAAATCAGATTGGGGTATTCGGCCAGCAGAGCATCCACCTTCGCGGAATCGGTCTCCTCGGCCCATCCCTCCAGAATAACCAGCGTACCGTCGGCTTCAGGCTGCGCAGTATTCTTCACGCGAATCTCTTCCAGCTTCCGCTTGAGCTCGATCCCATGCCGGCGGATCGCCTCCACCGAAAGAGCCGCACGGGAAAATTCCCGATCCAGCTCCGCGAGCTTCCTGCGGGCCTCGGCGATCTGCGCTTCGGTCTGACGGCAGTCCATCGTCGGCGCCTTGACCTCCTGCGCATCGAGCACCACCTCCTCGCCCGGCCGGGTCACGACCACGAAGTAATCAAAGGTTTCACCCTCGTGCACCAGAGCGATCGTATAACGCTCCGACCACGCTTCGATATCCTTCTCGTAAGCCGCACGGCTGGTGAAGAAATAGCGTAGCACCACGCCCCTGTCCGCTAACTTGCGAAGCGTATCGACCGAAAAATCGCCCCAGGGACGCAGCTCGTCGGCGGTTTTCTGCAAGCGTGCGATCTCCGAACGGAGCGCCGCTGCCTGCTGCGTAGCGGCCGTATAGCGATCGAAAGCCTCGCCGCCGTCGGCGATGGGCTGCTCGTCCCGAACGAAACGTTCGTCTTCGAGAAACCGCGTCAGGGCATCGACCGCCTTGTGATGGTTGTCGATCGAAAGCAGCAACTGACGGTCTTCGTCCGAAGGCTCCCACCCCGTAGTGGTAATATCGACCAGCCCCAGGCCGCGCAGCTTCTCGATGAAGTCGCTGCTCTGACCCGCATAGAGTACCAGGTCGTATTTCGACATTCTCGCTATCATAACATCGCGCCCTCCCCGGCTTGCTGTTGTTTGGTTTTCACGATCTTCTGGGCCGACTTGGAGAGGTTCTCCTCATCCTCCATGAAGCGTTTGATTTTGCGTATGGCATCCTCGTACCCGGGTATCTGCACCTTTTCGTAGAGGTTTACCTTTTGAGTAGTCTTGCGGCGTGCGAAATCCAGCAACTCCATCTTGCGGTTGAACACCTCGAATTCGATACCCAGACGCGCGAGGCGCTTGAGAATATCGACTCCGTCGGCGAACCACACGGGAGCCGAGAAGAGGTCGTAGTCCTTCTCCTCGAAACGGATGTCCTGCAACACCGGCGTACGCACGCCCGCGATCTTCTGCTCCGCAAGATCGACGTCGGCGATGCGCAGCAGGTCCGCATCGAACTCACCCCACAGGGAAACCATGTAGTCGTACTGCGCCGTGAGCGCGTCCAACTGCCGCTGGAAATCCTGTGCGGTGTCCTTCGCCTTCTTCACTTCGGAACGCAGGGCCGACTCCTTACTCTTGATCGTAGGGAGCGCCTTCTGCCGCATTTTCAGCTGTTTTCCGAGTTCGCCCAGCGAGGTCTTGTTATATTGGAATTTTATAGCCATTCTGTTTGAGTTGAATTGCTCTACTCGGTTTTAGGCCAGTATTTCTCCACCAGTTCGCTCTTGATGGCCACCTCTTCCTTCGAGAAGTATTTGGCGAAGAGCTCCCACGCCGTGTCGAGCATCTGCGTAATTTCGATATTGACGTCGATCGCCAGCAGTTTCTCCGAATAGTCGTAAGCGAACTTGAGCGCACGCTCGTCGTAGTCCGAAAGGTCGAAGCCGTTCTCCAGTTTGGTCTTGGCATTGGCCGCATCGGCGTAGAGACGCACGGCAGCGTTCATCACCTGCGGATGATCCTCGCGGGTCTTCTTGCCGATCACCAACTGTTTCAGACGCGACAGCGAACGGAACGGATCGACGATAACCTTACCCGTGTCCGAATCGTTGCGCAGGAACAACTGACCCTCGGTGATGTAACCCGTATTGTCGGGGATGGCGTGCGTGATGTCGCCGCCCGAAAGGGTCGTCACCGCGATAATGGTGATCGAGCCGCCGTTGGGCAACTGCACGGCCTTCTCATAGATCTTCGCCAGATCGGAGTAGAGCGAACCGGGCATCGAGTCCTTCGAAGGAATCTGATCCATACGGTTCGATACGATGGCCAGCGCATCGGCGTAAAGGGTCATGTCCGTCAGCAGCACCAGCACCTTTTCACCCTTATCGACGGCGAAATATTCGGCGGCGGTCAAGGCCATGTCCGGCACGAGCAGACGCTCCACCGGGGGATTCTCCGTGGTATTGACGAACGAAACGATGCGATCGAGCGCACCGGCGTTTTCGAACACCTGCTTGAAGTAGAGGAAGTCGTCGTTCGAGAGACCCATGCCGCCCAGGATGATCTTGTCGGCCTTGGCACGCAGGGCCACATTGGCCATCACGGCGTTATAGGGCTGATCCGGGTCGGCGAAGAAGGGAATCTTCTGGCCCGTCACGATCGTATTATTGAGGTCGATGCCGGCGATACCCGTGGCGATCAGCTCCGACGGCTGGATGCGGCGGAACGGATTCACCGTCGGACCGCCGATTTCGCGGGCTTCGCCCTCGATCTGCTCGCCGCCCTCGATGGGTTCGCCGTAGGCGTTGAAGAAACGGCCCGCCAGGTTGTCCGAAACGCGCAGCTTCGGGGGTTCGCCGTGGAAAATTACCTCCGAATCGGTGGTAATACCCTCCGTGCCCGCGAAAACCTGCAAAGTCACCTGGTCGCCCATAATCTTCACCACCTGGGCCAACTTGCCGCCTACGGTGGCCAGCTCGTCATTACCCACGCCTTCGGCACGCAGCGTCACGGTCGCCTTGGTAATGTTTTCAATCTTGGTATATATCTTCTGAAATGCTCGTGTTGTCATACCGCGCCTTATTTGGATTCTTTTTCACTCACTGTTTTCTCGATCTGACGGCGGTAGTCCTCGAATTTCTCCGATTTCCACTCCGAATAGTTCATCTGACGGAAGAGGTTGATCAGGCCCTTGAAGAACGAAGCGCACTCCTCGAATCCGGCGAACGCGAACTCCCGGTCGCAGATGTCGAGCACCATCTCGTACATCATCTTCTGGCGTTCGATCGGGCAGTTGGCGTCGATCTCGTCGAAAGCATCCTGCTGCAGGATCACGAAGTCGATCAGCTCCGATTTCCAGAATCGTTCGTGGTACTCCACCGGCACGCCGTCGTCGCCCAGGATGTTGATCTGGTCGTTGGCCTCCTTGCCGCGCTGCACGAGCGTCTTGCCCGCATAGACCTTCTCCACCCAGCCCTTTTCGATACGGCCGTCGAGGTACTCCTCGATTTCGGGATATTCGAGGTATTTCGAGTAGGACTCCAGCGGGTCGATAGCCGGGTAACGCTTCGAGTCGGCGCGGCCCTGCGAAAGGGCGTAGAAACAGCGGGCTGCCTTCTTCGTCGATTCGGTCACCGGCTCCTTGAGGTTACCGCCCGCAGGCGACACCGTACCCAGGAAGGTCACCGAACCCGTCTTACCGTTGTTGAGTTTCACCAGGCCGGCCCGCGCATAGAAGTTCGAAATAATCGCCGAAAGATCGACCGGGAAGGCGTCCTGACCCGGAAGCTCCTCCAGACGGTTGGACATCTCGCGCAGCGCCTGCGCCCAGCGCGAAGTCGAGTCGGCCATAACGAGCACCTTGAGGCCCATCGAACGGTAGTACTCGCCGATGGTCATACCCGTATAAACGGACGCCTCACGCGCCGCGACGGGCATGTTCGAAGTATTGCAGATGATGATGGTACGTTCCATGAGCTTGTGGCCCGTGCGGGGATCGACCAGCTCGGGGAACTCTTTGAAAATCTCGACCACCTCGTTGGCACGCTCGCCGCAGGCCACGATGATAATTACGTCGGCATCGGCCTGCTTCGAAATCGCATGCTGGAGCACCGTCTTGCCCGCACCGAAAGGTCCGGGGATGAAGCCCGTACCGCCCTCGGCCAGCGGGTTGAAAGTGTCGATGGCCCGCACGCCCGTCTCCATGACGCGCGAGGGACGCGGCTTCTCCCGGTAACAGCGCACGGCCTGCTTCACAGGCCACCGCTGCACCATCGTAATATCGTGATCCCGGCCGTCGGCATCGGTGATGACGGCAATCGTGTCCGTAACCTTGTACTCTCCGGCGGGACGCTCTTGACCGTATAGGTTCCCTCCATCGTGAAGGGTACCATGATCTTGTGCTCGACCCACTCCTCCTTGACCTGCCCCAGCCACGACGCGGCCGAAACCTTGTCGCCGGGCTTGGCCAGCGGCTTGAACTCCCACTTCTTCTCGAAGTCGATAGGGTCGGTGATCGAACCGCGCGCGATGAACAGACCGTCCATCTTCTCCAGGTCGTTCTGCAGACCGTCGTAGTTGCGCGAAAGAAGACCGGGAGCGAGCGTCGCTTCCAGCATGTGACCCTCGAATTCGACCTTTTCGCCGATCTTCAGTCCGCGGGTCGAGTCGAAAACCTGCACGTAGGCATTGTCGCCCACGACCTTGATGACCTCGGCCATCATCTTGGTATCCCCGCAGTAAACGTGACAGATTTCGTTCTGGCCGACAGGGCCGTCCGCCTTCACGATCACGATGTTCGAGATGATACCGTTTACTCGTCCTGTTGTTTTCATTATCTGTTTTATTGTTTATTGATCAAATCCTTGCCGTCCAGACTGGTCATCAGGCGATGCAGCATTTCGCGCCCCTGCTTGTCGTCCAAACGGGTCCAGCGCGCCACGATGTTCACCTTCACCAGGTAAGCCAGCAGCGCGTTGATGTCGAAATAATCGAAAGTGGAAAGCTCCTCGGCCTGGTTCCAGCGGATCGCGTCGATCTTGCGCTCCTTCTCCACCAGGTTGGTTTCGTCGTTCACGGCGGCGATCACCGCCTCCAGGTAGGGAACGTCGCCCCGCAAGCCGAAATCGGCGGCCGACGAGCGTTTGAGCTGCTGCGAAGTTTCATCCCCGCCCACGACAGACTGCTCGGCCGAACGTCCCGTAACGCGGGCTACGACGGCGGCAGAGATGTTGCGCAGGTTGCGGTCGAAATCGGCCCACTGGCGCAGGAAACGGCTCTTGGAGTGGGCGCACTCGTCGTAGTAGGCCGAGAAAAGAGCGTTCTCGAACGATCGGTCGGTGTCGATCCCGTCCTCGTTGTCGGCATCTTCATCGACGATGGCCGAATAGGAACGGACCACGGTCGCCATACGCGCCGGAAGCCGGTCGGGGTTCTTGGTCTGCTCCTCGATCTCTTCCCGCGAGAGGTTGCCCAGCGGGTTGTGCGCCGCGCGTCCCTTGCGGAAATTAACCAGGTTCTCGCAGTCGTAGTAACCGTAAAGCAGACGCACGCAACGTGCATCGCGGGCGGAAACCCCTTCGAGAATCTCCTCGATGATCGCCCGGGCATTGAAGCCCTTGGTATCGGCATCGAGCGAATACTCCCGCAATCCGGCTACCAAACAGTAGTAATTCTTGTCGAACATGGCGCCCGGCTTAAGCGTTATACAGCATTTTATAGACCTTGTCGCGCAGGTACTCCTTCAACAGAGCGTCGAAATCCTGGTCCGAAAACGAAATGTAGTAGCCGCCGTCTTTGGCACCCACCTTGAATCCCGTCCTGACCTCCTTCGAATAACCCACCTCGACGCCTGCGGCCAGCAGCTCCTTCGCAGCGGCTTCGAACGTCGCTTCGAACGCCTTCTGTTCCGCCTCCGGCAGCAGGGCCTTCAACTGGTTCTTCGACGAATCGGCGCCGCTCCAGTTCTTGGCGACGGTAAGCAGCATCTGCTTTACGAATTCGGGATCGAGCGTCGCGGCTTTCACGGCGGGAGCGGTGCTCTTGGCGATAATCATGGAGCTGATCTCGGCTTTGATCTTCGAGAGGGCCTGCTTGCCCGCGAGCGAAATTTCGGTCATCGCGTTCTTCTCCACGTCCTGTGCTTTGGTATTGGCTTCGGCGAGGATCTTCGCAGCCTGCGCCTCGGCCTCCTTCACGATCTTGGCCGCATTGGTCTTCGCTTCGGCCACCAGACGTTCCGCCTCGGCACGGCCTTTCTCCAGTCCCTCGTCGTAGAGCTTCTGGGTTAACTGTTGAAGTTTGTTTTCCATAAGAATTTATGTTTATTATATTTGAATTTCTTATTCGTCACTCCATGACCTCGCGTCACGGATTCCGGGATGCAGCCCGGCCCCGCACCGACCCCGCCGACCGAAACGCACGGCATACAGCACCGCTTTCCCCGCCGGCAAATCCGACCGCAGGCATTCGATCCGGGATCACCGGAATCTTTCTCTTCCTCACCTCCATCCGAGACTCGATCGCAAGCGATCTCTCCCCGACTCCGACCGGAAACATCGGAACTGTTCCCGAAATCACACTCCTCCGAATTAGTTCCTACAAATATATAAAATCCATTTTAACCCACGCATATTCGGCGCATTTTTTTTCGGATCGAACCATAAAATATTGTCTTTGAGTTTCGATTTCAACAATCGATCAATCACATTAGTTTTTATCTAATTAGAAAAATCAATAGCATATGGTTCTCCTGATATTTTTTTAAGCACTTTATATATCCACGGATCTTTGTAGTCGCTTGTAAAAATTTCTATTTCTTTCGATGGCAATACAAGCTGTCCATTGTAATATACTTTTACATCGGGAAGGATTTTTAGCATATCAAAAGTGTAATCGTGTTTTGGAGGAAATAATTTTTCCCAACGATATAACGCACCAAACATGCCGATATTGGTAATACAAATAGTATTTGATCGACATGGTAGAATTTCAAGCTCATTTTTATTCCATCCACTCAACCACCCGACACGATTATTTAGATATGTAGCATAATTCGAAGAATCCGGGAGATTGATACGAACTGTGTCCGCACTATTATTACGAACATTTACTTCGTAATTAATCTCGATATCCGAATGTTCGAATTCGGCGTAAAATCGTTTATCGGCCAAGGATAGGGTTATGGACCGAATACTTACGGTATCGCTGTCCTTTGCAAAATCTTCGAAAGAATCGATTACTAAATGGGTTACATTTTGTGTTTGGTAACGATCATCTGAGCAAGCCGCTAATCCGAATAGCAGAAAAATAACACTGAAAATGTTATTCAATTTGTTTTTTATATTTTTCGATTGCATTTTTTCAATCGTTTGGGACAACCAACGTCTTCATCTCGAAAAAAGCTCCCTCCGAATGAAAATCCGAAGGGAGCAATGGCTTATTCAAAATTCATCGCCCTGATGTTCGGGACGCAGCAGATCGGTGACTACCTTTACGGGCGAAAAAGTCGTGATGGGGACTTCGACGAAGACCGTATTCCACCGGGCCATGGCACCGTTCCAAAGACCGGGCAGTTCCTGCGCGAGCAGCTCGCGGCCCCCGTCCGACTTGCGGGAGATAAAACCCGTAGCGGGATCGACGAACTCCCGCAGATCGAAACGACCGCCTTTCGAGGTGCGGAAGCTGCAAACCAGATCCACCGGATTGAAATGAGTCGCCGAGCGCATCAACTCCCGCTTTTCGGGAGCGATCTGGTTCGATTCGGCGATCTGGAGCGTCTCCAGCCCGTCGGCCCCAGCCACCCAGAAGGGGCCGCCGCCCGGCTCGCCTTCGTTGCGCACCATGCCGCACACCCGGATCGGGCGGTCGAGCACCTGCCTCAAAAGAGCCGTGCCGTAGTCCTTGGGCAGTTTCACGCAGAGTTCATTCTCGATGAACGCGGCGATAGGCTCCAATTCGGCACCCGGCACTTCGAGGGCCATGAGGTATTCGAAAATCCGCTCCTGCAATGCGAGCAATACTCCGGCCAGCGCTTTTTTATAAAGCACCGTATCGCTCCGCCGGGCATCGGTAGTAACATTGTCGATATTTTTAACGAAGACTATGTCCGCATCGATCTTTCCGAGGTTCCCGATCAGCGCCCCGTGTCCCGCAGGACGGAAGCGCAGCCGCCCGTCGGCACGTCGGAAAGGCGTACAGTCGGGATTCACGGCCAGCGTGTCGGTCGAAGGGTCCTGCACGGAGAAGGAGATGCGATACTTGACCCCGAAACGGGATTCGTAACCCGGTATCTTTTCGGCCAGCAACGCTTCGAAACGGGTCAGATGCTCGGGCGAGACGGTAAAGTGAATCTTCACCTCGCCCCCGGCGGCGGCGTACTGCGCCCCTTCGACCAGATGCTCTTCGACGGCTTTGCGCACCTCGTCCCCATAGCGGTGGAACGACACCAGTCCCTTCGGGGTTTCCCCGTAACGGAGCCCTTCGGCGACGATATTTTCGACCGTCCGCAGCTCGTCGGCATCGTCACCGATGATCGTCCGCAGCTCGGGCCAGAAGGCGAAGCGGCGGCGGTTGGCCAGCAACTCCCCGACCACAGCCGTACGGCGCCCCTCGCGAACGAACTCGAACAAATCCTTGAACATACGGGTCGCGGCGCCCGAAGCGGGCACGAATTTCACCACCCGCAAAGACTCCTTCGCACGGTCGTAACGGGCCGCCGCCTGCTCGATCCCGGCAGCATCCAGCACCCGAATACCGTCGCCGCACGAAGCGGCCCGCGTCACGGGAAGAAAGGGAAAACCTTCCCGAAAATTTTTCAACTGGGTTTCGAGAGCCGCCGGCGTCAGGCCGTGCTCCTCCATTTGCACAAAATCCTCTTTCGTAAACATATCGGAAACCGTTTATCAGTCACATTCATTCTCTTTCAGCAAGATCGGCGCCACATCGACCGACGCCCGACGAAGCGGGCGATAAAAAACAGCGACTCCGCCCGTTTTTCTCTTCACGCACACGGCGCCCTGCCCGCCTGTTACAAAAAGCTCCCTTCTCACTCGCATAGATCGAAACCGTCGAACGGTCGTTCTCCCTGCCCGACACAACGTCCCGCACCACTCGACCGAAAACGGCGAACTGCGGGCCCCGTTCTCTCCGCCGGGCAAAAAGTCGTCCTCTCCTGCCTCGCTTATCGGAAACATCGAACTGCATTCTCTGTTTTCTCCGTCCGGCAGAGCGAGTGAAGTCGTTCTGCCCTCGCTTGTCGAAAACATTCAAATTAACGAAATAATTCCTAACTTTGCAAATATGATACGAGAATTTAACAATCCCGAACTCGCCCCGCGCAACAGTTTTCACGTGGCGCAGCGGGCGGCACGCCTCATCGAGTTCGACCGGACGGAAGATTTGCAGGAACTCTTCGAGAAAGGAATGCCTGATCCGTGGTACGTCCTCGGAGGAGGCAACAACGTCCTCTTCACGCAAGACTATCCCGGTACGCTGCTGACCCCTGTGGCACAGGGTATCCGCATCGTGGACGAACAGCCGGACTGCGTGACGGTCGAAGCCGACGCGGGCGTCGAGTGGGACGACCTGGTCGAATGGGCCGTACAGCACGAACTGTGGGGATTGGAAAACCTCTCGCTCATCCCCGGCAAAGTCGGGGCCGCTCCGGTTCAGAATATCGGGGCTTACGGCTGCGAGGCCAAGGATGCGATCCGAAGCGTCGAGATGTTCTGCACGGAGACCTTCAACACGCTCGTCCTGAACAGAGAACACTGCGCGTTCGGGTACCGGGACAGCGTCTTCAAACGCTCCCTGCGGGGACGTGTAATCATCACCTCGGTCCGCTTTGCGTTGAGCCGCACGCCCCGGCCCCGACTCGAATACGGGGATTTGGCCGCAGCGGTCGAAGCGCGGGGAGGCATCACGCTGCGCAACATCCGCGAGGCCGTCTGTGCGATCCGCCGGGCCAAGCTGCCCGACCCTGCGGTGACGGGCAACGCCGGGAGCTTCTTCAAGAATCCGGTCGTCGGCCGCGAGGAGGCCGAACGCTTGTCGGCACTTTATCCCGATATGCCGCACTATCCGGCAGCCGACCCTTCGCAAGTCAAGCTGGCCGCAGGCTGGCTGATCGACCGCGCCGGACTGAAAGGCCACAGCGAAGGACGCGTGGGGATCCACCCCCGGCAGGCGCTGGTGATTATCAACCTCGGAGGCGCTACGGGTACGGAGATCGTCGCTTTCGCCCGCAAAGTGCAGGAACAGGTAAAGAAACGCTTCGGCGTGGAGATCGAACCCGAAGTCAATATATTATAAAACCGACAAGGCACTGCCTATGAACCTACTGGACAATTTCCAACGCTACATCCGCCGCAACGAGCTGGCAGCTCCGGAGGATTTCATCCTGCTGACCGTTTCGGGCGGCGTGGACTCGATGGTCATGCTCTCGCTCTTCGTGCGAAGCGGCTATCGCGTCGGCGTGGCCCACTGCAATTTCCAGTTGCGGGGCGTGGAGAGCGAAGAGGACGAGGAACTCGTACGCCGCGAGGCGGAGAAGTACGGCGTGCCCTGGTACAACAAACGCTTCGACACCAAAGGCGAGATGGAGCGCACGGGCGAATCGATGGAAATGGCCGCACGGCGGCTGCGCTACGCCTGGTTCGACGAATTGAGCCGCGAGCACGGTTACACGGTGGTAGCCATCGCCCACCACATCGACGACTCGATCGAAACCTTCTTCATCAACCTGTTGCGCGGCACCGGCCTGCGGGGTCTGACGGGGATCACCACCCATGCCGGGAAGCTGATCCGCCCGCTGATGTTCGCTTCGCGCAAGGACATCCTCGAATACGCCGTAGCACAACACATTCCCTACCGGGAAGATTCGTCGAACCGCTCGACCAAATACCTGCGCAACAAGATCCGCCTGGGACTCGTACCCCGCATCAAGGAGATCAGCCCCAAGTTCACCGACCTGATGCGTCAGAACATCGGCCGTCTGACCGACGCGCAGCTCTTCATCAACCACGGCATCCAGCGCATCCGCGAAGAGGTCATCACCACCGAAAACGGGATCGACACGATCCACATCGACCGTATCGACCGGGCTTTCCCGCTGAATTTCGTAATCTTCGAACTGCTCAACTCGACCTATTCGTTCAAAGGCGACGTGTCGGACGCCCTGGTCAGGGCGCTGGAACAGAACTCCGGCACGGGCAAGCGGTTCTACTCCAAATCCCACGTGGCGTACATCGACCGGGGACGGATTATGGTAACCCCGATCCCGGCGGACGACCCCTGCCAGGTGCAGGTCGAGGCGGGCGCCCCGCGCTGCTACTGCGGCAACTCGGTGCTCTACTTCGAGCTGCGCGACATCGACGATATCCAGGGCTTCGGCGTACCCGAACACATCGCCCAGGTGGATGCCGACAAACTCAAATACCCGCTCACGGTGCGCCGCTGGCAGGAGGGGGACTGGTTCATTCCCTACGGCATGTCCGGCCGCAAGAAGGTCAGCGACTACCTGATCGACCATAAAGTCCCGCTGCCGGAGAAGGCACGGCAGTTCGTACTGCTTTCCGGGGATGAGATCGTCTGGCTCGTCGGGCGGCGCATCGACGACCGCTACCGGCTCACGGCCGAGACCGAAAACGTGCTGCGCATCACCAAAGAGATCATTTAAGCCATGGCGAAAAGCGGCGTAAAATTCAAAGATACGATGGCGGCCTACGACCGTCTCCGAGGCGAAATCGCGGGACGGAAGTTCGCGCCCGTCTATCTGCTCATGGGCGAAGAGGCCTTCTTCATCGACGCTCTCTGCGACCTGCTGGCCTCGACGATCCTCCAGGAGTCCGAACGGGCTTTCAACCAGCTGACCGTCTATGGGCGGGACTCCGACGCGGGACAAGTGGTGAACCTCTGCCGGCAGATGCCGATGATGGGTTCGTACCAGGTGGTGATTCTCAAGGAGGCGCAGCAACTGCGCGGTCTCGACAAACTCTCGCTATACACTTCGAAACCCTCGCCCACGACGATCCTGATCGTCTGCCACAAGGAGAAGAACGTGGACAAGCGTTCGCAGCTCTACAAAAGCATCGCCCAGCACGGTGCGGTGCTCGAATCGGTCCGGCCGCGCGACTACGAGATCGGCCCCTGGCTCGCGCAGTTCGTCGCCTCGAAAGGCTGCACGATCGACGCGAAAGCCCAGGCGATGCTGACCGACCACCTGGGCACCGACCTCGCCAAAATCTCCAACGAACTGGGCAAGCTGCTGCTCTCGCTACCGGAAGGAACGAAGAAAATCACCGACGCACACATCGAACAGAACATCGGCATCTCGAAGGATTTCAATAACTTCGAACTCTGCAAGGCCGTCACGGGACAGAACCTCGAACAGGCCCTGCGCATCGCCGACCATTTCGCCCGCAACCCCAAAGACAACCCCCTGCTGGTAACGATTCTGGCCCTTTTCAATCAGTTCCGCGAAATTTTCCGCATCAACTACCTGCGGTGGCTCAGCCGCCACAAGGGAGTTCCGTTTCCCTCGGACACGGAACTCATAGGCATCCTGCGAATGAACAACGCCTACGCTCTGGGCGAACTGAAGCAGACCTCGGCACGGTGGGACAACCGCCGAGTGTTCCGCATCCTGGGGCTGCTGCGCGAATACGACGCCAAATCGAAGGGCATGAACGCGGGCGGCGCCCCGGACGGGGAGCTGCTCCGCGAGCTGCTTCTCAAAATCTTCCTCCAATAATGGAACGCATCCTGCTGCGCAACGGTATCCCGGAGCCGATGCCCCGCATCGAAGGCACATACCTCTATCAGACGCTTCATGTCCGGGGACGCCGCCCCCTCTGGCTCGACCGCCACACGGAACTGCTGGCTCGCAATATACAAGAGCTTTTCGGGCTGCGCTGGGCCCCCGACCTTCGCCGACTGGAGGCACAGATCGCCACTCTGCTCGACGCCAACCGTCACCCCGTCGCAGGCTCTTCGTTCGTACGCATGGCCTTCACACCGGCGGGCGACCTGCTGCTGATCCCCGGAGCAGTATCCCTCTACGACGGGTATACCCTGCGGTCGCTGCGGCCCGCTGCGGCTGTCGTGAACTACGGCGTTCCCTACCCCGAATACCCCACCTCGGCACGCGAGGCAGCCTGCATGCTGGCTTTGCAGGCAGCGGTGACGGCGGACAACCGGGCGGCGGAAGCGGACATTGAACGGGCGGCAGTCCGGACAGGCGTACAAGCGGTGATCCGCTGCGACGGCGAGGGATTCGTGCACGTATGCGACGAAGCGCCCCTGTTCGCCGTGAAAGGGAAAAAAGTCTATACTCCGCCCGCCCCGCCGAGTGTCGAACGGGAATTGGCGTACCGGGCCGTCGAAGCCGCCCGCCTGCCTCTGCTGGAGCTGGAGATCGGCCGGGAGCAACTCGCCCGTTTCGACGAAATTTTCTATGTCGATCACCGGGGCCTCACCTCGCTATCGGCCTGCGAAGGGCAACTCTACGCCGCAATCATCACCGAACGTATCGCCCGCGTCCTGAACAAATTATACTAACGCATCCTGCCCGATACAAACCGGACAGGTTTCCTTTGTCCCACCCTATTTGCAATACCTTTACAAAAGATCGGAATACACTCGGCATAAAAAACAGTTCGCTCGTTTCATTCTGCACTCATTTTCATTACTTTTGCAGAAAGTCGGATACATTCGGCGACACCCCCGGATCCATTTGTTGGATTCTGTATTCATTTTCATTACCTTTGCTCCCAATGTCACACACCATCGCCATTTTTCCGGGATCGTTCGATCCCTTTACCCGGGGCCATCAGGCACTCGTGGACGATGCCCTGCGAATCTTCGACAAGGTCGTCATCGGCATCGGCAACAATGTTTCCAAGGCAGGACTGCTGCGCATCGAAGCCCGCAAACAACTCATCGAAGACCTCTATGCGGACAACCCCCGGGTCGAAGTGAGAATCTATACCGGTCTGACGGGCGACTTCGCCCGCGACCAGCATGCCTCGGCCATCATCCGCGGCGTGCGCAACACCACCGATTTCGAATACGAACGGACGATGGAGGCGACCAACCACCGCCTGCATCCCGACATCATCACCGTGATGCTCTTCACCCCGGCTCCCGTAGCCGACATCGCCTCGAGCACCGTACGCGAAGTACTGGCTTTCGGCCGCACGGTCGATGAATTCATGCCCGAAGGAATAGACATAAAAAAATACCTCTGATTACTATATTGCTATGATGGAATTTACCGCAGAAATGATCGCCGGTTTTCTCGGCGGCCAAGTCGCAGGCGACAAAGAGGCCAAGGTGCACACCGTCTCCTCGATCGAAGAGGGCGAACCCGGCGCCCTGACCTACCTGACCAACCCCAAATACGAAAAACACCTTTACAAAACCCGTGCGTCGATCGTATTGGTGAACAAGGATTTCACCCCTTCGGAACCCGTGACCGCCACCTTGATTAAAGTCGAAGACACCGGCGCCGCAGTGCTCAAACTGCTGCAAATGTATCAGGCCGCAAAACCCCGCAAACAGGGCATCAGCGAGCGGGCTTCGATCTCGGAGCGGGCGACACTGGGCGAAGATTGTTACGTGGGCGATTTCGCCGTTATCGAGGCGGGAGCCCGCATCGGCGCCGACTGCCAAATCTATCCCCAGGTCTATATCGGTGACGGCGTGACCGTCGGCGACGGAACGATCCTCTACCCGGGTGTCAAGATTTACGAGGGGTGCGTGATCGGCAGCCGCTGCATCCTGCATGCGGGTGCGGTGATCGGCGCCGACGGCTTCGGCTTCATTCCCAATGCCGCAGGCGGCTTCGACAAGATTCCGCAACTGGGCAACGTCGTCGTCGAAGACGACGTGGAAATCGGCGCCAACACCTGCATCGACCGGGCCAAGACCGACTCGACGATCATCCGCCGGGGCGTGAAACTCGACAACCTGATCCAGATCGGCCACAACGTGCAAATCGGCGAGAATACCGTTTCCTCGGCCCAGACAGGCATCGCAGGCACTTCGAAGGTGGGGCACAACTGTTTCCTCGCGGGACAGGTCGGCATCGCGGACCACGTGACCATCGGCGACAGGGTCTGCATCGGCTCCAAAAGCGGTCTCGACAAAGACGTACCTGACGGAGAAGTACGTTTCGGCTATCCGGCGCTGCCCGGCATGCAATATCACCGCGCATCGGCCATCTTCAAGAACCTGCCCGACCTGGCACGCCGCGTGAGTCAGGCGGAAAAGGAGATCGCGGCCCTCAAGGAGAAGTAACGTCCCTGCACCGTGTCCGACCCGACGACATACCGCATCATGGGCATCGACCCCGGCACCAACTACATGGGGTACGGGGTGCTGGAGGTTTGCGGACGGGAGGTCCGATCGGTCGTGCTGGGCGACATCGACCTGCACAGGATGAACGATCCTTACGAAAAGCTGCGCTACATTTTCGAGCGGGTCGGTGCCCTCGTGGACGAATACCGCCCCCGCGAGGTGGCCCTCGAATCGCCCTTCTTCGGCGAGAACGTGCAGTCGATGCTCAAGCTGGGCCGGGCGCAAGGCGTGGCGATGGCTGCGGCGTTGAGCCGCGGACTGCAGGTATTCGAATACGCCCCCACACGCATCAAACAGTGTATCACGGGCCGAGGCTCGGCCCCCAAGGAGCAGGTCGCGGCTCTCGTCAGCAGCATGCTCACGATCGAACGTCCGCCCCGGCGACTGGACGCTACGGACGGTATGGCCGTCGCCCTGTGCCACCATTTCATGAGTTCGAACCCATTGAACGGCGCCCTCGGCGAAGATCGGTTCAAAGGACTCGGCGGAGGCCGCAAGGCTGCCTCGGCAAAGGGCAGTTCGAGCTGGGAACGGTTTTTGAAGGATAATCCCCAGCGCGAAATCCGGCAAACGCCGCGAACACCCCAAAAGACGAATCACAAACCGACCAAATAATCATTTTAATCCTTTCTCAGCACTATGAAAAAAGCGTTAATAGGTCTTCTTGCCGCAGGCACCCTCGTGGGATGCGGAGGCAATACCTACACCATCACCGGCAAACTGGACCCGGGAATCACGGACTCCGTATTCCTGATGCAAGGCAATCCCGAAAATCCGACCATCGCATCGGCAGCCGTCGCTGCGGACGGTACGTTCAAAATCAAAGGCACGATCGACCAGCCGGACCTGGCCATCCTTACCAACCGGCACCGCCAGGGCATCGGATTCATCTTCCTCGAACCGGGAAAAATCGACGTTAAAACTGCGGATCTGGGCCAATTCCAAGTCGGCGGCACCCGCTCGAACGAGATTTTCCAGCCGATAAACGACTCTTTGGGCATGCTTCAGGGACAATTCCTGGTGGCCATGCAAGAAAACGACATGGAGAAATTCGATTCGCTGAACCAGGTAGCCAACGGCATCATGCGCCGCGCTTTGGACAACAACTCCGACAACCTGGTCGGCGTTTACTTCTTCGGAAACCTCTATAACGAAATGGAACCGCAAGAAGCCCGCGAAATCCTGAATAAATTCCCCGAACAGATGCAGAAAACCCAGATCCTGACCGCCATCGCCAAATCGATCGCCGCCCAGGAAAATACCGAAATCGGCAAGCCCTATCTGGAAATCGCGCTGCCCGACTCCCTGGGCGAAACCGTTTCGGTGACACCCCTCATCGGCCCCGGCAAATGGGTGCTGATCGACTTCTGGGCAACCTGGTGCAGTCCCTGCCGCGGCGAATTGCCCTATCTGAAGGAGGCGTTCAAGGAGTTCGGCCCCAAAGGATTCAACATTTACGGCGTATCGCTCGACAACGATGCCGAGAGTTGGAAAGAATTCCTTGTAAAAGAGGAGATGACGTGGCCCAACGTAATCGCCGTCACCGACGGCAAGAGCGCCCCGATCGTCGAAGAGTACGGAATCCGCAGCATCCCGACCAACTTCCTGATCTCGCCCGAAGGCAAGATCGTCGCCAAAGACCTGCGAGGCGAAGGAATCAAGGAGAAGCTCGCCGAACTGGTCAAATAAGCGCATCCGGCAAAATCATCGAATTACCCCTGCGGATTTCAGCCCGCAGGGGTAATTTTTGTATGACAAATCTCCGGTCCCCATAGCCAGTCGGACACGACAAATGCCCTCTTTTCCCGGCAACGATATTTCCACCGACAAACTCCCGGAAAAGAATCCGAACAAAGCACAGATTACCTCAAATCAAACATTATCAATGTATTATATTCAAAATTACCCCTCTTACCAAGATATAAAATAAAAAGACTGGTAAATTTTACGACAAATTATTTGCATAAGAGCAATTTTCACACTACATTTGCATTCGCAATTCGGCGCCGTAGCTTAATTGAATAGAGCATCTGACTACGGATCAGAAGGTTACAGGTTTGAGTCCTGTCGGCGTCACTCTCAAAATCAACCACTTACAGCGATGTAGGTGGTTTTTTCGTGTCTTGTTTTGAGCCCGTTCTCCGTCGGTTTACGCAGTTTGTGTAAACCAATGTGTAAACCGAATTTTCCCGATGAACACAACAATCGAGGCGGTACTCTACACATCCAAAACATTATCCAACGGTCAGCATCCCATTATGTTACGGCTGACGAAGAACCGAAAACGGAAGTACATCAGTCTGCACATTTCCCTCGCTCTGCAATACTGGGATGCAGAAAAGTGTAAACCGCGCCGTAACTGTCCCGACAAAGAGCGCATCGAAGCCCTTATCCAACAGAAAACGCAGGAACTCCAAAGTCAGGTCATGGATTTCAAAACCAGCGATAAGGAGTACACGTTGAACACGCTTGTCGAAAAGGCATCCCGCAAGGTCGTGCGCCAAACCGTCGGCGAATATCTGAACGGCTACATCGACCGCCTGCTGGCCGAGAAACGTGTAGGCAACGCCAAGACCTTTCAGGAACTCCGCACCTCGCTGACGAAATTCTGCCGTTCGCTGGACTTTTATTTTATAGACATCGACGCCGAGTGGCTGAAACGATACGAACAATGGCTGCGGGTGGAACGGCATTATTCCGACAACTCCATCGGCATCCGTTTCCGTTCGTTGCGGGTACTCTACAACAGCGCAATCACCGACGGCCTAATCAAGAAAACGGACTACCCTTTCGACACGTTCAAAGTGAGCCGATTCAAGGAAGCCACGGCCAAACGGTCGCTGACAAAAGAGGATATTCGGCGGATTATGGATTGCGAGGTACGGACGCTGACCAAGTACCCCAAACCGTTCCTGCAACTGGCAAAAGACTTGTTCCTGTTCAGCTATTTATCATGCGGCATCAATCTGACCGACATTCTGCACATCCGCTATGCCGACATCGTGGACGGGCGGCTGGTTTTCAACCGACAGAAAACGGGTAAACTCCTGTCGTTCCAACTCCAACCCGCCGCCCTCGACATCCTCGACAAGTACCGCCAACCGAACGCACATCCGCAGGACTATGTTTTCCCTGTTTTAAGGCGTTCTGTTCACATTACGGCACAACAGCAGTACGGACGGGTGCAACGGACGAACAAGCGGATAAATCGCTATCTGAAACTAATCGGCGAGCATCTGCACCTGCCTATCACGCTCACGACATACGTTGCGCGGCACTCGTTCGCAACTGTTCTGAAAAGGTCGGGAGTTTCGACATCCATCATTTCGGAATCGCTGGGGCACAGTTCGGAAAAGATTACGCAAATCTACCTCGATTCATTCGAGAACTCGCAGATAGATGCGGCCATGCAAAACTTATTGTGAGGTGGTGACAAGGTTTGAAAAAAGGTCTATCTTATAGCCCCCAAAACTAAATTTATCACTACCTTTTAAGGGATTATCCGCTTGCATCGGGTAGTCCCTTTTCTTTTTTCTGCGGTCGTCGGTTGCGGCAGAAAGCGGAATTTTGTAAATTCGTCTTTATAAAGATACTCCTATGCAAGAAGAACAAACCTTTTACCCCGTAACAACCGAATATTTCACCGCTTGCCTGCCCTTACTGGAAAAATATTTCGGCATCACGGCAGGTTATTTCAACAAAGAACTTTCAAATGCCAAATGTCTGATACCTCACCGAGAGGGTAATATCGTAAAGTACAGCATTAAAGAGGATTGCAATCTGGTTTTGCCGTTTCGACACCTCGAATGCCATGATTTGTTGTCGCTTATCAACTCTTACGGGACAATTACCCCGATAATAGAGGAAGCCCTATTGCTGGTGGCCTACTGCATCCGCGAACAGCAGATCGACGAAAACGAATACAATGACCTTGTTCAGTTTCATACTTGGGACATATACCAAAGCGAATGGGCGCACCTATTGCTTTTTATGGAGCAAATGGAGGCACGGACACTTAAAAGCAACAAACAGACCGCCATCACAATTCGCACCAATAATGGGGAAGCGGAACAGATTTCTATTCCAAACAGCAATAACTGGTTATTCCGTCTGATTAAAAAGGAACTTGCAAGCTATTTTCCCGAAGTACAGACAGCCGAGGAAGCACGGCAGGATATTCAACGGCGCAAACCGTCTGCGGGGCGAGAAAAGAAGAATGCCATCTATTCGGCAGTTGCATACGGCATTTACCGAATGCTCCATGAAGAAAACGCAATCCCCAGCCAGCCCAATATGCCGAACGAATTATGCCAACTCATTCACGACTATACACGCGTCACGGGTTGTTATCCCAATAATAAAGGAGAGAGCGGCAAATACGACCCGAAAGTAATCCGCGCCGACCTTGCCGCCTATCTGAAACGAGCGGCTATGAACCAAGCACCACGATTCAGACCGATACCATTGCAAAGACAGGTTATCATGCAGGATTTTGATTTTCCGCTATTGGACTGATCGGACTATATAACCATACCATTTAAGGGAGCCGTTTATCGCGGTTCCCTTTCTTTTTTCTGCCAAAAATCTGCCAGTGTCATGACACCTGCCATTTTGTCATAACGGACAGATTTACAATATTTTCCCTGATATATTTTGCAATATTTTCGACAGCAAAGGTAATGAATAGGTCAGTTTTCGCTGGCTATTATTTATATTTCGCCAAGGCACCAAAGGTCGGATTTATGCAGGTTCAATAGCCAGAATCCGCGAATAAAGCGTACGGTTATTCGAGTGATTCGGGGAGTAGCCGACAGCCCGAAAGAGGCGGCAACAAAACTTAATAAAAAAGATAACGATTATGAAAACGCTTGCAAACATCAACGACAATATTAACATCAAATTTAATAAAACTATGACTACAATTTCAGAAAATGCGGAATCGCAGCAGGTAGCTGGGAACCGCGCAGAGGAGATGATGGCCTCGGCAATCGCACACGAGGCAAAGATGGCGGAAATCAAAGCCGCCGAGGAGCAGGAGGAGAAAATGAATCTTCGCATTATCAAAATCAAACCCGCAGGGAATGCCAAAATGTTCCGCACGCTGGCGAAAGCGATTGCGGCAGGGGCTACCACCCTGATCGTGACCACCCGTGTAGACGTGGCTGGATGCGGCTACGTGTGGTTCGGAATCCGTAAGGGTTACACCGAGTTGGACGGGAAGCTGTTGCTCAATGCCCAAATCTGGAACTACCTGATGGCGTTCCTGATGGGTAAGGAGTTGCCCGAAGTAACGGAGTTTGAACCCGACCGTGAAATCTGCTGTCAGTCCGAGTGGCTGGCAGAGGTGGCCGCCGAGGTGGAGAAACTGACCCCGATCACCTCCGAGGAGTACAATGAGAGCGAGGAGGGAATCGGCTACCTCGCCAAAAAGTACCACTTTCCCAACGGCAAAGTCGTGATGCCTGCCGAAGCGATGGAGGACATCACCGAACTGCTGAACTAAACTGCTGAACGAGGGGAGCGGGTTTCACCGCTCGCTCCCCAAGTTTTTTTTAACTATAAATCAAATTATTAGATGAAGATTGAATATATCACAATAGATGCAGGCCAGCGGTTCGACGCCGTAATGCCCGAAATACCTACCAATTCGATCATCAACAAGACCGTCACGGGATGCGGTGCGACCTATGCCGAAATCAATGCGCCCCGACACTCCGTCATCATCGAGCCGAATGTTCCCGTTATCGAGGGCAAGATGAAAAAGCACCCGCAGATACTCGGCGTGTTCGAGGGCGTAACGACCGAGGACATCATCGACTTTCTGAACACGAACTACAACGACGGCTATCTGAAAATCATGACCACGCCCGAAAGTTTCCCCAAAGTCCGCTCGGCGATGGTGCAGACGCATACGGATATGCACGGTGAATGGTTCATGCTGTTCGACGAGTGCGAACGCACGATACAGGATGCAGGCTACCGCGGCTCTATCACGCTCCCGATGGATGATTTTTTCCGATGCAAGCAAAAGGCGATGGTTTCTGCGACGCCGATCATTCCGTCCGATCCCCGTTTCGAGCAGCAGGGCTTTACGATGAAGATACTCCGCCCGACCTATGACCACAAGCCGAAAATGTTGCTCATACATACGAACAACACCGTCGGCTGGGTGCGTACCCTTATGGGACAGGTAAAAGGCAAAGGGCATCCGCTCTGCATCTTTCTGAACTCGACCGATACGATCCACTGCATGATCTGCACCTATAAGATCGAAAAACGGTGCAAGGTCTTTTGCAGTTACGAGAGTGTGAAGAAACTCCGCAAGCGGGATTTTTCGCGGGCTTACTCCTCGCTCGAAGAACTGGATGAAATCAACTTTTTCACGAGCCGTTTCTTTTCGGCGGTGGACATCGAACTGCCGACAACAGCCTGCGTGCTGATCGTAACCGACCTTTCGTTTGCGACGCACACCGTCATCGACCCCACGACCGAAGCCGTGCAGATCGTCGGACGCTTCCGCAACGGCGTGGAGGATGCCGCGCATATTTTCAGCACCAATAAGGAGATGCCCTGCAAATCGCGGGAGGAAATCGCCATGAGGTTGGAGGAGTGCGAGGCGGTTTACAAACAAGTCCTGCAAATCGAAGCGTCGGGGGCGGGTTGCGATACCCGTGCGCAGGCGTTGGAGGGAATGGACTACAAACGGTTCATGAACGCCGACGGAACGCGCAACTGGTTCATGTGGGACAACGCCTACGACGACGAGCGGATCAAGCGGCACTACACCGACGCCGAACTGGTGCGGGAGGAGTACGCGAAAGCATTTCACACGGATTGCGCCGAACATATCTATCCGTTGTCGGACTGCGACCGACTGCAACGCATAAATCCCCGACTGAAAATGAAAGAGCTGTTCCGCGAAATCGTGCGGCAGTTGGAGATACTGGAACAAAACCGAACGTGGAATGAATACTACTTTCTGCGCGAGGAGATTCAAAGCCAAGTGCCGATAATGGTGGATGCCTACTACGCCCTCGGAGCGGCAGAGATCGAACGGCACAACTACAACATGAACGCAATCGGCAAACAGATACAGGAAAACGAAAGCCAACAACTGCTGACCTCGGAAAAAGTCTGCGGGGAGGTGTACGCCCAACTGAAAACGGGCGACAAGCTACCCGTGTGCGTCGTCAACCGTTTTATGAACGACCTGATTATGCGGCTCGGCATCCCCTACCGCAAAAAAGTGACGGCAAAGATGATCGGAATCTATTTCGAGTACAGGGAGGTGCGCACCAACAAACAACGGTTCATCGAATTGGGAAAGCGGATCATATAGCCCGTAACGGGTGAAAACAGGTCGGTGACAAACTTTTGAAAAGGGTCTATAAAAGTACCTTTTTCGGAATTCCTGTCACCCGATCACCCACTCCCCGCGGCGTGTAGACCCCACCCGTTTGAGCCTGCCCGACTTGGTGAGTTTCTGCAAATGATATTTCACGCCGTCGGGTGAGATTCCGACAACCTCGGCCAACTCCGCCCGTGTAATGCTGGGATTGCGGGCGATGGCTTCCAAAATAATTTCTTGGGTAGTTTTTCGGGTAGTTTCTTGGGTAGTGAGCGTTTCGGCGATTACCCCCAAAACAAACTCGACGAAAGGCGTGCAACCCGCTTTACCGCCGCTTACGGCAATCGCCTTATAATACTCCTTTTGATACTTATATACAATGTTTTCGATCGGCAGGTTTTTGAAGATAGGCCGCCACCTGCTCAAAATCAATGTCTGCCACAATCGCCCCGTGCGACCATTACCGTCCGCGAACGGATGGATAAACTCGAATTCATAATGAAAGACGCAACTTGCGATCAACGGGTGTTCATCCGTGGTGCGCAGCCACTCGAACAGATCGTTTACGAGAAACGGCACACGTTCGGCATCGGGCGCATAATGGATAACCGTTTTTCCCGACACCACACCCGCACCGCCTTTGCGGAAACAACCGATTTCGTCGATCAATCCCGCTTCCATCGTGGCATGCGCCTTTAACAGATCATCGACTTTACAGGGATCGAGCGTGTCGAGCAATTCATACGCTTTAAGGGCGTTGCGCACCTCCTGCACCTCGTTAATAGGAGCAACGACGGGTTTTCCCTCCAATACCGCCGTGACCTGCTCCGTCGAAAGCGTGTTGCCCTCAATAGCCAGCGTCCCGTGAATCGTTTTGATTCGATTGACACGATGCAGACGCAAATTTTCGTGCGCATAATAGCTGCCGATTGCTTCGCTGATTTGTGCAACCAAATTCGTGATCTTCGGCGTAATGGTGTAAGGCGGTTTATAGGACATGATACACTTGCTTTTCGGCAAAGATAACGATTCTTTCTTTTATAGGGTAGTTTTGGGTAAATCTATTTATCATCCATTCCCCATATCGTGCGATTTATACCGAAATTGTCCCGCAACAAAAAGGTGACAAACTTTGTGAAAGGGTCTATAAAATATCCTTTTCTGAAAAGGTTGTCACTTGCAGACAAACAAACCGAGATACCCCGACCGAGCGGACAATCCCTATTTTTCACCCCTCCCCCTTTTCGGATGGAAAATCGAATTTTTTACTTACCATTTAATAGGATTCCACATAAAACAGACCGCTCCCTATTTATGCCCGAAACCATATAACAGCATAGAATTATTTGCATTATATAGAATCGGAAAGCTATTCTTACATGGAGATATGCCGCCTTTTTAGTTGGTTATGAATGGAGTTATCTTTTTACAAGTAATGGGGAATAACTCTAAACTTTACAAACCATGAAAACATTAAATGAAAGGGCGACAGAGATTCTGCAAACCTTGTTGGCCGTGCGGGCTAAAAAACTGAAAATCAAAAATGCAAGCCAGACAATCCATGTGAAACTGACTGACTGCATCGGAAAGTACAACCTTATTTCGCTGACACAGCACATCGAAATAAATGGCGTTCTTTTCCGTGACCCCGAAGTGATTTTTGCTTTCAACACCATTAAACGGCAGTTTATCCCTTACCACTACATCAACGATTTTTTTGAAATCGAGAAATGTTGCGCCACACCGACGGTAGAGGGATTAATACCTCGCAACGAAATAGACCAACACAATTTAACATGTTTCGTAAACCGTTGGCTGTTGCAACTAACCTCAAAACTGGAAATCCAATGGATGCACAACGAATAGTACAGAATTGTGTTTTGAAGAATCAAAGCACGGTTATCGAGGAAATGATACGGGCAAACCTTATTTCCGAAGAATATCTTTATCCGTTCGTGGATGATGTCATGGAATGGTGGCTGATTGATTCTTGGCTGGCTGAACGACTGAAAGCGCAAGGCGAGGTTATCATCGAGGAATACGGTTGCTACTGGTGGGGCAGACAATCCAGCGGGCAGGCGATTTACATGGATGGCGTAATACAAGAAATCTGCGGGAACGATTAACCCAACTTACAACTAACAAAGTTTCGATTCCATAGCGTAATCTATTGGATAGAAACTTTGTTTTCAAGAACTTTGCACAATAAAAGCACAGCAAATTTCCATAGAGTGTTCTGTCTTTTAGAAACATTTTCTATCTTTGTGTCGTTACCGAACAGGTAGCGGACATATTAGTAACGTGAAAGTGTTTCGCGTTTACTCTCACATAGAAATCTGACAGTTTCAATAGGTACGAGAGTAAGCAAGACAGACACTCTTCATTTGTGTAGCTATATATCATCCCGATATATACTGCCAAGTGTGGAGATTTGCTTATTTGTGCTAAGGTTTTGTCAGAACCTCTATTTGGATAAGCGAACAACTCCACACTTTCTTTTTGCCTATAACCCACCGCAGTAGGAGTTGATACGGTACAACATTTATGATTATGCCGTTATCGAGTTTTGATTTGTTGCGAGAAAAGATCATGACAAATTCCATTACAAAGGAACTTTATCTGCAATTACGAGACGAATTGACAGATAAAACATCGTTGCCCTCAAAAAGGCAAATCTCTCTCCTCGTAGCTACTAAATTAGTAGAATTTACAGAAACGGCTTATCCTGCAATAGGTGGAAATATTCAAATTCGTACTAATGACAAAGAAACTTATACCGAAATCGGGGCTTTGCTTATTTACGAACTGCATCCAACTGAATCTGCACGAAATAGCCATGATGCAATACAAGAATTATCGCATCAAATTGAAACAATAGTGGAGGGAGAATGACAGCGAACCTTATTAAATCAAATATATCATGAAAAAACTACTTATTACTTGCGGGTTTATCTTCTCTTGCTGTGCTGTAAACGCGCAATGGTACACTCCAATTACAAGAGAAAGCAATAATAGCAATAATCAACAAGCACAATCTCAACAACAAATACGAACTATTACGGCATATTGCATTGATCGGTCCACAGGAGGGTGCTATAAAGCCCCTATTAAGGTTTCTATCGAAAATACAATTTGTGTTGTTGCTATTTACAAAAGCAGTGCGGTTGGAGCTATGTGGGAAAAAGTCGGAACTGTACCTGTTTACAAATGTTCAGGGTCTACCTATGATGAATTCGAAAGCCGTTTTTCTTACAAGGCAATTATTCTGAACAAGACATATTATTTTGACCTATAATATTCCATATTATGGAAAAACAATTCACTACCCTCCTGTTTTTATTATTTCCTTTATTGGGAATAGGACAAACAAATGTTACGACTACCCCTGCAAATTATGATTATAGTCGATTTGCAAGTAACTGTAAATCCTTTATTACAATATTAGAGGATGTTAAGGTAACCAATGATTACACATTTGTCGCACTGAATATATCGGTTCTTAAAAATTGCACTGTATCTTTCCCATCATCTATTTATATTGAAGGAAACGGATTTAGGAATCAAGCAATGGCAATTTTCGATTCTTCTAATAGAGCAATAGTTCGTTAAATTTTCCAGGCCCTAAGCGGCCCTGGCAGTAAATAAAACCA
>ENA-OPCT01000213-OPCT01000213.1-human-gut-metagenome-genome-assembly--contig:-NODE-213-length-34177-cov-4.023299_pt1 | contig 34177 bp, 28 predicted proteins | sample MGYA00241572_ERZ501495 | MGnify/ENA primary metagenome ERZ501495 (study PRJEB25962, sample SAMEA2042580) | human gut metagenome | biome: human gut; feature: human-associated habitat; material: faeces... | reverse complement strand
CTGCCGTAATTTCTTCGCCTAAAGTCAGGACCGGGATGCCTGGCGGATAAAAGGTCACATTTTCCGCAGCGATGCGGCCGCGTGCCTCAGTGAAAGGCACGGCTTCTACGGGGCAGTTCCAGGCCTGGCGCGGCGCCATGACGACCTGCGGCGCCGGCAGGGCCTGTTCCCGGACCGGTCCGGCCGGGCAGAGACGGCGGCCTTGGGCAATCGTCCGGCAGGCCTCGACCAGGGCCTGGGCCGTTTCTTCCGTATCGCCCAAGGTAATCAGGGCCAAGACGTGATTGCCAGCGATGAGTTCCACTTCGAGGCCCTGCTGACGCAAGGCCCGTTCAGCCGTCACGCCGTCGAGGCCGATGCCGGAAAAGTCGATGGTAATCTTCGTTTCATCGAAGCCGCTGACGACTTTTCCGTCGATGATTTCCCGTCCAAAAACGGTCAGTCCGGGAATCGCACGGATGGCATCCTGCACCGACCGGGCCAGTTCGAGGGCCCGGCCGATGAGACTGGGGCCTTCCAGAGCCAGCTGCTGGCGGGCGCTGTCCAGGGAAGCCAGGAACCAGTAATGGGGGCTCGTCGACTGGACGACAGCCATCGACGCGGCGACGCGGTCCGTCAGGGGAAAGTCCTTGCGGCAGTGCAGCATCGACGTCTGGGTCAAGGAACCGGCCATCTTATGGGTGCTCTGGGCGACGCAGTCGGCACCGCAGGCCAGGGCTTCTGCCGGCAAATCCCCGTGGAAGCCCAGATGGGCGCCATGAGCTTCGTCGACGAGGACATACAGGCCTTGTTCATGAGCATAGGCTGCCAGGGCCTTCAGGTTGCCGGCGATGCCATCGTAGGTCGGATAGGTGAAGACGACGGCTTTCGCCCGGGGATGGGCTGCAACGGCTTTCTTCAAGCTGTCCAGGTCCGGTCCCAGCGACACTTGCCGGACCGCATCGAAGCGGCTTTCCAGGTAGACCGGGACGGCGCCACTCAAGACCAGTCCATTGATGACGCTCTTATGGGCCTCGCGGGGAATGAGGATTTCATCGCCATCGCCGCAGACAGCCAGGATCATGGCTTCGATACAGGCCGTCGTGCCGTTGATGGAAAAGAAAGTCCGCCCGGCGCCATAGAGGTCAGCTGCCAGGTCCATGGCTTCCTTCAGGGCTCCTTCAGGCTGGAACAAGTCATCCAGGGCATACATGACTCCCAAATCCCGCCGCAGGGCGTCGCCAAAGAGGCTGGCCTGATAGGCGGAAATGCCCTGTCCCAATTTGTGTCCCGGCGTATGATAGGCCTTCAGGTGCTGCTGGCAGTACCCTTCCAGGGCTTCGACAAAAGGCGCCCGTTCCTGTTTCTTCCTGTCCATAGGGCACCTCATATAGCCGAAAGGAAACCGCGCAGCAAGGCGTGGCTCTTTTCATACGAGAACTGTTTCATCTGTTTCAGCGAGCGCTGCAGCGACCCGTGCAGGCGGTACGACGGCAGTTCTTCCGGCGTGACCCAGCGATAAGCCAGGTGTTCTTCGGACAGGGACACTTTATCCGTATCGGCCATAGCCGTGAAGATGACGCCGTTCAGGAACTGGCCGTCTTTCTTCTGATAGCTCCAGATACCGGCCGGAGCCTCCAAGGTGATAGAAAGGCCCGTTTCCTCCCGTACTTCCCGGCGAAGGCCGGCTTCAAAGTCTTCCGTGAAACGCAGGCCGCCGCCGGGAAATTCCCAATGATGCAGCCCTTCGGCATCGTTCTTCTGCAACAACAGCAACTTCCCTTCGTGGAAAATCATCGCTTTGACACTCAACCCCATCAATACATTCGCTTCTTGCGCCATAACCCCAGTCTCCTATCTCAACAAATTCATTGCAACAAATAATATAAATTTAATTATACCATATTTACGGCCCCGGGAGAATCGAACTGGCAGGACAGAATCGCTGCAATCTGTCTTATTTACATGGCCCATGTTATCGGGTAAAATGATGGTACAGTTTATTTTTAGGAGGTTTTCTCTATGGCTACAAAACGCGTCCTTGCAATTCACGATATGTGTTCCTTCGGCCGCTGCTCCCTGACAGCTGCCATCCCGGTCATTTCGGCCATGGGCTTCCAGGTCTGCCCCTTCCCGACAGCTATTTTCAGCAATAACCTGACCTATGGCGACTTTACCTTCTCTGATTTCACGCCGCACATGACGGAATTTATGGATAAATGGCAGAAACTGGGCTATTCCTATGATGCTATTTACAGCGGTTTCCTCGCCGACGCCGGCCAGATAGCCATCGTCCTCGATGCCATTTCCCGCTTCGCCAAAGACGATACGCTCGTCGTCGTCGATCCGGCCATGGCTGATGACGGCAAACTCTATCCCGTCTTCAAGCCGGATATCGTCACGGAAATGCGCAAACTCATTGCCAAAGCGACTATCATTACGCCGAATTACACCGAAGCGACCTTGTTGACGGGCCGCCCCTATGACCCGGGTACCCCGTCCATGAAGACCATGCTCGAACTCTGCCAGCAGCTGGCCACCATGGGACCGAGTCAAATCATCATCACCAGCGTCCCCACGGGCAACGACACGATTACTGTCGTCAGCTACGATGCCCAGACGTCTTCTTTCGACGAATGTACAGTCGACCGCATCCCCTTCAGCACCTGCGGCACCGGCGACTTGTTCACCAGCGTCCTGACGGGCTCCCTACTCCAGGGCCAGCTCCTGCACGACAGCGTAAAGAAAGCCGTCCAGTTCCTGAACGTGGCCATCGAATATACCTACCAGTCTGGCAGCGATCCCCGCGAAGGCGTCCAGGTCGAACCGTGCCTGAAAAAACTGTTCTAAGTCATATTGTCAACCTATTATCAGTATATATAAGGTTGACCTCACAAGCGCTTTTTTGCTATAATACGGGAGAAATCCGTAAGCAAAGGAGCGCTTTTATCATGTCTGATTCAAGAGAAAAGACGATGCGCCTGACGCGCATCGCCTTACTGATTGCTATGAACTGTATCTCCGCGTATTTAATCATCCCCCTGCCCTTTTCCCAGTCGCCCATTGCCTTGCAGACGCTCGTCGTCAACCTGGTCGCCTTCCTGCTGCCGCCGAAAGATGCAGCCATCACCATGCTGGCCTACATCGGCATCGGTCTCATCGGCGTCCCCGTCTTCACAGGCGGTACGGCAGGTCCGGGCAAGATGTTCGGCCCGACAGGCGGCTACATCTGGGCCTACGTCGCAGCGGTCTTCCTCATGTCCTGGTTCAAAGGGAAGGACTATAGTTTCCGGCGCTACGCCCTGGTAGCCGTCGTCATCGGCATCCCGGTCATCTATCTAGGCGGTGTCCTGCAGCTCAAAGGCGTTACAGGCATGCCGTGGGAAGCCGCCATCATGAGCGGCGTCGTCCCGTTCATTCCCTTGGATATCGTCAAGAGCCTCTGTGCTGCCGCTTTGGCACGACCGCTGCTGGCCTTGGGCCTCAAAAGGACTCAGGGATGACGCCGGCCGTAAATCCGTTCTTTATCGGCATACATTTTTTTGTCTACCTGAGATAATACGTCGTCAATGTTGGCGATAGGCGTCTGGCACACGATATAGCCTAAAGCCATGCTGATACCACTGGAACGGTAGCGGGCACGCAGGTCGTTGACGAGCCGCTGGGCCTGCGCTTCATCGGCATCCTTAGCGACGATAATGAATTCGTCGCCACCCATGCGAAATACGGCGATGTCACCAGTCAGGTTCTTCATGATTTGAGCAGCTTGGCGGATGAGCTGGTCGCCGACTTCATGGCCTTGAGTATCATTGATCTGCTTGAGGCCATTGAGATCGCCGAAGATGAAGGCCAGGGAAATCCCGTCAGGTAACGTCTGGCGATATTCCGCAAAGCCCCGGCGATTACCGACACCGGTCAGCTGGTCTGTCGTGCTGATGCTCTCGAGGGAACGGAAAATATCGCGGTTGCGCAACATGATAGCCAAGAACAAGGTCAGCGTCGACAACAGGAGACCTGCTGATTTGAAGGCCAGCGCCGACGGATTAATGACTTCCGTAAATCCCAAGGACTTGCCCGACTGGGTCAGATGGCCCGATACGAGACGGCGGCAGTCGGGGATATAGGGATGGAAACCAGGATGCGTCCGGATGAATTCCGGTGCATCTTCAATAATAGCCATCTGTTTCGTATCGAACGTATCATAGAGGGGCCGCAGGGAATTAATGGGAATGTGCTGAACCGTACGAGCGACGGGCTGCAAGTTTTCCTGATGCCATTCATAGGTTGCACTGACCCGGCTTCCCTGTTCTTCAAAAATCAAAACCCGTTCGGCCTGCAAGCTGTGACCTATTTTTTCCAACATCTTCTGCAAACCTACATCCGGATTGGCTTCGCGCATGCCGATAGCAATGACCTCATTGGCCATGACTTCGCGGAAAATGACATTATTTTCAGCCAAATCATGGCTGATATACGGATCGATATTTACGGCCATAGAAAAGCGGTAATTCTTCCCTTGCCAGGGAATGAGCGTCGCCCGCATGAGCAAGTTCTGCCCGGTCTTGCGATTACGGCGCGTCGTCGTATAAAACCAGTCGCGGCGCGGCTGGCCATTGATGCAGTCCTGACAAGGCGCATCGAGGCCGGCCAGAATCTTATAGCACTTTTCACCGACCCAGCTATAGGTATCGGAAAGGCCATAGCTCTTCTGCATGTATTCATTAACATAGACCAGTTCATACGTATCCGGATCGATGATGGACACTTCTTCATCGAGCTTGTCGAATTTCTCCTTGTCGAAGACCAGGCGGTCGCCAATATAGATGGCTTGCCCATACTGCTGTTCTTTCGCTTCAGCCAGGCGTTTCCGCAACAGCTGCATGACCTCATCGAAATCCTGGCCCTCCGACCCCTGGGCCACGGCGTATTGCAAATAAAGCGTGCAGCTGTAGCCACCAATATCCGTAATGCCATGGATAGCATTGATGAGGCCCAGCATTTTATTCCGGAAATCGGCATCCATCGCCTTCGGGACAAGGCAGCAAAAACGGCTGCCGCTCAAATGGGCTATCGTTGCATTCAACGTGTGGAAGGCCAGCAGCTGCTGCGTAATGACCTGCAGCAATTTCTGTCCCACTTCATCGCCATACTCCTGAAAAAGCGCTTCGTATGCAGGCACTTCGAGGAGGACACACGTATAATCCTGGCCATAGCGCCGATATTTATCGACATACTCGTCTGCCGCCTGCAAGATGCCCCGGAAATTGAGCAGCCCCGTCACGTCATCGACAAAACTGCTCTGCCGGAGCTGTGCCTGCCGGGCTTCTGCATACTCTAAATCCTCAAAATAACCCATCAGGCCGATAATACGCCGCCCCTGATAGATAGGGAATTTCGTAGCCGCAATCCGATGTGGCCGTCCCTGGACGAGACACTCCCCGATAATATGCCGTGTAATTTCGCCTTTTTCCATAACAGCCCGTTCGGCTTCCTCATACTTTTTCCCCTGGATATGCCAGCCAATATCCTCATCGCTTTTCCCGATGAGGCTTTTTTTCATCTTTTAAGCCGTAATAATCGAGGAAAGCCTGACTAACGCCAGCAAAACGCCGTTCCCGGTCTTTCCAGAAGAATTTGATATCCGAATAATGAATCATGGCCTGGCACAATTCCCGCAGGATACGAAAATAGGGCTGCCGGACCGGTTCCAGTTCCTGGATGCCCAAAGACGTAGCCAGGAGCGGCAGCAGGCTCTTGCGGTCCCGCGCCGTTTCCCATACATCATCGCGGCAGCACAACAGAATGTCATATTGGTCATCGACCTGCTGGAGAAGGAGGGCCAAAAAGACAGTCCAGCGATAACTGCCGTCAGCCTGTTTGATACGGAAAACATCACCGACACTGGCAGTCGGGGACTGGTCCGCCTGACGGCAAAGGTTATCGAAATCAAGGAATGATAAAAATCGTTCCCTGTCGTCGACGTAAACGGACTGGACGGCATAGTCGATGAGCAGCTTTTGGATGCCTTTCAGGGACTTTCCATCAGCCCAATGGGGCATCGTCGTCTTGATGACTTCAAGCGTATCTTTGCCAGGGTGCAGGTAATATAAGCCTTTATAGACTTTCAGGATATTGCGCAGCAGATAATCGATACGCTGTGTCTCCTGGCGGTCGCTGGCATCGGCAATATTATAGATGCAGGCCCGTCCCAGGTATCGCCCCCGGGTCCCGCCGATGAGTTCCAAATGCAGCTGCAAATAATGGTCTCTTTCAACATAGGTCACGACTTGTTTCTGGCCGGAAGCAAGGAGTTCATCCAAACAAGGCTGCAGGCGCTGCCTGAATGAAAAATCCTGGATCCACAAGGGCAGGTCATGGCCATTGTATCCGGGCAAAGACCATCGGAGGATTTTCCGAAAAGCCAGATTGGCCCACAACACCCCGGCCTGAATACCATCGTAGTGGAAAATAGCGGTCGGTAAATCTGTTACGACATTGACCAGACCGGCTTTGTCATAGACCGGTTCTTCCCGCCGCGTTTCCAAGCCATGCTCATAGTGCTTGCAAAACGATGACAAGTCTTCGTAGGTCATAGGCCGTCCAAAATAATAGCCCTGTATCTTTTCACAGCCGATGTCCTTCAAAAAGTCGACGTGGGCCTTTGTTTCTGCACCTTCGGCCAAGGTATGTATGCCCAGTTCTTTCGCCATGAGGACGATAGCCTTGATGATCTGACGGCTCTGTTCATTGAAATTATGTAAAAAGGCCATATCGATTTTCAGTTCATCAAAATGATAATTGTGCAGGACGTTGAGCGAAGAATAGGCACTGCCGAAGTCATCAAGCCAGACCTGGTAGCCCGACTGCTGAAACTGCTTCAAACTGCGGAGCAGATTATGCTTTTCTTTGACCAACGCCGTTTCCGTCACTTCGATACGGAAATAATCCCGCTGCAGATTATAGCGGGAAATGACTTTTTCAACAACCGCAAAAGGGTCCATGAGGTTGAAATCATGACGCGATAAATTGACCGATACCGGCAGGACAGGCCGTTTATTGGCCAGCTGGTAATGAAGCTGCTTCGCTACCTGATTGAGAACATAGCCATCCAGTTTATGGATGAGCCGGGCCTGTTCCAGGACGGGAATGAAGACATTCGGTGTGAGCCGTCCGTAAACGGGATCTTCCCAGCGGGCCAGCGCTTCGACACCGCAGATTTTCCCGGTCATCGTCCGGACGACGGGCTGATAATAGATTTTGATGTAGCCTTTTTCCAAGGCCGTGTTGAAATTTTCCAGGACGAAATCCCGCTTCTCCAAGGCGACGCCCATTTCCCGCGTATAAATGGCCCAGCACCGTGTGGCATCAGTCTTGATCGTATCACAGGCGATTTTGGCCATATCAAAAGAATGGCGCACGATATGGATATCGTCGTCTTTCAGCAGGCAGACGCCAGCCTTCAAGACGATATTGGAATTATTGATATACCCATTGACGCGGCTGCAGACGACCTCGATGGTCTGGAACAAGTCTTTTTTCTTCGTTGCCAATACACCAAACCCATCGGCAGAAAGATGAGAAATCAAGGCATCGGGGAACGCCTTCCGCAACACAGAGGCGATGTATTTGAGGCAATGGTCGCCGGCAGCTACGCCGTGGAGGGAGTTGTACAGGCGGAAATGAGTCAGGTTGAAATAAATCGGACAGTATTCTGACAAGCGGCCTTCAGGACTTGACTCACGGGCTATCTGAAAGGCTTTCCGAAAGAACGAGCGCATGCCCAAAAGGCCGGTCAGGGAGTCGGTCTGCGTACTGATGCCTTTCAGTTCACTGCTGATGATCTGCAGCAGCCAGGCCTTCTTTCCATCATCCAGGGAAATGACACTGGCCGATCCTTCGGCCCGGCGGAAATGCTCATCACGCGTGCGGAACCGGAAAGTCACAAAACCAGTCTGGTCCGAGCCGGCCATATGGGCGATAGGATAATAGTCCTCGGCATCGACCATGCCCTGCAACCGCTTCCCGGTAAAGCGGTAAAAATCCGCTTCATCAGTACAATGATAAATCTTCAGCATCCCTTTATTGACAAATAAAATAGGCTCTCCCGGTTCCATCCCGATCAGGCAGATACCTGACGTCAACCGGTCATAATAGCGATGTAGCTCTGCTCGCATCTCCCCTATTCCCATAACAAATCACGTTCTCCATCGTCATTACAAATACTATAATTATCGTTTACAAATTATAAACTAATTATAGCATAAGCCCATTTAAGTTTTTAGTACTTAGGTGAATTGTTTAGTCCGTTTTTGACATAAAAAAAGGACCTGTGTACGGAATCGTACACAGGTCCGATAATTTCACAAAGGAAATTATTTGAGTTCTACTCCCTCGGCCTTTCCCAAAAATGAGAATGGCTTCACTAAGCCGTTTTTAAAGAATCATTTTTTCAAAATCAGCCTCATTTTCGCAGTTTTAAAAAAAAATAGTATCATTTGAGTATCACTGACCAGTATCCTTTACGGTGCGTTCCCATGCGTTTTAGGCAGCCTTTTTCCTGCAGCTTCTTCGTATGATATTTTATAGTACCAAGGGACAGCGACGTGGCCATCGCAATTTCCGATTGCGTGCTGTCTGGTTTCTTTTGGATATATGCTAAAATAGCTTCTTCCTTATCATTTAATTTCACAGACAGATTCGTCCCAGTTTGGTCAGTGTTTTTAGTTTGGTTAGCGGTTTGGTCAGTAGTTTGGTCAGTTTTTGGTGTTTGGTCAGTGGTTTGGTCAGTTTTTCGATACAAGTTTACCCGCAAATCGCCATCAAAATCAAGAATTTCCGGTTCCCTCAGCCCATAATCACGGCAATCCCGCAAAATACGCGGAAAGCCACTGCCCCACTTTTCAATCAGATTCATGTAAGCAAAAGCATTGGCCAAGGCCCGGTTGCGAATCTTTGAAAATCCTTCTTTCATTTTTTCAGGCGTTACGCCGCGCATCAGGCCGCCCGGAGAAGTAACTTCCAATCGATCTGAAAAAAGAGCAATCTGAATGGATCCCGGCTCCAAATAATTACGATGTACAAGTGCATTGGCAATTAATTCACGGGTACTGTCCGGAGGCAATTCATAAATATCCTGTCGATAGACTCCCTGAAGTTTGGCACCCATGTTGATTTTTTCAAGCACGTACTGGTATGCTTTTTCCACTTGTTCCTGAATCGGTGCATCAATTTCCCGTTTATCGATAAAAATGGCTCTATCTTCCGTTTTAAACACAGCGCATTGGACAACCGGAGGATACCCAGCCTGATGAGTCAGCATCGCATATGCATAGGTTGGTATAAGCTGGCCTTTATGTTCAAGCAAAACCCCCCATGAAATGAGCTGATTGACTGTCAACTCCTTGATTTCTTGACGCTGGAAATCTGATACTGCATTTTTCTTAGCCGTTTCTCTCATCGAATGGCATAATGCTGCCACATCAGACTGCTTCACTTTCAGATTCGGAATCGGTTGTTGATCGAAAAATTTATTTTTCCCTTCTAAAAGTAATGCCTGCAGCATTGCCTGATCCGCAGGACGCGTTGTTCCAGCCGTCCGGATATAGGTTCCTTTCACAAGCCCCTTCTTTTTGATATAATACGGGCGCTGCATTCCTGGCGCAATCTCCAAAATGATAAGCGATTTCCCCTTTACTTCCTGAACAAAAAGATCCGGAATAATCATCGGCGCACAGCTATCCGTAACCGCATTAGTAATAGCATCCATCAGTCGAAAAAGGTCGCTCTGGGGAATACCAACAACCTGCATCGTTCCGTCTTCAATACCAAATACAATCCGCCCGCCATCTCCATTAGCAAAGGCAACAACAGATTTCATATATTTCTGGCTGTCCTCCGGAACCATTTCCTTATATTCTATGTTTTTAGACTCCCCTTGAAGCAATGAATCTTTTTCCATCCCTATTGCCGCCTCCTCTCAGACTCATTGTAGCAGATTATAAAATTTCCGACAATAAAGCAAGGCCCCCGTACCGCTAGTGCAGGGGGCTTGTCACATAGACACTCATATTATTTTTACCAAAGATAACTAGTACCCGGATTATCTTCACTGGTTCTTGAAGCTTCTTTCATAATTCGTTCCTTTGTTGCTTCCGGCAAGGCGTCTTTAAAGACTTTTTGAAAACAATCCATACAAAGTGATGCACCGATGTATTCTGTTTTATTCGTTACATTGTCCCACCAAGTCCAATCAAGTTTGTTCTCTGGTGTGATGCAATCGTGTGCCTCTGCTTCTACGATAAATTTTTCGCCCTGAGCATATTTTTTCAAACTCTATATTCATAACAACTATCTCTTGCAGGGCATTTCTTATCACCAGCAGGGGTTCCATCAGAACTTGATATTTGCCTCATTAGGGAGTGTAAAATAGTTTGTTTAAATCGGTTATTGCACAAATCCAATTTATCCCACATAATTGAGTAATCAAACATTAAGGATTGAAAGCCTCTTGCCAAGGATTCGAATTTTCTGAGGCTTTTGCATAAGCCGATAAAACAGTGGAGGGACAAATCATTCTATGAATTGATAGACAAAATACTTTTTAAAAACTATGCTAAAAATTTCAAAAATCAGGCTATGCACAGAATTCGCGCGGGACGCCCACACGGCGTCCCCTACAGCACAAGACCTTCGGCCGTGAATTATTTGATATTACCTATATGAGATTTTTAACAATTCACGTGGCGCAGCCCGTTCGTAGGGGCGTCCCTAATCGGAATAAGGTAAAATATATTTCGCAAATTCAATTTCATAAAAAATAGACATAGTCTATTGCCGCTAGTACAATTAAGTTACCACACAAAATTCGTAAGGAGGCAATAGACCATGTTTGGTAATATTATACAACTTAATGAGGAGCTTATAAAGAATAATTTAAAGGATCTTGTACGCAACAGTGTAGAGGAAACACTGAACGCCCTGCTCGACCACGAGGCGGATGAACTCGTCCGCGCTGGCAAGTATGAGCGAACGGGAGACCGTAAGGGCTACCGTTCCGGTCATTACGAGCGGAATTTTGGCACGACTTCCGGCGAAGTCAGGTTACGCGTGCCGAAGCTCAAGGGCATCCAGCTTGAGACGGCCATCATCGAGCGCTATAAACGCCGTGAATGCTCTACCGAGGAAGCCCTTATTGAGATGTACCTGGCCGGCGTATCCGTGCGCCGTGTCGAAGATATCACCGAATTGCTTTGGGGCATAAAGGTCTCCTCTGGCATCATCAGCAATCTCAACCAGAAGGCATACAAGCACATCGAGGAATGGCGTCAGCGTCCTTTAACGGGGGAATATCCGTATGTTTACGTCGACGGCATTTACCTCAAGCGCTGCTGGGGTGGCGAGATTCAAAATGTCTCCGTTTTAGTCGATATTGGCGTCAATAAAGACGGGTTCCGTGAGATTCTCGGAGCAGCAGAAGGCATGAAAGAAGACAGGGAAAGCTGGTTGAACTTCTTCACCTATATGGATTTTCCAACAGAACACTGGAGCCGGATCCGCACGAATAACCTAACAGAACGGGTGAATCGCGAGATACGCCGCCGTACACGGGCCATTGGTGCCTTTCCTGACGGCAACAGTGCTTTGATGCTCGTCTGTGCCAGACTTCGTCATGTTGCCGCCTCGGAATGGGGCTCAAAACGCTATATGGACATGGAGCATCTATTCAAGATGGAAATTGAGCAGCCAAATGACGAGGAAAATCCATGTATCTGATTACGATATTTACTGGCGGATGAAATGAATTTGCGAAAAAATCTTGACACTACCTCTTTAATTTCCGGCCTAATTCTTTTGCTTTTTGATTAATGTCATAAGCAATGCCAGACTCTACAGCAGCGATATTGGTCAAAACTTCAGAATACATCGTATCTCTTAAATTGGATCTACTCTTTAATCGAAGGATTTTTTGATATCGTTTGGCATTTTCAAGAAAAATGGCTTTATAAATTTCATTAGTAAAATACTCATATTTATAAATTCCCATATCCACTGACTCATTTAAAGCTTGAGTAAAAGCCTTTCTCGAACGATAATTCTCATAGGAAGCATCCAAAAAAGATGGATCACGTTGGTTAATGTATAAACGGTGTCCCCCCGTTTTTTCAGTTAATACATTCAAAACAATATCAAGCATTTGAGTTCTAATACATTTAGCTTTCTCGCTATTTCTGAGCAACATTGCCATATTTAAGACGGCCTTAAAGCTGAATAAACCTAGGTTTCTGATTTTGCGCCCGAAATGCATTTCGGGCGCAAATTTTTTAAACTCATCTAATTCCGCACTATTCAAAACTTTATAGCCATTATTTGTAATTTCCTCTAAATTTTTAGAAACTTGGTTTTCAATCGTACGGATATCGACCTCATATAACCTAGCTACATATTCCTTGGTAAACCACATGGTATTTTTCCAATTGGTTCCGTGCAAATTTAATTGTTTTTCCATTGATTTGACAGCAATTACATTATTCAATATATTCTGCCTATCAATTATTGAATTCGTTAAATTTTTCCCCATCGTTTCCTCCATTGCTATTCCCCATAATGATAACATATTATACTTAGTATATCACAACTCATTACTGCCGTATGAGTCTGATTTCTGTCGTGTGCAGGCACCAATTCACTAAGCTGCATTTTGTCCCTAGAAAGTTGCGCTTTTTCCCAACAAGTTGCGTTTTAAATCGCCTGTATGCGATTTCGTAGGGGCGACCGCGTGGGGCGCCCGCTATGCGCCGCAGGGGCACCCGAGGCGTCATTGTCATTCTGAGTCTGTCGCTGCGGAACGCAGCATCTGAATCCGAGCCGCGGCGATGCGCCAGCGAGCCCGACTCACAGCACTTTCACTACAAACTGCAAACTGTAAACTAAAAACTCATCATTCGACAAACGATGAACGACCTACGATGAACGATCTCCGGACTGCGGACTGCCAACTGCGGCGCCGTCAGGCGCCATCTCCACTACAAACTACAAACTGCAAACTACGAACTATCTTTTAAAATGGACAGGGCCAATAAGAGAAAGGCCGGCCGTTCGATGACGAAGTCATGGCGCAGGAGCTGGACGATAGATGACCGTCATGGTTGTTTTCAATGGCCTACCATTGGCTAATTTCGACGGACTTAAAATGGCTGTTTTCGCCGGCCGTTAACACAGCACGTCCCGTTCCGCTTTCATTCCATAAAGATTCAGAAATCTTTTTTGCAAACTGTTCAATACGTGCGATTGCTTTATTTTCCATGCTGCTTACCTTTGTCTCAAATCTATTTCTCAATACCTATTGCGCAACATACCAAGCTGCTGCCGCAGCTATCCATAATGCAATGCAGCTTAGAACTACATTATACCAATGATATTCTTTACCCTCCATTTTAAAAATAGCACTTAATAGCATCTGGATTAATCCAAGAACAAGTGTTCCCAATATAGTATTTAATAAAATAGCACCATGCAAATCACCATAGTTTCCTTCGGTGGCATTTTTAGCAAGAGATAAACTACTAAAAGCAGCCAAAATAATCGCTGCAAATATCCCTAATGTAGTAACATATCCTCTTTGAGCACCTCTTGACTCATCGTTAATATTCTTTGTAATTTCCTTTATAGCTTTGATTTTCTCTTTTTCTGCTTTCTCATCAAATTTTTTCTCGCTATTTTCAAACATTGCACTTATATTTGCTTTCGCATCTTCTACTGCTTGCTTTATTTCTAGCTCTTGAAATTGTGCTAAATTGATATGATCATAAATTTTAAAAATGATGGGAAAAATTGAATCTTCTTTTTCCTTCTCCGTAAAGCTTATTAACTTTGTTAAATTTTCAGTTATATTATTTTTCTTATTTTCATCCATATCATGAATTTTTTTAGTAATTTTGCTATATAATGGTCTCCCCTTATTTTTCTTTTGTAGACTAGATTGATATTTTTTTAATCGATTAAATGTTTGTTTAGGATTATAAATTTCTGTATCTTGTGATAATTCTAAAATAATTTCAGAAATCTCTTTTTCCTTATCATTAATAAACTGACTAATACTGCCCTTGGGAATGGCCTCTTCCCCATCTTTTTTCAATAATTCTTCAGCTTTATTTTTCTTTTCCATGTGCCACAAAGCTCCTCATATCCTCTATGGATATTTTATTGTTTTCATAGTGCTGGTAATTTTTTTTCCAAGGTTTTTGATTATGAGTAATATTGACTAATTGATAGGTAGTATAACTTGATAAAAGATCCACTACTTCATTAATTCTGTTTCTGTCTTCTTCAAGTATTTTGGATAATATAAATTGATTATCAACTCTTAAAGGACTGGCACCAAATTTTTTAAAAAAATGATATGCATCAGGTACGACAGGGCCTAAATCCCATGCTTCTATATCAGCGTTAAAACAAGGAGCATCTGTTTCCTGTAAGAAAAACGCTTGTACAAAATAAAGAATTTTCTGTAACCTAAGATTAGTGATTTCATATCCTTTTTTTCTGCAATATAAAATTATGTAGTTACAAATATCGAGTACATTATACATCCAGACACCCCCTTATAGCGATTCGACATAAGTAAATTTCAACGAACTTAAAATGTCGTTTTTCCTTAGTCTCTAACACAAGACAGTGTAACTGAAAACCATTTCTTTACAGTCCCACTAAAAAGATTAGTCTAATTTATCCCGTTTGATGAGCCTATGGTCTCACAAACAGCCAGGAAATAAAATCCACTAATTTATTTTCCGCTTACCTATAACAGATAATTCCATGACGAATTTTTATCCTTAAATACATCTTCTACACTACCTTGAGCGATAATTTGCCCTCCTCTTTCACCGCCAAAGCAACCAAAATCAACTAAATACTCTGCATTCCTCATAACAAATTCAGGATTATGTTCAATAATTAAAATCGTATTTCCTCGATTTTTTAATTTTCTAAGTATTTTCTCGATTTTTTCTATGTCTTTTTCACTCAACCCCGACGTTGGTTCATCCAAAATATACAAACATCTCGACGAATAATTACTTCCTAGTGCCTTGGTCAATTTTATTCGTTGTGCTTCACCGCCTGATAAACTCATTGACATCTGACCTAGCTTCAAATATCCCAATCCGATTTCGATCATGCATTGAAGTTTTTCATAGATAGCCAGAGAATCGCTAAATACATCAACAATCTCTGATACTGCTGTGTCAAGCACATCATCTATTGTAAGTCCTTTATATTTAACTTCAAGCACAGTGTCCTTAAATCGCCTTCCTTCACAAACAGGGCAGATGATGTATGAATCTGGAAGATATGTCAGCTCTATTTTTTTATAGCCAGTTCCTTGACATTCCTCGCATCTTCCACCTTTAACATTCATGCTGAAATTTGATGCAGTTAAGTCATGTTCCATTGCATAATCCGTTGCAGCAAAAAGATTACGAATCTCATCATAAATTCCCAAATAGGACACTACCGTTGAACGTGATGTTTTACCTATCGGCTTCTGGTTCACTCGTTCAATATGTTTAATCAAATCACGCCCTGTTATCTTTTGACAACAATACATCTTCTTCGACGTCAATGATGCCGAAATGACATCTACCAATGAGCTTTTACCAGAACCGGATACACCTGTTATACACGTTATAGCGTTTATAGGAAATTCGACAGCCTGGTTTCTTAAATTATGGTATGTTATCCCCTTAAACTGTAGAAATTTCTCAAACTTTTGTGGCCTTTTGAACTGCACTTGATATTTTAAATTTTTTTTAGGTTTATCATCTGACACGATATAACCGCCCTTAGGCCCCCCTACCGGTCCTAATTCAATTACTTTTTCAGCAGCAGAAATATATTGCCTATTATGTTCGATTGCTATAACAGTATTCTTTTCCTGGACCAATTGCTTAGTAGCAGAAATAATAGCCTCAATATCACGCGCATGCAGACCCTTACATGGTTCATCTAATATATACAGTAATCCTCGCAGAGAACATGTCAACTGTGTTGCGAGTCGTATTCTCTGTACTTCTCCTCCAGATAACGAAGGAATCGTTCTTTGAAGTGACAGGTACCCTACTTTCAATTGAATTAGTTTTTCAAGTTTTTTGCATATTTGAATTGTCAGTTGGTTTATCTGCTTTTCTAAACAACTTTTATTGTAATGGTCTCTCGCTACCTTACACCATTCTTGCAGATCATCAATTTTCAAAGATTCAACTTCAAAAATATTTTTGCCACCAACTTTCGGAATCAATGCATTCTCATTAAGTTTGCTCCCTTTGCAATGTAAACAAGGTTGCTTTACCAAATATTTTGAAATTGCCGCAAAAACAGATGATTGATTCAAATTTAAAGACTGCTCTTGCAGTTCGATAATAGCACCTTTAGAATGGACCTCTTTATGTTTGTAACGTCCCTTAGGCGTTTTAAATTTAAGATCAAAAATTTCATCTTCCGTTCGATACAGCAGTATTTTCTTCTCCCGTTCTGTTAAATCAGAAAATTTCTTATTGATATCAATTTTATATCGATTACAGACAGCTTCCAATGTACGATAAGCAAGAGAAGTCTCTTTACCTGCGTAATATTTGATTGCGCCTTTTGCAAGCGTTTTAGTAACATCTGGAACAACGCAATCTTCAGATATAACATATTCTTCGCCTAATCCTCTACAATAAGGGCAACATGCAGTGGGGTTATTGGGCGAAAATGATTGTTCTGTCAGTTTTGTATGTTTTTCATAATTTGATACGAGAGCAAAAATTGTACGCAAATAGTAAGAGATATCAGTAACAGTTCCAACTGTTGACCGTGGATTTGAATTGTAGTAAATCTGTGAAACATTTAGTGCTGGTCGTAAATTGGTAATACTTTCAACCGCCGGTTTATCCATAAGCTTTTGACCATACATATTTCCAGACATTGATTCTAAAAAATTTCTTTGACTTTCAGCATAAATAGTATCATAGACTAACGACGATTTCCCTCCTCCAGATACCCCCGTAACACAAGTAAAGGTATTGATAGGAAATGACACAGAAATACTTTTAAGATTATTTACGGTTGCATTTTTAATTTCTATACTTTCCTTCATCGCCGCACCACTCGCAATCTTTCCTTCTTTGAAAATCATGATACATTATATCCATGGTATATACATCCATCTCGCCTCTTCGATTCACATTTGCAGGTTTGATGTGTTTAGAAAGAACTTTGATTGCCTCCATTCCTACGAAGCTGGCAATCATAGCACACATTGGGCCAAAACTTCCAACTTTTCGATTTTTTACTTGTAATTTTTTTACTCGATTTGAATCAATAGTATTTTCCTCTTCCAGTTGTTTTTGAAAACATTTTACACATGCCGTTTTCCCTGGAATGACGGTCTGTCCTATCAGCGAAAGATGTAGATTGTAACCGCCACCAACAATATGAGGAATATTATGTTTCATCCCGTATTCGCCCACCCAAAGTGAGGTTGTATCAACGTTAGGTTTATCTGCACAATTGATAATCAAATCAATTTTTTTATCATCAAATTGTTGAAGAGTGCCCTGATTAAGAGATTCAATACATTTTTGAACATTTATCTCCGGATTGTACTGTTTTAATTTCATTTCCAATACATCTACCTTATACTTCCCCACAGACGATTCTTCAAATCCGAACTGTCGATGAAGATTCGTAATATCAACAATATCCGGATCTAATAGAATAAACGTCTTTACTCCCGATTGAGCTAAGTTGCATGCAGTCCATGTCCCAACTGCTCCCAGTCCAATTATCAATACGCATGAATTTTGAATATTCTTCCACATTGCCACCAATTGATTATGACTGGTCGAATAATCATTTAAGAAATTTATTGGTCTTCTAAATCTCTCATAATCATGGAAATCCTCATGTGGATTTGCATTATCCAAGATGCCTTTTGCTTCTAAAAATTTCAATAGATGGACTAATGATTCTTTCTCCACATCATACTGCTTTGTAATTTGATTTATCGTCAAAGTGCCGTCTAAATGATTGACTATATCCAGAATCATATCATCGACAACACGTATTCTAACCTGCTCTCTCGTGTTAGATTTAAAAAACTCTAATACGGAATCAGATATTTTAACGACAGAAACCGCAGAACCAAGTTTAGGATTCATTTTATTGCTCCTCTCTCACCACATATCGGGCAGTCAGGATTTTTCTTCACATTAATATACGTAAGCTTCAATGTTGAAAATAACAGTTCTCCTCGTACCTTGAAACTTTCATTCATATTCACTAATCCTGCAAGATATTTGATAATTTCAATACAGGCAAAGGATGCTGAAAACAATGTCATCGAAGATAAACCACCGATTTCTCTATACCGTTTCACCACTGGGTGTTTTTTCGGTTTCCATCCTGCTAAAGTTTTCTTAAAGTATCCTGCATAGCACTCAACACATGGGGTAACATAGGGAATAATCATTTCACCTGTACTTGCCAAATGCGCATCGAATCCACCCGCAATATAATGCGCAGTATTATGTTTTACGCAGATTCTTGAAATTTTAGATGAAGTATAGCCAATGTATGGTTCATCAAGAGTATTCACCACAAAATCATGTTCTATAATCAGTCTCTCAATATTACTGTCAGGTTTCATGCTTTTATGAATGATTCTAATAGCTATTCTGTTATCGATTTCATGAATTTGTTGTGCCAAAGCTTCTATTTTAGGATAGCCTACCATTTCATCTTTAAAGTACATATGTCTGGAAGCATCAGATACCTCCACTTTATCGAAGTCGAACAAAGTTATGTGCTGCACACCAGCCATAGCCAGTTCTATGGCAATATCTCCACCGACGGCTCCGCACCCAAAAATGATAATTTTCGAATCCATCAATTTTTTCTGTGCGAGCATCCCCTCTTCTTCTCTGCTGAAGAATTCAGCAAAGTAATTGATTTGACGATCATAACGTTTTCGATCATACTCCGACAAAATCGAGTCGTCTATACATCTTGGTGTAATTATCTTATTTGTTTCCAGTTGTTCAATCACTGCTTCAGTATTTTCTGCAGCAACATTAAATTTTTCCTGCATCATTTTTTTTAATTCATCTAAAGTCTTTTCGCCATCTATAATTTCTAAAAGATGCATTGTCCATTCATTAATTTTAAACGATTTCCGACGTCTGGTATTCATGTAATATACCATCAGATATTTGTTGTCTGACACAAAAAGATCCACTGAATCTTTGATCTTATATATCGGGGTATTCATCGATTTCCTCCAATCTTTTCCCTTATAGAAATGACATCCCCTTTAGCATTCACTATCAGAGAATCAATCAATTGTATTTTAAAGAATTTAGCTGCAGCTCCAATTCTTTGAGTAAGATTAATATCTTCCGACGTAATCTCCAAGACACCGCTGGGGTGATTATGCGCAATCATGATTTTATCCGCATTAGATAACAATGCAATCTTAATAATTTGAGCCACCGATACATCCACCGAATTTGTATTTCCTATAGCAACTGTAGCATAATTCAATACGTGGTTTGTATGATCCAAGGATAAAATTCCTGCCATTTCAACATTTGCTTTTCCAAGTATATCTGAAAAAATCTTACCCCCCGTTTCGATGCCATATACATATCCATCTGTATCGATATTAATTTTACTCTTACAGACCAACTCTACTTGAACGCAATCAATAAGCATCATTTTCTCCTGATAAAGAAAAATGCTGCACCTATAGGTGCAGCATCAATGGATTCTGGTATAAATTAGTACTGGATGACTCCACCTTCAACATTAAGGAATTTGCCCCATTCCTCTTCAGTGGCTACATAACGGTCGCGCGTGCAGACTCGCGTGCAGCAATCTGATCTAGCCCCCGAGCAATCCGCCGTGTAATCTGCAAATAATTCTTTTTCTTCGACTTCTTCAAACTCAAGCTTATTCATGAAAACACCTCCAAAAGGGAAATGACAACAGTATTAATATAATATAATTATATATCTACACAAGAATCAAGTCAACTTAAAGAGAATATCAGGTAGTATCAAGACATTGTAGGCTTTTTATACTCCCCTTGATGATGACCTGGGGCTTCGTATCTCCACCGCCATACACGGCAGAGATATCAAAACATGCCTGCTCTTCTCTACAACTTTCTTGTCTTTATAGACGTCAATGAGCTTCATCTGTTTGCTTCAGCTGTGCTATATCACCACATGATTTTCATCAGCTTATATATATGCCGGAAGCCGGGTTTCGGTTCCGGCATCGCTGCTCCTTCACAAAGATTTTTTCATCAATGAAATGCCACTTCGCTACAAGAACCGATTTAAAATTTTCCCACAACTATTCTACACTAACCGTGTAATGATATGAAAATCTTTAAATTTAATCAAGATTTTCTCAATACTTTTTTTATGAATACAATGGCAGAGCCAGGAAGGACGGTTTTTGCAGTTTTTTTGATGGTTTTCTTTACGTGAGTTTTCCAACCGTAATCGTTTGTATAGTGGGTAAGAATGTATTCGAATGGTTTATTTTCAAAATCTTGCCAGAATTGGTCTCTGGTAGCGGGGCGGCTGAATGGATGTTGAAGTGGTGGTTGCAAGCAGTCCTTCGTATTTGACTTCAAATAATCCAAATGAGCTTTTGATAAATCAAAAAGCTTTTTGCCATTTTGAGTATTGAGAAGTACAAGAGATATACCTCTATTATCATCAAAATCAGGAGCCCATTTTTCAACGCCCCAGTAATCAGAAATCGTTATATCTGTGACATGAACAATATGTTTATATGGGCACTGATAACAAGAAGGCCTTAAAGTGTTATGTCCATAAAATAAGTCAACATATAACTTAGTATCATATTGTTTGCCATTTATTATTGTAGACTCAACATGGGAATGCCATCCAAATTTATTTTTATTTCTAAAGTTAAAGTTTTCTATTTTGCCTGAGTATTTTTTCTCCATAAAATTTTGGAAAGCCCTATAAACATTTGGCGAAGGAACCCCATGGCAGACGATATCTACCAAGTAGAGGTTCTCGGTCTTAACGCGGCATGTTTCAAGCAGGCTTTTCAACCCAGCACACTGACAATGGGTACCGGAAAAAAGGACAATACGGCCGTTCTTAAGATCTTCCCCAACACGATGAAAAGTATCTTGCATATCGCTTTGCACATATTTGCTTCCCCGCATTTCATTGCGCGCTTCTTTTGTCTCTGCCCGCTTATGGATAACATTCCATTCTCCGTCATAGGCAGCACCATAGACGACACCGCCCATGGCAAGCACTGCATCAGACAGGGCGGCAAAAAGCCCTCCAGATTGGCTGGCAGCCCGTTCTTTATCAGATTTTTGTTTTGCCGCATATACAACAGGCCGAGGCAAGGCATCCCAATCATGCTGTTTTACGAAGTCACAAACTTTTCGACACATATTGCAGTGAATACATTTTTTTTCATTGATTTTTGGATATTTGAACCCTTCCTCATCGTTTTCCATAGTAATTGCATTTACGGAACAGACGGTCATACAAGCCGTGCAGCCGCAGCAATCCTCTTTTTTATCATGAACGTACATATTAATTTCTCCTTTTTACAATATTCATCAGACGGTCCCACGTACTATGAGCTAAATCCCGGAACAAAAGAGCATTTACCAGAATCACCAACAGGGAAAAGAAGAGGCACAGACCAGCCGCAAAGAGTACCCATTGAAGGAAATTTCCTATCGAAGGCAGCCATAGAAATGTACTGATTCCAGCAGCAAGACCGATAACGAGAGTATTCACAATCCATAACTTTACAGTGTGGCCGATAGCCATATGAGTCAAATGACGAGGAGAAAAGAACAAAAATTCAATATCCCGATATAAATTGGAAAGAAGGGATCCCAAGACAAGGCCGTTCAATCCCCAGATAAGGGAAAGAACAATACCGCCAATGAGTTCGATAGCACCTTGAATTGTAGTCGGCAGCCGTGTTTCTTTATATTTTCCTGCAGAGATAACCAACATACCAAAGGGATTTTTGATGTTATAGGCAAAGCCGTTCAAGGTCATAAGAAAGGCAAAAATCGGATAGTAATAGCTGATATCACTGCCTTTCGTATACAAAGAAATAAACGGCTGGTATACAAAAAACATAGTGCCATAGATGATAGTAATACCGATGGTATAAATAAATTCGAACTCATTAAAGGCTTTTTGAAAAGCCTCTTTCTCTCCTCTGGCAATGAGGTCGCCAAACCCAGAAGTAAGACCGGTCATAAAAATACCGAGGATAGCATTCAGCCCCAGTATAACCAAGTTAAAAATGGCATAAATACTGACGTCCAAGAGCGATAAAAGAAACGTAGCAATCAGGATAGGACCACCTTGGTGAATCGCGCCAAGTACCTGAAGATACAATGCATCCCATCGCTGGCTCATAGCATTGTTATTGGGAGGTACTGTGAAATCAAGAAAATCATAATGATCTCTACAGTATTTCCAAAGAAGGAAAGTTCGTATGAAAATAGCCCCGACTGCCGCAGCGCGCACGATGACAATGGAAAAGCCCGCATAAGCTAGCGAACCGATAATGATGACATTTAATATAATTTGGACCATATTAGCTAAGGATATGACCCAGGTCTTCTGGTCTGCTGTCAAAAGCGCCCTGTATTTAGCTAATGTATAGAACTCCAGCACACCATTAACGCCTAAAATCAGGAAAAGTAAGAAAAGATTTCCATAATCCAAAGTCGTACTGTGCACAAAGAAAGGGTACAATGCAGCGCAAAGAGCAACCATGCAGCTGAAAATATGCCCCGTTTTATAATATAAATTCTTAGCAGCTGCCAAAATCCGGTTGATGCCATAAGTATCATGAGCTGCAATGGGTTTGTACAGAGAGAAGACGGTCGCTCCTGAAAGCCCTGCTTCCAACAGCGTCAGATAAGAAATCAGCTGGGCAATAGATGTCACTATACCATTAATTTCTGAACCATAGAATACAAGCATGATTTTAGGAACGATAAAGCCGCTCACCATTGCTGTAATCTGCATGAGTCCCGTGGCCAGCGTGTTTTTTATAAATTTTTCTGTTCTATTCATTGCTTGCTATTATTCCCCAATAATTTTCTTCAAATGAGATACAGATACCTGCCGAGCTTCCATTATTTTTTGATCTGCTTTTTCCCAATCAATTTCTTTAAAGGGCTTCCCGATTACCCGACCTTCTATGCCGGTAATCGAAAAGAGATTGGAAATGCGGGATCCTATCTTATCCGGCATAGAAACATACATATCTTTATGGAAAATAATGGAAAAAGCAGTAGCATGAAAAGAATTAGTTACAACACAGGAAGCATTTGCGATAAAAGATACAAAATCATCAGGGCCAGCATCGTAAACCACATTACCGATTTCATATTCCTTGTGTCGGAGAGAACGGTTATAACGAAGATTGATGATATCCAGATGCTGTTCCTGGGCGAGTTTGGAAGCAGTGCGGTACATGTCATCGGGATTTCCACCACCCACAAGGTAGATAAAGAGATAAGGTTTCTTAGTTCTGTCTTTACGAATCATAGAAAGCCAACTATTTTTTTCAAGTAAAAATACAGGATCCACATCTACAGTAACGGATGCCGTACGACTTGTCAAAGATTGAATAAGTTTTTTCCCCGCTTCTTCTCGAACAGAAATAGAACTCATAGATTCCAATAGTTTTGCCACAGGAAGGGTAGACGAAGGCCATTCAGACACACCAAAACTTGCCGCATAGGAGCGGCGTTTATTTTTATCTTTGACGAAGTCTAAGAAATAGGCGGATTCTGCCCCAGTAATCAAAGGGTTCCATACTTGATCGCTGCCAGTAATATAAACGTCATAAGCATCCGATAAGGTAGATAATGATTCCGCATCAACAGGCTGGGAAAAATGCATATTATCCCGAATAAAGTTATGAAAATGTTTATTTCTGCTTTTCCGGATTGAAAAATTTAGAATATCCCCCATTAAAACACGTGGATGGATAATATTCCTTAAATGAAATGGTTTATATCCATCAAAAATATAAGGGCATATAAAATCAATAATTTCAGCATTGGCTCCTAAATCTCTAATCTTCTTCTGCAAAGCATACATCTGCAAAGCCGCACCATAATTGATTGCACGCTGGAAAGTAAGAATCCCAATTTTTTTCATATAAAACCTCGATTCTAATAAACAAAAAAATGAATGCAATTACTTTTCCCTAAATTTTTTTTACAAAACTTCTACTTATCCTTCTCTTTACTGCATCTATTACCCATTTTCGATCAATGTGCCAAAGCAAATGTAGTTTTTCTCTCCCATGTGCTAGGTGCCACAAGAGATGGAATTCTTTTTTGGCATATGTTCCCGTCAACTGATTTATATTATCACTAGCAGGAACGTGTTCATGACAGCAGTCATTTACTTCCAGAATGGAGATTCCTTCATAATATTCCTCTATACATCCAAAACTAGTATTTTGAATCTCAAAGTTGGGATTCTTATACTGGGCATAAGGAAAATCAGTAAGTTCCTGTATTATTTGTGCCGCACCATATTGCCAAGGGTATGTTTTTCCCCAATGATGTTCCTGGATTCGTGAGGCAATAGCACCTAGATTCGTACTGATACAAGGAATCCCTAAACGAACAGGAATCGTCAAAGTATAACTATATGTCTCAGGCCAGATTCCTGGAAACCAGAAAAAATCAATTAAGTACCTTGGAATTTGACTATAAATAGTTTCTTCTTCATAAGGACCGAGAATAGTAATATATTTATTTTCATCTTCATTCAACACTATATCCGGTAAAGTGCCAAAAAGGACAAAATGAAGTTTCAAATGGTTAGCTGCGCAGTAATCCAAACATTCTTTGACTTTCCGCCCCCCCTTTGCTTTTGAAAGGGCGCCAATCAAGCCGATCTGTTTCACTTGACTCTTAACAGGAATTAACTCTGGATTTTCTATCATCCGCAAATGAATGTTCGGATAATACTTTCGAACACGCTTCTCCATATCCCTGCTAGGCACAACTACCAACGCTGCGCCTTTCAAATATTCTTCCCACATCTTTCGCCACTTATAAATATCCAGCACTCTAGTCCCTGAGGCACCATATACAAAATTTCTTCTAGCAAGGCATTGTTGGCACGCATCAGTTCCCTTTTCCCCGCAATAAGATTCATCTTCATAGGTCAGCTTAATAAAGGGACAAATCATATAGTAATCATGCATCACAATAGCAAGTGGAATTTCCAGTTTTTTATGTAAAGATAAAAAATAAGTTGGAGCATTAAAGAGGTGCTCAACATGAAGAAGTTGAACATGATAAGCCTGTAACAACTGCTTAAGACGCTTTCCATCCTCATCATCAACAAACAGATATTCCTTTACGATAACTCCTTTTTTCAAGAAATGGACTTGGGTAATAGAATCAGTTACTTCAATATAAAGTACCCGACATTCCTGCATACTCCATGCGTGAGCTATTTCCTTTGCATGTCTTACTGTTCCTCCGCCAGAAACATTAGTAATTAAAATAGCCACTGTCTGTAATATTTTTTTCACTAATTATCCCTCTCAACAGTATTTAACTTAGTTTAACTTCTATGTAAAGCGGCGTAAAAATTGTAAATCCAGCCTATTAAAAAAAATAATTTATGTATATCTAAGGTTAATTTCTACTACGCTTAATTTTCTTTAACCCCTTGACAATCTTTTTATTGTGACTAATCAAATTTCTAATTTTGCTAAAAAAAGAAAAAGGATAAAGCAAAGTCATTTTAAATTCATAAATAAAAATTATACACTCATAAATTCTTAGAGCTTTTTTTCTTCCATAAAATTTCTCACAAAAAACAAAGGTATTTGCATATATCTTTTCCTGCTTAGAATAACTTCTGTTTTGTTTTTCACTGGCTCCGCCAAGATGAATCATGGAAACATCTGCATTGTAGAAGATTTTTTTATGTAACTGGCTTTGAATTTTTTTGCAAATATCCATATCTTCTGTATACATATAATATTCCGTTGAAAAGCCGCCTATCTGCTTAGCTTCTGCTGTTCTCATGAACATCTCAGCTCCGATAACCCAGTCTGGAAAAAAGTATCCCTCATTAATTTTAAAATATTCTGGAGCTAATTTTCTTCTTAAAGTATTAGGAAGGATATGAGCAAGATGGAACCCAGATACAAACACCGAAGTCAAATCGGTAAAACGTCTTGTCGTTTCTTGCTTACTTCCATCAGCATTATATAGTTTATTGGTTACAAGACCGATATCCCGATATTTTTCTAAAATTCTAAGAGCCGGTTCAGTAATATCTTCTGTTAAAATAACATCTGGATTAAGGAAACATAAATAAGGTGTAGAAACTTTTTTCAGAGCAAGATTATTTCCTTTGGCAAATCCTAAATTCTCCTTGCTTTTTATTAGTTGTACATCGGGATACTTTTCTGAAATAATATCGCATGTATGATCTTTAGATACATTATCAACAATAATAACGTCATAATAAGTTGTTGTAAATTTCTTTAAAGTATCTAGACAAGCTTCAATTTGATGTTCATTATTCCAAGTTACAATTATAAAAGTTACTAACTTTTCATTCATGAGGTATAAAATTCATGATAATCGCAGAAACAAAATTACCATTATCCTTTCTGATAGATTTATAGCTTAATGCATCAAAAACAGCAATATTCCTATCAAGTTCTTTTTATGCTCAATAAATTTGATGGCTTCTGCAGACTATTCTATATCTCATATGAAGGACAGTCTCATCATCATTTTGAAATCTATTCAATCAAATTAAAATTGATGCTGCATAAAAAATGAAGTAGTATCTCTTTTCCTAACCCAAAGAATCCAATACTTCAATATTTGATAACCATCAATTTCTTCCTAAAAGCCTCTTGCAAAAACTGTATAAGTGTAATTTAGCCAGTAACATAGGAAAATCAAAGCCTAATAAGTCTTTATGCTGCTGATAATGCAAAGTACATTCTCTATAGGCAGCGGAAGTTTTATCCAATTTTCCACCGAGTAAAAGACATCTTGCTATCCAGGTCTGATAATAAATTGTATCCGGCAGGATAGCTGGATACTCTTCGTTTGCTAGTTGCACAAACATTTGCGCATTGTGCCAGATTTGTTCCACTTGCTTAAAATTTTGACGATGAGTAACGCTATCCAAACGGTTCCGATAATGATAGTATCCACAGCCAATATGAATCAGTGTGTGCTTCAAATACAAATCAAAGATAATCTTTGCATCTTCGTTAGTTTCCCCATCGGGCAAACGTACTGTATCCCAACACTCCCGACGAAATAATTTCAAACAAAGACTCGTTTCAACAGCTCCGTTATGGAAGATTTCCCGAACCACTTCGATACCTGAATACAAGTGCGGCTGACTTACCGAATGTAAAATCCTTTGATGCGTTCCCTCTTCTGTTTCTCGAATCATTCCAGTACAAGCAATGTCTACCTGGTTTTCTTCCAATGCTTTTACTAGTTCTTCATACATTTTAGCCTCTATATAATCATCGCCATCAACAAAGCCAATATACTCCCCTCGTGCACAATCCAGTGCTAAATTTCGCGCTTTAGCAGCTCCTCCATGGTTTTGAGTTAAAAACTGAATTCGTTCATCCTGTAAAGAATAATTTTTGCACATTTCAGCAGATCCATCGTCGGATCCATCATCAATCAACAATAACTCAAAATTTTGATATGTTTGTTGTAAAATACTAGCCACACATTGTGGCAACCATTTTTTTACATTATAAACAGGCACAATAATAGAAATCATTTTTTCCAATTTTCAAACTTCTCCCCTTTATTAAAATATTTTCTCTTAGTATTTCTAACAATTTATAAATAAAGTGCTGCTATGTAATTTAAGGATACTTCATTGTTGGTTTATAAACTCAGATAATTAATAATTTTTAAATATATTTCGACAAAATCTTTATCAAGAAAATCAATTGATACCGTAATAGGAACTTCGGAATTTGTTCTTTGCTAAAACGAGTAAAGTGTGCATCATTGATATACGTTTGAAAATCAGCTGTATTGATTTCCTGCAAAATCATCTGCTTGACTTGTGCATACGGCTGATTCGTCTGCAAATGTGATTTTGCAACATTAAATAAGTCATGGCACATATATCTGGCAATCTGCGCTGAAAAATCATAGTTAGGATTTAAATTATGGTGCCAAATATCTGCCAAGGTACGCAAGTTATCCCAATCAAAACCTTTTTTGCGTGATTTCGTCATAGAATTGGGATTCATGCGATAATAATAAAAGCATCGCTTGGTAATGAACATAGACTTGGCCTGACTGACTAACGGGTAGGTAACCGCAGCATCTTCCCCTAAAGCAATGGTATCCGGTACTGCTAACTGGTATTTTTGGTAAAACTTTCGTGAAAAAACTTTGCCACAAACATTGGGAGGAAAACGCACTCCGTTGTCTCCCTTAATCAAATGAGGAAGAATACTTTCTTTTATTTTATCTTCATCATAGAGGCCTTCGCATTCAGGCACGGGTTTAGACAAGTATCTTTCATCATTTACCCCTTGGTACATACCATAACAAATCAAGTCCAGCCGTGGATATTGTACTAATAATTCTGCCATTGATGCTAATAGCTCCGTATCGACCCAATCATCACCATCAATAGGAACAATATAATCTCCCTTAGCTTCTTGAAGCCCGGCTTTACGTGCGCTGACTAGGCCACCATTCTCCTTATGGATAACCTTGATGCGCCTATCCTTTTCTTTGTATTGATCACAAATGCTTCCAGATGCATCTTTGGCACCATCGTCGACTAAAATTAATTCAAAGTCTGTGCAGCTTTGCGCTAAAATACTGTCAATACATTTTGGCAAATATTTTTCTATACCATAAACAGGTACTATAATCGAAAATAACATTTTTCTCTCCATAAAATAAATCAGGCATTTAGTTCCAAAGCCAGCTGGAATAGGGAATGACATCACCTAAATTTCCCTGTGCCCAAAGATAATAAAAAGCGGATAAGCCTATAATCGTAATGGCATTTAGGATATATCTAATGTTATATCGAAATTGGGCAAATACATATGGAATCAGGCTGATATATAAACAAGCATAAGGCAAAGCGACACGATTCATCATCGTATTGGAGTTAAATGCAATCCCGCTGATAATGCAAAAAATAGCTCCTGGAAGGCAGGCATCGTATAACGTATGTCCAACCTTTTGTTTCCGCAGCCATTGTCCGATATAATACGTGACAACAATCAATAAAAAAGCCAAATATTCAACAATGATCCTGCCGCCGCCAGTATTTTCAATCAAATTATCACTGCTGGTGCCTTCTGTATAGATGGCGTAGTGAGGAAAGAAAGCTGCAAATATATTCGTCAATTCGGCTAAACTAATGACAACCAAGAGGGATAGTAAACATGACCAGAAATATAACTTACGATATGTCTTGCACCTTCTTACGAGCCATATGCCTAATACAGCAGGCAAAAAAGAAAAGATGGAATTATGAATTAAACCGGCCAGGATAAATAAGCCCCAACCTTTCTTGCTGTACGTATGGTCACACAGGTAAACGAATGCATTTAAAGCAATGCTGATAGAGATAAATTGCCGACTTGCATTAAAAGATATAAAATACATGTTCAAAGCCAGGAATAAGAAGGTGGACAGCCACACTTGTTTAGACGTGCGATAAATAAAGGCTGCAAAACCAATGGCAATAATCGTCGAACTCCAAAACGTGTACATCTCAAAATCTGAGGATAAAAAACCAACGAGATATGAAATCACATTAAAGCCAGCAGAACTCCCGCCATTCATAATTACATCTGCAAAAGACTGCCCACTCGCAGCCGATACAAAGTAAAGTGCATTGGCGGTCGTATCGGTGCCAACACTCAGACTCCGAAAGGCTGCAATAAACCAAATTGGCAAAAAAGTTATTATTAAATAAAACAACTTGCCAGAAAAAATGCTCTGCGCTCCATAGTTAAGTTTTACGGATGGCACCAACGAGCATAGTAAGACCCATATTAATAAAAAAATATATATCAGCATAACTCAACTCTACTCTCTCAAGACAACTTGATAAACAGTATATGCATAAATTTACTTATCATATTTGAAAGCTATCTTATTTTCAGAAGATGTCACTGATGTAAATTTGTATTCTAACGGGACTTCTTTTAAAAGAGAAAAGCGCTTTATCCGCCTTCCTTCTGCTTCTGGCGTAGTATAAGCATTAAGTTTATTATTAATTATTAATTTTTTTACTTCTTCTAATAAAATTGATTCAGCACTTTTCATACTTATCATTCCTCTCATGATGAATGCATATTAATAACCATTGAATCGTATTTACTTTCCACGATTTTCAGTACATGAGTACTAGCCAAAAACTGCATATAAATGTGGTGCAAAGTCAATATACAGTCCTGTAAATCGACACAATCTTCTTTTTGTAATTTAGGTGATTTTTCTAACTCTTTAACATTAATGCCTAATTCCTGCAATTCAGCAACATGAATATGACGATTATGTGCAAAAGTCGTTTCATGATTAGACAACTCGCTTACAACATGATTCGCTAATATCTCCCTATTTTCTTTCGTTGAAAACATATTCGTTATCAACCATTGTGTCACAATCTTTTTCCCCCACTCAATTGCATTTTGACAATCACCTAGAAAGGTCGGATGATACTTGCTTATTATGTTTGCCCATATTACCGCTGAAGAAGGATTTCGTCTAACATCTTCGACTGCTTGATTAAATTCTTTTACCACGCCATAACAAGAGACGCCTCCAAATTGAGGGTCAATTGGACCTAAACACGATTCCTTTCCCATGAGAATTTCTTTTGAAGATAGTGCTATCATTGTGCCAGCAGACATTGCCATCTGTGGAACAATTACGCGAATATCCATCCCAAAAATTGATCGTAAATAATAAACTAATGATTCTGCTGCTGCTATATCTCCCCCTGGCGTATGCAAAATCAAATCCAACCCTTTTTCTCGTTCTTCTTTTGGGATGCCTGCTACCATTTGCATAAATGCGTTCTTGTCCATATCATTAATTTCTTCGCCCGCAATTCCCGGCTTTTGTAAAAAAGCTGAATAATATGCAATGACAGTCCTATTCGTATATTGACATAATATATTTAAATAGTGCTTTTGTAAATCTTGCAAAGTGTCAACAGGATCTTTCAGTTTATTAATTACTTCACTCCAAGTCGGCATAAAGTCCCACCTCCATCACAGCAAAATTAATTCAAATCATGGTTTCTTAACCAAATTAAGTTTTACTAACGTCTTGTGCTAATATCTATTAAACTTTTTCTATACATAAATCTTCTCAATTTACATTCCACCATAAAGTTTTCGCATAGCTGGCAAAATCTGTGTCAAATCAAACTGCTTGATTCTTTCCAGCGCATTGGCAACAAGGCTGTCTCGCAACGCCGGATCAGACTTCATTTTTTGAATCGCTTCGGCTGTCGCTTCCGGTGTGTTGTCTGCCAAGAAGCCGGTAACGCCGTTTTCAATAAGGTCTGTATTGCCCCGGATGCTGGTGCAGACTGCCGGGAGGCCGCAGGCCATGGCTTCCATGAGTGCTACAGGCAAGCCTTCCTGCAGGGACATGAACATGAAGACGTCGCTGGCACTGCAGATATCCGGGATGTCGCGCCGATAGCCCAGGAAATGGACATGATTCGCGATATCCAGACTCTTGGCAAGTTCCTTCAATTCGTCCATTTTCGCGCCTTGGCCGCAGATGAGGTATTGAATATTTCCCAGATTTCCCTGTTCCTGCAAACGGCCTAAGGCCCTCAAGACAACTTGATGATTCTTGCGCGGGATGAGTTCGCCTACTGAAAGCAGGACGAAATCATCGGCTGCCAGCCCCAGTTCTTGGCGTTTAGCGGCTTTATCCGTAACATCCACATGGAATTTCTTCAAATCGACGCCGACACCGGGTACGTAAACCACTTTCCCGGCTTTAAAGTGCTGTGCCCGCTGGTAGTCTTCCTGGTTAATCGTAATGAGGACATCCGTATCATGCGCCAGCCAGCGTTCGACCGGATAGAAGATGAGCCAGTTAAGGAGCGGTGCCCCTTTATAAAAGTGAAAACCATGAGCCGTATAAATGACTTTAGTCCCTCTTTTTCGTGCCTCACGAGCCGCCAGACGGGCCAAAGCCGCCCCGACGGGTGTATGACAATGGATGATGTCATAATGGCCTGTATCAATGATTTGCTTCAATTTTTTATAGGCCGTAAGATTGCCAGCTTTGAAAGGATTCCGCTCAAAGGGGATATCGTAATAGTCGTCGCAAAAAGGAATCTGGCAGTCTGCCGGATCATCATAGTCATTGCGGGCCGCAACAGCTGTCTGCCAGCCGTGTTCCTGAAACATCTTCAGAAAAGGCAGATGGAATTCCATGATATGCTTTTTTACAACGGTGGCAACAAAAAGGACTTTGGGCATGGCGTTTCTTTCCTCATCTTTCAAATTTATTTATATCAAAGTTTTTTGGCGGCCCCCACGGCTTACCGTTCAAACTTGCTCAGGTCCAAATCCTTGCCGCTGACGTCTTTGCCTTCGGTGGCGCTCTTGGTGACTAGGACTTTGACGGTCTGAATCATGATGATGAAGTCTTCTAAGATGTCGTAGTCTTCGATGTACATCAGGTCGTAGACGAGTTTGTCGTACGGGGTGGTGTTGTACTTGGCGAAGACCTGGGCCAGGCCGGTGATACCCGGTTTGACGTTATGGCGATAGGCGTATTCGGGGTTTTCTTGTTTGAACTGTTCGACGAAGTACGGCCGTTCGGGTCTCGGGCCGACGAGGCTCATGTCGCCGTTGAGGACATTGAGAATCTGCGGCAGTTCGTCGAGCCTGGTGGCGCGGATGAATTTACCGACTTTAGTAATGCGCGGGTCGTCTTCGGTTGCCAGCTGGGGACCGGAGTATTTTTCGGCATCGACGCGCATAGAACGGAATTTATAAACCTTATATTCCTTGCCAAAGCGGCCGACGCGGACCTGGCTGTAGAGGATGGGACCGCCGTCGCCGAGTTTGATGGCCAAGGCGACGGGAATGGCGAAAGGCAAGGCGCAGATAGCGGCGATGCCAGCCAAGATGATGTCGACAGTGCGCTTGACCGCCCGCTGTTCTACGCTGAGGCGCAGGCTCTTAGGCCGGAAGACGGGCACGTCATCGATTTTCTGGAGCATGGCCCCGTTGCAGAAGATTTCATAAGAACTGGGAATGATATATGGCTGAATTTCCTTATCCGTACAATAATTGACGATGGCAGCTTTCGTGGCAATGGGAATGTCCGAGCAGATGATGAGCGTATCGATATCACAAGCTTCCAATTCCTGGCGCCAATCGGTCTACGGATCCATGATGACGTGCTGGAGCTGCATTTTAAGCTGTGGCTGAGCACTCATGCGATAATAGACATGGCGACATTCTTCTTCATTGCCTATAATCATGACCTGGCGAACGGGATGAAGGCTCTGTTCCCAATGCTGGACGGCCCGCTTCCACAAACCGAGCAAGACGAATTGCACAGCCGTACTGGTGACAATCAAGACGCGGGAATAAGCGAATTCATGGATCACGAAGCTCAAGGCCATGATGAGGATGAGAACCAAGAATAGACTGACTGCCAGGCTGATGAGGACTTCGCTGAATCGCTTGTGCTCGATGGTATACAGGCCATTGATGCTGAACATCATGACTGAAAAGATGACAGCAACAGGCAACATACCGGAATATAAGGCTTGATTCATAGCCCGTGCGCCTGGCGGTATAATCAAATAGGTCAGGAGTATGTAAGTTAAGGTAATGATGGTCACGTCTCCGAGTAAGCCAAAGAGTTTACGTGACGTAGGATAAACACGGGTCTTCATGACCTTTTCCTTCCTTTCGTGAGGATTGGGGCCGGTGGCCCCAGTGGCTAGTGGTTCGTAGGCGCCCTCACGGGGGCGCGTCGGTCGCAGGTCGTTCGTCGTTAAGCCTCCCCTCATAGGGGAGGTGGCCGAAAGGCCGGAGAGGTTGGTTGGTCGTGGGCGCC
>ENA-OPCT01000210-OPCT01000210.1-human-gut-metagenome-genome-assembly--contig:-NODE-210-length-34374-cov-13.732714_pt1 | contig 34374 bp, 27 predicted proteins | sample MGYA00241572_ERZ501495 | MGnify/ENA primary metagenome ERZ501495 (study PRJEB25962, sample SAMEA2042580) | human gut metagenome | biome: human gut; feature: human-associated habitat; material: faeces... | reverse complement strand
ATTTCTGCTCCACACTTTTCTTAAATCGTTACCTGTTGATTATGGGTATTCAAAAATATATTTAATTTCATCTCCAATAGCCCTCACTTTTTATTTTCACAGCAGATTTTATGTTTTTTTAATAGTTTGCTGTAATTATTTTTTTATAATTTATCTACTAGATTAATCCATTCTTTAGCCACTATATGTGACTCAATTTCATCTCTTAATTTATATGCTTCTTCTCCATATTGCATTGCAATATGTTTTTGTTCCAAATACATATTAATAGCTTCAGCTAATCTTTCTTTATCTCCACAAGGTACGATTAATCCTCTGTCATTCCCTAATAACTGTCTAGCTCCGCCTGGAGAACAGTCTGTCGAAATACAAGGAATACCCATACACATAGCTTCTATTAAAGAATTAGGTAGCCCCTCAAAATCAGATGTCAATACAAAACAATAAGATTCTTTTATCCATTCTAATACATCTTGCTTTGCTCCCATTAAAAGGACTTTTTCTTTCAAACCTAATTTTTCAATTTTATTTTGTAACTTATTCTTTAAGCTACCTTCTCCATAGATTTTTAATACTACATTTTGATGCTTTTTACTAACAAGATTAAATGCATCAATCAATAATTCCTGATTCTTTTGTGGTTCTAGTCTAGCTACAGTTACAATCTCAGAATAATTAACATCCTCTTTCTTACGCTCAGGTATTCTATTTAACTCAACTGGATTTAATATAATACTTGATTTTCTTTGTACTTTCTTTGAGTAGCATTGTTTTGCACCTTCTGTTTGGAAAACAATATGAGATGCACCGAATTCTACTATTTTACGAAATAGTTTATTAACTCTGCTTTGATTAGTTTTATTTGGATCATTTCTCTCAGAATAAATAATAGGTATGTTTCTACCAATCAATGCAAGAATTGTATAAGCACATACATCATTCATGAAAGAAAGAACACAATCTGGATTTTCCTTATCAACAAAATCTCTGATAGAAGAAATTAATTTAAAATGAGACACTCCGTTTTCATTAAAATCAGCATAATGTTCAATGTTTATTTTGTCATTTAATTTATAAACAGGAGGTCTATTTGTAGCAGTGATAAAAATCGAAACTTCATGTCCCATATCACACCAAATATTAGCAAGTATTGATATAACCCTTTCCGCTCCACCAAAAGTCATTCCTGGAGTAATAAATACAAGTTTCATTACTATCACCCCTTACATGCCTTTAAATATATTTCATAATAATCTTTAGCCATTTTATCAGCAGAATACTTTTCTGAACTGATAACTGCATTTTGCCCATATAGTTTTCTATCTTCTTCAGAAGAGATTAATTTTTCTAAACCTACAGCAACTTCTTCTACAGTAGGTTCACAAAGTAAACCTGACTTTTCATTTTCAATCATATCAGGTATACCACCCACATTTGATGCAAGTATTGGCATACCAGTTCCCATAGCCTCTATAAGTGTCATCGGCATACCTTCAAATAATGAGGGCAATACAAATATATCGGTACTTTCCATCACTGAATAAACATCGTCTGTAAGTCCACAAAAGAAAATTTTCTTATCCATATGTAAGTTCTTTACTAGTTCTTTAATAGATTCCTCTAATTCTCCTTGACCATACAAATAAAGAGAAACATCATGACCTCTGTTAACTACAGTAGAAAAAGCTTTTACTAGTACTTCATGATTTTTCTGTGCTGAAAATCTACCAATATGTAGTATTTTTTTATTTCCTGTATAGTCATTTTTTATATGGCATTTTCCCATAGATACACCATTGAATATCACTGGTGTATCCTTAAAATTTATATTATATTCATCAACTACAGATTTTTGAATTTCCTTAGATAAAGATACAGGTACTACATGACAATGTTTGAAAAGAAAACGATTAAAAGTTCTATTCATCTTACCTGCTTCATTTTTGGCAATATTATGTATTGTATACACCTTTCCAGGAACGCCACATATTGATGCAGCTACGTGTGCATACTTACCAGCATAAAGATGAGAATGTACAATATCAGGTTTATATTCTTTAAAAATCTTTACTAGTTTAATTGTTAATGATAAATCTAAACCACTTTTTTTATTTAAATAGATGATTTTAATTCCATTTTTTTCCATTCTCTCTGTAATAATAGAATGATAATCATACAAGCTAATAACAATAACCTCATGTCCTAACTTTATTAAACTATTAGTAAGGTTCTCACACATTGTTTCTGCACCAGCTAGATCAAGCAATGGTATTATTTGTATTATTTTCATTTACTATATCCTCATCGTTATGTAACTATCTGTTGCATTCTCTTTCTTTATGATTTTTGCAGGATTTCCAATGAAAATAGAATGATCAGGAACATCAAAGTTTACGTATGCATTAGGGGCAATTAATACATCATTACCAATATGAATATTACCTACTACCATACAGTTTGATCCAACCCAAACATCATCACCTAAAGTAGGTGCACCTATTCTTTTTCCACGATTTTCTCGACCAATAGTACATCCCTTATTTAGATTACAATTCTTTCCAATTTTAGCTAGAGGACTCACATTAATGTTATGAGCATGTCCAAGATATAATCCAGGACCTATATTATTACTTAGAATTTCTAAGCCATATTTTCTAGCTGCTCTCAAAGCAAAAAGTGTGCGTATTTTTGTCTTTTTTCTTCTAATTAGATATAAATATCTAATATCATAGCGTAATAGCATGATTAAAGTACCTTTTATCGGATTCCAATTTTTACCAGTCATACGATAATAATCAAACTTAAAATACTTGTTCATTTTCTTCACCGTCCTAATGGAAATAATCTCTTATTTCATACTAACTTGATAAACCCATGAAGTTCCTATAATTATTAGATTTGAACTACAATCAATGACATACGCAGGTAAATACATCATTCAGCCTTATAATTCATCCATTAATACTTTTATTGCTACGTGAGGTAAATACTCCTCAGACTTATTAACACATGATTTCTTCAAATCAATAATTTCATTAGGTTTTTCATATATATGTTCAAGTTTCTGTTTTAGATCCTTGTAATCTGCAAATTCATAACCAATTCCAGTTAATCCATCATCAACTACATCATTAAAGCTTTCCCACTTAGATGCAACTACAGGCACACCTGCTGCATAAGCATCTAATATAGTTCCAGGTATTCCTTCTGTATAAAAACGAGTTGGAAATGCTAAAAAGAAATAATCTTTAAGTACTTCTACACTTTTATCAAACTGGACCATACCTTTGTACTTTATATAATCTGGAAAAGACTTTTGAAGTTCATCAAACCAGTCTGTTTGTTGATCATCAACTGGACCATAAATATCTAATGAGTAAATAGTCTTTTTATACTTCTCATTGACTTCTTTTACTGCATTAACAATATCCTCAATACCTTTTTCTTTCATTACTCTAGAAAAGGTACAAATATTTAAAGGTTCAACAATATTCATGTTTAAATCCTCTTCTTTAAGAGGTTTTATATCCTTAAAGTTACGAAGAATTGTTACATTATCTAAACCAACATCGTGTAGAGCATTTTTCATTGTAGTTGTTTCAACAAAAATTCCATTGAATTTTGTTAAAACTTTTTTTAAATAACTTTTATCTTTTAGAAATGATGGAAGCCAACCACCGATTACAACATAATGTAATTTTCTATGAAAGAATTGATTAATAAAGTTACATAATGGTACAAATATTTTTATACCATTATGTGCTGGAAAAATTATTATGTTATCGCATTTTCTAAATGCTTTAATCATTTGAAATACTACAGAAGGTAGTGCTTTAGCTCCCCCATGAGTATCGATTTTTACAACTTGATCTGCGCCAAACTGTTTATCCAATTCATTTGTTACTATTTTTGTTTTAATAGTTTGACCATTCAATAAATTTTCACCAAATCCAAAATGACCAATAACACAAACCTTTTTCATATCTATCCTCTTTCATAATTTTTCTTCTTCAACACACCATAAAACATATTCCAGCATGTATACCATGCAGCTATTACTGCTGGTTTCTCATCACACATATGAAACAAATCATAATGACTCTTGAACTTTCTTCTAAACTTATCATGACTAATACTTACTTTTCTTACTCTATACTTTGCAAGATTCTCTTTAAGAAGATAAGCACAAGTATCTGGTTTCTTATAAAGCTGTAATCTGATTGCATAATCATTATTCTTCTTAATATCTTTAATCTGAATAAGACCAAATACTTTAGCGTTATACATCATAGTCAGCTGACCTATATAATCATAGTTATACATCTTACGCTTATTAACCTTATCAGGACCAGATACATAAATATTCAATGGTTTAGAATCTTCATCTATCTTTTCATATTCAGTAAATGAAAGACTATAACCATTTTTATTCATAAAATCAATCTGGTGTTCTAGCTTTTCTGGCATCCAAAGATCATCTGAATCAAGAAAAGCTATCCATTCACCTTTTGCTTCTCTTAATGCTTTATTTCTTGTAAGTGCTGCACCTGAATTCTTTTCGTTATGTAAATACTTGATTCTTTCATCCTTAAAAGAAGCGACTACTTCATCAGTATTATCTGATGAACAATCATCCACGATTATTAATTCCCAGTTAGTATATGTTTGATCTAATACAGACTGTATAGTTTCTGCAATAAATCTTTCTGTATTCCAAGAAGGCATAATAATCGATACTAATCCATCCACTACTTTTCTATCTTCCATAATATCTACTCATAGTCCTTTCCTAATACAGCTAACACAGTTCTAAACATTGTTGCTATATCCCCAAAAAACGAGAAGTTTTTAATACTATCTAGGTTATATTTCATTTTACCTGGTAGTACTTCTTCTATATATGTTTTATCTACATCACTCGCTGCATCTAATAGTTCAGCTTCATCTTTGTATCTAATACTTGCTTCACTAGTAATACCTGCAGGTAATAATAATGTAGCCATATATTCAGGTTTATATTGTTTAACATATTTAACTGCTTCAGGTCTTGTACCTACAAAACTCATATTACCAGAAATAAGATCTAATACCTGTGGTAACTCATCTAATCTACAACCTCTTAGTTTTGCTCCTACTTTAGTAATACGACTATCATTCCCTACTGTTACAGTAGAACCAATCTTATCTGCATTGCTAACCATTGTTCTAAATTTATGAATCTTGAAATGTTTTCCATAAGTCGTAACTCTTTCCTGTCTATAAAATACTGGACCTTCAGAATCTAACTTAATCATAATAGAAATAATAATCATAGGAATAGCTAATAGAATAAGTAGAATTAAACCACCTACTAAATCCATTACTCTCTTAAGAAACATACTTACTTTCTTTTTCTGTAATGAATCATAATAGACTCTTACTTCATCATTTTGCATATAATCAGGTAAAGTTTCCCATTTCTTCAACATTACATATATTCCTTTACAACTTCTTTAAAGTTTTCAATTACATACTCTACATCTTCATCACTTAACTTAGTATGTAAAGGTAAAGTAATAAGATTTTCATAATATGCATATGCATTAGGGAAATCTTTTATATCCCACCCCAAGGTTTTATATGCAGTCATCATAGGTAATGGTTTATAGTGTACATTTGTATTCACACCACGTTCTGCTAGTTTAATAATGATTTCTCTTCTCTGTTCATCACTAATACCAGGTATTCTAGTTAAGTATAAATGTTTAGAAGACTCAAAGTCTTTACCCCAATGATTCAAGTGTTTCACACCTAACTCATCACACATTTCATCATACTTACTTACGATTTCTCTTCTTCTTGCAAGCATTCCTGGATATCTATCTAACTGACGTAATCCAATGGCTGCCATAATATCAGTCATATTACACTTATACCAAGGACCAATAATATCATATTCCCAAGCACCTAACTGTGTCTTAGCTAATGCATCCTTATTCTGTCCATGTAAGCTATATAACTGGAATAACTTATATACTTCTTCGTTATCTATACCAGGAATATCTTTCCAAGTACTTGCTCCACCTTCTGCAGTCGTAAAGTTCTTTACTGCATGGAATGAAAAACTACTAAAATCAGCCCATTCACCAGCCATCTTACCTTTTCTTACTGCACCTAGTGCATGAGCACAATCTGCAAATACCATAACTCTATTAAGAGTTTGCTGTATTCTGGCTCCTAGGGTATTACCCTCTTTAGCTTTAAATAATTCTTTCTTACTTTCAATAGCCTGATATAACTTATCATAATCACAAATAACACCACCAAGATCTACAGCCACGACAGCTTTAGTCTTCTCAGTAATTGCCTCTGCAACCTTATCATAATCCATTTCACAGTTATCTTTCTGACTATCTACAAATATTACTTTTGCACCACAATGAATTGCTGCTGAAGCTGAAGCTGTATAAGTATAAGCTGGTACAATCACTTCATCTCCCTCTTGGATACCACATACCCTAAGGTTTAATTCTTCTGCTGCTGTTGCAGAATTTAAACATACCACTTTAGATGTATGACAATATTCAGCAAGTCTTCTTTCTAATTCTTTAGTTCTTGGTCCTGTAGTAATCCAACCAGAACGAAGTGCTTCTGCTACTTCTTCTATTTCTAACTCAGAAATATCAGGTGGACTAAAAGGAATCTTTCTTTTATTCATTTCCATCTTTCTCCCTCCTCTATGAATAAATACATGGGGTGGCACTTATCACTAAGTGCCACACACATGTGTTATGCTGGATGATATGTTGATACAATCTTCTGTACTCTTTCTTTCATATCATCTTCATTTCTATATGCTGCATCAAGTAATCCATCTAACTCATCTAAGAACTCATTGATATCAAATGGAATAGGACAACCAATATGGATTAAATCATTCTTAGTCTTCTTTAAACCTTCTTCAGCCATAAGCTTTTCTTCATAAAGCTTTTCACCTGGTCTAAGTCCTGTAAACTCTAACTTGATATCTACATCAGGTGTATAACCTGATAATCTAATTAAGTTACGAGCTAGAGTAGTAATCTTAACTGGTTCACCCATATCTAATACGAAGATTTCTCCTCCATGAGCATATGTACCAGCAAGTAATACTAAACTTACTGCTTCTGGAATAGTCATAAAGTAACGGATAATATCAGGATGTGTAACTGTAACTGGTCCACCTGCTTCAATCTGTCTCTTAAAGATTGGAATAACTGAACCATTACTTCCTAATACATTACCAAAACGTACAGCGACAAACTCAGTCTGTGTAGTCTTTAATGCCTCTTTGATTTCAGGTTTTTCAATCATATCCCTCTCATGAGTAAATAACTGAGTGATTTCATAAGCCTTACCTTCTTTAATCTTAGCTGCAAAAGCCTGAATAATCATCTCACATAAACGTTTAGAAGCACCCATGATGTTTGTAGGGTTAACTGCTTTATCTGTACTAATCAATACAAATTTCTCACATCCATGTACCATAGCTGCATAAGCAGTCTTATAAGTACCCATAGCGTTATTCTTAATAGATTCACATGGGCTATCTTCCATTAATGGTACATGCTTATGTGCTGCTGCATGATATACAATCTGAGGTCTATACTTCTTAAAAAGATCAAACATCTTTCTACTATCTCTGACTGATCCAATAAGAGTCACTAGATCTAAGTTTGGATATTTCTTTCTTAACTCTAACTGAATATCATATGCATTATTTTCATATACATCAAATAAAATTAACTGTTTAGGATTATGTGATGCAATCTGTCTAGCAAGTTCTGAACCAATAGAACCAACACCAGTAATAAGAACAACCTTATTTCTTACATACGCAAACACTTCATCCATATTAGGCTTAATAGGATCACGACCTAATAAATCTTCAATCTGAACCTTCTTCATCTTACTTACTGAAACCTCACCAGTATATAACTGATACATACCAGGTAGATTCATAAGTTCACAAGAAGTTTCATTACATACTCTAAGAATATCTCTCTTATCCTGAGGATTAGCACTAGGTACAGCAACATAGATCTTCTCAATATTGAACTTATCTACTGCTTCTAGGATACGATCTCTACTACCAAATACAGGTACATCATCGATATATCTGTTCCACTTATTAGGGTTATCATCGATAAAGCATGCAACAGTTTCATTTGTTTCTTTAGCATGTTTAATATCTCTAAATAACATCTGACCAGCAGAACCAGCCCCAATAATCATAACATTCTTCTTCTGTACTTCATTGTTTGTTCTACCACGAAGTAGTAATACAAAACGATAGAAGAAACGAATTCCTAATGTCGCAATAAACTGTACTGTAATACCAATCACATAATAAGAGACAGGCATATGTAAGTTAAATACAAGTAGTGAACCAGTGTAAATGACACCAGTCACTACAGTTGCAAGAATCACTCTCAATAACTCTGAATAACTCGCAAAACGCCAAATACTCTTGTATAAACGTAAGAACCAGAATACAACTAAACAGAACAAAGCATAAATAATAATAGTCTTTGTATAAGTTGTTAAGTATTGTGGTTCTACACTTGTTACTTTACAGTCAAATCTTAACCATAAAGCAATACCAAATGATACTATAACTGCCGCAAAGTCATAGACCATTAATAGTAATCGAACAACCTGCCAATATTCGAACTTTCTTTTTGAACCTTTACTCATTTTTTTCCCCTTCTTAAATCTTACTTACTTTTCCCATAACCATAGCCATATCCATAGCCATAACCGTATCCATAACCTGTTGATTCTGAACTATAGAATGTCTTCTTATAACTATTTAATACCACACCTACAATATGAGGTAATGTATCATGGAGTTCATCTACAGAATCAAGAATATCTCCTGCTTCTGCATAGTCCTGCTTAACGACTACAACTGCACTATCAGCATACTTTGCGACTAATAATGCATCTTCCATCATATATAAAGGTGTAACATCTAAAATAATAAAATCATATACTTCTCTTAATTCAGCAATTAAGTTTTCTAATCTTGGTTTAGACAATTCAGTTGAACCATCAACTGAAATATCACTACCAAATATAACATCTATATCATCCTTGTGAACAATACATTGTTCTAGGTTGACATCTTCATCTTTAATATAGTCTAATGATGTTCTATGAATATTCGCATATCTCATCGTCTTCTCAACTGATGGATTTCTCATATCTAGATCAACTAAACATACCTTATAACCCTTCTGTCCTAATGTAATGGCTGTATTAATAGAAACCATTGTTTTCCCTTCATTAGGTACAGTACTTGTTATCATATAGACTGAATTTTTATTTTTTCTATGATCCTGTTCCATCTTAATTCTAATATTATGGAAAGAATGTTTGAAATCCGCTTTAATACCAGAACCATTTAATAATAAACCTGGATTATTAGAATGACGCTTCTTTACTAATGGTACTTTCGCAATATAATCCATACCTAGAATTTCTCTGACATCATTCTTATCTAAGATAGTTCTTCTAAATACTGCAACTACAATTAGTAATAAAACACTTGCTCCAAGTCCAATTAATCCACCCTTTAATCCTGCTAGTAAATAACTAGGTGAGGCATCAGCCTTTTGAGGCATTGTAGGCTTATCTAATAATGTAATACTTACATCCTGCATAGCATCCTTTGTTAATGTATCACAGTTATTAGTAATAGCTGTTGCAACATTATAGGCATCCTGAGCACTCTTACCTGTTACTTTTAATACAACAAGATTTGTATTTTCAATCTGTGTTGCTGAAATTTTTGCAGGTATCTTATTAACATTCAATACATCCTTTACAATATTCTTCATTTCCTTACTAGTAAGGATTGAATTAAATGTATCTACAAGTGTTGCTTTAGTACCACTTGCCTGAGTTTCATCATAATAGTATGTATCTGTTAATTCAGTAGAAGGTACAAACACAGCTTCACTTGTATAAGTTGTATTAAAGAAAAGAATTTCTTTCATCTCTAATGCAACAACACCTATAAGTACTAATAATAGTACTGTCTTCCACATTCTCTTAAATGCACGGAGGAAATTTTCAAAGCACTTAACTAAATCAATCGTCATTTCATCTTGATTATTTGATTCCATTATTTATCCCCCCTTACTCTATATTTGTTGTAACCATAGCGGTTATTGTAATTGCTAGTTCCCTTATTACCTTCGCTTACTACATTCTTAAATACAACACCTAATACGTTATCTTTTACGTAAGTTAAACATTTTACTGTTTCATTAATAACATCACTTGTTGCATAATCCTGTCTTACTACAAATAGAGTTGCATCTACAAGTTCATTCATAGCCATAGTTTCATTTAATAAGTATGCAGGAGAAGTATCGACAATCACAAAATCATATTCTTCTCTTAATTCCTTCATGATTTCATCTAACTTCTTACTATTAGTAAGAATTTCAGATTTTAATGTATCCTGGCTACATGGTAATAAATCCAAACCAGTACGATCACTTACTATTTGACTACTCCAGCTAGAAGTACCTTCAATTGCCTTATTTAAGCTCTTAGAGCCATCTAAATCAAAGATTTTGAATACAGCTGACTTATTAAAGTCTGCATCTACTAGGACTACTTTACGGCCATTTTTCGCAAGTGCTAAAGCTAAGTTTGCAGCCACAGAAGACTTACCTTCATTTTCATAAGCACTTGTGATCATAAATGACTTATAACCATGCTTATCACTAGATGCTTCTACCTTACTTCTAAGCTTATTCATAGATTCTCTAAAGAAGAAACTAGTCTTTAATGAAGTAATAAGAATCGCTTTCTTATTTCTTGCATCTTCTCTCTTTTTCACTTCATATGGTAACTTTGCATATAATCTTGTATCTAGCTTATTTTCAACTTCTTCTTCACTCTTAATAGTATCTCTTAAGAAGAAATATAAACCAAATAAACAAGATAATACAAATCCAGATCCTACTGCCCCAATTAAGAAGTTCTTAATATGACTATTTGGATTCACTGGTTTAGTAGAGAACTTACTTTCCTTTAATACAGTAATATTGTATGGGAAACTATAACGTTCTGTATTTTCTCTATACCAATCATTTAAATACTTAATAGAGAAATAAGCTTCTCTTTTAGTATCTGCAGTCACTTTAAACTTAACTACATTTGCTTGTTTTAAAGTTACTTCTGCCTTATAAGTTGTTTTACTTATAGGCATCTTTTTCTTTACATAAGATTTCGCATTATTACTATTCATTAGATAATCTAATGTATTAACATAACTCTGAACCTTATCAATATTCTTAAAAGTATCTTCTCCACCACTAAGTGTTGCAGTCATGCTTGTACCATATTGAGGTACATAAGTGACTGTCTTCATAAAATCAAATACACTTCCAAAAACAATCATGACTGCAACAATCAAGATCCATCTTTGTAGTATATCTTTAATAATACATTTAACTATAGTAAGGAGATTTTCATTTTGTACATTGTTTTCCATAATATCCTCCCTACTCTTCTACAATGACAACCAATTTAGTTAAGCCATAGTCATCATTACTTGTCTTTACTCTATAAATAAATTCATAAGTACCAGGTGTATTCTTATCATAATCTGTATTGATATCTACCTGATTCTTTAAGCTTGAATAGTCCATATCATCCATAGTAACAGAATCAATATGTTTCTTCGCATTCACTTCAGTACCAACCTTCACTCTCATTAAATAAGTATCTAGGTTAATATTGACTGTCTGTTTTCTAGAAGTCTGATATGCCTTTAATGTGATAGATGACTGGGTACCAGTACTATCAGTAACCGCAAATGTGACATAGTGGTTCTTATCCTGTTCATATTCTCTGATTACTTTAACCTGAGAACTTAAATCACCATCAACACAACTATAAGCACTCATATAGTCTGCAAACTGTGCTTTAGAGTTAACCTTAGAATAAACTAATGCTTTATTAAGATATAACTGTGGTGCACTATAGTTTGTATATTTGATTTTTCTTTTTACTTTAGTGTAGTTATCATCTTTATCAAATACACCTAAAGTAACAACTCGTACATCATCTTCACCAAAAGTACTCATGCCCTGAACGAATACTTTCTTAGTAATGTTGCCATCTTCCTTATCAGTGGCTTTTACACCCTCTAAAATAGCCTGATTTGTAGCTGTCTGATCCATTCCAGTATCTAATACCAAAGTACCTTTAGGTACTTTAATAACTGGTGAAGAACCAGTTTGTGGCTTATGTGTATCATATAGTAAGAATCCACCATATAATGCCACAATCACCAGGAATATGATTCCGTTTCTGACCTTGTTGTTCATACCTTTCCCCCATTTAATAATATTTTTCCATTCTCTTTAAAAATCCTTTGTGCATAATCACTACCAAAGCGTGTTTTCACTTGAACATAAGATTCATACATTCTAGGATGTCTGCTTCTTAAGTTATGTGCATCACTACCAACAAAATGTATGAGTTTATTTTCTAATAGGTTCTTTACTGTCTCTTTTACTAATGATCCATAGTCTCCAAGTATTGAACCTTTATTCATCTGTAAATAACCACCCCTGTTGACTATTTCTACTGCAATATCAGGATTAATCTGAATTGCTTCAAAACGTTCAGGATGAGCAACTACAGGAATATAACCTTTATCCAATACATCTTGTACTGCTTCAAGAATCATTTCTTCTTCTACATCAAAATAGAACTCCATTAAAAGATACTTTGTATCATTTAATGTTGTAATGTCTTCAAAATGTCTTTCAAAAGACTCATGAGACCTATATAAGAACTCACAGCCTAAATACATTTTAATAGGTATACCGACATCCTCTACTATATCTTTAAATTGACCAAAGAGTTCTTTGATTTTATAGTTCGGATTCTCAAAACCATATGCATAGGCCAAATGTGGCGTTAAGACAATCTCTTTCGTACCATCTCTATACGCCTCGTCCAACATATCTAGACTCATATCTACACTACTAGATCCATCATCTACAAGAGGAAGGATATGACTATGTATATCAATCATAAGTTCACCCCTTTTAATACGTCATGTCATGATATATCACATAAATTTACAATTGTGTAGAAAAAATCGGTACAATTGCATGAAATAATTATATATTTCATAATTTTTAAGTTTTTTACTTTTAAAGCGCTTTTTTGTACCATTGGTGCATAAAAAAAGGAATATCTTGAAAGCATTTTCAACATATTCCTGTATTTCTGTTACTTATTTTTCTTTAATGTAGAAAGGATTAAGCATCCTACTACTGCACCAATTGCGATTGAGACTAAATACATTGGCCAGTTACTTACTGTCGCAATAACGAATACACCACCATGAGGTGCTCTTAATTGACAATTGAAAGCCACTGATAAACCACCAGCAATAGCTGAACCAATAACACATGATGGAATAACATGGATTGGATCATTAGCAGCAAATGGAATAGCCCCTTCAGAGATAAATGATAATCCCATGATATAGTTTACTAAACCAGCATTTCTTTCATCTTCAGTCCATTTATCTTTGAAGAATGTAGTAGATAGTGCAATAGCAAGAGGAGGTACCATACCACCAGCCATAACAGCTGCCATTAAGATGTAGTTACCACTTGCAAGTAATCCTGTAGCTGTGACATAAGCAGCCTTATTGAATGGACCACCCATATCGATAGACATCATACCACCTGCAACAACACCAAGAATAATACCATAGTTACCTAAACCACTTAGGAAGTTAGTTAATGCCTGGTTGATAATAGACATTAATGGGTTGATTGCACTGGCAAAGATTGCCATACAAAATACACCAAGTAATGGATATAAAAGGATTGGTTTAACACCATCTAATGATTTTGGTAAGCCTTTGAATAACTTCTTTAGGAATAGAATGATATAACCAGCAACAAAACCATATAGTAATGCACCTAAGAAACCAGGTGTTGCAGCTACTTTAGCTGCACTAGGATCTAAGAATGTAGCACCAGATTTAGCAAGTAAACCACCTGCAAAACCTACAGCTAAACCAGGACGGTCAGCGATAGACATGGCGATAAATCCAGAAAGGATTGGTAACATCATACCAAATGATACGTTACCCATGTTATTAAACCAAGCAGCAAGAGGAGTAGAAGAACCAAACTTAGCCCCTGCACTCTTGTCATCTACTAAGAATGAGATGGCAATCATAATACCACCAGCTACTACGAATGGTAACATATGACTTACACCATTCATTAAGTGCTTATAGAAGCTTCTACCAGCACTTTCATTTGATACAGCTTCTTTAGCATCAGCACTTGCATGATAGATAGGTGCTTCACCATTTTTGATCTTATTAATTAATTCTTCAGGATGACGGATTCCTTCAGTGACAGGAACGATTAATACTGGCTTGCCATCAAAACGAGCCATTTCTACGTTCTTATCTGCTGCAACGATAATACCATCACATGCTTTAATTTCTTCTGCAGTTAAGGCATTTCCAATACCTTCAGAACCGTTTGTTTCTGCCTTTAATGGATAACCAAGCTTCTCACCTGCTTTAGTTAAGTTTTCTGCAGCCATGAAAGTATGCGCAATACCTGTAGGGCAGGCAGTAACAGCTAATACTTTATATCCAGTAGTGACTGGAGCTTCTGCTTCTTTTGCTTCTTCAGCATCTTTTTCTGCTTCCTTCTTATCGATCATGCTTAAGAATTCTTCTGGTGTCTTCGCATTTAATAAGTCTTTACGGAAACCTTCATCCATTAATAATGCGGATAATTTAGCTAATGCCTGTAAATGAGTGCTTCCTCCATCAGCTGGAGCCGCAATCATAAAGAATAAATGAGCAGGCTGACCATCTAATGATTCATAATCAACACCATCAGGCACAGTCATAGCTGCTAACCCTGGTGCTTTAACTGCTGCAACCTGAGCATGAGGAATCGCGATTCCTTCACCAATACCAGTAGAAGTCAGTGCTTCACGGGCTAAAATACCTTCTTTGTATGCATCCTTGTCTGAGATCTTACCAGTTGCACACATTAAATCAATAAGCTTGTTGATTGCTTCATCTTTTGAACTGACTGAGACATTTAATTCAATGCCCTTTAAGTCCAATAATTCAGTAATTTTCATATTGTTTATTCTCCCTTTAATTGTGCGAGACATTCATCAATGAAGTCTCTTTTCGCAAGTGAATATGAGAATGCTGTTGCTCCACCACATGCAGTACCAAGTGCTAAAGCTTCATCATAATCTCCATTATTTAAATAACCAGCCACAAAACCAGCTACCATAGAATCACCAGCACCTACGGAGTTCTTTACTGTACCCTTACATACACCTAAACGATGTGTATTGCCATTTTCATCTACTAATAAAGAACCATCACCAGCTAGTGAAATCAATACATTACGAGCACCCATTTCCTGTAGCTTATTTGCATACTTCACTAGATCCTCTTCAGTTTCTAACTTAACATTAAAGATTTCTTCAATTTCATGATTATTAGGCTTAATCAAGAATGGATGATAAGCTAATACATTAACTAATAGCTGCCCAGTTGCATCTACTACAAACAAGATACCCTTGTCCTGTAATCTTTCTAGAATTTCTTCATAAATTCTAGGACTAATGCATTTAGGAATAGAACCAGAAAGTACTAATACATCACCTTCTTTTAATGTATCAAGCTTTTTGAATAACTTTTCTACATCTTCATCAGTGATTTGAGGTCCCATACCATTGATCTCTGTTTCTTCATCACTACGCATCTTTACATTAATACGTGACATACCCTTTTCTACCTTGATGAAATCAGTCTTGATATCATACTCACTCTTAGCACGACGTACAATTTCATCACCAGTAAAACCAGCTACAAAACCTAAAGCTTCAGATTCATAACCTAACTCTTTAAGAATTGCGGAAACATTAATGCCCTTACCTCCACAGAAGATATGTTCTTCACATACTCTGTTGACTAATCCCTGTTGGAAATGATCAACTGTAATAACATAATCTAATGCAGGATTAAAAGTAATTGTGTAAATCATTTACATGGTCTCCTTTTTCTGTAAAAATCATTTTTATTACAGCGTTATTATATGATGTAAAGGTTTTCTTTGTCAATAGGTTTCATGTAAATAATTTACTTTGATTAATACTAAAAAGTATGACAATTAGGTGTAAAAACATCTTTGTCATACTTTTAATATAATCATTATATCAGTACTTCTAGATAGGTTCTCATAATCTCTCCACACTTGCACTTGTCAGCGTAGCGTATGAGTTTATTAAGGTTTCTATCCCTTCTTCTCAAATAATTGACTAATACTTCTTTTGCTGTATCTATACCCATTCTTTCCCTATAGTAGATAATATCTACGACTGTTTTTTCTATATCATATATACGTATATTATTGTTTTCTTCTATTCCTAGATTATATCTATAATCAGTATAGTAGTATAGATCAATACTTGGCCAATCAGGAAGAGTAGAGACTCTTGATTTTCTTGGAATCGCAACATCTACACTATGGGGCATATAGTTAGTAAGATCATAGTAAACTGCAGCACTCATAAGACATATGACACCTTGAGAGATATAAGCTGGTATATAAGAGAAGTCTGTTATTTCTCCTGCATAGTTCATATTCTCATAGTATCTCTTATTGAGTTTTCTAAGAATCCCTTCTTTTACTAGTTGATTGATTTTGTAGTAAGTAAGTCCTTTTTCTTTTAGTTCTTTACCTGAAATAATCATTTGATTCTCAAACACAATATTGCCTCCTTGTTCGGCATATTTTTGTTTTGCCGTATTTCATTCAAATTATAACATAAGAAAACAGATAGTCGTTAAGCTATCTGTATGTATTATCTCTTATCTACCGCAAACATCTCTTCACACTGGATCATAGACTTATGTGCATTCTCTACCATCACTGTTAAGAATAAGAATATAACCTCTATAACAGTCATTGCAGAAACTCTAGAGAAACAGAACTCATCAAGAAAAAGTTTTTCTCTTGTTGCAGTTGTAATATGATATTGTACTTCTTCTCCGATGGCAGAATGAGCACTATTAGTAATACCTAAAGTCATAGCCCCATTCTTATTAGCAATCTTAACTGCTTCTAATACTTTATCTGATTCACCAGAGTTACTAATTGCGATCAGTACGTCTCCTTTACCTAAAGTAAAAGAATAAGATAACTGTGTTTCCCATATAGTACCTGCAGTTGTAGGTATACCTAATTCATTAAACTTAAAAGCTGCATCAATAGCCACAGGAATCGTATTTCCTACCGCTACTACTTGTACCCTAGAAGCATCTCTAATACCCTCTAGAATCACTTTAAATTCGTCTGTATCGATCTGATTCACTGTCTGTTTCAGTTCAGTCATCTTGTTTGCAAGTATATTCTGCAATGATTGTGGTATATTCTCTAATGATATTTCATTAGATATTTCCCCACCTTTATGTGTATCTACAAGTTCCTGTGCTAAAGAGACCTTTAAATGGGCAAACCCCTTTAAACCTACCTTACGACAAAATCTAGATACAGATGCAATAGAGACATCACTTGTTTCTGCAAGTTCAGATACAGTCATATCTACTACTTCTTTTGGATTATTTAATATATACTTTGCAATCTTCTTTTCAGCATCAAATAACTGATCATATAACACAGTAATATTATCTAATACACTACTCATTCTTATTCTCCTTCTATAATGTAATATCTTACATCGTCATGTTACCATAAAAAAATTCTTTACACAAACAGATAGAGAAAATGAGAGGGTCATAGATATATCCCACTCATTTAAGATGCATCCTAGTAATAATTTGTATCTGTTATCTTTTTTAACATTACTCATATCAGTATTGTGATCAGATTGCTTCTTGTCATCATTGATAAGAACGCAAAAAATAACTACCTCGTCTCGGGAAAGTTGAAATAGTTATTTTTCTCCACTAAAATCCAAGGACAACCGCTTACTGGCTGTTCCTCTTTTCATATTCATTATAGTTTACGTTCAAATCAAGGTCAATACATACATCTTTTTAGGATTAATCTGAGAATTTCTCATATCAATATCATACCAATATATTAATGTTTATTTCAGAACTGTAATAATTAACAACTTATTCCTACCGATAGATTTCTATGATATAATTCAGACATGGAACAGCCGTATACGGTAGGTGGTTATCCTTGGTCGTCATGACGAAGGGACGCATTCCTTCGCATTTCTCTTTTAATAGTTGAAAACGGAGGTGATGCCTAATGACTACATACGAAATAATCATGATTATGTCATCTTTTCTGACATTGATCATATCATTATTAAGTATCGTTATTAGATTGCTTCTTGTCATCATTGATAAGAACGCAAAAAAATAACTACCTCGTCTCGGGAAAGTTGAGGTAGTTATTTTCTACTCTTAAATCCAAGGACAACCGCTTACTGGCTGTTCCTCTTTTCGTCTTCATTATAGTTTAGAATCAAAGTAAAGTCAATATATACATCTTTTTAGGATTAATCTGAGAATTTCTCATATCAATATCATACCAATATATTAATGTTTATTTCAGAACTGTAATAATTAACAACTTATTCCTACCGATAGATTTCTATGAAATAATTCAGACATGGAACAGCCGTATACGGTAGGTGGTTATCCTTGGTCGTTATGACGAAGGTACGCAACCCTTCGTAATTCTTCTTTTAAGTAGAAAACGGAGGTGATGCCTAATGACAAAGTATGAAATAGTCATGATTGTGTTGACATGTTTAACACTGATCATGTCTTTATTAACACTTGTTGTTAGATTACTTCTTATCATTATTGATAAGAATGTAAAAAAATAGCTACCTCGCTCCCTGGTAAAGTTTGAGGTAGTCATTTACCTAAATTAAATCCAAGGACAACCGCTTACTGGCTGTTCCTCTTTTCGTCTCCATTATAGTTTACAATCAAACCAAAGTCAATATATACATCTGTTTGAAGCTTCTGAATGAGAAAAAAGAAAAAGCAGACTTTCGTCTGCTTACTCTACAGTGAATTCTTCACCCTTCAACATTTTCTTAATATACTGTTTATTCTGTTCTACACTATTTTCATCAGGAATAAGGTAATAAAGTCTTGTATCAGGCATATAATATCCACCCTTCATCATCAAACCATTGCCTGCTACCATAGAAGACTGGAATGACCATGAAGCATTAGTATTTAACTGATCATTCGCAATTCTAGCCATTTCATTCATCGGCATATCAGTCACAAATGTACCTTCAATAGATTTTAAGATATCAGTATAATGAGTAATGATTGCTGGAGAAGCCATCTTTCTAATAATAGCCTGTAATACTGCCTGCTGGTTCTGTGCTCTATGACGATCACCAGTAGTATAGGCATGTCTTTCTCTAGAGAAGGCTAAAGCCATCTGACCGTTCATATGGTTCCATCCTTCTTTAATAGGCTGTCCATTCCATACAGATAAGTCTTTATCTGAATAAACATCAACACCACCTAGGGCATCTACTACTTCTACTAATGATTCAAAATTAACTCTTGCATAATAGCTAATATCTACATCTAAGAAGTTTTCTACTGTCTTAACTGTATTTTGAGTCCCTGTTAAACCAGAATGTGTGAGTTTATCTTTCTGAGAAGCATCTGCTAAAGTCACATAAGCATCTCTAGGAATACTAGTCAATAATACTTTATGTTCAGGAACGTTAATAGTCATTAAAATATTTACATCACTACGTGATACTTCCTGTACACTTCCACGAGAATCAATACCAGAAATATATACACAGAAAGGATCCTTTAATACATCCAATGTCTTTTCTTCTTTAATCTTATTGTATGATTTAAACTTTGTTGTCCAGATCACTCTTGTATCTTTATCAAAGTTCTTTTTATAGTCTGTAACTAGATCTCTAGAACCTTCATTAATAAGTATAGCATCTACTTTTTTATCATATAATGCATCTACAATCGCTTCTACACCATACAACTCACTCACACCATAGTTAGATATTTTCTTACTTAAACGGTTCAATGCTTAATTTATTTTAGTTCCATTAGGATTATATCCTATTGTCTTCTTTAAAAGATCATTCATCTTTTTATATTTACTATTCTTTCTAACTACGAGTGAATATGTTACATAATCATATTCGCTAGTCACTTTATTGTAGGCTGCTTTACCAGACTGGATAAAGATACATCCTATAATTAAGAATATACTAATAACAATAGAAATAATCTTACCTGCAAGAGGTCTTTTCTGTACCTTTCTAGATACGATAGGTCCTGGTTTTGCGACTAAATAGACAAGTAGTGCAAGTACTGCCAAGAAAGACCCTATCACAATCAAATAACGCATAGGTAAAACTTTTACAAATATGATACTAATCATAAGTATGATGCTTAATACTATCTGAACACCGATAATAAAACGATGATCAGTCATGAAACTCAACTTCTTCTTCATCTTTTATATCTCCCATTCCCAAAACAGCACGAAAGTATACATTTTTCACAAAAAATGTATAAAAACGTGGTTGACAAAACCTAGTATAGCACATCACCTTATTATATGTAACAATTTCACCAAGTAAATTTGTTATTTGTAACAAATTTAAATTTCTTGTAACATAGATATATGTTGTATTTATTACTACAACTAAAAAAAGAAGAACCTCCAACGAGGTTCTTCCTAAAAATTAAGCTTCTTTCTTCTTTAATAATATATAACCTAATAATGAGATCATTGAGAAGAATGCGAATACTCCACCCATAGTAGTATCACCAGTTGCTGGTTTAGTACTTGGTTTTACTTCTGGTTTAGTTGTTTCTTCTGGTTTAGAAGGAGTAGTAGGTTTTTCTTCAGGAATACTTGGTGTAATTACTGGTAACTTTTCTAATGCTTCCATCGCTTTTCTTAAGTCTCCAGTTAATGCGTCTACTTCTTCCTGAGTTAATTCATTCTTATTTTCTAATGCTTTTTCAGTTGCTTCAATGACGTCTAATAAGTTCTTATAACTCTTTTCTGTATATAGCTTACTATCAGTCTTTTTAGCCTGATCAAGTAATAGATCAAGTTCAGCTGTATTACCACGAGTCACAAGCTTCTTAGAAGCTTCTTCTAACTTATGAGTTAAAGCTTCAATTTCAGCACTTGTATGTTCAGCTTTTAATTCTTCGTTGATTTCATTTAATACAAGTTCAAAGTCTTTCCAGCTAGATGCTGTATAGTGTTCTTCTTTATAAGAAGCCATTCTATTTTCTAATGCTTTTATTTCTGCATCAGTTGCTTTAAGAACTAAGTTCTTTCTTGCATCCTGTAATGCCTTATAAGCATCTTCTACTTCAGTAACAGTTGCACCTTTTTTATTTAAGATGTCTTCCGCATTCTTTAATGCTTCTTTAAATGGGTTTACTGTAGAAGTTAAGTAAATAGAAGTATCTAAAGTATTTAAGTTGTTAGAATCGATATAGTTTCTAAGTTCCTGTTTACTTATAGATGCTTTTGTGACAAGTCCTGCTTTAGCCTGACGTAATGATTCAATCATTGAGTTGACTTCATCAACAGTCGCATCTTTATTAGTCACTAGTTCCTTTGCTTCTACTAATACTATTTCTAATGCGTTGTAGCTTTCTTCTGTATAGTCATCTTTAGAAAGCTTTTCAATATCTTTAATTTCTTGATCGAGAGCTTTTAAATCACCACGTACTACTAATGCATCATAAGAGGCTTTAAGGTTAGCTTTTGCAGCTTCTAAGGCATCCTTTTCACCCATCTGAGTGTTATATACTTCTAATGCTTTCGTTCTTGCTGTACTATATGCTTTATAACTTGTTGAAGTATACTTATCTTCATCTACATGTAAAGAGTCAATGTAGTTCTTCAAGTCCTTAGCACATTCACTCTTATATTCATCATCAGTTAATGTGATAATTTCAGAAATAGTAGGAATATGGTTTTCTTCCCATTCAAACTTTAATTTATATACATTACCATGAGGGATATAGAATTCATTTAAAGATTTTCTTAAAGTACCTAACTGTACCCATTCTTTATCTTCTTCAGGTACATTTCTAGCTGTTACTTCTTTATCAATTAATGCATATACCTTAGCATTGCTGATTTCACCCTTCTGGATAATATTGAATTTCTTTACATCAAGCTTATCAGAAAGAGTATAAGTGATATAACCTGCTTTATTTGATCCTGGTTTATAAGCTGTTAAAAGGTCACCATCAATCATATACTGAGGTTTATAACCTTTTGCTTCTGTGACATTAGAATCAAATGTAGGGTCATTGTCTTCTGGTGCATATTCACCATCATTGATCATGATTTCGTTGAATACAACAGCTCTAGAATTGTTAGATGCAGTAAATAGGATTCTTAGGTAACGAGCTGGTACATGGTCTGCTGTACCTGATACATATACCTTATTAGGATATGTACTAGATGATTTATATCCTGCATCAGAATCGATACATTTAACCATTGAATCACCAGTGTTTTCAACACCATCACCAATTGTCACAACATCTGTCCAGTTTTCTAAATCACTAGAAACACTGATAATACCATCTCTAATATAGTTATAGGCACTATCCTGACAATACATTGCAATCTTATCGATATTTCTCATCTGACCTAAGTCATAGATAATATACTGACCCTTTTGTGGAAGGTCACCAAATTCAGTTGTAGAATCAATGTTGCCATCAAATGCAGCCCCATTGTTTCTAGAATCTTCTGCAACACCCCAAGATGGGTTGATAGTCATAGTTGTCTTATATAAGTATGGTGCTGTGATTTCTGTAGAATGTACCACAAACTTATTCATAGTTAACTTCACATCAGAACTCTTCTTATTGATCAAACGTACATAACGTGCATCTGGAAGGTTCTTGTTTAAGTCTTTCACTTCTACCCAGTCATGTGCATTCACTGAAGCTTCTAATACAACTTCACCTGTATAATCAAGTTCTAACTGTTTTAGATCTTTAACTCTTGATAACTTCACACCTACATACTGTTTAGGTGCTAAAGTCATTTCTTTTGTATACACTAAAGTAGTCTGGTCTAATGTACTCTTAGAATGTAACTTATAGTCTGTATTTGTATAAACAGCCTTGTCATCATATTCATTCACTACATCAGTATGGTTGAATGTCTTTACCTTCCACCAATAACCTGCTGTATCACTCTGAAGATGTAATTCAAGGTTTCTCACACGAATTGCCTTCGCTGTAATATCCTGATCTTCTACATTTAAATGAACAGTGGCATCACCAGCATATTCTTTTAATGTCTTCCAAGTTGTACCATCTTCTGTATATTCTAATACATATCTAGTGATCTTATCAGTACCACTATCCTGTACGAAATTGATAGTACCTAACTTCTTAGGGTTATTGAATGTAAGAGTCACTGCTGCATCTACTGGAATATAGTCCTTGATTTCTCCTGCTTTATATGGAGATTCAGCAAAATGTGCATATGTAGATTCATTATCATCTAATAAGTTATCTAATGAACCACCCTTTACACCAATCTTAGTCATAGATAATGTACCCTTATCAGTGCTTGTAGAAGGAGTAGTTGTTGGGTTTACTAAGATATCTCTTACACCTAACCAAGTGTTACTCTTATCTGCAGTTGCAATCATACGGATACCCTTAACACCCTTAAGGTTAAGGTCTGTTAATTCTACATTATTTGGTAAGTCATATTCTGTATCATTGACATCAGTCCAGTTCTTACCATCAGTCGTATACTGTACTTTCGCTTTTAAGAATGTATCTCTAGGGTTAGAGTTCGCACCCATTCTAAAGATTACATGGTTTACATCAATTGCCTTAGAATACTTGATACCTACATAAGTACCTGCAGAAATAGTATTAGGGCTCTTATATACTAATTCTGTAGAAGCATTACCATCAAAGATGTTATCTTCTTTACCTGCTGGTGTATCTTCACGGTTAGTGATATATTTCGCAATCTGTTTATCTGGATTAACGATAGTAGATACGACTTCAGATAAATAAGAATCTAATGATTTAATAAATGGAACGATATGCTGTACACCTACTTCAGCATATTCTAAATGATCTACATAGTGGAAGCCATAAGACTTGCTCTTTTCAAAAGCAGCTTGTGCATTCGCATAATAGTCCCAGATAGATGCATTGTCTTCTTCATTCTGTGCAGCTTTAATACCTTTAATATAGTTTAAAGCAGCATTTGTTGTATCATCCCAGCAGTTTAACCAGTAAACAATCTGAGACTTGATTCTTTCATTACCGCTTGCACGATAAGTTTGAGACGCATTCTGTAATACTGTGAATTCGTTGATGATGTCATCAAATTCTTCATCAGTGATCTTTTCACCTTTAGTTAATTTAGTCTTGAATGCATTGAGTTTTTCTTTTAATTCAACAGATTCTTCTAAACGAGTCACTCTGCCATCCATGTTCTGGTTGATCATATGTTTAGATAATTCTCTTAAAGCAGTTGATGCTTCAGTTTCTTCATAACCATTATGATCTACATATTTGAATGATGCATTATAGCACTTATTTGCTTCTTCTTCAGTCTGCCAGATATTCCATGAATAACATGCATTACCAAATATTGCAACCTTACTTGGTTCAGACTGCTGCATTGGGTTTAATACAATACCCTGTATCTTAGAAGGATCAACACCTGGATGAAGGAATGTTGTATAACCACCCATGATTAGATGCTTCTTAGAGTTATCAGTACATGGCCAGTTAATCCACATATAAGGACCACGACCTGCAGTATTAGTGAATGAAGAAGTAAAGTTATTAGTTACTTCACCCCATACACGTCCACCAGTCATAATGATCTGTACGTTTTCAGGGAAGTCACGGTAGTAAGACTGACCCCATCCCATATATTCCTGAGTACAGAATGGTAATGTAAGCTTTAAGCCAGGGTAAGAAGGCTGTAATTCTTTTAGCCAGTTAGACATATCTGTCAATATTCTTGTATAGTTTGCCCCGCCAACATTTGGTGCATCATCTGCAAGAATTGCAATCTGACGAACACCAGCATCAATAACCTGTTTAAACTTAGCCTGCATAACCTTTAAGTCTGCCTGATAGTTTGCTTCAGAGTTATAACGGATTGGGTGATTCATATAAGGATGTAAGGCAAATACGAAACGGCATTTAGATTTGTTTCCAGCCTCTGCAAGTGGTTTGATCTTTGTATTGATTTCTTCTTCTGTATAAAGGTCACGCCACTTAGCGTTATGCTTAGGATCATCTTTAGGAGCATAGAAATAAGAATTAAGCTTATAATAGCCTCCCCATTCCATCAATTTACAACGATCTTCTGTTGACCATGGATTCCCATAATAACCCTCAATAAATCCACGGCTTGCAACATCCGCATAATCCTCGATAGAGAAGTTTCTAATTTTTTTCCCCTCTACCTGTTTAAAAATGTGATATAAGCTTGTAAGTCCATAAAAAGCAGCATCTGTATCTTTACCTAAGATAGAAATAGTGCCTTTATCAGACTTTAAAGCATAAGAATCAAGTTTATCAAATAAACCTGCTGAAGTTGTTCCAAACTGTGAATCTACATATTGTTTAGAACCCTTCACACCAACAAGAATGTTTGTCTTTCCAGCTTTCTTTTCACTAGAAACACTTGCATTCATGCCTTTTAATGCAAGAACTTCATTTAGTCTTGCTTTTGTGTCTTCATCAATACCATCTTCATAGACAACATTGACCTGACTTGTCATTTCATAATCCCCATCACTATAATCCATAGAATGTGGATTAGGATAGACTTCATACCCTGTATCAGCTTTTACAGTCACTGGAAAAGCTGATACACAGCCTAATGCAACAAGAAAACTTACTGCATAAGTAATGACTTTCTTTCCTTTCATCATGTTCCCCTTTCTTTTATATTTTGTCTCATTTCATGCTCCTAGTTGATGAAATGAGTATTCAAACATGGATTTTTACAAAAAATAAAGACCAAATAAAGTATGACAAAAAAATGTATGTCATAATCTTTATTTGGTCTTGCCTGCTTAGAGTAACAATCCACATTGACTCAATCAGTATAACAGTATCTTTTATATTACGCAAGCGTTTTCATATCTTATTTTATGATATTTTTAGGCATTTGAAGTCAGCAGAACATGAAATTAAAAATTTAATCATACCAACAATTAATAGTTTATTATGATTTTTTGATAAGAAAGCAAAAAAAATAACTACCTCGCTCTAGGCAAAAGTTTGAGGTAATTATTTCAAACATATAAATCCAAGGGCAACCACATACTGGTTGTTCCTTCTTTCATATTCATTATAGTTTACGCTAAAATCAAAGTCAACATGCATCTTTTTATAGTTTTACTGCATGATACGTTTAATATGTATACATAAGAATGTCTGTTCATCCGGTGATAAATCATATTTATATTTCTCTTTAATATGTTTCACAATACGGTTAATACACATTGAGAGTCTTAAGTTCTCTTTTAATAGTTGTCTAATATCTTCTGTTGTATCTTTAAGGTTTATTTCTTGTCCAGTAAAGATACGTTCAGCTAAGTACTTTAAATGAGTAGAGAGTCTTGCATAACTGAGTGACTGAGGAGAAATAGTCACCTTCATACTATTTTCAATAATACCGATAATATCAGTCACAAAGCTTAATATCTTAGTCGCATTATGGGTATTATTGTCCATTGAAAAGTTCACTAAATGCAAGGCTATATAGTTAGCTTCTTCTAGATCTAATGTAATACCTGTTTTCTTCTTAATATAGCTTAATGCCCATAAACCTATTTCATACTCATTCTTATAAAGAATACTTACATCTCCAAGCACGACATAATGGATTCTGATATTCTCCTGCTTACGTTTTAAGGCAAAGGAGATATGATCTGTCATAGTGAGGAATATTTCCCCATAATAGCGTGATTTGAGCTTCTTAATTGCACGAGAAACAATCTTATCAGTCATCTCATAACAATCAGGAGAGATATCATCTTCTCTTTCTAATCTTTTATGAGGGTCTTCTTTAAACATATATGTCTTTTCTATTTTAGTGGAATCAACACTATCCCCTACCTTCTTCTGGAATCCTATTCCTGAACCTGTTAGGATAATATCTCCTCATTCTGGTGAGATAGCCGCAATGGAATTGTTGTTGAAGATCTTAATAATTCTCATAATAGTCTCCTTTACATTAATATATCGTTCATTGCATCCGCAATGAACTGGGCATTGGTGCCTACTAATATCTGTACATTATGGTTACCTGCAATTGTGACATGTTCGTAGCCTAATTGAGATATTTCGTCTTTATTAATAGAATGTATGTCATTTATTTCTACTCTCAAACGTGTAATACAGGCATCTGCAGATATACAATTACTTCTACCACCAAGAGCTTCCACAAAACAAATAGCCAGATCATCATAATCAAATGATTGTTTTGTGCTAACTTCTTCTTTCATACGTCCTGGTGTCATGAGATTAAAATGCAGAATCATAGTTCTAAATACAATATAATAGAGCACACCACAGATGACTCCTAAAAGGATCAAATAGTTTGCCTGATAAGAAAATGGTGCCTTAAAACTCAATATATAGTCTATAAGACCAGCTGAGAAACTAAAGCCAGCAAGCCAATGGAATGATGCGGCTATAAACATCATGATTCCTGTCATTACTGCATGGGCGATATATAAACTAGGTGCTAAAAACATAAAAGAGAATTCTAATGGTTCTGTAATACCTGTTAGAAAAGATGCAAGAGCAGCTGAGAACATTAATGCGCCTACTTTCTTTTTCTTATCAGGTGAGGCACATTGATAGATTGCGAGTGCGCCTGCTGGTAAACCAAACATCATGATAGGATAGAATCCTGCCTGGTACATACCAGTAACACCTTTAATACCACCTGATACTGTACCCCAAAATCGTCCAATATCATTAATACCCGCAATATTAAACCAGAAGACAGAATTAAGGGCATGATGTAATCCTGTTGGTATAAGGAGTCTATTAAAGAATCCATATAAACCAGCGCTGATTGGTCCCAACCCTGCCATCCATGTTCCAAAATGAATAAATGCTTCATAAAGCATCGGCCAGACATACATAAAGATACCGGCAAATAAAAGTGTAATCATACCTGAAATAATAGGAATGAATCTTTCACCACTAAAGAATGATAAAGGACCAGGTAATTCTATATGATTGAACTTCTTATAACAAAAGGCAACAATTAATCCTACCATAATCCCTATAAACGCATTATCCGTCTCAGCAAAGGCAATAGAGACTTGGCTTATATGTAAACCCGAGATCAATGAAATACCCTCAGGAGAGAGTATTTTAGTAATCATGAGATAATTGATGACTGCTGCTAAAGACAATGATGCATTCTTCTTATCCGTCATACCGATTGCGACAGCAATCGCAAAAAGGATAGGAAGATAATCTATGACTACACCACCTGATAATATAAGAAATGCCGCAAATGGATTATTGACACCCCACCCAATAGGATCAATCCAATAGCCAATACCCTTTAATAATGCAGCCAGAGGCATAATAGTCACTGGAAGCATCAGGGACTTACCTAATTTCTGTAAAAAACTCATATTGATCCCCTTTTCTGTACTTATTTATACTACTATTATATATTAATTGTTTTAAAAATAATTACTAAATACCAAAAACAGTATTTTTTTCATAACGTGGTAATTATAACATTTTAATACCATTATGTAACCCCTAACACACATTTTTTTGAAGCAAAAAAAAGGAAGACTAATCTTCCTTTATAAACTTATATGTACATACACCAATAAGAGCACCTACAAGTGTAACAGCCATTGCGAAAATCAACATACTTTGTAGTCCTAATGTATCCTGCAAGACACCACCTAAGTAATTACCTAAACAGAAACCAAAACCATTGGCCATCATTGTGATAAGAGTCTGACCTGCCATCTGATCTGATTCAGCTAGGGCATCATTACAATAATATGTATAAGTAGCAAATAATAAGCCATATGAACATCCCTGGAACACCATACCAATAAGTAATACAAACAAGTTAGGTGCTAAGGCAATTAAGAAGTTTCTAAAGATATACATGATCAAACCAAAGACAATGAGCTTTTCAGGTCCAAATTTTTTCTTTAAGCGATATGTCATTGTCATAAATGGTGTTTCACTGGCTGCCATAAAGAAGATGGCTATACCATAGAATGATGAATCTCCACCAAGCTTCTTAACAATATTAATTAAGTAAGTAGATAAAGATGTCGCACCCGCAATCGCAAAACCAAATCCAAGTAAGAATAAGAAGAACTTCTTATATTTCATGATCAAGCCAAATGGATTGGCTGGCTTTTCTGTTGATGCGTTCTTAATAGTAGAATGTGGTAGAACAAGCAGGTTAATGATAAATAGAATACTTGAGATAATAAAGACAATATAGATGACAGATGGTTCAAGCCATTCTACTAAGTAACCCATTAAAAAGGCACTAGATGCATAAGAGAATGAACCAAGTCCTCTTGCAAGTCCAAAGTTAATATCATGACCCATCTTGACATAATCCATCGCAAATTGTGATAAAAATGGAACAACACAAGTACTCAAGAATAATAATGCGATATATAGTACCATGACGACTACTTTAGGTAGTGTCATAAAATAAAGAGCACTAAATGATGCGAATAGTATAGCGTAGATCCCTAAGATAACATTATGTGGTGTGAGTGCTTCATACTTGTTTGGCAAGTTAGAGATATTAGCCGAAAGTATAAGCATCACAATACTTCCCATTGCAGTTACTATACCAATTTCTGTATTTGATAAGCCTTTATATTGTAAGAAAATGGCTACATAACCAAAAATCGTACAGTTAGTAATCCAATATAAGAACTGAATACAATTGTATTTCGTTTGTAAGCGTTTCATAATTTCCTCCCTCAATAACCTTAGGTATTATATAGTATTTATCAAAAGGGGTACAACTATTTTCTCAATAAGAAAAAAAGACACGACTCCTAAGAATCGTGTCTGAATATATAAAACAAAGTGCCCCGGTTCTAGGAACCAGCATGCTCTACATGACTAGTTATAGAACATGCTTCAGGGCAGTTTGCTGTGTCCGCTCTCTAGACACAAGTCTATTGTAAGAAACATTTTTTTACTCGTCAATACCTTTTGTAAATTTCTTTCAATATGTAACACTATTATAGTTATTTATGATTTTAACAATTACAAAACTGGCATTATTTCTCATTTTTATGATTGATTAATCCTAATATTTGTATTTATCCTAAGTGTAATGATTATATAGATATAATCCTTTTTTATAAATATATGAGTATGTGTAAAGTTATTCCGTGATTAAATTTTCACTTTTCAAAACATGAAAAAAAGCCCCTAGATGTAGGGACTTTAGTATAAATTATTCAGCTTTTGAGTTAACTAACTTACCAGTTGAATGGAAAGTAATCATAAGTCCAAGAGCAACCAATAATACGGCAACGACTAACTGTAAACCATCTGTCATGATCATGAATCCACCAGTGACAAATAGCTTCATTACAATTGCATAGATAGCCTGTACTAAAGCTGTCATAGTAACGATGAACATTAATACCATTGGTACATATAACATGAAACCTTTTCTTCCAGTAACCTTTAAGAATACAGCAAGAGATACTAATACCATTGCAGCAAGTAACTGGTTTGCTGAACCGAATAATGGCCAGATGTTAACATATCCGCCTAAGCTTAATAAATAACCAAAGAAGAGTGAAATAAGTGTTGAAACGTATTTATTAGTTAAGACAGATACTAACTGTGATGGAGTTTCTCCTTCTTCTACTTCGAAGAATTCCTGAAAAGACATACGTGAGATTCTAGCTACTGCATCAAGAGAAGTTAGTGCAAGAGCTGAAACAAACATAGTCATGATACAAAGTCCCCAAGACTGTGGTAAACCAAGCTGAGCTACTAAACCAGTAACACCAGCAGAGAACTTAGTGAAAGGTGTAGCTGTATCAGCTAAAGCCATATTAGCCAGAGCTGTATCTAAGACACCAGTCTGTTTTAAGTTTGGTAATGAACCAACGATAACGATAACTAATACTGCAAGTAATGATTCTAACAACATTGAACCATAACCAACCTGAAGCATATCTTTTTCATTCTTGACCATCTTAGAAGATGTTTCTGAAGATACAAGTGAATGGAAACCAGATACGGCACCACAAGCGATAGTTACGAATAATGTTGGGAATAAGTAACTTCCTGTAGCTGATTTGAATCCAGTGAATGCTGGTACAGTAACAGTTGGGTTACTCATAAATACACCTACAACTGCTGCTGCAATCATACCGATAAATAGGAATGTAGTTAAGTAGTCACGTGGACTTTTTAATAACCACATTGGTGTAACAGATGCAAAGAAAATATAAACAAATACTAAATAGATCCAAGTTGTTTTAGTTGCATATACTGGGAATTTGATACCAACTGCAAGCATTGCAACGATTAATACAATTCCAAGTACTACTTTTGGCCAACCTTCAAGGTTAACTTTACGTAATAATAAACCAAATGCCATAGCAACAAATACATAAAGAATAGAGATAGAAGCAGCACTGGCATTAGGTGCAAGCTTAGCTCCTTCAGCACTGAAACCATTGAATGTTCCAGCAACCATGTCTGCAAAAGCAGCAATAACGATTAATGTGAAGACCCAGCAGAATAAGAAGAATAATTTCTTACCAGTTCTACCAATGTACTTTTCGATAATCTGACCCATTGACTTACCTTCAGATTTAACTGAAGCATAAAGTGCACCGAAGTCCTGTACAGCACCGAAGAATACACCACCGATGACTACCCATAAGAATGCTGGTAACCAACCAAACATCATAGCCATAACTGGTCCAGTAACTGGTCCAGCACCAGCGATAGATGAGAACTGATGAGCAAAGACTGTCCATTTATTAGTTGGTACATAGTCTACGCCATCTTCTTTTGCAACAGCAGGTGTTGTTGCATTAGGATCAATACCCCAAGTTTTTACTAAATAGCGACCATAACATAGATAGGCTACTACTAAGATAAGGGCTGCCAATCCAAGTAAAAGTAAACCATTCATAAATAAATTCCCCCCAGAATTACTTTATACATATAAAACAGATTATAAAAAAGGCTTTCGTCTTAGAATGACCTGCCTAAGACGAAAACCTTCGTTTCCGCGGTACCACTTAGATTGTGATTTACATCACCACTTCACATCCCATGAATGCTATTTCTTTAACGCAGAAATTACGGATTTCTTTACTATTATTTTCAAGAAAACAGCTCACAAGGGATGGTCCCATAATCATTACCTGCATCCTTTCCACCAACTGGATGCTCTCTATAGGAAGCGGATTAGAAATCGTATCTTGTTCATCGCTCTGTTTCGTATGTATGCTTATATAATAGTCTGATATTTTTATTTGTCAACAGTTTATTGCGATAAAAGCAAATTTATTTATATGTTTTATGTTTATCATAAATGTAAGCGTATGTTACATATCGGACTATAACAAATATACATAGAGAAATATTACCTATACTTGGATTTAATGTATTGTTTAATGGCTTCCATATACTCCTCTTCATTATCATAATCCTTTGGATCTACATCATACATATCAGAAGGATCATAGTATTCTTTCCATTGTTTACGTAAATCATCAAGATAATCTAATTCACGATCATACTGTGTAGGATCAACTGAACTAAATGAATTATAGAAATTATGTTTATCTTCCCAAGATTTTTTATCATCTTCAGATATATTTTCCTTTTGAGAAACTTCTACTATATTATCAAAATGATACTCAACAGAGTTTGGACGTTTTCTAGACATTTGTTTTAGTGCTTTATTACGATAATCATCCATATCATCAGACTCTAAAGCTTCTTCTTCATCTAATTCTGCATCAAGACTTGCAACATAGTCTTTCCACTCATTGACAGCTTCTACATAGTCTTCTTCATCACTAAATTCACTTGGATCAACAGGATATTGATGATTTGGATCATATAGTTCTAACCAATGTATTCTTTCACTTATTTCATAAAAATATTCATCAGGTGAATCATAATCCAGAGGATCAATACAATAAAATTCATTTTCAGGATCATACTTTTCTTTTATTCTCTTTGTTATAGCATCTAGATAAGTATCTTCATTCTTATAGTTTTGTGGATCAATATCAAAGTCACCATATCTAGATACTTCTTCAATCCATTCAAGGTGTTCTAAACATATATTAACTGCTTTTTCATAGTCTTCAAAATTATCATATTTAGTTACATCAACATAATGATCACATTCATCAAATGGATCTGCTTCAGATTTCCAATCATCACGTAGTGCATTTAAATAGTCTTCTTCAGTATTATACCAATCTACATCGACAAAAAATCGTTGGTGAGGATTATATTTTCTCACCCATCTATCTTTGTTTAAATCTTTAAGTGTTTGAAATAGTGTTGATATTCTTCCCATAGTATCACCTTAATCTTTTATTGTTTTTTGATATTCCTCTAAAGAATCATGATCAAGTGGGTTTATATTGAAATAATTGTCTGGATTATGTATTTCAGCCCACTTGTCCTTATTTACCACATTAAGTAATTCATGTATCAGTAATAATTTGTTCAATGTAATCACCTCATATACTTAATTATATAAAGTTTTTACTTATACCTCCATGAGAAACGTAAAATGCAAAATTATTCTTGTATCTTTCTGAAGCATTTCTACAATTTTCTGATTTATTACTTATTAACAAATTTTCTGATTTATTACTTATTAACAATTGACTTTCTATGACATATAGGTTATACTTTAATTGCGATCAGATTGCAGATACTTGTGAAGCCTGCGATCGGGGGAGGGTGCCAAGGCCCCTCTCTTTTTTTGTGCAAAAATAATGTAAATCACAAAAGTAATTTCCAAATTTAAAAGGTATATTAAATGTAGAGGAGTCATCTTTGGTACTTAAACACCAACTTCGAATACAAAACATCAAGTTGTATAGTTCACATAATAGATATTGTTATGAGGTGCATATGAACAAACCATTTATTACGTATACCGCTCAGGTTGATAAGTTACAAAACGAAAAAAATTTTTGAATACCCACAAACCACAGGTTAGTGAAAATTAAATTTCATAAGCACCG
>ENA-OPCT01000207-OPCT01000207.1-human-gut-metagenome-genome-assembly--contig:-NODE-207-length-34698-cov-13.073954_pt1 | contig 34698 bp, 34 predicted proteins | sample MGYA00241572_ERZ501495 | MGnify/ENA primary metagenome ERZ501495 (study PRJEB25962, sample SAMEA2042580) | human gut metagenome | biome: human gut; feature: human-associated habitat; material: faeces... | reverse complement strand
TTTATTGCTTATTATCCGCACCCAAAAAGTTGCATTTATAAGTTGAACTCAAGAATTATTAAAGGCCATAGCAAGTAGAACTGTATTATTGTAGATATAAACCACATTTGATAACCTAGCGAGCCTTCCAAAGACTCTACAAACATCTTAAATAGAAAAATATGGCTTGATAATTCTAATAATTTGTTGCCTGAACTATAGTAAAAAGGTATAGATGCACTTAATAAGATTATTAAGATATAAGGAACGTATACTTTAATAAATCTTCTTTTTAAGAAATTACTATATGATAATGGCTTGTTGAGATGTGATAGATATAATCCAAAACCGCTGCAAAGGATGAAAACATGTACTCCTGCTCCTCCAAAAGAACTTGCAGTTCTAATAATTTGAGGTATGGAATAACTTTGTATTAGATGCATTAAAACAATTGTGAGGATAGAAAATCCTCTTAAATAGTCTATGACCTCTAATTTCTTCATAATAAAATGCTAATAGTTTATAACTCTTTATGTCTTCTTATGGGTTGTTTTTAGCCTACTTCAAATTTTGTAACTATGAGATGATAAAGTTATTATGTAATATGGTTTAATATTGTGGCTAATCGTTTCTTATTTATTGCCACTTATTTTTAGTGCCAATAACTTGCTTTGCAGACTGTTTCGTAAATAGATTATTTCAGGTCGAATGGATTTTTGTAAAGTCCGAGCAGTTGCTGCGTGAAGTAATAGAAGAATTGCATGTCGTCCACGAAATAGCGTTTGAAAAGACGTTTAGGTTCTTTTAAGCAACGATACAGCCATTCCATACCTATCTTTTGCCAAATTATAGGAGCACGTTTTAATGTTCCGGCTTCAAAGTCGATTGTAGCTCCTAGTCCCATGAAAATGTCTACTCCTGGCATACGACTTCGATATTTCATTATCCATTTTTCTTGTTTGGGAGCGCCTACACCTACAAGTACTACATTGGCTCCGCTTTCGTTTACTATTCGAATCAGTTCTTCACATTCTTCCGGCTTTTTTTCAAATCCATAAGAAGGAGAGTGTGCACCTACTACAATTTTTCTTCCAACTTTTTGGTTTATTCTTTCCATTGCTTTTGCTGCAATTCCTTCCGCTGCTCCCAACAAAAATATTTTGCAGTTCGGATCATTTTTATGATATTCATAAAATGCTGTGAAGAAACTGGAACCAGGTATAGCTTCCGGTAGTGAGTTTTTTAGAAGTTTGGAAAGAATATAGAGAATCTTACTGTCGCAAACTACCCATTCAGCCTGTTGGTATACATCATAAAACTCTTTATCTTTCTGTAGTTTTACCAAATGGTCTACATTGGGAGTGATAAGAACACCTTTTTTTAATTGCTGTAGCAGTTGTTCTTTATTGGTATTCTGTATATTTATATTTAAAAACTGGACATAATTCATAGATAATAATTTCTATAAGTTTTTAAGTTGAATATATAAAGGCTGGTTAATAGAGTTTAGGTTGAATATAAGGTATTTTTACCAACTTTGTTTTATATAAGATTTTGTTAAGGTGGATATAAAATCAGATGTAAACAGATAATTATTGTATTATTTTATTTATAACATTTGCAGCGTAACTTATGCTGTATCTATTTTTAAATAAATCTCTTGAGTTGTTTACTAATTCTGATTGTAATTTAGGATTTTGCATTAATTCGATAGATTTCGTAATTAGTTCTTCAAAACTATCAGCTTCTATATAGTGTATTCCCGGTATCATGGTACGGTCTGTAACACTTCCTTTTATGGCAACAATGGGTTTGCTATATTGCACAGCTTCAGCTATTTTAAGTTTGAATCCGCCTCCTACTAGCTCAGGAACTATAGCTATTCTTGCTTTTTCATAATAAGGAATTACAGATTCTACTGGGCCAGTCATATGTACTCCTGGGAAATTTTGGTTTACATAATTTACATCTGCCTGGTTGGCTCTTCCTACTATCATAAGTTCATGCTGGCTTTCTTTAAACTTAGAAATATTGGAGGCACTTAATAGTAACTTTAAGTTTACGTATTTAGGCCCCCAATGGAAAGCTCCGCAAATGATAAATTTATCTTCTATTTTGTCCGTTTTAATATTACAATTATCAATATTTATGACAGGAGGTAAAACTTCAATAGGCTTATTGGGAATAAATTTCTGAAATAATTCTTTATCTACATCACATATCGTAGTAATGCAATCAAACTTACTAACGTATTTTTTTTCGTAATATTGAGTCTTAAGGTAATCTAAGTAGTAAGCTAATTTTTTTATAGGATTGCTTTGATATATGTATGTTGAATGAGAAAGTTGGGTTTCTAGATTGTGAGAGATAAAAATCTTTATACCAGGGAAGTCTTTTATATAATTTATTAGATATGATAATCTGAACATATTTACAAAAATAGCATCATATGTTTCTTTTTGTAAAATGTCAGTTACTTGTTTTATCATTTGTGGTGTTTTTCTGTTGGATATCATGGCTGGATATCTAGAAAAACCTATTGAAAGTATGTTTTTGTAAACAAAAGGTACATAAGTTAATTTATCTACTTTCTTTTCCAATTCAGAATAAGTTACATATTTATCTTTCGCTTCTTCGTAATAGGCCACTACATGTAAATATGTGTCTTTGTTATGCTTAATGCTATTGATAATATTCCAAGTGTACAAGTCATCTCCTCTTGATGCTTTTTCTGGGTTATTATATGTAATAAATAATATCTTTTTCATATATTAAATCTTACGATTTTAGTTCTTTAAATATTTTTTCCCATTTATCTACGATGATAGATACTTTATATCTTTCGCAACTTTTTAGTCCTTCATGGGCCATCATATTTCTTTTTGAGGAATCTTTCATAATTACTACTAACTCCTTGTAAAAAGATTTTATATCATTATCACCTACTATAATGCCATTTATCTTATTTTGAATGATATCATGTAATGATGAATAAGAATCCATTGCAATAGGAACCACTCCATTTTGAAGTGATTCGACAAGTGCCATAGGAAATCCTTCATATGCAGAAGTCATAACAAATATTGATGCATGTTTATAATAAGGTAATGGATTTTTGTATCCCTCCATTGAAACGCGTTTTAAATTTAAAGACGAAATCATTTTTTCGTAATATATCTTATCAGGACCGTCTCCCACTATTTGTAGTTTCCAATCGTCTAATTCTGAGTTGGTTTCTATGTAACTCCATATTTTTAATATTCTGGAAATTTGTTTGTGCTTTTCTAATAAACGCCCTACAAATAGTACTGTTTTTTCTTTTACATCCCAATTTATCGAATCGCTAATATTATAAACCAAAGGATTAAATACAAAATCCGTTTTGTTGATAATGTTTTTTTTATTGGATTTTTCTTTTCGGTAAAAATCCATAAATGATGGAGCCAAAAATACTAGCTTGTCTGAGTTTTTAATATACTTATCTAAAGAATATAAGTGTTTCTTTTTCTCAAGGGAACGATATAGAGGCAAAAACAATTTAAGAGTTTGCCCTTTGACTCCATGAAAATTTAGCACTTTTTTGGTGTCAGGATCCATATGAAGACATTTTATAATCTTTACTTTTCCTCTGTTTTTAAGACTTGTCAGAAATTCTACGGGCCACCACTGGTTTATTAATATATCGATAGCGTTTTCAGAGATAAAATTATCAATAAACGATTGTACTTTACGTGCTGTTTCTTTGTTAACAAAGAACTCTGAAGATTTTTCATCATATGCTATATTGGGAATATACTTTTGTACAATTCTTGTATCTAACTCAGAGTCATATTTTTCAGATTTTTTTGTATAAACGACAAAAATATTGTGGCCACGTTTGACCAACTCGTTAGCCAAACATTTAGTAACTGTTTCCCCACCACCATATGAAGGCCATATTCTATGTAAAAACGCTATATTCATAATTGTTGTATAAATAAAAACTAGGGCTAATTCCTGAAATAAATATTACGGATATCTTATTTTAACAGGTGAATGAATGTGTTATATTTTTATCCATCTGTCTGGTATTATATGATTAATATTTGCCAAATGACTTTCAGGATTAAACCAGTATTTTGGAGCTATAACGATTTTCTCTATATTATTATTTAACCATGCTCCCCACCAGCTATATGTACTGTTTGCGATAATATTATGTTTAGCACAACTCATTAGCTGCATATCATAATGATTTCCTTTACCTATTGTAGGATTCCAGTTTATAAGCGTGTAATCTTCAATATCTAAATATTCTTTCACAATATCAGGACTATCCGTAAAAATGAAAAAATTTGGATTTTCGACATGTTGTTTTATATAGTGTACAGCTTTATCATAATATGATTTAGGACAGGTATTACTGAATATATTCCATGTTCCATAGCCATCTCCTTTTCTTATATGTATTGCTACAGAGTTTGATTCTTGCATCAATTTTGCTATACGTTTATTGCGTTCATCCTCAAAATCGGGAAAAATAAAGGCTTTTCTTACATCTATTTCTGCATCTTTAAAGTACCTTTCATCTTGCCAGGAGCTTTCTACATAGCATGAATTCTTCAATTGTTTCCAAATCTTGTCATTGAAGAGATATGCATGTTCTATAATATAATTTGTTGATAATCGTTTCCATAATCTAGAAAACTTATCATTACGCCCTGCTGCCCAATATTTATTTCGTTCTGCTTCTGTTATTTCCACGTTTGGAAATATACTTTGTAATGTCATTTTGTCATGAGCGAATTCTGTCTTAAATGTTTTCGTATCGTAACATACTTTATATCCTTTTTTCTTTATAGCTAAAGAAAAAGCATATTGAAACATCTTATTGGCAAGACCGCCACCGATATATATTGTAATCATAAATTAAATATTTTAATAAATTAATGTGCTAAATACAGAATTAGAATATTAGTATTCAGTACTCCTATTCGTATATTCTATATATACTTTAATATTATTAAATTGATAATTTGTACTGATACATTAATGAGTGTATTGCTATGAGTTGTGATGTTGTATAAGTAACTCATAAGATATTAATTGGATTCTTACAGATATTATACTATTTTGATAGGGTTTAAATTAAAAATATTAAAGCATTGTAAGGTTAATCTTTATAATCTAAAAAAGTTCAATTGGTACACCGTAGTAAAATTGTCATTGCTATAATTAAGAGCTTGCAGAAATAAGTATAATATTATCTAGCTTGAAACTTTATTGATTACTCTTAAATGCTATTAAAATTATTATACTACGTTAACGTATCCTATAATAGTAAGGCCAACATCTTGTTTCTGAATCAGAATAAGAATAGGGTATTTTTTGTGTTGATAAATTTGGATACTAATCTTTTTTTAAGAGTTCCATATTATCTTACTTGAAATTATTAATCCCTTATTTAAAAATAGGTTCATTTTCTTTTCATGATAAAAAGAGGTTCTTTAAAAATGTTTAGTGAACTCCATATTGAATTTCAAATGCTGGATACACATATTTAAAATATGTACTGTTAACGGTAGTTAAGAGAATGATTTAGACTCCTATAGATGAGAATAAATAATCATCATAAAAAAGAAAAAATATTACGACGTATAACAATTTTAGACTATGTTATTATGACAATAAGATATGTGTGACATGAACCGTTATATTTTTTTAATGTATCAGCTTTGGCTGAATTTTAGTTTTATTGGGTACATACTTACTATGTGTATGGTATATTTGTTTTCATTAATTTTATTCTTGTTTTAATTATCTGATGTCTGTATTTTTTGTTCAGAAGAATTATTCAAATATTTTATAACTTTGCAAGGATTTCCTGCAGCGATACAATCTGAAGGAATATCTTTAGAAACAATACTTCCACTTCCTATTATAGATCGTGCACCTATTGTCACACCTTTTAAAATAATACTTCTAGTTCCAATAAGCACGTCATCATTAATTTCTATTGCTTTACATCTTGGTATATCATCTATCGTTCCCCTTTTTGTATAATCAAGAGAGTGTCCATCAGAATCCAACAATATAACATCAGCCCCAATCGTAACTCTATTTCCAATTGTAATTTTTTTACGACATCGGATTGTTGACGCTGATATGCCTACATTGTCTCCAATGGATAAAATAGCATTTTTATCAACACTTATGCATCCATATAGATTTCTACTTAAAGGATTCAGGCAATCACCACTATAGAAAGTAAAATGATTACCGATTTTTACTATACCACCTTTCTCAACATTGAGATAAAATTTGTTTTTAACATTAAACCCTTTGATACCATTGGGTATTTTAACTCCAGCCATACGAAATTTTAAATAATTTCTTATACGCCAAAATATACTAGTCAATTTCATATTGAATTATGTAAATTTATTAATAAACTTATCTAGATCTAGAAATAGGTTACTATTTTCTTTAATCTTATTTAAAGGCCAATTCCACCATTTTATAGCCAGTAGTTTATTTATTTGATCTTGGGTGTAGCGGTATCCTATTATTTTTGCTGGTACACCTCCAACAATAGCATAAGGTGGTACATCTTTTGTTACAAGTGCTTTTGCTAAAACAACAGCTCCATCCCCGATTGTAACCCCACTGATTATACTTGATTTGTAGCCTATCCAACAATCATTTCCTATTATCACATATAAATCTCGTTTTTTATCTACATATTTGAATTCATCTATTTGTTGTTTTTCTGTAAAAATGATTGATGACTGTCCCATGAGAGAAACAAATGCAGGGCAAGTTGAAACGTATGGAGCTTTATATGTATGTATTCCTGTTATAATTTCAGTTCCGTGTGCAATAGAGGTGAAACGTCCAATATGAACAGAAGATAGATTTGCATGACTTCCAATATACGAACATAAACCAATGTGACCTTTAAACTTTGATTTGGAATGAATTTTATTAAATCCTTCAAAAGTTGAGTTTATACTTACATTAGAGGTTATTGCTATTGAAATTCTATTCTTTTTATATTTTATAAAAAAATAGAACCATTTAATTATGTTTTTTAACATATTTGTTGTGTTTTATGATTTTATTTTACCTTTTCATATAAAGATGAATATTTTTTCATAATCCATGCAGTAAATTTCATTAATAATGTAAATCTTGAATCTGATTCATGTTTAATTCTATAAGCCTCTTTTTTATCTCCTAACATTAGTCGCCTCTTATATGTAAAAGTGTATTGTTGATAAATAAAAAAACGTCTATATATATTTTCTAATGATAAATTACACATGTAATTTCCAAATTCAGATTCAATAGGTGTGTGTTTTATACTGAGGAATTTGTTATCATCAGTATATACCATTGTCAATTGTTTGATAATGAATATCTCATATGTAGAAAGCATCTTTAACAAAAAGCCATAATCTTCATTATATGATATACGCTCATCGAATCCTCCTAATGAAAAAAATATTTCTTTTGTTAATAGAAGATTTCCAGTACGTGGCATAATATTCTTTAACCACCATTGGCGTAATGGCTTTTTGACTCTCCCTTCAATTCTTGGAATCTTTTGAATTTCACTATTTTCGTTTTTTATTGTAAAACCACCGCTGATAATAGGGGTACTATCACTACAATTGGAAGTTAAAGAAGATAAAGCATTGGGTAGTAATATATCATCTGCATCTAAAAAAAAGAGCCATTTACTACTTGCTTTCATGGCGCCAAAATTTCTTGCTGAAGAAACTCCACCATTTTGTTTGTAGATATAATTTATTCGCGTATCGTTTATTGAAAGAACTATTTCTTTACTATTATCAGTTGAACCGTCATCTACTATAATAAGTTCAAAATCTTTATAAGATTGTGTGAGGACAGATTGTATTGTTCTCTTTATACAATTAGCTTTATTGTATAATGGTATTATAATGCTTATCATATTAATGCTGTTTATAAAATAATTGTTCTATTGGAGGAATCATACGAATTAAAAAGTTGTTTTTATTTCTTCGTAAGAATTCTTTTAATTTTTTATGATGGTAATTGCTGTTTATTAGTGATTTATCATTTGAATGTAAATAAATGCCTTTAGGAATACATTCTAGAAATAGTGAATGCCATTGTGGAATAATAACGTCATAGGCAAATTTCCCTTCAATAAAACTCAGTACATTATTTATGTCAGGTGCTTCTTTCATATTTAATGCTTTTATAATATAATCGGCTAGTTGAGATGTCTTTTTGTATAATGAGTTTTTATTATATACAGTGTCAAGGTAACCAGGGCATTCTATTGTTGTGACATTGCATCCCATGATTTGCATTTCAATGGCTGTAAGTCCAAAAGTTTCTGTTAATCCTCCAGGATTGGGAACCCCAACTTTACACCTATTAATTATACCAAATTTATTATTACCTAAAACACCTAAGAATTTGACCGATTTCAATATTCCTTTATCGTCAGAAACATATGGTATAAATTTTTTTTCGAACTTTTCATCTGCTAAATTGAATGAACCTAATCTTGCTTTTTCATTATACAGATTACCTTTTCCTATTACATATAACGTAGCATCTGGAATTGCTTTCAATACATCCTTCCATGCCTTTGCTAGATGTAAGAATCCTTTACATTCTATTAAACTTCCTATATAAACTACATTATTCCCTCTTTGGGTATACGGAATACTTTTTTGGGCATTATCTTTTAAACAGTGTGTCGGAATTGCATTATAGATATAATCAGACTTGTTATATGCAGGGTGATCCCGATATAAATCAAGTTGTTCTCTACCGACAGTTATAATTCTAACAACATTGGGTTGTTTTGCATAAAAATCAAGATTTTTCCATGATGCAAAATTATGACACCAAATAATAAAATTAATATTGGGGAAATTGATTATAACTTTGTTTTCTACGGATGTATAATTTACTACACAATAATCTTCTTTGTTCTCAGAGCATTTATTTGCAAACTCAGTGAAAGAGTGACACTCTACAACTTCTAGATTCTTGGGTAGTACACCTTGGTAATCAGTGTATAATGTAACTTCTAAATCATCGTATTTTAAAGATAATAATGTTGGTATTAAAATTGTCAGATATTCAGAGCCTCCAAGTCCTGGATTTCCTTCTATAATTTTAGAACAGTCTATCGTGTTTCTATTTTTCAGATAAAAAGCAATTTTCTTCTTCATGATTGTTTTGCTATAGAATTTGTATTTTTTTGGATGTATTTATAATGAGCCATCTCAATAATGTATAGAACTATGGAATGAACTAGGAAATTTCCATTTCGGCATATTTCCCAGTTTGTTATACTAGTTGTTAAAAGAAAAAATAGATACATTCCAAGGTATTTGTACTGGTTCTCTACTTTTATACGTATTCCTTTAATAAATAGCCAAATAAGAGCTATTGCTGTTGGTATACCTAATACCCATGATAAGCCTATGACTCCCCAGTCTACGTATTGTATTCCTGCTATTCTAAGGCTTTCAAACCATTTTCCGAATTGTGAGGAAGTACCGTAAGGAATTCCAGAACCAAAGAAAAATTCTATCGGGTTAGTAAAATAGTCATTCATAAAGAAGTTAAATTGAATGACACGAATATAATCTGAATCTCCCAAATTTTGACCAGATGCGTTCCTTTCCATCATACCCATTAGTTTTTCTTGAACAGCTGGTATAGTCAATAAAATTATTGCAATAATGCCAAATAATATGAAATATTTTATCTGTTTTAATTTAATTCTTCGATCTATAGCATAGAACATATATATTATTGTTATAAATAAAGATGCCACAAATTGACGATAGCCGGCAAGAAGCATTATAAAAACACCTAGGAAAAAGAGAGGTAAATATTTTATTCTTTTCGTTGTATACCATTTTGATAGACCATACATCAGTCCGACTAGATATAAGCCAGAAGACATGACTCTTAAACGAGTTCCTCCCATTTCAGAGTCTTCCCCTATCATCCATTCGTCTATTCCAAGGAAGTTATATCCGTAAGGCAGTAAATAATATTGTAAAATATAGAGAATATCAAGTATACAGACGAGTGTTAGCAATGCATTTTCTGCTGTTTTTAGATTTACCTTGTTTGCTTTCAATATAAAGTAAAACAATAATCCATAATAAAATTGCATTGCTTTAATTGAATCTAAAAAATTTTGGTCTCGAAATATTTTGCATGATATAACTGCTCCTATTATTCCCAGAAAAAATAAGATAAATATTCTTTTATAAATGGAGGATGTTGATTTAATTGCAGAATATACTCCGTAGGTTATAAGAAAAATTACAGATATCAACTTTAATTCATAAGCGACTCCAAAAAACAAATTGAATAAGCAAAACAAAAGAATGATAAGCCATTTATTCATATAAAGTATTTTTTAAAAAGTCAACTGATAAGCCTCTAAATTTTTCCAATAGGGCATCTGAACTATCATAATCAATTTGTGTGCATAATATTTTTTGAATTGAATCTATATCTTCATTCCAATTACATAAACGTTGTGACAATCCCAAGCATTCAAGTAGGGAGGTAAAACGTTCTGTTCCTCCCGCAACATTATTCATTACAACAAATTGCTTCTTAAAAAGTATACAGAATACCATACCATGAAAAGAATCTGTAAAGACATATTTGGCATTCATAATCTGTTCTAGCCACTCTAAAACAGATGGTACTTTTTTGTATTTTTTCAAAAGAGAGAATGGACGTTTATATGCTAATTTACATTTACTTCTTTTATATATATGTTTTGTTTTAATGTTTAGTTTTTTAGCCAACTTGTCCACCTTTTTCATATTCGATGGTGAGGCTCCTAAAATATATGTAACAATTTCATTATTGTCTGCTAAGTTTTTTTTAAGGTGTAATTGCTTGATATAAAAATCCGCATCGTGTAATAGTGTAGGGTCTGCTACCCATTTTCCGTCAACGTGGAATACATCCTTTAATATAGTAACACCAGATTTTTCGCGCACAGAAATAGCATAAAAATCTTTTAGTAGTTCTTCTATTCTTTTTCTTCTTTCTTCAGGATGTTTGCAACTGTTCTTTCCGAATGACGCTGCATAACTGATTTTCTTTATGTTTTTACTTTTAACAAAGAACAGATACGGGCTATATTCAAATGAATGTACAAAAAAGTCATCTCGCCAGATTTGATCACTTCCTACTATAATGGCACAATACCTTGATGTATCTAATTTTATATATTCTTCATTTTTAAGTATTCTTACAGATTGAGGTTGCAAGTAAGTATTTTCGAAGCTGATAAATCCTTTTCCTTCCGTTTTTTGTTGTAATTGTTTTAACCATTTTGCAAGAGTATTAGAATACTCATAGTAATAACTTGGTCTTCTGTTTATGTATTCTATATCAAATCCTAATTTTCTTACTATTTGCCCTAAAGCAAAAGCCTGAAGCAATGCACCATAGTTATGAGCATAATGTGGTGTCAGTATAGCTACTGTCTGTTTATTCATATAATCCAAGTATTTTTTTTATGATTGATTTTATCTTTGTCTTCATTGATATGGGATACATAATTTTATTAATTTTTGTAAGGCTATATCCTTTGTTAAATAAATCCCAAAATTCAATTCGTCTATTTGTAAGTGAAGTACTTTTGAAATACCCTATATTATTTGCAAATGCTTGGTCAAAAGTAGGTTCTATGTATTCAATTTTTTCAAAAGGAATAAGATCTATTCCTTTTTCATTATTAATTATGGCAAGGGTAATTCCTTTGTCATCATCAAAATCTGGATAAAATTTATTTACTCCCCAAAAATCAGCAACTGTTATGTTGCTGTTGGATTTACCTGACTTGGATGGACATTTATAACAAGAAGGACGAAGTATTAAATCATGTAAAAATAAGCTACCATAAGATGTTTGGGAAAATCTGGATGAGAAAGAATTAATTTTTTGGTTTTCGCATGTAGGTGTAAGCATAAGTGAGAAACTGAATTTCTTCCAACCCAAACTTTTTTCTCTGAATTTGATCTCTTTTATAATTCCTTCATAATTAGAACCTTTTTGGAGACTTATTTTTTTGTTGTTTGCAATCCGACCTGAATTTAATTTCGACAATTCCTCATTTAAGAAAATACGAAATAATTTTTGACTTGGTACACCATGACATATAAAGTCTATAGTTAGCAAATTGTCGTAATTACAATGTAAATAATTATGTAATCCTGCTATCTGACAGGAGGTACCGGAGAATAAGACCAATCTTCCTTTCTTGAGGAAAGTTTCAGCATCTTTATACGAATTATCTACAAATGCTTGGGTATATTTTGAACCCTGAAATTCTTTGAGCCCATCTAGGGTTTCGGTATACGCAATGCGAATATTCCATTTTGAGTCGAATTTAGCTCCAAAAACGACTCCACCTTTCTTTATAATTTCTTCTGCTATGGCAGTAAACAATCCTCCAGACGAACTATTCATCCTAACTTTTTCATCTTTGTTTTTACAAGCAAAGACCTTTATTGGATGTTTTTCTTTTTTTTGATTAATAATAGGGCATACTCTTTCGCAAATACCACAATCTATACATATATCCTTATTGATATGAGGATAAAGAAAACCTTCTTCATCTTCAATCATTGATATACATTGTTTCGGACACCGTTGTACACAGGCTGTGCAACCGCAACAGTTATGCTTCTCTGTTATATTAATCATCTGTATAAAATTTTATTATATATACTACTTAATTTAGAGCAGACAAATTTTCTTTCATTGATAGATAAACCTATTGTATAAATCACAAAACTGACAGACAGCAAACAGACTATACAAACTGTAAAAAAGCGCAGTATAGTATTATCCATGGTTTCATATACAATTAATGGTAAGATGGTTGATAGAATAACTACAAGGAAAACTTTAGTATATATATTTATAAAGTAATCTTTAACTCTAATACCAATAAGTGAACGTAGCATTATCATACGGACAACTTGTGTTATAGATTCCATGATAAAATGTACTATAAATACTGAGTATGCCGGCAACCCCAATTTCAGGCATAAATATGAAATTGGTAAAATCATAAGAAGAATACTACCACATACAGACTGATATTTTCGGACTTTGCCTGTCGCTTGGTTAGCTACCATCAAAGGGTTAGAAAGAGTATAAATCAAAGAAATACATATCATTATCCTTAAGAAAATAACTGTATTATCTGGTACTGTATTTAACCATACCTGCAATATAAATCTTGTTTCCAATAAGATAGGAAGAGATATCAGAAATAAAAGGTAAAAAGAAAATCTGGCACTTCTATACATTAGTTTATGCATTTCGTTCATTTCTCCATTCGCGTAGGTTTTGGTTATTTGCGGATTTAATGCCATCTGAAAATTGCCTACAAACTGTTGGATTGCACCTTGTACTTGTATGGCTATGGCACGAGCTGCATTTACGACTGGACCGTAAAAAACATTTAGTAACATATTTAAACCTTGACTAAATAATACAGCGGATAAATTGCCAAACATGCTCCATCCTGCAAAACCTGTCATTTCCTTAAATAGTTTTTTATCCCATACTTTATGGTATTTTGACTCTTTAAAATGTTTATTACAGTAAATACTATAACAGAAGCGTATTAATATTTGTATTACTAATATCAAGATTGCATAAAAGATTAACTTATCGAATGGCGATATTAAGATTGCATATACTATAACTAGTTTTAATATAACCTCCAATACAGATATATAGGCAAAAGCTGACATCTTTTCGTGTGCTATAATGTCCGCATTATATGGTACGCTTAATATCATTACTACTGTTGATATTATAGAACACTGTAATACCCAAAAAGCTGCGTCCATTCTATCTGCAGGTATTTGCATCTTCTCATTTAAAAACCACAAGCCTATAGTTTCACCTAATAATACAATTAACACAGAAATCAATACATGTATCTGCAATGAGGTGCTAAAAACTTTTTGCAAGCTATCGTAATCTCCCTTACCTAAAGCAAATGTAATATATCTTTGTGTTGCTGACGCCATAGAGCTGTTGATAAATCCGAACATGGCAACAACCCCACCTGTAACATTATATATACCATAGTCTTGAACTCCTAATGTGTTTAATACTACACGTGAAGTGTATAGGCTAACAGCCATCATGAACAGCATACGTATATACAATAAAAGGGTATTTTTGGCTATTCTTTTATTATTTTGGGAAGTATCAGTCATGTTTATAAGTAGAAAAATTATATTTAATGAGAATCAGAAGTGAGCGTCCAATTTTTACATACTCCATAGGAAAAGCCACTTTTCAGCAATTCCTTGTTAAGAAAATAAAAATTGAAAATGAATATTAATACTAGTTAGTGCTGTGTCCGATTAATATAGGAAGAAGATTTTCATCATTCTTTCTACCTTTAATAATTTCGTGGAAGAATTTTTCAAATATTCCAATGCAGACATCTTGTTTATGTGGCACGTTGATAGCGGCGTATGATAGGTAGTAAAGACATTAGCTATGCGACTGCCACCAAAGAACAGCTGTTTCTTACGTTCATCTCCTCGAAGACGTATGAAATGTTCTGCTATTGAATTGTTGATGGCATAACACCTATTCGTTCAGATAAACTATGAACTGTTTCTGGAAAAACAGAAGATAATTCAAGCCTTGTACTTCAGCTTTCCATGAGGAGGGTGGTTGGAATACGACTGATAATTTTTTTGTCTGCAACTAAAGTTGGCAACAAGTTCTCTCTTTGACTGAAACCCCGCTTAACTTATAGGTACCTTCCTGCCTGTATCGTTTGTTGAAACAGTTTATCAGATATTCTGCATCAGGGGCATTGATATCTTACTAGAATGGATTCTGTATCCTTTCAGGAATAGGGGAAGAAGACACTTTTTTCTAATTTGGCTGCCGGTTTCGAAGTATTAGTACTGTTTAATGATGTGTATCTTTGTTATCCTACTCTCTTCCGTGTATTTCCTCCGTTTTGTTGCAGATGATCAGTCTTTAATTCTTGATTATTCTTTCGCTCTGAAAAGTAAAATTAATTTCCTTTTTTCTCGCTTAACCGAATAATTCAAAATCACTTCTGTTATACATACTTTTAATACTTTTTGTTACAGTAGTGAATATCATATTTTTATTCTTTGAGGTAATACGTCAAAATTGGACGCTAACATTCAATTTATATTGTAATTATGAATCCATAGGAAAATACGAAAATTGTAGCATAAAGAAAATCCGTGTTTAATCTCCGTATTTCCTATGGAAGTAAGGTAACTCTTTACCTTACTTATTTTTTCTCTTGCTGTTTTTTCTGTTCAGCTTCATAACCGTAACCATAGCCATAGCCATAGCCATAGCCCTTACCGTAACCGTACTTGGCACCGTAACCGTAGCCGTAACTGTTCTTACGCTTGCTCATGTCGATGTCGTTGATAACGGTTGCCAGTTTCGGGAACTTATGCTCGTCGCGCAACACATTGATATAGCGGTAGCCGGCTTTCGGGGTTACATCGGCACGGCATACATATACGCAGATGTCTGCCACACGGCCGATGATGGCGGTATCGGTCACCATACCGATGGGGGCGGTATCGAGTATCACGTAATCGTAACGTTCTTTCAGCTGGTTGATGGCATCTTCCAGTACGGTGCGTGCTACCAGCTCGGTCGGGTTGGGAGGTACCGGTCCGCCCGGCAGGATGTCCAGATTCGGGCTGATGTCCGAGCGCTGGATCATGTCGGTCAGTTTCACATGGTCGGGGTCGCTCAGGTAGTTGGTGATACCTTCGGCACGGCGGCTCAGATTGAACACTTTGTTTAGACCGGGCTTGCGGATATCCATACCTACTACGATGACTTTCTTGCCCAGATAGGCGAGACTCACGGCGGTGTTTCCGGCTAAAAACGATTTTCCTTCACCGGGCTGGGTAGAAGAGAAGAGGATAACCTTGTCGGTCTTGCCCAGCATGAAGAGCAGGTTGGTACGCAGGCCGCGGAAGGTTTCTTCCATCACGTCGTTCTTGTTTTCGCGTACCACGATGGCACCGTGCTCCGGCTTTTTGCTTCGTGGCAGTTCGCCCAGAATAGGTACGGTGGTGAGTTTCTCTACGTCGTCGCGGTTTTCTATCTTGTACTTCAGCAGGTCGCGCAGGTAGACAAAGCCCACGGGGATGCCCAGCCCGATGATAAGGGCGGCAAGAGCGATGATTTGTTTCTTGGGAGATACCGGAAGTTTGTCTGCCAGTGCTTCCTCGATGATGCGTCCGTTGGTAGCGGTGGCTGCCAGGGTAATGGCATTTTCCTCACGCTTCTGCAGCAGCATGATGTAGAGCTGTGCCTTGATTTCCTGCTGGCGGGAGATGGTGAGGAACTCTTTTTCCTGCTGAGGGGCGCTGCTGATGCGGCCTTCGAACTTGCGTGCCTGACGGTCGATGTCGCTGCGGGTAATCTGGAGTCCTTTCAGTACGCTGGCTACCGTGGTCTGTACGTTGTGGCGCATGGCCTCGATGCCGGTATTCATGTTTACCACAGCAGGGTTGTTCTCACTCGAGGTACGGAGCAGCCGCTTGCGTTCGATGAGCATGGTGTTATACTGGTCGATGACCGAACTCAGGTTTTGGTCCTGCAAGCCTACATTGGCAGGAATGACTTCCTGTTCGTTGGCAGGATTGTTGATATAGTCGCGCAGGAATTCTACCAGACGTATCTGGGTCTGGTTTTCGATGCGCAGCTGTTCGTATTTGGAGTTTTCCTGCAGGGCCAGCTGGGCGTCGCTGGTCAGGTCGGTCAGTCCCGACTTCTGCTTGAAGTCCGCCAGCTGGGTTTCGGTGCTGCCCAGTTCCTGATTGATAATGCCGATACGGTCTTCGATGAAGTCTGCCGTCTTCTGTGCTACCTCGTTCTTCTCGTCGTTGGCATCCTGGTTATAGAAGGCTACCAGGCAGTTTATAAAGTCGATTGCCCGTTGGCGGCTGCTATTCTTTACGGATATCTGGGCGATGGTGGTGGTTTTTGAGGTAGCTTCTACTGTCAAGTTTTCACCGTATGACTTTGCTACCGCGGTAGGAGCACCTACATAGGCTGCCAGGCGGATATCGCTGCTTTCCTTAGCCTTCCATTCGTTCAGGATGGAGTCGTTTGCCGTAAAGCTGAACACACCCGCTGGGGTGGGGAATACGGCTGGGAGTTTGTCGAAGGTCTTTTCCGCTTCCTCTTCTTCCTCGTTGAGGGTATAGCGTACCTTGACATACAGTTTGCCTTCGGGGCTGTAGCTCAGCTTGAGTCGCGCGCCTGCCTCCAGCTTTTCCGCCTCTTCGGGCGACATGAATACGTTGATAGGAGAGCTCTGGTACAACGGGATGTCGTAGCCCAGCATACGGTCCTCTTCCATGGAGGTATAAAGCCCCAGTTGGGTCACTACCTTGCGGATCAGGGTGCGGCTTTTCAGGATTTCCACCTCATTGTCGAAGTTGTTGCTCATGGATAGTCCGCCCAGGCTCTGCATGGCCTCGAGTGCTCCGGATGCTGCTCCCATGCCGCGCTTGCTGGAGTCGTCTTCCTTGATAAGTACGGCGGAAGTTACGTTATACACCGGTGCCTGATAGCGCAGGTACACAAAGGCGAGGATGAGGCAGACGATGACGCTTGCCACAAACCAGGGCCAGTAGGCAAGGTATTTGAAGAAGATGGCATAGAGGTTGATGCTCTCTTCGTGCTGCTGTTCGTTGTTCGGGTTCTGTTCTTCTATCATAATGTTTGCTGTATATTCTTTGGATTTTTAAAGGAAAATGTTTATCGCAGGATGTTGACAAGCAGGCTGGCAATGGATACCAGAATGGAAGTGGCCGAGATGACGGTAGTGGTTGTGTTACCGATGTCGGAGTTCTTCGCCTTGGTCTTGTTAGGAGTGACGTACAGAATGTCGTTCTGCTGCAGGTAGAAATAGGGCGACAGGATAAGGTCGCTCTTGGTCAGGTCGAGCAGCATGATTTCGCGCTTGCCGGTAGCATCCTCACGGATCAGCTTCACATTGTCGCGTACACCGTATACGGTCATGTCGCCTGCCATGGCGAGGGCTTCGAGCACGTTTACCTTTTCGTTGCTCACGGTGAAGGTTCCCGGACGGTTTACTTCGCCCAGTACGGAAATCTTGTAGTTGGCCATACGTACGGTCACGATAGGGGCTTCCTTAAGGTAGGGTTTCAGACCTTCGCGTATCAGGTCTTCTGCCTGGTTTTTGGTAAGTCCGCCCACCTTGAGGCGTCCCAGTACAGGGAAGTCTATCTCGCCGTCGTTGTTTACCAGATACTGCTGCAGTGTAGGCTGCGTGGTGGTATTGATATTGGTTATTGCCGCGTTCATCGGAGTCTGTACGGTCAGGTTGAAAGGAGCTGCTGCCTGCGGGTCGGTAGTATTTACCGTGATGCTGAGCAGGTCTTTAGGCATGATCTTGGCATCGTAGAGCGGAATTTCCTTTCCGTACTGGTTTACAGTTTCCGGATCTTGCAGGTAAGGAACGTTTTTGTAGGAGGTACATCCCGACAGCCCTGCCAGAAGTACCAGTATCAGTGTGAATGCTTTGAATTTCATAAGATAAATGTATGTTTGCAGATTTTTTATTCGGTTATTTTCCCATCAGCCGGGCAAAAAAGCCTTTCGGCTTTTCGGGTTCGTACTCCTGTTCGTACTTGCGCATCAGGTCTTCATAAGAAAGCTTCTGGTGTACCATTTCGTAAATGGTTCCCCAGTCCGGCAGTCCGCCCAGGTTGCGGTCGTCGATGAAGAGGTCTGCTTTCAGTTTGCGCGAGTAGTGATTGTTCTGCCCTTTTTCTTCTTCGGGGTAATCGCGGTTGATGGCATAAAAATCCAGTCCGCGTTCATGGCAGAACTGTACAGCCTCGTCCAGCAGGCGTCCTTCGCGTACACTCCATAGTATCAGTTTATGGCGTTCGGCCTGCAGTTTTTTTAATGTCTCGATGGCAAAAGGAATTTCCTTCCCGATGGAAGGATACTTGTGCTCGACGATGGTTCCGTCGAAATCTACGGCAATAATCATTTTGTCAATTAATAATGGATGTTACTATGTTATGTGAATGCCACAGTCAGGCACTTCATGCCAGAATCTGAGAAAAGTTGCTTATAGTATTGGTGGGCATATCGTTGCTTTTCTGTGGCATTTTTCTTTCATTCTATATCTTCGATGGTTTCGCACCAGGTGTAGCTCACTTTGAGCAGGGCGGTGCTTTGGGGCATTTCGATGGCGATGTAGTGGCGACCTCCGTAGCGGAGGAACTTGCCGGTCACACCGTAGAGCGGACCGCGGCGTACTACCCGGACGGGGACGCTGCGCTTGCCGCGAAGCTTTTCGGAATCGATGAACCGCGTGCCCTGGATGTCGGGGTTGGTGGCATGCATGAAGTTCTGCATGTCGCGTTCGCTCACCGTGCAGTAGTCATTGCCGTTGCGTTCCTTCTTCAGGAAATAGACGGGCAGCGGGGCTTCGGAGGCGAACTGCCGGCACCAGTTGGCGTCATAAGGACAGTGGATGAAAATCAGGTTATGGATGGCCGGTATCAGTACATGGCTGCATTCACCCTCGCGCCCGGTGTCGCGGAGCTCGTATGTCATGGGAATGTAATGCTCGATGCCCTGCTCTTTGAGATAGGCGGCTACTGTAAGTTCTTTGTTGTACACCGTCTGCAGGGGAAGCCATACCTGTTCTTTTTCCATGTCTGTGGATGTTTGTCCTTCTGGTTTTTTGTTTCCTTTTTTCTTGATTGAATGTTTGTTGAGGTACGGATATACCTCTCTCTCCTTCCTAGCGTCTGAAAAACACTATGAATCAGTTTGTTATCTCCGAAAATGGAAGATGACGCACATCGTGCTTCTGTCTAGGATCCGCTCCCACAGCCGCATAGGAAGTCGTTCTTCGGCGCAAAGATAACAAATTTATATGCAGAAAGGTTTATTTTAACCTTTTTTTAGATATGATTGTTCGATTTTTTTATTTTTACACAAGGACTGCCGTCTTTTTCCGAATGTGGACGCAAACGGGCTGGCTTGTCAATTTATCCGTTTTTTTTGGATATTCGTACGAAAAGCCGGAGCTTTTGTACGAATATCCGGGTAAACTTCCTGATGTTTACTTCAACTTTTCAGCTTTTTTTCCCGTCGGGCTGCCTTTTCGGGAGTCCGTGCCCACGGAAAGCTGCTTCAGAATCCTGAACTCGTTTTCTCCCGGCTCCTCGTCGGGATCGGCCTCGCGTACTATCAGGTTCGTCTTGTGCATGATGCAGCTCTCTATGATCAGTCTCAGGGTGGTTACGTCGAAATCTATCTCGCACACCTGTTCGGCTGCCTTGAAGAAGGTGGCCAGCGTCTTGAAACGGAAGTTGCGGACGGTGTCGAAACACGTATGCGTGCCGATGCCCGTGATGCGCTGGATTTCCGACTTCGATACGTGCGACAGGGCGTACAGTGTATCGATGAACTTTCTTAATTCTTTGAGCCACTCGTCTGTCTGTTGCTTCGTAGGCTCGCACGAAGCGTATAATTTTTCGAAATATTTCATTAGTCTTGTCTCTCGGGGTTTATCTCTGCCGTATAGGGCAGTAATTAATACTCTGCCAATCGGTATTTTTACCGGTGAAAGACAAGAACGGAAGTTTACCTGTCAGGTTCTGTTGATGACACAAAGATAACGGAAAAATCGTGGCTGAACGTTTTTCTTTGCGAGAAAAACTTCCCTTGCTTTTACTCTTTCTTTTAATATATAATAGGAAAGGGTGGCAACCCTGGTGGTGCTCTTGTGGCCCGCCGGACATTGTAATAACTTGTAACTCTGAGGGTTTGCTATGCTACACTTTGGTGACGGTGGTGGCCCGCCCTTTCGGGTTGCGTAAAAAAAATGAAGAATTATGGAGGTGATAACAACTATGAAAAATCCTGGCAATCTGGGCTTTCTGGTACTTTCGAGGCGACTGCTTACCCAGATGTTTGCCGAAATGTACGGAAAGTGGCATTCCGACTCGCAGGCGTATGTGTATCTGCTCATGGCGGCGTGCTTTACCGATCAGGGTGATACCCCTGGATGCCTGAAACGGGGCGAGCTGTTTTTCTCAGGAAGGGAGCTGAGTCTGCGCTTCGCCTGGAGCCGGAGGCATGTGAACCACTTTATCGGAGAGCTGGAGCAGAATGGTGTGGTGGAGGTGATGAAGGTGCAGAACTGTTCGAAGCTGCGTCTGCTGCACTACGATACGCTGTGCCGCATGCGGGTGAAAAACGGTGCGGACGGAAGGCGCAGGAGCGCGGGCGACGAGATGTTCGAGGTGTTCTGGGAACAGTATCACGACATGACGCGGCAGCCTGCCCTCGACATCGAGGCGGCGCGCAAGGCGTGGGGGAAACTGACGCTGGCCGAGCGAGAGGAGGCGGTGGGAAACATCGAGATGTATCTCTGCATGCTGCCGTCTATCGACCGGGCTCGTACGGCGCTGAAGTATTTGCAGATGAAGAGTTTTGTACTCAATTGATTATATTTTTATCTGTGTTGTCTGATGAAACTTTTTAAATTGTCAATCATTGCTGTCCGATAAAACTTTTCAAACCCTCAGTAACTTGTTGATATATAAAAGTTAAGCAATGATTTTAACAGGAGGGATTATCCGTAAAGGCAATCGGTTTTTCAGTAATGTAAAAAGCAGTATCTGACAGCAGTCATATTTTTAGGATTATGGGGATGGTTTATGCGGAAGAAATAGAAGGGGCGGTACTGGGGGCGTGCCTGCTGGAGCGTTCGGCTCAGGCGGTGGTGCTGAAAAGTCTGCGTGCCGAGATGTTTTACCTGACGGCGCACCGGGTGGTGTTCGAGGCGATAAACGCGCTGTATGCCCGGGGAGCGGCGGTGGATATGCTGACGGTGACCGAGGAGCTGCGTGCTCAGGGACGGCTGGACGATGCGGGCGGTCCGTTTGCCGTGGCGAAACTGGCGGCGGGGGTGGCTACGTCGGCTCACCTGGAGTATCATTGCGGCATCCTGTTTCAGTATTACCTGAGGCGGAAGCTGGTGGAGGTGCTGACACGGGAGCTGGCGGCGGCAAACGATATGACGTGTGATGTGTATGATGTGCTGATTGATACGCAGCGGGAACTGGGGGCGCTGCTCGAGGATTCGCCGCTGGAGAATCACTTGCACCCCATGCCGGAGGTGATGGATGATACGGTGGCGCTGGTGGACCGCCGGCAGGAACTGGCTGTGAACGGGCTGACGGGTGTGCCTACGGGCTTGCAGCGGCTGAACGAGATGACAGGGGGATGGCAGCCGGGCAACCTGATTTTTACGGCGGCGCGTCCGGCCGACGGAAAGACGGCACTCGACCTGTTCTTTGCGCGTCAGGCGGCGATGGCGGGTGTGCCGGTGGTGTTCTTCACGCTGGAGATGACGGCTTCGGAACTGGGCGAGCGTATGGTACTGGCGGAGAGTTCGGCCGATCCGTTGCGTATCCGTCAGGGCAGGCTCTCGCCGGAGGAGGTGGAGGATGTGCACCGTACGGCGGAACGGATGAGCGCGCTGCCGGTACATGTCGACGATACGCCGTACATCAACGTCGACCAGTTGTGTGTCATCGCCAAGTCGCTGCGGGCAAAGGGGCTGCTGGGCTTGCTTATCGTCGACTATCTGCAACTGCTTGCCACGGTGAATCCGGGGCGTACGCGTGAACAGGAGGTGGCGGAGTGCAGCCGCAAGCTGAAGGGGCTGGCGCGCTCGCTGGGGTGTCCGGTCATCGTGTCGAGCCAGCTCAACCGTCAGGCGGAAGACCGGGCGGGGAGTCCGGAGCTGCGTCACCTGCGCGAGAGCGGGGCCATCGAGCAGGATGCCGATCTGGTGATTCTGCTGCACCGTCCGGAGCGTTATCACATCCGGGTGGATCCCGATACGGGGTGGTCTACGCGGGGCATGGGCATCGCCACGGTAGCCAAGCACCGCAACGGGGCGACGGGAAAGGTATATTACGGGTATAATCCCAGCATGACGAAAATCGGCGAGTTCGCGGGTACGTCTGTGACTGCGCCGGCAAACAATTTAAAGCGTAAGGAGGATGAAAGAAAGAGCAGTGACTTATTCGGTGGTTCCGCGGGTTGATCCGCGTGATATCTCGGCAGAGATGACGTATTATGCCCGTGCACAGGCGCGGGGAGAGGTGACGCTGGGCGACATGGCGCGCCGTATTCAGCGGCGGTGTACGGTGACACGTGCCGATACGCTGGCGGTGCTTGTGGCGCTGGAAGAGGAGGTCTGCCGCGGGCTGTGCAACGGCGAGATTGTCCGTCTGGGTGAGCTGGGTTCGCTTCAGGTGGGAGTGAAAAGCGAGGGAGTGCGGCTGGAGGCTGACTTCCACGAATCGATGATAAACAAGATATGGGTGCGTTTCCGTCCGGGCATGGTGCTGAAGGGGATGCTGGACGGGGCGGCTTTCGAACGGGTATCGCCGCGCAAGGAAGCCGGACGTGCCGGAAAGGGGATGCGGTATGAAAGAGAATGAACATGGCGACGGGGAATTCCGTCTGCGTATCTACGGCAAGTCGGAGCTGGCTTGTCTGTATTTTCCCGACCGTTCGCCGGAAACGGCACGGCGCAATCTGTACCGGTGGATGTACCGCTGTCCGTCCATCCGCGAGGGGCTGGCGGCACTGGGCCACGACAAGCACCGCAAGTTTTTCCTCAAGCCGGAGGTGGAGGTGATCGTGCGGGGGCTGGGGGAGCCGTAAGATAAAGAAACTATGATATATACTTGCACGGGGTGTGAACCTCACGTTTGCGGTATCGCGGCGTGGTTCACACCCCGTTTTTTGATTTTATATTCCAGGCACTATTTTTTCTGTAATTTCATGGCCTGTTCCTGTCCCGCGGCTATTGCTGCGCGCTGTTTCTTTAAAAAGAAACCCGCCATTGACGTGAATTTGTCAATGGCGGGCAAGTGGATATATATAATGTATGATATAGCCGATTGTCATTATCTCTTTCCTGAGCCGTCGCAATCGGAGCATTTACCTGAACCATGGCAGTAACTGCATTTTCCACGTCCGTTACAAGCTGTACAGACAATGTTCTGACCAAGATTACGTACAATGCCGCTACCGTTACAATAACCGCATTTACCAGAACCATGGCAATAGTATTTGTCTGCGGTTCCACTCATTGACGAACATTTTCCTGAACCGTGGCAACGTTTACACATCGAGCTTCCTGTAGAACTTCCGGAAGAAGATCCGCTGTAGGAAGATCCATTTTCCTGATATGTGCCGTATGTTCCTGCTGCCTGGCTATTACTCATCGTTCCTAATGTCTCGCCTACGGTACCGAGTATGTTTCCGATGGTGCTCCATCGCTTACTTCTGCGCTGGGCTTTTACACTCTTAAGGTTCTGCTTTGCCATGTCGTAGGTAGGACAGGCTTGCAGTGCATACTCATAGCATGCTTTGGCATTGTTCAGGTCACCCAGACTTTCGTAGAGTACTCCGAGGTTGTTCAAAGCCGGAGCCTTGTAACCATAACTGTTGTATGGATCGGCCTTAATGACTTGCATATACCTGTCGTACTTGGTCTGTGCCTCTGTGTCGGGAGTGTTGTAAGCTAAGTCGGTGTTTGTGTATGTTTTTTTATATGGCAATATAAGATACGTATATGTTACATCACGGTCGGATTCGGTATTCTCGTCATGTTATGTCACGTTTAATGCTGTAATTAGTGGATTATTTCGTATTTTTGTTGCTAAATAGTTATTCTATGAAACCGAATCGGAAGAAACCCGTACTGGTTGGAAATGATTTGTTTCAAAGGTACTTGTCAACTTAGGATAGTAAGAAGTTTTAGTGCGACAAATGCTTGTTGTTGTAATGTTGCAGCAGGTAGAATGGAAAAAACTCAAATTCTTTCTGTTGAGATGAAATATCTGATTGTTGATAAAATTTAAGAATATAAAGATGTTAGAAACGGTTATTGAAAATACGGAGAAATTTATAGCTTCGGTTCCTAAAACCAAGCGTAAGAAATATGGTCAGTTCTTTACAAACGGGACTACAGCTTCTTATATGGCTTCGCTTTTCTGTTTCGATCTTTCAAAGCCTGAAATTCGCCTGTTGGACGCAGGTGCTGGAACAGGCATCTTGTCGGCGGCGGTTGTTGACAAGTTGGTGGAGTCTGACTATGAGGGTAGGATTCATCTTACTTGTTATGAAACGGATGAGAATGTCTTACCTCTTTTGGAGGCTAATCTTGAGTTTCTTCATTCTGAGTATGGAGTTGAATATTCTATAGTCAGGGATAATTATATTACTTCGCAGAATTTTGAAGGGGATACATTATTCTCTGTTCAGGATAATGTATATGATTATATCATAGGAAATCCTCCTTATCTTAAAATACCGAAAGATGCGGACGAAGCCAGAGTGATGCCAAGTATATGTTATGGCGCTCCTAATCTTTATTTTCTTTTCTGGGCTATGGGTATACATAACCTTAAGGAAGGACACGAACTGGTATATATTGTGCCCCGTTCCTGGACCTCCGGAGCTTATTTCAAGAAATTCAGGGAATATTTTTTCAAAAACTGTGTTATTACCGATATGCACTTGTTCGAAAGCCGTGACAAGGTTTTTGAGGGTGAATCGGTATTGCAGGAGACAGTAATCGTAAAAGTTAAGAAGACTACGGCTACACCGGAGTATATCAATATAACCTCTTCTTCTACTTCTCAATTTACTGATTTGAAGACTTTCCGTGCTCCTTATGCTACCGTGGTGGCGCGAAACCAGTTTGTATATCTGGTTACAAACGAAGCTGACGCTGCCGTACTTTCTCTCATTAACCGCTTCGACAAGACTCTTCCCGACATGAATCTGCGTATGCAAACAGGTGTAATTGTTGATTTCAGAACAAGGGAAGTGCTTCGTGATCATCTGGAAGATGGTTCGTATCCCCTTTTGTATTCACAGCATATCAGAAACGGACGGGTAGTATGGCCGTTGGGTAAAGAAGGGGAAGTTATAAAAACAGACCGGAAGGCTTTTCTGCAGGAGAACAGTGATTTTCTTATGGTTAAGCGTTTCACCTCAAAAGAAGAGGACAGGAGACTGCAGTGTGGTATATATCTTAAACAAAGATTTTCGCAATTTCCGTATATTAGTACACAGAATAAAATAAACTTTATAAAATGCGATTCTCCTTGTATTACTTATGGTCTGTACGTGTTACTTAATTCCAGTTTTTATGATAAATACTATCGAATACTGAATGGGTCTACGCAGGTAAATTCTACTGAAATCAATCAAATGCCGGTTCCCGATAGATTGATTATAGAAAGTATGGGACGGGAGTTGATGCATAAAGAACTGTCTGTTACAAATTGTAATGAAATTTTTAATAAATGGATAAATTAGAAACTGCTAAGAGTTTGCTGGGCAGAATCAATATGCCTTTGCGACAGCAGAGTACGCTCTGTTGTCTTACCCTTCTTGCTATGGCTCATCTTAAAGAAGATACGCCTTGGGCCGAGGCTACAAATGAATGGATCAGAATACATGACATAATCTCGTTTATTGCGGAATATTATGGCGTAAAGTATGCCGAAAATTCAAGAGAGACTTTTCGTAAGCAGGTCATTCATCCTTTCAAGACTGCCGCATTGATCGAAGATAACGGCCTGTCGACCAATAGTCCTAATTTTCGGTATCGCATAACCTCTGAGTTCTTAACTGTTATCTGTTCTGTGAAAGATAATTGTGATTCGGACAAGGAGAGTGACGCTCTTATACAGTTCTTGCGTATGCACGATACATTGTCTGATATATATGCCTCCAAGAAGAAAATGCAAAAGATGCCTGTCAGAATCAATAACAAGGATTTTACATTTAGTCCGGGCAAGCACAATCAGTTGCAGAAAGCCATATTGGAAGAGTTTGCGCCACGCTTTGCTCCTCATTCTGAATGTTTGTATGTGGGGGATACCATTAAAAAGGATATGATAAAGGATGTTGAAAGGCTTTCTTCTCTCGGCTTTGAGATAACATTACATGATAAGATGCCTGATGTGGTTTTGTATAGGGAAGATAAGAATTGGATATACTTTATTGAAGCTGTTACATCTGTAGGTCCGATGGATCCTAAAAGAATATTGGAGATTGAGTCTATGACAAGTAACGTGACTGCTGGCCGTATATATGTTACAGCCTTTCTTGACTTTGGTACTTTTAAAAAATTCTCCGGACGACTTGCTTGGGAAACGGAAGTCTGGATAGCTGATATGCCGGATCATATGATTCATCTTAACGGTGATAGATTCCTTGGTCCCCGCTGATTTATTTCGAATGTTTCTCACCGTCACGGAGGGGCGCTGGTATAAGGCTGTATCATATTCTGTTCTGACTCTATCGTAATATAAAGAAATCATTGTATCTGACTGACACGGGGTGTGAACCTCACGTTTGCGGTATCGCGGCGTGGTTCACACCCCGTTTTTTTGTGTGTATGCTGCATCGGAAACTTAATGGCGGAGGCCTGGACGCTTTTTCAGAATCGGATGAGGAAAAAATGAGTAAAATCATTATATTTGCATATGTATCATCAACAGCTGTAGATATGGATTATGATATAAAGGATAAAATGGAGTGGACGATTATTTTCATCAGGGAGTTCGGACGTAAATACGGACTTTCGATGAAGCAGGCATTCAATTACCTGAGTCGTTTCAAAGGGATTGATTTTATCGATCGCCATTATGATTATGTGCATACTCAGTCGTTTGCTTCGATGGTGGACGATATAGCTGAGTATTGTCACCGTCACGGAGGGGCGCTGGTATGAGGCTGTATCATGGGACGAATAAGGAGTTTCTGGAAATTGATTTGCTGAAGTCTAAACCTAATAAGGATTTTGGGAGAGGTTTTTATCTTTCAGCAGATTACAATCAGGCTTTAAATATGGCGCATGTGAAAATGGAACAGCTGGAATCCGGAAGCCCTGTTGTGTTGGAATATGAAATAAGCGAAGAGGCATGGGACAGTTTGCGCGTATTAAGGTTTGAAAATTACTCTGAAGAATGGGCTAAATTTATACTTTTAAACCGTAATAATCCGTCTGATCAGCCTGTTCATGATTATGATGTGGTAATAGGACCTATTGCTGACGATAGAGTGGGAGTACAGTTATGGAAGTATGAAAATCATTCAATTGATTTGCCTACACTTGTCCGTAATTTGCAATACATGAAAGGAGTAACAATACAATATTTTTTCGGTACGGAACGTGCTATAAAATACTTGAAGCGAATATGAATGAGAAAAAGGAAATGATGGCAGATATGGTAAAGAACCTTGCACTGTTACTGATGGAGAAGAACAGGGAATTAACAATGGAACAGGCGCTTTCATTTGTTTTTAACTCGGATACGTATCAGAAAGTAATGAATGAGGAGGCTGCATTTTATTACCAGAGTCCTAAGTATGTTTTTGCTTTTTTGGAAGAAGAACTGTTAACAGGAAAGGTCGGATAAGGATTTTATTTTAACTGACACGGGGTGTGAACCTCACGTTTGCGGTATCGCGGCGTGGTTCACACCCCGTTTTTTGTGTGTATGCTGCATCGGAAACTTAACCGTTTTGAAACAGGATTGCCACATGCGCGTTTCTGTTTTGAAATACGTTGCCTTTAATTTTGCGCAATGAAAATTAAGGATTTTTAATTGCTTGAAAAACGCTGGTTGTCATGTAGATAACTGGTAATGAAAAGGTAAGGAACAGGTTGGGAAAATTTACAATTTAAAAATAAAATGAAAAAATTTGCAGCGTATTTACTTTGGTTTTTGCTGATTGCTGTCTTGCCGCTGATGGCGTGCAGCAACGATGGAATGACGGAAGCTGTAGCGGACAGCTTTGATGTACAGTTTGAATGCCCTTCGCTGATAGAAGTGGCCAAGGGAGGGGAATATACGTTCCAGGTGACCGGAAGTAACAAGCCGGCGGAATCGGATGTGATTATTCTGGAATCGACAGGGGGAATCTCGTATACGTGTCTGCTGGTGAGTGTTTCGGAAAACAGTTTTACCATAAAGCTTGCCGACGGATGTGAAAGCGGTACGTACCGGGTGTTCATCAAGCGTGGTGACCGCAAGAAACAGATTGGTACTACCTATATTAATATTGTAGAGGGAATTGATTTCACACCGGATGCCGGAACGACGGTGTACGGGGTGGTATCGACAGCCGACGGTCCGGTGCAGGGTGTTGTGGTATCGGACGGTGTAGAGGTGAGCGTGACCGACGAACGGGGTATCTACCAGCTTCAGTCGGAAAAGAAATGGGGGTATGTGTTTATCTCCGTTCCTTCGGGATATGAAGTTCCTGCCGAGGGAGTCTTGCCTCAGTTCTACCAGATGATGAAGGGGGATGCCGCTACAACGGAGCGGGTGGATTTCTCGCTGACTGAGGTGGAAGGACAGGATAGCTATAAGGTGTTTATGCTGGGCGATATGCATCTGGCCAACCGCACGGGCGACCTGGGACAGTTTATGGACTTTACCGAGGATCTGAACAGCTATCGTGCCTTGCATCAGCACGAAAAGATGTATGCCATTACGCTGGGCGACATGACCTGGGACCTGTACTGGTATTCGAACAGTTATGCGCTGCCTGAGTACCTGAATACCATCAACAATCAGGTGAAGGGACTTCAGATTTTCCATACTATCGGAAATCATGACTACGACTACAAGGCTACGAGCGACGAGGAGGCGGGAAGCCGTTTCATGGATTATATCGCTCCGACATATTATTCGTTCAACATCGGAAAGGTGCACTACGTGGTGCTGGATGACATCGATTGCAGCAACTACGACGGCACTACCTCACGCGACTACGAGAAGCGTGTGTCGGCCGAACAGCTGAGCTGGCTGTCGAAGGATCTGGCATATGTCGACAAGTCGACACCGCTGGTAGTGGTGATGCACGCACAGCTGTTCTACCCGTCGCAGACGGAAGGTTTCAAGATAGACCATGACGTGCTGAACACTACGCAGCTGCTGGACGTGCTGGACGGCTACAAGGTGCATTTCGTGACCGGACATACGCACCTGAGTTTCAACGTGACTCCGGAGGATGACGTAACGGGCGGACGCGAGGTGTACGAACATAACGCGGGTGCGATATGCGCTTCGTGGTGGTGGTCGGGCTACCTTACTCCGGGTGTTCACATCAGTCCCGACGGAACACCGGGCGGATACTCGGTATGGGATGTGAACGGAACGGACATCGAATGGATATACAAGGCTACGGGATGGACGGAGGATTACCAGTTCCGCAGCTACGACCTGAACAATGTGCATTTCTCGATGGCGGATGTGCCGCAGATGCCGGCCAGTGTACCGGCTTCGGTCAAGGCGAAATTCCAGCGCTATGTGGATGCTTATCCGGTGAACAAGGACAACGAGGTGCTGATAAACATCTGGAACTGGAATCCGCGCTGGACGCTGACGGTGACCGACGAGAAGGGCAACAAGCTTACTCCTGAGGAGGTATGGGCTTACGATCCGCTGCATGTGGCAGCGCTGAGCGTGAAGCGTTTCAACTCGTCGACACTGAGCTCTACACCGAGCTTCATTACCGAAAAGTTTACGCATTTCTTCAAGGTGAAGGCGGCGGATGCCGACGTGGATCTGACTATCACCGTGCGCGATGAGTTCGGACACGAATGGACCGAGCAGATGCAACGTCCGAAGGCGTTCTCGACGGATGCTTACCTGCCTCGCTGAACGGGGATGCACTGACAAGCTACTTAATGTTTTACTAAATATTTATTTATGAAAGTTTTCAATTCGTATGTTTTTTTGCTGTTGCTGTTGCTGACGGGCAGTGTTTCTACGCTGTCGGCGCAGAACAGAACAGTATCGGGTAAGGTACTGGATGCCTTGCAGGAACCGCTTATCGGGGTGTCTATCGTCATCGACGGAACTGCCCAGGGAAGCATTACTGATGTAGACGGAGCCTTCGAGCTTCAGATACCTGCCGGTGGGGCTACTCTGAATTTCTCTTATGTGGGTTATCTTACCGAAAAGGTGAAGGTGAAACCGGGACAGAAAAATATTGTGGTATATATGCAGGAAGATGCCATCATGCTGGATGAGGCGGTGGTTATCGGTTACGGTACGCAGAAGAAGGTGAACCTGACGGGAGCCGTGGCTACGGTGGGCAGCGAGAAGCTGGAAAACCGTGCGACGCAGTCGCTGGCAAACATGCTGCAAGGTTCGGTAGCCGGTCTGAATGTCACTACCTCGTCGGGTGTGCCGGGCAGCTCGCCCAGCATCAACGTGCGTGGTACGACTTCTATCAACAGTGCCGGTCCGCTGGTGCTGATAGACGGTGCGGTGGGTGAACTGGACCGTGTGAACCCGAACGACGTGGAGTCTATCTCGGTCATCAAGGATGCGTCGGCTGCGGCAGTATACGGTGCGCGTGCGGCATTCGGTGTGATTCTGATCACAACCAAGTCGGGATCGGCACAGGACGGAAAGGCTACCGTGCGTTACAGCGGCCGTCTGGGATGGCAGGCTCCTACCACGACTACCGATTACGAAACAACCGGTTACTGGTCGGTGTATACGGTGAATACCTTCTGGCGTGCGAAGAACGGTACGAACTACGTGGATTATACCGACTACGACATGCAGCAGCTGCTGGCCCGTGTGAACGACAAGACGGAGAACCCCGACCGCCCGTGGGTAGTGGAAGATACAAGAAACGGTCGCCGTCAGTGGGTGTACTACGGCAACTACGACTGGTGGCACATGATGTACAACGACCGTCGTCCTACCCAGCAGCACAGCATCTCGCTGAGCGGGGGTACGAAGGATGTGAAATACCTGGTGAGCGGGGCATACGATTACCAGAAAGGTATCCTGAACATGAATCCGGATATCTACCGCAAGTATAACCTGCGTTCGAAGATTGACTTTACCATCAACCGCTATGCTACGCTGAGCAACAATACTTCGTTCTATGGCTCGCAGTATACTTTCCAGGGAAACGGAAGCATCGACGATACCATCGGTTACAGCGGACGTCACGCGCTGGCATGCTTCCCGATGAAGAACCCTGACGGCTCATGGCTGTACGGTACTCCTTACCTGAACTATAAGGTGGGCAACGGACGTCATATCATGCTGGGTGAGGGATCGCACCGCAACGTGAACCGCACGAACGACTTCTCGAATACTACACGACTGGTCATCACACCGATCAAACAGCTGAGTCTGACGGGTGACTTTACCTACCGTCTGTACCAGACACGCAATACACACCGTTCGAACAACCTGTTCTACCGCGAATATCCGGACGGACCGCTGCTGTCGTATGCTACCGGAGCCGGTCTGAACAAGCTGAGTGAATCGGTGAACACACGCAACTATTATTCGGCAAACGTTTTTGCCAACTACGAAGATGCATTCGGCGAAGCACATCACGTGACAGGAGTGGTCGGTTTCAACTACGAACGCATGTATCTGAAGAATGTTTCGGCTGCGGGACAGAACCTGACTTCTACTTCGCTGGACGACCTCGACCTGGTGGGACAGAATGCCGAGGGTGAAGTGCTGACCGAAGTGGGCGGCGGACAGAGTGAATATGCGCTGGCTGGTTTCTTCGGCCGTGTGAACTACGACTACAAGGGACGCTACCTGTTTGAGGCGAGCGGACGCTACGACGGTACATCGCGTTTTGCTGCCGGAAGCCGCTGGGGATTCTTCCCTTCGGGTTCGGTGGGATGGCGTATCTCGGAAGAACCGTTCTTCAAGCCGCTGAGCGGATATGTAGACAACCTGAAGCTGCGTGCTTCGTTCGGTAGCCTGGGTAATCAGAATGTTTCTTCTTACTATACATACATGCGTCTGATTTCGGTAAGCGACTTTGCCGGCTTCACGTTCGGCGAGGGCAGCTCGATGGCGAAATATGCTACACTGGGTGCGCCGGTGGCATCGGACCTGACCTGGGAAACTTCGGAACAGTGGGACTTCGGTTTCGACCTGACCATGCTGAAGAACCGCCTGAACATTACCGTAGACGGATATGTGCGCAACACACTGAACATGCTGACCGACGGTGTGAAACTGCCGCTACTTCGGGCAGCAGTGTATATCGCCGCTGGTTTATCGACAATATCAAACTGAGCCGCGCCAACTGACAGGTGAGGTAGCAGAGAGGTTCCACAGGCTGTACAGCATTTACGCAGACGGTTCTCTACCGGCAGGCGTCGAACTGTACGGCCTGTGTTTTTTTTATTTTTATCGTAACAATGCAATCCTGTAAGCGGACGGTGACGGACACTGCCCGGAACTGGCTATGTATCTTTGTGATACAGAAAAGAGATTGAAAGCTTTCAACAGGTATTCGTTTTAATCATTTAAAAAGTAAAAAGATTATGGAAAGAGCAGTGACTTATTCGGTAGTAGCAAGAAAGAAACCTAATGATCTGGAAGGTAGTGCCAAATATTATGCCCTGGCACAGGCACGCGGCGAGATGGGAATCCGTGAAATGGCGGACCGTATTCAGCAGATGTGTACGGTGACACGTGCCGATACGATGGCGGTGCTGATTTCGCTGGGTACGGTGATGCGTGACGGTCTGTGTGCCGGAGAAATCGTGCGTCTGGGCGACCTGGGTTCGTTTCAGATCGGTCTGAACGGTGAGGGTAGTGTCACGGAGGAAGAATATCACACCGGACTGATAAAGAAGGCGCATATCAACTTCCGTCCGGGAGCCGATTTGTCGGACATTCTGAATTCGCTGAGCTACGAACGTGTGCCGGTAAAGCCTAAAAAAGAGGAGTAAGACTCCGGAAGGGAGATGCGGACAGATGTGAAATATAAAAAACAAGGAGGAATGTATGACTGGAAAGGTAAAATGGATTCTGATCAGGATAATCAAGTGTCTGTATTGCATACTGACCGGAAAGAAAGGAGGGTGTGATGAGAAAGATTGACATGATTGTCATTCATTGTTCGGCAACGAGAGCGGATGTTCCGCTCTTGCCCCGTCAATTGGATGAAATGCACCGGCAGCGCGGGTTCGACGGATGCGGGTATCATTATTATGTAAGGCGCGACGGAGAAATATGTACGATGCGTCCGGTAGACCGCCCCGGAGCGCATGCCAAAGGATACAACCAGCACAGTATCGGTGTGTGCTACGAAGGAGGACTGGACGAGCAGGGACGTCCTGCCGACACACGTACGGAACTTCAGAAGCGTTCGCTCAGGGTGCTGGTGAGAGTGCTTGCCATGGACTTCCAGACACGCCGGATAGTAGGACATCGCGACCTGAGTCCGGACCTGGACGGTGACGGTGTGATAGAACCGAAAGAGTGGACAAAGGTGTGTCCCTGCTTTGATGTTGGGACGGAATTATAAGAAAATTTATGTACAGTGTTATAATGATATGTTTTTATGTTAAAAAGCTGTCAAAATGTAATATGTAAAATAAATATGTGTATTATTAAATTTTAACACTTATATAAATCTTTGGTTTATAGTAATTTGTATTAAGGGACTCTTTTGAGGAGTCCCTTGTTTTTCTTGAGTTCAACTTATAAATGCAACTTTTTGGGTGCGGATAATAAGCAATAA
>ENA-OPCT01000206-OPCT01000206.1-human-gut-metagenome-genome-assembly--contig:-NODE-206-length-34773-cov-2.983092_pt1 | contig 34773 bp, 26 predicted proteins | sample MGYA00241572_ERZ501495 | MGnify/ENA primary metagenome ERZ501495 (study PRJEB25962, sample SAMEA2042580) | human gut metagenome | biome: human gut; feature: human-associated habitat; material: faeces... | reverse complement strand
GGTAATCACACCATAAGCTTGCTGCTTGCAGAACTTGTCGAGTACAGCTTCAGCGACAAATGGGTCGGTGCAGCAATAGGTAAAGCCCTATTCTCAAACTACGGAAACTATTCATCGATAGGTCTTGGGGTTGATCTAGGCGTTAACTACTTTGATGAAGCAAACGGGCTTTCGCTAGGTCTCGTTGCAAGAAATCTTGGAGGTCAGGTCAAAGCTTTTGAAGACAAATACGAGGCTATGCCTTTCAACCTGGTATTCGGTATAAGCAAAGATCTCAACAAGGCACCAATAAGAATATCGCTCACACTATCGGATCTCACACATTGGAGCAACGAATATTATTCGAGCTACACTGGCGAAGACTTAAGTTTCGGGAAAATACTGATGAACCATGTTGCTCTCGGTGTGGATATATTCCCGACAAAAACTACATGGGTGGCTGTAGGATACAACTTCAGAAGGGCATACGAAATGAAAGTCAACGACAGCAGCCACTGGGCTGGTTTCTCCATCGGAGGTGGAATTTCCATCAAAAGATTCAAAATCGGCATAGCATACGGCAAATACCATGTAGCCTCATCTTCGATTTTGGCAAATGCATCCTTCAGTCTTTAAGCAAACTAGAACAGAATAAAGATATAACAAGATGAAAAAAATAACTATAGCAATAGACGGATTCTCATCATGCGGAAAAAGCACGATGGCAAAAGACCTGGCAAGAAGTATCGGATACATATATATTGACAGCGGGGCCATGTACAGAGCCGTAACATTGTATGCCATCGAAAACGGCATGTTTGCCGGCGACGTTCTGGATGAGCAGAAGCTCAAAGACAAAATCGGAAACGTTACCGTATCATTCAAAATGGATGAAAACAAACATGTACCGGTGACATGCCTGAACGGAACAGAAGTAGAAGACAAAATACGCGGGATGGAAGTCTCCAGCAAAGTCAGCTACATCGCAGCATTGGATTTCGTAAGGAGTTTCCTCACTGCACAACAGCAGGAAATGGGAAAAGAAAAAGGTATCGTGATGGACGGACGCGACATCGGCACAACCGTTTTCCCTGATGCTGAACTCAAGATATTCGTCACTGCATCACCAGAAATAAGGGCAAAACGCAGATTTGACGAGCTGAAGGCAAAGGGAGTTGAAGACGTCAATCTTGAAGACATACTCAAAAACGTTGAAGAACGTGACAGAATAGACCAGAACAGAAAAGTAAGTCCTCTGAAACAGGCGGAAGACGCACTTGTCCTGGACAACAGCAACATGACAATTGAAGAGCAGAAAGCGTGGTTGCTGGAACGTTTCAAGGAAAGGACTGAATGCTGAAAGAATAAAAAACATAGAACAGTGCTCAAAATAGAAATAGACAGCGGTTCCGGATTTTGCTTCGGAGTTACAACCGCAATACAAAAAGCAGAAGAGGAACTGGCAAGCAGCTCCTCTCTGTATTGTCTTGGCGACATAGTACATAATGGTAAAGAGTGTGAGCGTCTGAAACAGATGGGGCTAGTCACCGTTGACCATAAGGATTTGGATACTCTAAACGACTGCAAGCTTCTACTGCGTGCACACGGCGAACCACCATCAACATACGAAAAAGCGTCCGAAAGGAATATTCAAATAATCGATGCTACGTGTCCCGTAGTTCTGAATCTGCAAAAACGCATAAAGAAAGACTATGACTGTGGAGACAACAGACAGATAGTCATATACGGCAAGAACGGACACGCTGAAGTTGTAGGACTCGTAGGACAGACCAACGGTACTGCAATTGTAATTGAGAATCTGGATGATGCAAAGAAGCTTGACTTCAACAGGGACATAAATCTTTATTCACAAACTACAAAGTCGCTTGAAGGATTTGGAGAAATTGTAAGCTACATCAGCAAAAGCATGATTGGCGATGCAAAATTCAATTACTTCGACACAATATGCAGACAGGTCGCAAACAGAATGCCTAACATAAAGGCATTTGCCGAAAGGCACGATCTGATCCTGTTCGTTTGCGGCAAGAAAAGTTCAAACGGCAAAGTATTGTTCAACGAATGCAAGAAGGTCAACCCGCAATCGTATATGGTCGACAATCCGGAAGACATAGACTACAGCTGGTTCGAAGGCATAGAATCTGTGGGAATCTGCGGTGCCACCTCCACTCCTAAATGGCTGATGGAGGAATGCAAGGATGCTATAACACGCCACTTCGAGCAGAAAGGCTGAAGGACATATTTCTTATATGGACGCAAGAAATATGCTCAAAAATATCGAAATTGAAAGTTTTTATTAACTTTGCAGTTAGAATCATCGGTCGCAGAATTGCGGTCTGGATCAGACACAGAACAAATTTAAGGTAAATAAGATTACACAATATTATGGCGGCTATTAAATGTATAGGAATTATCACTTCAGGAGATGACGCACCAGGAATGAACAGCGCCATCAGATCGGTAACACGTTCTGCCATCTACAATGGACTTAGGGTAAAAGCTATCTACCGCGGCTACAAAGGACTTATAGATGGAGAAATTGTGGAATTTCAGACACAGAATGTAAGCAACATAATACAGCAGGGAGGCACAATTCTGAAATCATCAGAAAGCAAGGACTTCATGACTCAGGAAGGAAGAAAGAAGGCCTACGAGAACATGATGAAGGAGGAGATTGATGCACTCGTAGTAATCGGAGGAGACGGCTCACTCAGCGGTGCCAGAATATTCGCACAAGAATATGATGTGCCTTGCATCGGTATTCCTGCAACGATAGACAACAACCTCTGCGGAACAGACACTACAATCGGCTACGACACGGCATTAAACACTATAATGCAGTCGGTAGACAAGATACGTGACACCGCTACATCTCACGAAAGACTTTTCTTTGTTGAAGTTGTTGGTGACGATGCAGGCTTCCTTGCACTCAACGGAGCAATAGCTTCAGGATGCGAAGCTGCTATTATTCCTTCCATAGAAATAGAGGAACACATGCTGACACAGTTCATTCAGAACGGTTTCAAGAAGAAAAAAAGCAGCAGTATCGTGCTCGTCGCCGCAAACAAGCAGATCGGTGGAGCCATGCACTACGCAGATATGGTCAAGACACAATACCCGGAACTCGATGTAAGAATATCAATCCTTGGACATCTGCAGCGAGGCGGACACCCTACAGCACACGACAGAATCATAGCCAGCCGAATGGGTGCGGCCAGCATACAGGCAATAATGAAAGGATTGAGAAACGTCATGGTGGGTATCGACAATGAAGAAATCGTATATGTGCCGTTCTCTAGAGCCATAAGAAACAATAAGCCTATAGACAGAAAGCTTTACGAGATATTGAACAACATATCTATCTGATTCGATTTTGCTCAAGCTAGACTAAAGAATAAAAAAAAGCCCGGCAGAAAGACTGAAGTATTAAACTTACAGACCTTTCTGCCGGGATTTTCTATATTTTATATATTCCTTGCACTTACTTACCAGCAAGGAACACATTCAGTATTCTACTCTCACTGCTTCTGACGACCGATGTTTTCATAATATGCATCGAGAAGATTCTTTGCTGCAACAAAAGACGTTACACGTCCTTCAAGAACATCGTCGGAAACCTTTGTCAACAAAGATTTGACAACAGGATTGAAATAGAAATCATCTCGCAAGTGTTCATTGATGGTTTCGTACATCCAATATTTGGACTGTTCATTGCGACGATGCATAAAATATCCGCTTTCCTTTACTTCTTTTATATAAGAATAGATGGTATCCCAAATTTCTTCAATGCCAAGTCCGTAGAAGCCCGAATAGCATAATACCTTAGGCAAGACTCCACTCTCTGGTTTTGGGAACAATCTCAAGGCATTTCTGTAATGACTCGCTGCCATGTGAGCTTTGTCCACGTTATTGCCGTCAGCCTTGTTTATAACAATACCGTCTGCAATTTCCATTATACCTCGCTTGATACCTTGAAGTTCATCACCTGTACCGGCAAGCTGTATGAGAAGGAAGAAATCAACCATTGAATGGCAAGCCGTTTCGCTCTGTCCAACACCAACTGTTTCAACAAAGATTTTATCGTAACCGGCAGCCTCGCAGAGAATGATAGTTTCACGGGTCTTGCGTGCAACACCGCCAAGAGATCCCGCAGTAGGACTAGGTCGGATAAAAGAATCCGGATGAACGGCAAGTTTCTCCATTCTTGTCTTGTCGCCCAAAATACTGCCTTTAGTCTTCTCACTGCTAGGGTCTATGGCAAGCACAGCCAAACGCCCACCGTATTTTTCAAGCACGTGTATGCCGAAAGCATCTATAGAAGTACTTTTTCCTGCTCCAGGAACACCGCTTATACCCACTCTTATCGAGTTTCCTGAATAAGGAAGACACTTTTCAATTACTTCCTGCGCTATTGCCTGATGCTCCGGCAAAAGACTTTCAACTAGAGTTACAGCCTGACTTAACACAGACACATTACCTTTAAGAATGCCTTCTACATATTCTCCGGATGTGAGAAGATGACGTTTCTTCCTCTTATTCAATTTCAAATACGGACTGACAATTGACTGATTGGAAACTCCTGCATTTACAGACAAACTCTGGAATTCACTGCTGTTCTCTGGATGCTCCATAATAAGTAGTGCTTTAGTTATTTTTGGAATTTTACTGTAACAATCTCTTTCGGGTGCTTTGGATCGTTGGTAATGAGAAGCACACGTGGCTGCGACTTCGACTGTCCGAGATATTTAGCCATAAGAGTAACTTTCATCTTGATACTTTCTCCTGGTGCAAGAACTTTTTTCGGCAAGCTTACAGAAAGAGCATGATTGAACACCTGTATGGCCTGAAGTTGCAATGTTCCCCTACCCTTATTTGTGATTTCTACGCGACCGCTCACTTTTTTCTTTTTTCCAAGCTTTCCGAAATCAAGTTCAGTTGATGATATATTGAATTCAGGCCTTGCAATACCTGCTATTTCCTCTGGAAAATCAGGAAGAAGAATAGCAGAAACTGCAATATCATTATCATCTCCAACTTTATCTCCTGAATATCTGGCAAGATAGATTGTGGTCTGTGTCAAGCCCATATTCATAAGTTTCTTTGAATCGAGCGTAAGCTTTATTACACCCCTCCTTCCTCTAGCAAGCATCTCAGGCTGTGCTTCAGCTGTTATATAAGGAGGCAAATGCATAAGAGTCGGAGTATAAACATCCTTACCGTCGTTCACCAATTCGAGATAAGCTGTAACAGTATCTCCAGATACGGCATCAGGAAATTCAATATTGTTTGTATTCAAACATACATCTCCGACACGATAAGGATAAAGTTCTTCTATCTCGATGCGGTCACTGGTGGAGACTTCACCTTTCATTCTAAGTACTAGCGGTTCTTGAGACGCATTTGTATAAACATCGATAGCCTTATCGAAACGACCGAGCGTCATGGCATCGTATGTAACCTTTATTTCTCCTTCATCGTTTCTCCTGATAGGCTCGTCAGACCATTCCGAGACAATGCAACCGCACATTGCATCGACCTTTTCGATACGTAAAGGCGTACGTTCCTTGTTTTTGAATTTGAATGTTGCTGTTACCGGCTTTTTCCACAGAGTAGTCCCCACATCAACATTAACACTGTCAAAAACCACTTTCTGCGCTGACACACATACAGCAACAGAAAATGCCAAAGCCACTGTCAAATATTTTTTCAGCATATACCTATATTCTTAGTTGTATTTGTTTTCTACAAATATAGCAGAAAAAAGTTGATTTTCACTTTCAAACAAAGCAAAAGCAGGCCGACACTCGTATTAAAGTTCCTTAAGATATACAATTGAGGCCTGCAGTATCCTGCAGGCCTCAATATCATTGTTTGAATAATCTATATTATCGTGTCAAAGCGTCAATGGCATCAGCATCAATGTGCACTGATTGAATCTGAATATTTCTGCAGCTTTGCTTTATAAGCATCCCAATCAGCTATAGGCTCACGAGCCGCACCACTCTCCATTGCTGCACGCGCAACGGCTGGAGCAACTGTCGTAAGAAGACGCTTGTCGATTGGCTTCGGAATAAAGTAATCACGACCGAACGACATTCCACGCATAGCAGGATAATGTTCGCACAACTCATCGTATATAGGCTCCTTTGCAACAGATGCTATTGCATATACAGCAGCCATCTCCATAGCTTCATTCATACATCTCGAACGAGTATCAAGCGCAGCTCTGAATATGTAAGGGAAGCAGCTTGCATTGTTTATCTGAACCAAAGAATCGCTTCTTCCTGTAGCCATAAGTACATCCTTGCGTGTAGCTCTTGCCAGTTCGTAAGAGATTTCCGGATCTGGATTAGCAAGCGCAAACACTATCGGATCTGCATTCATCTTGTTTAGCATTTCAGGTGTAAGAACACCACCCTTTGAAAGACCCAAGAAAACATCTGCACCATCTATTGCTTCCTCCAAAGTCTTGCAGTCTGTATCAACTGCAAAATATTCCTTGAATTCATTAAGATCCGTACGACTTGTACTTATAACGCCTCGACTGTCAAGCATCATAAGGTTTTCTCTCTTGACACCCAGACGTATAAACATCTTTGAACAAGCAATAGCCGCAGCACCTGCACCATTTACAACCGCACGTACATCGCCGATGTTTTTGCCAGCTATTTCCAATGCATTTATCAATCCTGCACCCGAAATGATGGCTGTTCCATGCTGATCGTCATGCATTATTGGAATATCGAGTTCACGTCTGAGCGTATCTTCTATTTCAAAACACTGCGGAGCCTTGATATCTTCAAGATTAATAGCACCGAATGTTGGAGAAATCGCTTTCACAACATTGATGAATTCCTTAGGATCAGAAGCATCAACTTCAATATCAAAAGCATCAACATCCGCAAAATACTTAAAGAACACAGCCTTTCCTTCCATTACAGGCTTTCCGGCAAGAGCTCCGATATTTCCAAGTCCAAGTACTGCTGTACCATTGGAAATGACCGCTACAAGATTACCTCTATTTGTATAACGATATGCGTCATTTGGATTCTTCTGAATGTCCTTGCAAGGTTCGGCCACGCCTGGCGTATAAGCCAAGGCCAAATCATCAAGAGTTGCACACGGTTTAGTTATGGACAAAGCCACCTTTCCTGGACGTCCTTCTTCATGGTAGCGAAGAGCCTCTTCGCGCAAATTCTTTTTATCCATAAAAAATCAACAATTTAGTTTGAACTACGCAAAGTTAGCTATAAAAGTTCAGAAAACATTAAAATTGTAAGCATTAATAAGAAAAAAGTGTCAAAATCTAAGCACAAAGACACAAAACAATAACCTACCGACATAGAACCTCAAACAGAAGCAACATCTGAAACAAAACTTTAGAAGATGCACTACAGACAAACAATAATCATCAAGCACACTAAAGTCACATAACAATATTCTATGAATAATATCAAGTTTGCCCCTCTACTTACATATCCAATAGAATTGTAAACATAAAAAACATCATTTTTTCGCAAAAAGTCTCTAAATAATTTGCTGGTTCAAATAAAAGCCGTACATTTGCATCGCTTTTGAAAAAACAAAGCATCACAACAAAGACAAACGTCTGAAATTGGGATATGGTGTAATTGGCAACACAACAGATTCTGGTCCTGTTATTCTAGGTTCGAGCCCTGGTATCCCAACCATACGAAAGATGAAAACAAATAAAGTTTCACTCTTTTGGTTTGCTTAAGCAATAAGCAACCATAAATAAGACGAAGTCTAAAATTGGGATATGGTGTAATTGGCAACACAACAGATTCTGGTCCTGTTATTCCAGGTTCGAGCCCTGGTATCCCAACTATACGGAAGGTGAAAGCAAACAAGCTTTCACCTTTTTTGTTATTAATACTTCCCGGCCATCAATCAGTACACTACAATAAGCTGCAAGTACCATGCACAATAAAATGTTCGTGCAATATTTACAAAAAAGTTGAAAAAACGATATACCGCATCTGTATATCAAGGAAAAACACCTATCTTTGCAAACATTGATATTTAAATAAAACACTGGAAAATATGAACGAAAACCAAGAGTTGGTAAAATTTATCATCGAAGGAATACAGGAAAAGAAAGGAAAGAAAATAAGCGTGGTGGACTTGTCGGGCATCGAAGACACAATATGCAAATATCTTGTCATTTGCCAAGGTAATTCTCCGAGTCAAGTCGGAGCCATCACAGACTCTGTAAAAGAACACGTAAGAAAAAACATAGGCTACAAACCAAGTGCTACAGACGGTACACAAAACTGCATCTGGGTCGCACTGGATTACATAGATGTTATTGTACATATTTTCGTACCGGATGCCAGAAGTTTCTACGACATAGAAAATCTTTGGAAAGACGCAGAAATAGAAGAAATTCCGGATATCGACTAAATCAACAAAATTTCTCAAACTATTATGGACAACAAGAAATCCCAATCCAATAAAGGTCCACGCTACAATTTTGCATGGCTTTACATCATACTCTTGGGAATCATCTTCTACGTTCTTTTTTATCAGAACGACAGTTCGACAAGCAAGGAAGTCGACTATACAACTTTCAAGGAGTATGTCAACAAAGGTTATGCAAAAAATATAGCAATCAACAAGGATGACCTTACACTGGACATGTATGTAAACCAAAACAACATACATGACGTTTTCGGAACAAACAGCAAAGTGGCAGGAAGAAATCCTTCCGTCAAAGTGGAATTCGGTTCACTCGACAAGATTGAAGAGTTTATCGATTCTGAAGTTGAATCAGGACATTTCACAGGAGATGTATCCTACACAAGAAAGAACGACCTGTTCATAAACATCTTGTGGCAGATAGGTCCTATTATTCTTATAGTTGTCATCTGGATGTTCTTCATACGCCGTATGGGAAGCGGAGGCGTAGGCAGCGGCATATTCTCTGTTGGAAAATCAAAAGCCAAGCTTTTCGAAAAAGACGGAAAGAATCAGGTAAGAGTAACATTCAAGGATGTTGCAGGACAGGCAGAAGCAAAGCAGGAAGTTCAGGAAATTGTAGACTTCCTTAAGAAACCGCAGAAATATACCACCCTTGGAGGTAAAATTCCAAAGGGCGCACTGCTGGTAGGCCCTCCAGGAACAGGTAAGACCCTGCTCGCAAAAGCTGTTGCAGGCGAAGCAAATGTTCCTTTCTTCTCGCTTTCCGGTTCAGACTTCGTTGAAATGTTCGTAGGTGTAGGTGCATCACGAGTAAGAGACTTGTTCCAGCAGGCCAAGGAGAAAGCTCCATGCATCATATTCATAGACGAGATTGACGCCATAGGTAGAGCCAGAAGCAAATCAGTAAACATGGGAGGCAATGATGAACGCGAAAACACGCTCAACCAGCTCCTCACAGAAATGGACGGTTTCGGCACAAACAGCGGCGTCATCATCCTCGCAGCAACGAACCGTGCAGACATTCTCGACAACGCGCTTTTGAGAGCCGGACGTTTCGACAGACAGATACATGTAGACTTGCCAGACCTGAATGAGCGCAAGGAAATATTCAACGTGCACCTCCGCCCTATCAAGATTGACGAGAGCGTAGACGTAGACCTTCTCGCACGACAGACTCCAGGATTCTCCGGTGCTGATATTGCAAACGTCTGCAACGAAGCAGCACTTATCGCTGCACGCCACGACAGCCAGTGGGTCAACAAACAGGATTTCCTCGATGCTGTAGATAGAATCATCGGTGGTCTTGAGAAAAAGACAAAGGTGATGACACAAGAGGAAAAGCGTACAATTGCACTCCACGAGGCCGGACATGCAACAATATCTTGGTTCCTGCAGTATGCAAATCCGCTTGTAAAAGTTACTATAGTACCACGAGGAAGAGCTCTTGGCGCTGCATGGTACATGCCTGAAGAAAGACAGATTACTACCAAGGAACAGATGCTCGACGAAATATGCGCAACACTCGGCGGACGTGCCGCTGAAGAACTTTGTACAGGAAGCATCTCAACCGGTGCAGTCAATGACCTCGAAACTGTTACAAAACGTTCTTACGGCATGATTGCATACGCAGGTATGGGAGAAACTCTTCCAAACTTGTGCTATTACAACAACAATGAGTACCAGTTCAGCAAGCCTTACAGCGAAGATACTGCACGTATAATAGACGAGGAAGTTAAGAACCTCATTGCCAAGGAATACGAAAGAGCAAAGAAGATTCTTTCTGAACATAAGGAAGGCCACGAGAAACTTGCACAGCTCCTCGTTGACAGAGAAGTAATATTCGCAGAAGACGTTGAAGCAATATTCGGCAAGCGCCCATGGGCATCACGTTCAGAAGAAATACTTGCAAGCAGCAACGAGCAGAAAGCCAATGCAAACGCATCTGCAACTGCAGAAGAAAATGCCGACCTCATCAGAGCTAAGGCTGTTGCGGCCGTCATAGAAAAGGCAAAGATGTCTGAGCAGGCAAATGTTGAATCCAAGTCAGAAGACAACAAAGAAGTTCAACCAGAAGAGAACGCTTCCGACAAGACGTCTGCTGTAGACACAGAGAACGAAAAGTCTTCTGAAACAAAAGAATCCAAAGAGTAAACCGACTAACTAAAAAAGAAAAGTGAAAACAAATCTTATAGTACGGAGCTTAACAGGAATAATATTCGTTATTGTTCTGGTTGGAGGCATCTTGTGGAGCCCTACGTCATTCGGACTCCTGTTTACAATCATTACCGGCATGACAGTCTGGGAATTCTGCACCATCATCAACAAGAATGAAGGAACGCAGGTAAACAGACTTATAACCACTGTTGCAGGCGTATACCTGTTCTTTGCTGTACTCGGATTCAACAGAAACATAGTAGGTGCAGAGATATTCATTCCATATCTTGTATCCATCATCTATCTTCTTATATCGGAACTCTATTTCGACAGGGCAAAATCAATATACAACTGGGCCTTTTCTCTCATGGCCCAGCTGTACATTGCACTTCCCTTCTCGCTTCTCAATGTTTTGTCGTACGTTGTAAGCAGAGATCCGTACACACTTGAATACAATGTTGTCTACACACCAACACTTGTGCTTTCCGTATTCATATACCTTTGGGCAAGCGACACCGGAGCCTACTGTTTCGGTTCCATGCTGGGAAAACACAAACTATTCCCACGCATATCTCCAAACAAGACATGGGAAGGCTCGATAGGTGGAGGTATAACTGCTATAATCGCTTCACAGATAATAGCCTACTTCTGTAAGGATTTCTACTACGGCAACGACACAGTGAATGCAATAGCATGGGGCGGACTTGCAATCATAGTTGTGATTTTCGGAACTTGGGGCGACCTTGCAGAATCACTTCTCAAGCGCAAGCTCGGAATAAAAGATTCTGGCAACATCCTTCCCGGACATGGAGGAATGCTCGACAGATTCGACAGTTCACTCATAGCCATTCCAGCAGCAGTCATATACATCTACACGCTGAACATATTCGGTATACTGGAAGATTTGGCAAAGTTGTTCTAGTGCTCTTACTTTAATAGGTAAGAACAAAATCTTACAGACTTACATAAATCGGCTCACGCTCTTAACACCACGTTAAAGCATGAGCCGTTTTTTATTACCCCAAAGTTATAAAGGTTTTTCTGTTGCATAGCTGGCATTTAAATGCAATCATATATGCATGAGCGCATATACATAATATGCCATCAAATCAACAAAGCTTTTCAGCGTCTTTTTTTAGGTTTAATATCCAAACGATACACGACATGCAAAGTTGCATACGACGGTACCGTATTGTGCCACGTTTCCGTACGTCCTTGTGCATTGACGGTATGCTTCACGTTGGACAGCTGACGAAGCAGGTCGAAACCAATCATCTTGACCACCCACTGCTTGCTTTTTCCTAGAGCACGTGACAGAGAGGCATTCCAAACCCAATCTGTCGTATTCATTGATGCATCTGAATAGCCACGCCGGTTGTATGCCATGATGTCTGTAGACAGATCAATGCCCCACAACAAAGGAGTGCTCAAACTTATACCGTAATTGAAATCCGTGTACGAAAAATTGTTGAAATCCTCATTTCGACTGGACAGACGTGTCCATTTTACGTTGGCCAATGCAGATATACAGAATGACTCAAAACGATAATCCAAACGAAATTCATCGTTCAGAATCGAATTGTCAACTTCCTGCTTATTCAGGTATATTGAATTATCATCATTCACATAACTTTCACCTGAAAAATCCACACTACGCCGATAACTATAACCCAGAGTATTAGAAATATTCCAATGACTGCCCTTGTCCAAAAACTGGCTGTAATACACGTTTGCAGATGCAAGACGATTTCCGTTGATGTTCATTGGTTTATATGTTGTCACACCGCTTGCTCTGTCAAGAATCTGCGCCACCCCGATACTGTTCTCCCATATATTGTAATCTGCATTGAATCGCAATATACGCATAAACCGTTTCTTCTTAAGCTCATACATAAATCCCATATTGTAGCCTCGAGTGGTTTTAAGCTCAGCATTACCTGTAAAATGATTCAAAGGATCGCTCTCATCCCTTACATCAAGTAAATCCATGATGTCCGGAAGATTATTGTTTATATTCCCCTTTAGCCTCACCTTGCCGAGCTTAGAGTTGTAGGACACAGACAAAGAAGGATTAAAAGTAACATTATCCTTTGTCTTGCTGCGTTTTTCAGCATTACGCAAATCATCGATACCGCGATTGTACACGTTAACGTCACCTTCAAACTCAACCCCAACCTTACCGAAGTACATATTTAGATAGTAATTGGCTGTATGTATACGTTCCATCCTTGTTGTATGGTAACTGTTGGCTTGATCGAGTACAAAAGCAGAAGACGCCGAAGGTGTCAACCAATCCTCATCGCATCTATACAAATCTTGATGGCCCGAATTGAACCTTTGTGTGTATTTGTATCCAAACCAATAGTTCATCTTGAAGAAAGCCGTGTCGGCCCCGCTGAAATGTTTTTCATACGTCATGCCCAACGAATACCCATAATTAGACTTCGGCACATTGCTTTTCCGCTGTTCATAAATATTACCTGTTTCAGCACTATTATATACGATGCGGTCCATGACATTGCTTTCATACTTGCTTTTACCATACGAAAAATCAGCTGAGTAGTTAAGAAAGTCATTGCCTATCACTGTAAAACCACCCGCATTGAGCGATGTACCCCACTCTGTTTCAAGACTGTTGCTACGTTGTTCTCTCGAATATAGCGAATCGAGCTCTTCAGCTACATTCGTCTCAGTGAATCCTTCAGATTTGTTCCGAGAATAATGCATATTTGGATTTACGTACAAAAAAGTCTTGCCGGTTTTGGCTTCAAGCTTGGCATTCCATCTGATGTTCGTCATCCTCGGGTTATAGAAGCTTATAGCATTTCTATATGTGTTACCTTCTGCATAGTAGTCCTCCCGCATAGTCCGTGACTGATTGTCTACATCCTGATGCTCTGCCTGCAAGGAAGTCTTGAAATGAATGTCCGTATCTTTTGGATCCAGTGAGAAATCAATACCGCCCATATAAGTTTTCCTGTTACCAGTTGTTGCGTCTGTACGCTTCCACTCACCTTTTCCGCTTGGCATTCCTGCATCACTCAGATTATTTGCATTGGCATATACCGCAATAGACGAATGGTTTGTGTAGCGCATGCCGAACATGCGTCCCAGCCACTTCTCATCAAAATTTCCGTCAAGGCCACTGCCGTCTCCTACTTCATAGTTTGAAATCCATCCTTCCTGATACTCACGCTTCAGACCGACATCCATCACCAGCGGATCTTTTTCTTTCTCAGCCTCTGAACGTTCTCCCATCAGTTCTGCATACTCTGGAGCTTTACGGTATACCTTAACCTTATTGACCGTATATGCAGGAAGATTAGCAAGTGCCACCTTAGGATCACCATTGAAAAAGTCACGTCCATTTACAAGCAAACTTTTCACAAATTCACCATTGACAGTGATACGTCCGTTATTATCAAGTTTTGCCCCGGGAAGCGCCCTGATAAGATCGTCAAGCATAGACCCCTCAGCCATTCTGAAACTTGCGGCATTATACTCTATCGTATCGCCCTTCATTACCATAAGTATCTTTGAAGCCTTAACTGCCACATCAGGAAGATTAATGGTTTTCTTCCACACATAATACGTGTTCTTGAAAACATATTTCAGCAGAGGCTTTCCGTCTGGTCCTGCACCAGGAGCAACCTCATAATCTTCTGAATCATATCCAGAACATCTAAAACGAAACACATAGGAGCTGCGTCTAGGTGCACGAGCAACGTATCCTCCGAAAATCTTTTTTGTTTCACCGTTTACGTTTCCCCTATTCCAACTAGGCATCATAGAATCAACCAGCACCGTTCCGCTCTCCTTGTCAATAATAGACACACATGCGTTTTCCAACGGCTGTTCCGTATAACCGTCTATGATTTTCAGCTTCGTAAATAAAATGGTATTCGGGTCCTGCGCCATAACAAAAGACGACAAGCCCATCAATAAAGAGATTATAATACCCCGCAACATAGTGATTAGATTTATTTTACGTTGCAATAATATATTTTTTATCAGTAACGACCAAACAAAGAACTAAAAAAAACAAAAATAGATATGGAAGAGGTTTAACGCATCTGTAAACCTAAAAATCGGATAAGCATCTAACAGACTAATATCTTAACAGGTTTGTGTACCTTTTGTCATACTTTAAATATTGTCCAGTTCTAAAGCAGAATCACCTGCTACAGACCAACTAATACAACAACCTAAAGATACGCACCTCTCCCCTATCTCACAATAAATTCATTTTCACACATCAAATTTCACCTATGACGTCTTTGCAACAATCAAAATTCATAAGGCCTCACTTATTCACTAACATTCTTTTAAAACCTAAGGCCCAACACTTTTTATTTTTAACCCTTATGAGATGTTTTACGTCTGCAATTTTAGGACTTTAAAATATTTCTTGCAAATCATTATTACAATACAAACGCTAAGTGTCTGAGATGAAGCATACACGTTTTTCCTCTCCGGTGCAAATTTTATAGAGTTTAAATCATATCATTATTTCAAGTATATATGTTTGAGTTTTGAGCATCTAAGTTTACATAAGTTTCATATATTGTATTCATAAGGCTCCAACTGTCATCCAACGAAGAATCGTCAAAAATATTGAATTCTTTCCAAAAAGAAGAATACAACCATATAAGAGCCTTATCCAAACCATTACTATATACGTTCTTAACATACGACTCGTCATGAAGTCTATCGTATATAGACTTCAATATATGCTCTTCTTCAACAAAAGAATCATAACGATTATTTTCGATATTCTTACATCTTAACTCATAATATAATCCAAGTTCTTTCAATTGATTTTCAGAGAAAGAATCAAGTTGCTTCACTGCTGTCTCATTTACTAACGGTATAATCTCATCAAGAATTTCGGATGTATTGTTATATATAAATCCATTCTGAGCCAACCATTCAATGCTCCAACAAAAACCAGGCAGACCGCTAAACAAGCTCATGTCATTTTTTATTCTATCAAGAAACATACCTTCTCTCTCAATAATATGCAAAGCCCAATCTGCGAACTTTTTATCTTCTGATATTCGCGAATACAACGCCAAATACAAAGCCATACCAACAGTTCCATTCATACTAATTCTACATGAAGAAGAAAGTTTATTAACAATCTTACAAGCATATTCCTTCAAGCTTAAAAGACTATTTTTTAGTGCAACCCTCTCTTCATTAAATTCTGCCTTACACGAATATTGGCTTTCATCAAATGGAACAGCATCGTATTCGGTTATATCTTTGGTTAAATTATTGTTGTTCAGGTACTCATACAAATCACGATAATTTCTTTCACTAAAAGACTGAATCGGACGTGTGTGCACCATTGAAGCGGAATCAATTATCGCAATATCCTTTTTATTAGAATTTATAAGAAAAGGCCAATGGTATTCTATTCCCCAACCACTTTCATTGGCATTAAATGTTTCCAATACAGATTTTAATGCTTGACGCGAGAAACAAGGAGCCATAATTTCTACAAAATTAGTGTAGCGCAACGCACACATTTTGTCTCTCAAAGTCTGCGGATAAGTATAATAAGACTCTTTCAATGCAGGTTGAGCTATCTCAAGTTGATATTTTTTCATAAGTCTGAAAATTTTTTCAATTCCGATTGCATCTGTAGAAATATCATCATCCAAAATAAAAAAGTAGTCGTAATGTTCTATATATTCTGGATGCGACAATAAATAGTCATATACCAGTTTCATCTTATAGCCTTTTCTATAACTGATAAAATCCACACCATTATACCATTTATTATATGACCAGTCATATACTATCAAATGAATATCGAAATTACTATCTGCCGCATTAGAAATCCATTGTTCATGAAGGCTGTTATTTCCAACTGCAGAAATCACACAATTTTGCTTGAGTTTACGCAAATTCCTCAAATACTTTTCTTTTATCGGATGGTAAAGTACATTATGGCGTACATTCTGTGGTTTTAAAGGGAGATGTGAAAATGTCTCATTAAAATAAAACATTGATTTCCCATCATTGAAATCCCGCACACTCATACCACTCATTGCAAGAAGAGTCGGAAATAAAACCTCATGATGTCCGCTCCAACCATCCTTCAGGCATTTGTCAACACGTTCCAAGGCTCTATTTGATATTCTATAAATAGGATTAAAAGTATGTACCAAATCACACGTTTCCACACCAGTTCCACAATTTTTCAAACTTCCCCACCAAGGCCAATCGGGTTCATCAGCATACATTCTTAAATATGAAGATATAAAATCTGAATTATCCATCTCAAAAGCATCGAAAAAATCACTCCAATCTCCTGTAAAACGGACATCATCCTCCACTAACCAATAATAATCATATTGTGGAAATTCTTTATAAAACTTCAACAATGGAAAGTGATTACTACCAGGAATCAAACTATCTGATATAGGCTTATATCCCATAGAAAACAAAATATCGGACTGGAATATATAATGAGGATAATTATGTATTATCATTGGGACACATGTGTCTTTTTGATGATACAGAAAAAAAACGTCTAACTTACATTTATCTCCAATATTTTTCAGTTTCAAAAACTGATCTATTGCGCAATCATCCGTTTTTCCGCAAAGAAATAATAAAACCTGTTTCATAACTAATAAAATAAAAGCCAAAATTCAAAAAATCATTCAAATCTTTTGGTATGTACAAAATCCACTATACCAAGATTCTTTATAGGATGATAAAAAGTATTCTTCATTTTTTCATAAATGTATTTATACTCATACTTCTTAGAAGGTCCCCATGAAATTTGAAAATTGTAACCTAAATTTTCAAATTGTCGCACGATGAACTTTCCATCGTATGCAATAGTAGGAAGTAAAAATTCATAGTGAAATGAATCATTTACTTTAATAAATATTTCGGCTTCCTGCAAGAGCTTTCGGCTTATATAGAATAGCTGACACCAAGCAAAATATAAATTATCAAAGGGATTATTTCTAATATATTTTATAGGCCAATGCTTCTCCGGACCACCTTCAATATCGCTGGCAATATGTATATAATCCACATTATCGTCAATATTAATTTTTTCAACAAAACTCCTAAAGCTACCATTTAAGATTATGTCGTTTTCCATTAACAGGTAATGTTTATAATGATATTTATTTGAACATTCAATTAATGGCATTAATGTATTCGGTAAAAGTTTATTATTTTGATGGAAAAATCCATTAAGCTTTTCGGAATTAAAAAAACAGAAATTGAAATCAGGATAATCACTTCCGATTATAGGATTAACAGAATTATCATAAAGAATTAGCAGATCCATAATTCCGCGAATTTCGTCTTTAATATATGAATATTTTGTGTAAAAGCTTTACGAACAAAATGTTTCGTGCTATTATAAGTAGTATTAAAAACTACATAGCATGGTTTGTAAAAAATAACAAATAATTAATAATATCTACATTCAATTTATGTGTAGTAAAAACTACACAATTGTTATGCATTACATTGTTGCATTCAAAACATCCATTATCCATAGTATTTTAATTTTATAGTTTACTTTTTATGTTCTCCCATTTATCCAATGCACTTCTGATTACACCATCCATATCATAATATCTATATTCTGCAAGTCTCCCGCCAAAGATGATATCCGTTTCTTTATCTGCCAGTTTTTTATATTCAGCAAACAAATTGTTATTCTCAGCATCATTTACAGGATAATAAGCCTCACAGTCATCAACATACTTTGATGGATACTCACGTGTTATTACAGTCTTCGGAATATTGTAAACTTCATCACCTAAACATTCAAAATGCTTATGTTCAATAATTCGTGTAAAAGGAGTGTCGCAATCTGTATAATTCACAATAGCTGCACCTTGATAGTTTGGGATATCCAGTATTTCATTTTCAAAATTCAAAGACCTATATTGAAGTCTGCCATATTTATGCTCATAGAAATCATCCATTTTACCTGTGTAGACCAGCTTATCCGCAATATTTCTCCAGCTTTTATGCAACCCGTCAAAAAAATCAATATTTGTTTTTGTGTCAGCACCTTCTAACAAACCTTCAATCAACCTATTATATCCACCAATTGGAATTCCTTGATACAGGTCATTAAAATAATTATTGTCATATACATATCTTACCGGTAAGCGACGTATTATGAATGACGGCAAATCTTTACATGGTCTGCCCCACTGTTTTTCTGTATATCCTTTTATAAGTTTTTCGTATATGTCACGACCGACAAGCGATAAAGCCTGCTCCTCCAAATTGCCAATTATACCTTTGAAGCGTTGTTTTTCTATTACAGCTTGAGCTTCTGCCGGCGTCTTTGTATGCCACATTCCATAGAACGTATTCATATTAAAGGGCAAATTATATATCTCACCCTTATAATTTGCCAATGTACTAAGTGTAAAACGATTAAAATCGACAAAATAGTTGACAAAATCCCAAACCTGCTTATCAGATGTATGGAAAATATGTGGACCGTATTTATGCACATTGATGCCTTCAATATTTTCACAATATACATTACCGCCAAGATTAGGTCTCCGATCGATTACCAAACACGACTTTCCGGCCCTCATTGCACACCAAGCAAATGTAGCTCCAAAGAGTCCAGATCCCACAATCAAATAATTATACTTTTTCAAAATATCCATTTTTAAGACTATTTATTTTTAAGAAACATTTGTTTAAAACGTTTTATGAAAAATCTTTCGAATATCGTTTCGTCTGCAATTTCAATTTCAGCACTGCACTTTCTTTCAGATAAAATATAAAGAGACTCTTCGTCATCAATCTTATCTTGTACCAGTTCAACCTGATACATACCGTTATGCATGGGTATCAATGCTTTATCGTTTACGTACATCTTGAGCATAACAGATTCAACTAAGACTTCTGCATCCTGTCCTTTTTCTATCTTTCCAATATCTTGTGGCGAAACATACGCAATACAATATACTCCATTATACTTAATATCCGGTATTCTTATTACATACAAACATTCTCCTTTATTGATTTGACTATTTAAAGGGTAAAACGAAGCTTTATACGCTACAGCTTCTGTTGGAGCCTCAACATAAAAAGTATCCTTTACATTTTTAGAATTTAAATTATACTCAACACCGATGATTGTATCTCCTTTTTCAACTTTTGTTTTTACATCTTTTAATGTAAACACAAGTTTTCCATTATACGGAGAAGCTATCTCTCGTATACCACCGTTAGGAATAACTACAGCCTCTGTGCCTAATGTTTCAGGGCACCTCAATACACTACAAATAGATATGAAAAATAAAATAAAGAATAGCACGAGAAACAATCCCACACGCAGAATTAAAGGTGGAATTTTACCCATCAGTTCTTGAACTTCTTCACTGCGCAGCTCAATATTCGGTATTTTGTCTTTAGTATCCATAACTACTATCCCAACTCCAGCTGGTTTTTAACTAATGTATAATAATCGCCACGTTTTGCTACGAGTTCCTCATGCGTACCAATCTCAACTATATGTCCACTTTTCATAACTACAATCAGGTCGGCATCTTTCACAGTACTAAGACGATGCGCAGCAATCACTACAGTCTTTCCCTTATAGAATTCATGAAGATTATCCATAATTATACGTTCGTTGGTCGCATCCAGTGAATTTGTTGCCTCATCAAAAAATATGTACTCTGGATTTTTATATATAGCACGTGCAATCAAAAGACGTTGACGCTGTCCTTGACTGACCCCAGAGCCTTCCATTCCAATCCTTGTATTATAGCCTAACGGTAATTCCGAAATAAAATCATCGGCATTAGCCATTACTGCCGCATGATATAATTTTTCAGTATCCACACTATCCGTGTTGAGCGCTATATTATTGGCTATGGAATCCGAAAAGATGAAACTCTCTTGCATGACACTGCCAGTCTTGCTTCTCCACATATGCGGATTGATAGTGTCAAGATTCAGATTTCCAATTTTAATACTACCGCTATTAGGCTGATAAAAACCTTGCAAAAGTTTAATGAGTGTAGTTTTACCACTACCGCTTTCACCAACTATAGCAGTTATCTTATGCTCTGGTATTACAAGATTGATATCTTTTAGTACATAGTTCCTTTCAGAGCCGTCATAACTGAATCGAAGATTATTGATACGGATACTCTTGTCTTTAGGCAGAAAAGAAGTTTTGTTTGCTATATCCTGTTCTTCGTCTTCCTGCGCATGTATCTCATTAAGTCGTTCAAGGCTAATCTTGGCATCCTGAAACGACTGAGCAAAGCCTATAAAGTCCCCAATAGGAGCAGATAATTGTCCGATGATATAAGTGAGCGACACCATCATACCAAGCGTCATTTGGCCTTCAACAACTGCTCTTGCAGCGATAAATGAAATAATTATATGCGTTGTCCGTGTAAAAAACACAGTTCCGGCACTTTGTATCTGGCCGATAGTCAATCCACGAACACTTATCTTAAATAGATTTACTTGTACACGTTCCCATTCCCAGCGTTTCTGTTTCTCACAATTATTCAGTTTTATATCCTGCATTCCTTGAATAAGCTGGATGATTTTGTTTTGTTCTGCAGCGGCAAGATTAAATCGTTTCAAATCTAATTCTCGACGATATTTCATAAAATAGAGAATCCATAATACATAGAAAACATGTCCTATCATGAATATCGTCAAGATACTTATGTTATAATAGGCAAGAATGATTGAAAATATAATAAAATTGGCAAACGAAAAAAGCATGCTCATGGAATTGCCCATCAGGAAACCTTTTATGCGTCCGTGATCACCTATTCGTTGCATGATATCGCCGGTACGTTTCGTATCAAAGAAATGCAGGGGCATATTCATCAGTTTGATAAGAAAATCAGAGATAAGTGATATGTCAATTCGTGAATTAATATGCAATAAAATCCAACTTCTGATATATCCAACACTTAGCTGTGCAAGGAAAAGCGTCAATTGTGCTATAAGTATAAGAGTTATCAGGTCAAGATTCTTTCCACCTATTCCCCAGTCAACCATGGCTTGAGTCAGAAATGGAAATATCAGCTGCAGCAGACTTCCTACCGACATGCCGAACATCAATTGAACGAACTGCTTTTTATATGGCAATAGATATTTGATAAAGAAAGATAAGCTATGCTTATTTGCACATACTTCTTCTTCCCTGTTCCCGAATTCTACACCGGGTTCGAGCAGCAAGGCAGAGCCTCTGTCAACATTATCTGACTTTGTACTCAACCAACATTTCAAAAATTCCTCTTTAGTATAGCATAATCGCTGAGATGCAGGATCAGATATGTAAATGTTATACTTACCTTTTCGCCTTTTTTCGATTTTGTAACAAACAACAAAATGATTCTGATTCCAGTGAAGTATACACGGCAATAAGGCATCCTCCGCAAGTTGCTCAAATGATATTCGCACACCGATTGTACGAAATCCCAAATATTCGGCGGCATCACTGATTCCAAGCATAGAGACACCTTCTCTTGAGATATAACAATGACGGCGCAACATCTCTGCAGAATACTCCTTACCGTAATACTTTGCTATCATACGCAGAGAAGCTGGTCCACAGTCAGCATCATCATGCTGGAGATAATGGGGGAAACGTTTTAAATTCATGTTCCAGATTAGCTATCATCAACATTTACACATGCTAAAATCATATTACTCACAATATTGTACAAGTCTATTTATAGAAAAATGGTATCAACATTGTGATATCAAACCATCATTAAGCCTAACTCATATACTTATCATAATCAATGTTAGATAGTTTGTCTAAAATGTTATATATAAAGTTAGAATCTTACATATTGAAAGTTTTTATATACTCTGATAATTCGTCTCTATTCATGCTGCAAACCTTTACGAGTTCTTTTCTCATCTCTATAGAAGCCTTTTCATCAAAAAAGTAAGAATTCTCTTTTCTGGGATGAAACAGATGGAATGCTTTACCTTCATCCGTCCATTTAACTTGATGTTCCATTATCTGCACACGTCGTAACCGTTCAGCATCTTCAGGACCCCATCCATAGAAATGCTCATTTTCGCCTCCCAAAGACAGATATTTTTGTCTATTTACGAAAAATGCTCCACCGCAAAAAGGCCGATTATAAATAGGCTTCAAATTCAACTCTTCCAAATACATCAAGTCTCCAATCCTTATAAATTCATCAGAACAGTTAGGAGTAAGCATAACAAATTCGCCATTATATGGATAAGCTATGGTACAACCGTTTTTTATATTACGCACTGCTTCATATATCTGTTTATAGTCAACGACTATATCCGTATCCCAAATTGATACAATCTCAGTTTCAGCATGTTTTAAAAGCATATTTATGTAGTGTGTACGATGAAATACAGGATTAGAATTTTCTATAAAAATATATTCTACATTTTCATAAAATGAACTTTTATCAACTCTTTGCTTCGTATCAGCCTCAAGCAGAATAATTTTGGCCTTCAATGAAGCCAATCTGCCAATTGAGAAGGACAGATTTCGTTGCCTCTCTGCACTGTCTATACGAAACGGCATTATAAACGTACATATTCTATTTAGATTCATCATATCTTATAAATTTAAATTATAAATCTTCAAGGTGTTACGTATAATCTCTGAAATTTCTAATTTCTTAAAGTTGACAGTATCCATGTCGACTCCCAATGAAGAAATCTTATGAATGATTTTATGGACTTTAGTTATATAAAAACGAGCTTTTGTTAAATCATTCAAGAGCCAGTTTAGAGGGACAGAATCAAAACAAGAAGAAAAGACTTCTATTCCATTTTCCTCCAATATATCAAACACCCAATCAATATAATAAATCATAGATTCTTGAAGCTCTGCAAATTTTAAAACATGAGCCCTTTCATCATGATTCCTTAAAGTCTCTATTCTCCACCATAAATAGCACCCAATACCTGTTAGTCCGACATAATCCAGATCAAGTGTTGGTCTATTATTGATTAAACGTATTACTTCATTATCAAGATAAAACAGAAAATCTTTAGAAAGGCTATAGTCTTTTTGTCTAGCTAATGCCAATATGTTCATCAAAGCATTACCCATGTTATCAAGCGTATACCTTTCTTTAAACAACCGTTGTAACTTATCAGAAATTTCACATCTTAACTGACTGTCAGACAATAGCATTTCCATTTTCTCGGTAAGTTGTTCAATAAAATCTTCCGGTTGGAAATCTTCCTTATTGATATGTATCAAGCACTCTGTAGTATAATCCATCATCTCACCAAGTCCGGTTGAATCTGTTGCAATGAAAGGTATGCCATGTGCCATCATTTCGATAGCAGAATAACTACACTGCTCATGGAATGATGGCTGTACTCCAATCGTTGCTTGACTATAAAATTGTTCCAACTTATCATTAGTTAGTTTCCCAGTAAACGTAATCTTGTCCCATATTCCATCGCAAATCTTCAAATATCGGCTGAAATTACCATCGCCGACCAAAATTAAACGAACATTCGCTCTTCGATTTAAGATATTTTTAAATGCTCTAATGATATACTCTATACCTTTTATCTCGTCCAATCTGCCAACAAACAATACATTCTGTTGCAATCCATCAACAGTTTTATACTGGAACATATTTGAACTTTCAGCCATTCCATTGTAAACAAGGTGAATCTTCGATTCACCAATTTTATAATCTGTTCGAAGCAACTCGTATGTAAATTTTGAAAGTGCAATAACTTCATCACACAAGGAAAACAAACGCTTATCATCCTGAAAATCTCTTAGAATACTCTCTTTAACATCATTTTCAACTTCACTATTGATTAACTTTCTGAATCGTGTAAGATTGCCATTCAATGTAAAACACCAATTTAAATAATGTATGGTATATATAACACGACTAAATTTGTACCTTGCTTTTATTAGCCTCATCAAATCGAAATGCAGACTATAATTAAAATGAAAGATAACTTCATCTTCCTCACTTATATACGGCTCCAGTAAAAATATAATACACCTATGGTATGAAAAGAAGTTTCCTCTGCCCATAAATGGTGGTATTCTGTAATGAGAAAAACCTCTTTCATCCCTATCAACAGTAAATTCCTTGACATCTGAACATACGTCAAGAAAACATAGCTCTAACTGAGGCCGGCAATTTTGAATGCAATCTGCAAACTGTTTAATATACGTTCCTATTCCATAAACAGCTGCTCGACTGGCATTATTAACGAGAAAATACTTTGTCATAAGAACAGTTCATTAAAAAATATGCACTACCATTATCAATACCAGCGTCCTTTTCAAGATAATCGTTCATATCCCATGCCGGTTGCCTGAGACTTTCGAAAAGCATATTATACTTTACAGCTCCAAAGTTTTTCTCCTTTATGTGTGCTTCAAGCTCCTTTATATAGTCTTTGTGTAAAGATACACATACTTGGTCGGCAGAAAACCTAGTCTTAATATAAAACAGCACACCTAATGCCCCTTTTCTAAAGGAGAAATCTTCCATTCTTCTTGGATCAACACTCATTATTTTCTTGTCTATCTCATATAGTATATCATTCAAATCATCCTCAAACATTCCTGCCTTGTACAATAGTGTAAATCCAAGACCTAAGCCAGAAAGGCCATTCTCGATGCTTATATCACCGTCATAATAGCCTCCAGTAGAATTTTGTAAAATATCACTAGCAAAAACGCATAAATTATTGTTATTATCTACAACACCGTAACAATAAAGGGAAAGAATGAGCCCCATCCTTCCATGATAAAGTCCGCTGTTTGAAGTTTGTATAGCTTGAAGGGCTAAATAATTTACAAGACCTGTTGTTATTTGCATAAAAATCTGTTTACTTTATAATACGACAAAGATTTTGTTTGTTGAGAACTATCTCATAATTAGACAACGGAGGGCACAAATACTGATAGAGACAACTTTTACAAGGCTCTGAAGAACGTATTTGCCTCCATGCTGTATTTTGCATCATTTCGCGGTGGATGACATCTATAATTCTGTCTACTCCTATATGACCTATTGTTTCTTTATTTAGATTAGCCTTAATTTCACCATTAGGAAGAATATACAAACTACCAAAGAAATTAGCATTCAATTTCTGATTGCGAAATACCTCACGCATGGAAATTGTAGAAGCAAATATATCACCTTTCGACAAGTATACATTATCTTCAAAAAATTGCGTATTCTGCCCATTATAATATGGATGAACCTCAAAATTATCTATTCCCAGTTTTGCCATCAAACTCTCTAATTCAATATATTGTTCCTCGTCTTCTACAATAAGATGATATTTTACATCTTTTTCTTTTGTAAGAGAATGTACATGACGAAGTATGCTAATGTTTACAGGCATATTAATTATCAGATGAATGCTTTGACTGTCAATACTATCATTTTCTTCATAGTTCAGATAATGAACATAAAAATTGAACGCTTTTTTGCTGTTATCTTTTGAAACCTTGAAAACATCCAAACTATTATACTGATAAATGTTGCCACCAGTAATGTTTATAGTACGCACAGGAAAGTAATTTATTTGATGCAAAAGATTTATTAACGAATCCTTTGGCAAATCATTTTGCGAAAAATCTTTGATGCAACAAAGAAATTGTTTGTAATAATTTCGACATTGAAGACATTTTTGTTGGCACGAACTATTCAATATAATATTTACATCCAACAGGTACTTGCTGATATCTCGTGCAATGAATAAGTCTGCATTTTCCTTATCTTTAAACTTTTCCACATCAAAATTCAAAGACAAGATTGGCAGTAAAATAACAGGTTTGATGGGATGTTCGCCCTGATTTAACAATTTTCCCATACCATTCATAACAATACGGTTCACAAAATCGTATGCTGCAGGAATCATCAGATCGGATTGTTTCAATTCAATGCATCCCAGATTTTTATCCTCATATATCTTGCTGATCATCTGAACTGCAACGACTGACTCCACATTTATAGTCCTTCCCGAGTGTGTATCATAGAGCAGCACCACACTTGATTTAATATTCACATAAATATAAGACTCTAGAAAAAACCAATATTTCTTTTTATTCTCCATAATTATTTTATTTACTGTTATAACAATTTGAATCTCACGCTGAATACTGCATTTCGAGGTCGCAGCTGTGATGTCTGTGTGAATATGTCCAGACCGCTGTAGCTCATCCTTGTATAACGTCTCTGGTCAAAGATGTTGTTGAGCCTCAGTTCAAGGTCTACGTGCTTCAGCTTTAGCTTGGCAGAGATGTCACCGAACCATGCGTGCCGGTTCTTGGTCGTCAGGTTGTTGTAGTTGTCCTCCACTGAGGCGGTAAGGGTAAGTTGCTTGGTCGCATAGACATCTATTTTCAGTTTCTCGTAGGCAGAACGTACGGTGCGTGTCGGATAATCGACGGAGCCGTCCGTACGACTGGTGTTCCATGAGCAGCCACCGTTCAAAACCAGATTGAGCCACGGCAACGGTGTGATTGAACCTTCTGCACTGACGCTGACTGTACTCGTGTGGAAAGGATATACCGTATCGTCAATCAGACGCTCACTGGTGGAATAGCTGTAGCTGCCGGAGGCGTGCACCATCGCCTGGAGCCAGTCGAACCCCTTGCTGCCGTTGAAGCTTAGCCTGTACATGTCCGATTCAGTGCTCTGATCGACAGCCTGCACTACGCTTGTTGCACCCTCATATCTCGTACCATATATCTGGTTGTCGCGGGAGTGGCTGTAGCTGCCGCTGATGCGAAGGAATGTGGCGGTTATTGCGCTTCGGTATCCTATACCTGCTCCGACCCCCATGCGGTCTGTCTCAGACAGCTGTTCCACGTAGGAACGCTGGAACGAACGATAGTTGGTCATGATAAATCCCTTGTAAATTCCGCCTGGGTCGCCCACCGTCTTGGAGTAGTTGGCATTGGCATCGGCAGACCAGTCAAGCCATTCGTATTTTGCCGAGAAGTTGGGTGTGACAAGCAGATGGACATAGTTGTTCCTGTCATCGCGGATACGGTCGTCGAGTGTCTGCGAATAGAGTTCAAGAGGACAGCCGAGCGACAGACGCAGACCGTTCTTTTCAAATTTATATTGCTGGCCGAGCGTCAGTTCGTAAGTATTGTACCAAAGGTCATTGCGCGATGAGTAGGCACCAGTATCGAAACCGTCGAGGTCAGTTTCTATGCCGTGCAGGCTGGCATTCGCCACGATGCCGTAGGTCAGTGTGAATGCCCCGAAGCGTAGTCCGTAGTTTGTGTGGAAGTTACCTGCGATATGGCGTGAGGTCACATCCTGCATGTATGTGGCCGAAGTGTCTTTCTGCAGGGAATCAATACAGGCGGTGAGAGTGTTTGGGCGCTGTGCATAGCCTGCTGAGAGATGGATGTTGAGCGTGTGGTTGCCGATGTTGCGGATGGTGTTGAACGTGTTCGATACGGAGAGCTGTGGACGGTCGAAATGCTGACGTACGCGCTCATTGCCGTATATTACTGGAACAGTTCCTGTACGTTCGGATGAAAGAAGCCCGTCAACGCGGTCGCTGTTCCAGCTGATGTCGAATTTGAGCACATTGGCTATAAAGCCCTTGGTCGCGTTCCAGTTGTAGCGTGCCTGGACGTTGAGGTTGTTTACCTTCGTTTCGCCGGTCATGGTTTCTGAGGTGAGAAGCCTGCTGTCCCCTCCGGCAAAAAGGTCGCTTTCGCTGCTTCCCTCGCGGCGGATGCGGTCGTTGTAGTAGGCTATATTCAGACCAATCTCCGTATTCGTGAAGATTTTCTCCAGGTGGTTCATAGTCAGGATGTTGGAGAGATTGTCGAACGTACGCTGCTGCGGAAGGCCAGAACCGCTAGGCATGACGACACCTGTAGGGCAGAAAGGATAGAGATTGACGCTTTTTATTGGTGAATAGTGCTGCGTCAGTTCCTTGGACACGTCGTCGCCAGTGTTGTTGCCCTTGTACAGAGTCATATTCTGACGTTTCTTCGCAAAGTACATTCCCACAACCTCAGCCGTCCAAAGTGGGTTGTGACCGATGGTGCCTGCACCGTTGGTCAACGACCTGGAACCAAATTTCCAGCCACCTGCCTGCTGAATTCCGCCGCCTATCATTGTATTGATGGCCAATGTACCCTTGGCTGCATTCTTCAGTTTCAGGTTGATTGCCACGTCGTCAGTCTGCGATTTCTTTTGCAGTGCCTTCACTGGCTGGTGGTGTTCCAGCACCTGTACGGTTGCTACGTCCGAGGCATTGATGTTGTTTGTTGCCAGTCCGTAGCGGCCCTGCAGCAGGTCCATATCCTCAACGTAGAACTTGCTTATGCTTTTGCCGTTGTACTTGATGGCGCCATTGTCCGACACTTTGATGCCTGGCATGCGTCTAAGCACATCACCTATGACGCGGTCGCCCTGTTGTTTATAGGCCGCGACGATGTAGCTCAGCGTGTCGCCGACCTGCTTTATCTTTTGTGCACGCACGCTGACCTCCTTCAGCTGTACTTTCTCCTCGCTGACACGAAAGTCAAGCCGTTGCGTACGGTTCTTCACAATCTTTGCATGACTGCCGATAGTCAGTCCAGAAGCCGTAACTGCAACAGAATCCGTCTTAGCAGTGAATTCCAGTCTGTAGCGTCCTTTGGCATCTGTGTCGGCAAAGCCCAAGATATTTCCGGTAACCTTTAGCGCCACAGTGACGTATGCCTCCACCGGCTTTCCTTGGGCGTCAAGCACTGTACCGCTGATGACCGTCTGGGCAAAAGACATGGTAAAAATTGTTGCAAGAATTACTGCTGATGCAAGAAGTCTTTTTGTCATAATGTCATTCTTTTTCCAATTGCTCAAAAGGTTTATCAGGGAATTTAGTTGATCCCGCGGTTGCTTTCCAAAAGTTCACTTGAAGTGCATGTTGAAGTTTCCGAATCCTCTTTCTTGTTGATTTTGTGTATTTGAAGTCGTAGAGCATCATTGGCTCGCTTGAATTCTTCAGATTTACAGCTTCAAATGTGTAGTATCTGTCCGTGTCGTATAGTTTGAGTATAAGCCCGGGCAGGCCGTTGAACTTCCACGGACCGCGTCTTATCGGAATGTCCTTCGCAAACCAAGCCACGAAGTCGCGTCCCCTCCAGTGGCACGTCGCCTTTTGGCAACTATGTTCCAGCACAGTCATGGTATCATTGTGCAGAGTCCATTGCTGAGGCGGACATGGTTCGGTGAACCAGCTGTTATTGCCTTCATTCCACATTGGCATGCTCGCATACTCTGTGACTTGACCGTCTTTGAAATAAAGGTCGGTATACTGAATGTCATTCCAGAAAAATCCTCTTTTCCCATCTTTGCCACCTCTTGCAATACTATTACCTACTTTTTTATGATTACTTATACTTCGTTTCAAGAACAAACTGAAGTATTTGGCGCAATCCTTGCCTATTTCAAGCCTTTGCAGGTCTATGTAGGTTCTTTCTTGACCTATGGTGTCTGCATTCATGGCATAGTCAACGTATATTATGGTTGTTCCCACCTGTATCTCTTTTAAGTCAAGACGTGTCTTTGCTGTAGGGAATGCTTCTCCTTGGTTCTGCTGACTGTACAGCGATGATGCAATAAGATAACTTACGGTGAATAGAAATATGCGTAGATTCATAGAATAAATGTTTTCTAACTTATTATTTTAGAAATGAGGGCGTATCGCACCCTCATTTCTAAAATATGTTTATGCCTTTGCATCAGGAATATATGGCAGATGAGCGCTGTCAGATGTCAAATATTGATTACATCCATGGATTGATTCACCACCATAATCTCCAAGCGCATAATTTGCATTTTTGTTATCAGCCGAAGAAGAACCTGTTTGATTCTCCCAATAACAAGAGCAAGTGCAAGCCCTTACTCCACCAACAATTGTACTCATTTCTTTCTGACGAAGTTGTTCGTAGGAAAGAACATTCAACTTGAAACGTTTAATTCTCATAATTTTTACAGTTTAAATAATTAATAATTAAGCGTATAAATACGCATTATGTTAAATAGTCGAAATTTTCTCCATAATTTCACGATACACTCCCGGATGTTCACGCATAAATTGGAACTGACGCAACTTAAACTGTTCCATCATTGTATCGTTCATAAAACTGTAACATACAGGCACGCTATCTATATTCTTAAGATTAAATAGACATTGTATGCATGAAGGTCTGTTTTTGCAATGGGTACACTGTTTTTCCATCTTATTATAATATTCATTATATTTTTGTGCTATACCGACAGGATCTAATTCTATATAGTCATCTGTGACCTGACCAAGCCCGAACTGATGGCCTATTCTCTCACAAGGAAGGATTTTCCCGTTTACTGTCACAAACATCTTTTTTGAAAAAGGCAAACAGGTCCCCGTTGGAATATACTTAATATGCTTTTTGTCAAAAAGCAAATCTGTATAATCACGATAATAATTGCCACTATACTGATGAAGATATAATGCCAAGCTTTTATAACTGCTTGTGCCAATGAACAAGTCCTCTAAAATTTCTTCATAATGTTCAGACTGGTGAAGGCTTTTTTCGGGATTCCGATAAGTACGATTAAACTCATCTAACTTTTCAGGACGAATACCCGAGTTGTTCAAATCACTAATCGAAGGTATCTTGCCGTATCTGTCTTTAAAAAAACTATAGACTTCTTCAACTGTACTTCTATTATGAAATACTGAATTAAAACTTATATTTTTATCAAAGAAATCAGGATACTTATCACGCAACAGGTCTATGTTTCTTACAACTCGTTCAAAACTGCTATTTCCTTGATGATCCACTCTGTAGCTATCATTTTTTTCATTACCATCAAGACTTACTAAAATATGGAAATCATGCTCTACAAGGTAGTCCATGTATCGATGCAAAAGAATCGCATTTGTTGTCATCGAAAAGAGGAACTTTCTGCGCGGACAAAGCAGCTGTGTTTCTACGTATTCCACAACATCTTTTATGAAGCTGAAATTCATCAGTGGTTCGCCTCCATAAAATGATATATACATAAAACTATTCGCAGATGTGTTCCGCTCAGAGTTCCAATACTGGTTGAGGTAATTTATTAAACGTATAGCCTTGGATACAGGCATCATTTTGTCTTCACGTTTGTCAAAATCACTATAAAATTCACCGTATGCACAGTATTTGCATTTCAGATTACATGCATCAGTTACTTCAAATACCAACTGTGGCAAATTTGCAAGATTATTTAACACGTGTTCTGATGTAATATATTCAGTCATCATTATATATGTTTAATTATTATATATTCAAAAAGTTTACGGTTCATTCCCAATATAGTTTCCACTAAAATAAGTTACTTGCATATTACAAGGTAAAACAATCATACATTCTTTTTTGTATAGATACCGTATAAAACAGCTTACGCTGAACAACAAATAAATCATATATATTTTTGTCGCTCAAAATCACTTTTTGACACAACATCTGAAATAATCAATAGTTTTCTTCAGTCCCTCCTTCAAGCTGATATGGGGTTCCCACCCATTAAGAACTTTATGTGCCAAAGTTATATCTGGACATCTGCGGCATGGATCATCAGACGGCAGGCTGCAATAACATATTTTGGAACCGGAATGTACAAGATCGACAATTTCCTCAGCAAGATGCGAGATAGTGACTTCTTCAGGATTGCCGATATTGACAGGACCAGTAAAATCATCGTCCGTATCCATCATTCTAATCATCCCCTCTATCAAATCATCAACATACTGGAAAGAACGTGTCTGCGTGCCATCGCCGTAAATCGTTATATCTTTGTTTTTCAAGGCCTGCAATATGAAATTTGAAATAACCCTGCCATCATTCTGTGCCATATTGGGACCGTAGGTATTGAAGATTCTTATTATCTTAACTCTTACCGCAAATTGTCTATGATAATCCAGGCAAAGACTCTCAGCACACCTTTTACCTTCATCGTAGCAAGAACGTATACCGTTTATATTAACGTTGCCATAATAAGATTCACGCTGAGGATGTTCCTTAGGATCTCCATAGACTTCACTAGTAGAAGCCTGAAGAATTTTGCATCCATGAATACGCGCCAATTCAAGCATATTCATTGTGCCTAAAACAGACGTCTGCGTAGTTTTTACAGGATTGTGCTGATAGTGTACAGGAGATGCAGGACAAGCAAGATTGTATATTTCATCGACCTTATCTTCAAAAAAAATGGGATCAGCTATGTCGTGCCGTATGAACTTGAAATTTGGACAGGTGTCAAACATACCAAGATGTTCAATCTGGCCTGTGGACAAATCATCCAAAGACATTACTTTATGCCCGTCTTTAAGCAAACGCAGACATAAGTGACTTCCTATGAAACCTAATCCGCCGGTAACGACAATAGCTTTTCCCATAAATACATAAAAATTAATTCATTATCACACCATCAACTTAACTTTCGCCTATGATGTCTTCATAACTATCAATATTCAAATGTAGCAGTCTGTACGCTACCGTCTAGCATGGTAACATTGACTTCATACGCACCTTTTCCAAAATCATCCAAATCGAATGTTAAAGATTTATCACCTTCTGTAGGGACAAACTCTACACTACTTACTTCTGAATCATTCAAATTAATTGAAACGATTACAGCTTCGTTGCTGTCAAACGCCAATTCCATCTGACCATCAGAATAGAGCCTGCCTGCAACTATATCAAAAGATGATATTGGGCTAAAATCATCATCATCATCACTTTCATTATTGACATGAAAATCAAGCCAAAACAAAACAGAAGGTGAATCACCAGTCATTTCGACTCTCGCATTTGCAGGCAAAGTCATGCCGAACAACATTAGCGCAATAATTACAATGTTTTTCATTATTCAATTAAATTTTATTTTTGTTAAACTTGTTGCAATATTAGACTTTTCAAACAGAAGTCGCAAATCAACATTACAAGAAAAAATGTAAATATCTGATTTACATCTATATAATTTTTCTAAACACCGTAAATTGTAATGTAGGCAGTCGGTCATTATACTGAAAATCTTAAGCGTCGGAGCAATTCCGGGCGCTCAGGATGAAGATTTTGAGCGCCCGGAGTCATCTCTGCGGGCGCCCGGAAAATCATTCAAAGCTCAAATCAAAACTTTATCAAAATTGAAAAGACAGAAAAATTACATACTTTTGCAGAAAAGAACACAAGTATGGAAAAAATCAAATACATATTCTCTATCTTGGTTGCAATAAATATTCTTTCATGCTCAAACAGCGGCATACAAGATAAGCTTGGAGATATAAGCACGTATGTGTGCTCCAATCCGGACAGTGCAAGAAAAGAGCTTGACAAAATAAACAAATCTGAGCTTACGACTGAAAAACTTCGTGCACATCATGCGCTGCTCAAATGCGAAAGTGAATATCTGACCAAATGCCCAATTGACGACTCTACGCTAAATGTTGCATCGAAATATTTTGTAGAAGGTAAAAATGGAACTGCATCCCAACAGATGGAAGCAGAACTTTTGCGTATATACAAAGAAATATACAATAAACCGGCAGAAGCATTGACAAAACTCTTGGAAATGGAAAAAAATATCGAGAGTTTATCTTCTCCATATTTTAAAGCTATGGTTGAATGTTTTATAATGATTATATATTACAACAATAATGAATTTCAAAGAATATTACAACATGCATATAAAGAACTTGAATATATAAACAAGACACATGATATAAACAGAATCATAACAAGTAAAAATCACATCGGTATCGCATATAAAAACCTAAACGTGCTAGATTCTGCATATATCTATTTATCCTCATACAATGATTATGAAAACCTTTTGGATTCTACAACCTTGTCAATGGCATACCATAATTTAGCATCTTTGCTCGATAAAATTGATACGTCAAATAATATAAAAATAAAAGAAGCACTAACAAAATCATTAAAATACAATGAAAATATTTACGAAAGGTCCAGAACATACATGAAAATGGCAAGCTACTACTATGAAACAGGTGAAAAACAAATGGCTGACAGCTTCACAAATATTTTTTATAGAAGCGTAAGAAATAATGATTTTGGTGCATTATACAGAATGTCACGAACAATAAATATGTATTACGAAAAAGCAGGCAATCCAGACTCAGCTAATAAAT
>ENA-OPCT01000199-OPCT01000199.1-human-gut-metagenome-genome-assembly--contig:-NODE-199-length-35431-cov-7.255936_pt1 | contig 35431 bp, 33 predicted proteins | sample MGYA00241572_ERZ501495 | MGnify/ENA primary metagenome ERZ501495 (study PRJEB25962, sample SAMEA2042580) | human gut metagenome | biome: human gut; feature: human-associated habitat; material: faeces... | reverse complement strand
TCTGCATGGTGCGCCAGTTCCGCTACGCCATGCAGCAGGAGCTGTGGGAGCTGCCCGCCGGCAAGCTGGAAAAGGGCGAAGACCCCTTCGAAGCCGCCAAGCGGGAGCTGGGCGAAGAGTGCGGCCTGACCGCCGACCACTACACCCCGCTGGGCGAGTTCTACCCCACGGTGGGCTATGACACCGAGATCATCTATATGTGGGTGGCCACCGGCCTGCACACCACCCAGATGCATCTGGACGACGACGAGTTCCTGACGCCCGACCGCATCCCGCTGGCAAAAGCCTACGAGATGGTCATGAGCGGCGAGATCAAGGACGGCAAGACCATCGCGGGCGTGCTCAAGCTCAAGGCACTAGTGGATGAGGGCAGGCTGTGATACTCTACGAAGATACAGCCCTCGTGGTTCTGGACAAGCCCGCCGGGCTTTCCAGCGAGGACGGCGTACCCGCCGCCCTGCGGAAGCTCTGGGGCAGGCCCGACGCCTATGTGGGCGTCATCCACCGGCTGGACACCGGCGTGTCGGGTCTGATGGTCTACGCGAAGACCCCGCAGGCAGCCGCCGCCCTCAGCCGGCAGGTGACGCAGAGCCAGCAGGTTTATGCCGAACAGGATGGCCGGGCCGAGCCTGACGCCGGCACACCGGACGCGCCGCCTTTCGTGAAACAATACCGCGCCCTCATTGCAGGCGGGCCGGACGCGCCGCAGGAAGAGGACGGTCTGCTGACTGAGGCGGTGAATCGCACCATTCTTGGCGGCTTTTCGGCGCTGTATGAGCAGCTGGTGCAGGAGTACCATGTGGTGCCGGTGACCGACCCGGATTTTGAATTGCTGGCGGTGAACCGGGCCGAGGGCTTCCGGGCGGGGGCGCAGTTCTACGCGCTTCCGCCGCTGGAAGTGGGAGCATACACCGGTTTCGTGCAGCCCATTGAGCCGCACCCCATCCGGCAGCTGACCATTGAACTGGAGATTAACCGTCACCACGGCGACGAAGAACGTGCAGCCGATGCAGCGGGCAAGGCGGCGCTGCGGCAGCAGGTGGCCCGCGAGATCTGGGCACAGCGCTGTGCCCAGGCTGAGCAGCGGGCACGCAAGGAGCTGGTATGGCAACTGGGCGATGCAGTGAAAGGCCCGCTGCCAAAGCAGCTGGTGGGCGGTAACTATTTTGCCGAGCAGCGCCAGTTCAACCTGAGCCTGCAGGCCAATGGCATCAACTTTGACCAGTTCCTTAAAGTGCGCGGCCAGACGGTGGAAGAGTTCCGTGCATGGCTCCACGCGCAGGCAGAGCGCAAGCTGCGCAGCTGGCTGGGGCTTCTGCTGGTGGCAGAAAAGGAGGGCCTTGCACCCACGGACGCCGAGGTGGAAGCAGCCGCTGCCCACTGGGATGCCAAGCTGGACGGCGAGCGCACCTTCCCCGCCAACGATGCACGCAAGGTGCGCCAGCGTCTGGCCCGGGAGAGGGCGGAGCAGTTCATTGTGGAGCACTCTACCCTCACGCCGCCGCCCGATGAACCCATCGTGCAGAAAGTTGAAAGCAAATAATAACAAAAAGGAGCGATGCAGCGCATCGCTCCTTTTTGTTATTATTATCAGGAACTCTCAGGTCTCCACGCCCTCGAACTGGCTGTTGTAGAGCTTGGCGTAGAAGCCGTTTGCAGCAAGCAGCTCGTCGTGGCTGCCCTGCTCCACAATGTGGCCGTCCTTCATCACAAGGATCACGTCCGCCTCGCGGATGGTGGAAAGGCGGTGCGCCACAATAAAGCTGGTACGGCCCTGCATCATGCGGGCAAAGGCTTTCTGGATACGCACCTCGGTGCGGGTATCAATGGAGGATGTTGCTTCGTCCAGGATCAGCATCGGCGGCAGGCAGAGCATCACGCGGGCAATGCACAGCAGCTGCTTCTGGCCCTGACTGATGTTGCCGCCGTCCTCGGCGATGACGGTATCGTAGCCCTCCGGCAGGCGGCGGATGAAGCTGTCTGCATGGGCGGCTTTGGCTGCTGCCACGATCTCTTCAAGGCTTGCATCCGGCTTGCCGTAGGCAATGTTTTCCCGCACGGTACCGGCCCGCAGCCATGTATCCTGCAGCACCATGCCGTAGCTGCCGCGCAGGGAAGCGCGGGTCACATCCCGGATGTCGGTGCCGGACACCTTGATGGAACCGCCGTTCACATCATAGAAGCGCATGAGCAGGTTGATGAGAGTGGTCTTGCCGCAGCCAGTAGGGCCGACGATGGCAATGCGCTGGCCGGGCTTTACGTCGAGGGAAAGGCCCTCGATCAGCGGGCGGTCGGGTAGGTAGCGGAAGGAAACATCCTCCAGCTGCACATGGCCGTCCGGCTGCAGCACGGAGGCGTTCTCGACTTCCGGCACCTGATCGTCGGCATCCAGCAGCTCGAACACGCGGGCGGCGCAGGCCAGAGCATTCTGCAGCTCGGTGACTACACCGGAAATTTCGTTGAAGGGCTTGGTGTACTGGTTGGCGTAGCTCAAAAACACGCTCAGCTGGCCGATGGTGATGCCGCCCCGCACCGCGTACACGGCACCCACAAGGCCCACGCCTGCGTACACGATGTTATTCACAAAGCGGGTGGCGGGGTTGGTCAGGCTGGAAAAGAAGATGGCCTTCAGGCTCACGTCCTGCAGACGGCCATTCACCTCGTCAAAGGCGGTAAGGCTCTCGGCCTCGTGGCCGAAGGCCTGCACCACCTTCTGGCCCTCGATCATCTCGTTAACCAGCGCGGTCTGCTCGCCGCGCACGGTGCTCTGGCTCTGGAAGTAACCATAGCTGCGCTTGGCAAGGAAGCTTGCCACCACGAGGCTCAGCGGGGTGATGCACACCACCACCAGCGTGATGGGCACATTCTCGCTGAGCATGAACAGCAGGGTGCCGAGGATGGTCAGAACGCCGCTGAACAGCTGTGTAAAGCCCATCAGCAGGCCGTCCGCAAAGGTATCCACATCGGCCACCATGCGGCTGACGATATCGCCGGAGGGGTGGCTGTCGAGGTAGGAAAGCGGCAGGGTCTGAATTTTGCGCAGGGCTTCGTTGCGCAGGTCGCGGCTGACAAGGAAGGTGATGCGGTTGTTGCACACGCTCAGCAGCCACTGCGCAAGAGCGGCCACACCGGCAACCACCAGCACCTCGATGATAATGCGCATCACACCGCCAAAATCTACGGCACCCTTGCCCAGCATTAGATCAATGGCGCTGCCGCAGAGGATGGGGATATACAGCTGCGCGCCTACGCTCACAGCGGCCACCACAAGGCTGCACACCACAAACAGGGAATAAGGTTTGATTTTGCCCAGAACACGGGTCAAGGTGGCCTTGCGCTGCTGCGGGGTCAGCTTTGTTTTTGCTTTTGCACTCATTTCTGCGCATCCCCTTTCTTGAACTGGCTCTCGTAGATCTCCTCGTAGACGGAGCAGGTCTGGCGCAGCTGGTCGTGGGTGCCGATGCCCACCAGATGGCCGTCGTCCAGCACCAGAATTTGATCCGCGTGCTGCAGGCTGGCGGCGCGCTGGCTCACGATGAACACGGTCAGGCTGCCGGGCAGAGCAGCCAGTGCCTTGCGCAGGGCGGCATCGGTGGCGTAGTCCAGTGCGCTGGCGCTGTCGTCAAGGATCAGAATTTCCGGCTTGCCCACAAGGGCGCGGGCGATGGTCAGGCGCTGCTTCTGTCCGCCGGACAGGTTGCGACCGCCCTGCTCCACAGGCTCGTCCAGCCCAAGGGGCTTGGCTTTGACGAACTCTGCAGCCTGTGCTGTTTCCAGTGCGGCCCACAGGTCCGCATCGGTGGCATTCTTGTTGCCCCACAGCAGGTTGGAGCGGATGGTGCCGCCAAAGAGCTGGGCCTTCTGCATGACCATGGCTGCCTTGCCGCGCAGTTCTTCACGGGGATAGTTCCGGGCATCGCGGCCCATGATCTCCACCGTGCCCTCGGTGGCATCGTAGAAGCGGGGGATCAGGTTGACAAGGCTGGATTTGCCGCTGCCGGTACCGCCGATGACACCAATGGTCTGGCCGCGCTTTGCAGTGAAGCTGATGTCGGAAAGGCTGGGTGCACCGGCACCCGCATAGGTCAGGCTTACATGCTCAAAGCGCACGGCATCGCCGGATTTTTCGGCGGGCACCTCGCCCAGAAGCTTTTCCGGGAAGGCCATGCCGGGCGTGGTGTCCAGCACAGCCTGCACGCGGCCTGCGCAGGCCAGCGCCTTGCTCACCTGCACGATCAGGTTTGCCAGCTTGACCAGCTCCACAAGGATCTGGTTCATGTAGTTCACCAGCGCGATCACGTCGCCGGAAGCCATGCCACCCACATTGATCTCAATGCTGCCCACATATAGCAGTGCCACAATGGCAATGTTGATGAGCACATAGGTCAGCGGGTTCATCAGGGCAGAGATATGGCCTACATGGAGCTGCATCTTGGTCAGCAGGTCGTTGGCATTCTCAAAGCGCTCTACCTCGCTCTTTTCCTTATCAAAAGCGCGCACCACGCGCACGCCGGTCAGGTTTTCGCGGGTCAGGCCCAGCACCCGGTCAAGGCGATTCTGTACCGTCTTGTACAGGGGCCGGGTAGCAGCCATGATGCCGAACACCACCACGCTCAGCAGCGGGATGGTCACTACAAAGATCAGCGCTGCACGGGAATTCACCGTAAAGGCCATGACCATGGCACCGATCACCACGAACGGGCTGCGCAGGAACAGGCGTAAAAACAGGTTCAGGCCGCTCTGCACCTGATTCACGTCGCTGGTCATACGGGTGATCAGGGTGCTGGTGCCGAGGGTGTCCATCTCGGTAAAGCTCAGGGTCTGGATGTGCTCAAACAGGGCGTGGCGCAGAGCTGTGGAATAGCCCACGGCCGCCTTTGCGGAAAAATACTGTGCCGTCAGGCTGCAGGCAAGGCCGATCATGGCCAGCAGCAGCAAAATGCCGCACCGCACAAGAATATAGTGGAAGCCGTGGGCGGCAATGCCGATGTTCACGATATCCGCCATGACCAGCGGCACGAACAGGTCGAACGTGGCTTCCAGCATCTTGAAAAGGGGCGCAAGCACGCTCTCGCGCTTGTAGTCCTTCAGATAGCCTAGCATCTTGTTCAAGGCGATACTCCTTCTTTCTTGCTTTCTTGCATTATAAGGTTTATGAAATCCTACTTATTATAGCGTACAAAAACTTAAAAAGCCATAGAAAATGTTTTTATTGCAAAAGTGTGCTGAAAACCGCCGGGCAAAATGCCGAAAACGGTTGAAACCAGGGTGGGGGTATGCTACAATGATTTTAAATATTGCACAAAAGGGGAAACAGGAATGCTGATAAGTTTGGTCGTTCCGTGCTACAATGAGGAAGAATCACTTCCCATTTTTTATAAAGAGGCCAGCAAGATCGCACAGCAGATGGAAATATCCCACGGAGCAGATTTTGAGTTCATCTTTGTGGATGACGGCTCAAAAGACCGCACACTGCAGATCGCGCGGGAATTGCACCGGAAAGATGCCCGTGTGCGGTACATCTCCTTCAGCCGGAACTTTGGCAAGGAAGCAGGCATTTATGCCGGATTAAAAGCGGCAAAGGGCGATTATGTAGCAACGATGGATGCGGATCTGCAGGACCCGCCCTCGCTGCTGCCGGAAATGCTGGAGCTGCTGTTCTCCGGCGAATATGACTGTGCGGCCACCCGCCGCACGACACGCGAGGGTGAACCGCCCATTCGCAGCTGGTTTGCCAAAAAGTTTTATCAGATCATCAATAAGCTCTCGGATACAGAGATCGTGGATGGAGCAAGAGACTTCCGCCTGATGAGCCGCAAAATGACTGATGCCGTGCTGAGCATGACGGAATATAACCGCTTCAGCAAGGGCATTTTCAGCTGGGTCGGCTTTAAAACAAAGTGGATCGACTACAAAAACGTAGAGCGTGTGGCGGGCACAACAAAGTGGAACTTCTGGGGTCTGCTCAAATATTCGATCGAAGGCATTGTGGGCTTTTCCACAGCTCCGCTGCTGATGGCGGCGGGCCTTGGCCTTGCCTTTTGCGTATTGGCGTTTGTAGGCATCATAATCGTGGTGGTGCGTGCACTGATGTTCGGCGACCCTACTTCCGGCTGGCCGAGCCTTGTCTGCATTATCCTTTTGTGCAGTGGTGTGCAGCTGCTGTGTACGGGAATTGCGGGCGAGTACCTTGCCAAAACATATCTTGAAACAAAGCACAGACCAATCTATATTGCTGCTGAGACCGAAGAAGATCTGGACGCGGAATAAGGCGTTTCAGGAAAAATGTATTTTTCACGGGGTGCCAGAAGAAGCTGATCTGGCACCCCGCTTTTTTTGAGCAGGGAAAAATGAATACATACAGATAGGCGTTGTACCCAAAGCCATTTCCTGCTATACTAAAAATTGACTAGAAACTGGAAGAATGGTGAGCAGATGGCAAAAAGACAAGACGGCGGCATCCGGCTGCGCCCGGTGGGCACCCGCAAGCATCGGCAGAACGCTCCGGCCTACAGCCCGGCGGGCACCGGCTGCCCGGCCTTTGAGCAGGCAGTGGAAAATTTATATAAAGGCCAGAACGAAGAAAGCTTCTGGACGCTGATGGGCGCTTTGAACTATGCACTGGAAATGGAGACCCATGTTCTGGTGCCGCTGCGCACGGCACTGACGGTGCACAACACGCCTGCACCGTGGACGGAGCATCCGGTGCCCACGGCAAAGGCTAAGGACCTGCAGCTGTGGACCCTGCGCAACGAGAAGGGCCGCACATGGCTGCCTATGTTCACCTCTGCAGCTGCGGCCTGCGCCGACCGCAGCACTTCTGCCCGGCCAATGGCGGATTACACCCTGCAGGATGCCATGGAGCTGGCCCTTTCCACTGAGGGGATCGACGGCGTGGTGCTGGACCCGTGGAGCCACTCGGCTACGCTGGACGGCGCTCTGCTCAACGGTTTGCTGCACGCGGGCCATACGCCGGAAGACCCCGGTGATGAGAAAGCGGATGCCGGAAAGGAAGCCGCCCGCAAGGGCAACTGGGCGCAGGCTGTGGAATGCTTTGAAAAAGCAGCCGAGCTTGGCAGCACCATGGGACTTGCCCTGCTGGCAGACTGTATTTATAAGGGCCGCGGCACCCGCACGAACCGTGCCGAGGCCCGCCGCATGTGGAAGGAAGCAGCGGACAGCGGCGAGATCTTATCCAACATTGCACTGGGCGATGACTGCGCTGCCCGGGGCGACAATGGCCGGGCACTTTTGTATTACCGCCGTGCCCGCACCAACGCAGCCCATATGCCGGATATCGAGTACACTCCGCAGGTGTGCCTGCGTGTGGCCCAGACCGAAACGCGCTACACCAGCCGCAAAAAGGCGCTGGCACTGGCCGCAGAAGCAAGGCAGGGCTTTTCCATCAAGGCCCGTGAGCACGAGCCGGACGCAGAGCAGTGGCTGGCCGAAGCCGACCAGCTCATCCGGGAACTGACCAGTGAACTGCCTGCCCGAGCCACAGCTTACGACATGGAATCTTTACAATTGGACTAAAAAATCGTCATATCGGGACGGTAAGATATACTCGGAAATGATTTGAAGAGCTGCGCCCAAGATGCACAGCACCGGAGAGGAAACAGACAGTATGAGCAAAGTAATCGGCATCGATCTCGGCACGACCAATTCCTGTGTGGCAGTGGTGGAGGGCGGCAAGCCCGTGGTCATCACCAATGCGGAGGGTGAGCGCACCACCCCCAGCGTTGTGGCCTTCACGAAGGATGGTGAACGTCTGGTGGGCGGTGCGGCCAAGCGCCAGATCGCCACAAATTCCGGGCGCACCATCTCCAGCATCAAGCGCCATATGGGCAGTGACTACCGGGTGCACATCGACGGCAAAGACCTGACCCCGCAGGAGATCAGTGCCATGATCTTGGCCAAGATCCGCCGCGATGCCGAGAGCTATCTGGGCGAGCCGGTGACCGAAGCGGTCATCACGGTGCCCGCCTACTTCGACGACAGCCAGCGCAAGGCTACGCAGGATGCAGGCCGCATTGCAGGCCTGAACGTGCTGCGCATCATCAACGAGCCTACTGCTGCCGCTGTGGCCTATGGTTTGGATAACGAAGTGGCGCAGAAGATCCTCGTCTACGACCTCGGCGGCGGCACCTTTGATGTGTCCATCATCGAGATCGAGGACGGGACCTTTACGGTGCTTGCCACCGGCGGCGACACCCATCTGGGCGGTGACGACTTCGATCAGCGCATCGTGGAATATGCCGTGGCCGAGTTCAAAAAGTCGGATCGCATCGACCTCTCCCGCGACCCGGCAGCTATGGGCCGGCTGAAAGAGGAAGCCGAAAAGGCAAAGAAGGAGCTTTCTGCCGCGCCGTCGGCACAGCTGAACCTGCCCTTTATCGCAGTGGGCAAGGACGGCCCTCACCACTTGGATATCTCGCTTTCCCGCCCGCAGTTCGAAATGATGACCGGCGACCTGCTGGCCCGCACAGTGGCTCCCGTGCAGAATGCGCTGCGGGACGCAGGCATTTCTGCCAGCCAGCTGGGCAAGGTGCTGCTGGTGGGCGGCAGCACCCGGATGCCTGCGGTGGAGCGTCAGGTGAAGGAGCTGCTGGGCTGCGAACCCAGCCACAGCCTGAACCCGGACGAGTGTGTTGCCATGGGTGCGGCTGTGCAGGGCGGTCTGCTGCAGGGCGGCGGCAAGCTGGCCGGTGCCACCGGCGCAGCGGCGCAGGGCCTTGTGCTGATGGATGTGACCCCGCTGACCCTCTCCATTGAGACGCTGGGCGGCGTGGCCACCCCGCTGATCACCCGCAACAGCATGATCCCCACCCGCAAGAGCCAGATCTTCACCACCGCACGGCCCATGCAGACCAGTGTGGAGATCAACGTGCTGCAGGGCGAGCGCCACTTTGCCCGCGACAACAAGAGTCTGGGCAAATTCAAGCTCACCGGCATCCGGGCAAGCTTCTCCTCCAAACCGCAGATCGAAGTTACCTTCGATATCGACGTGAACGGCGTGGTGAAGGTGTCTGCCAAAGACCTTGGCACCGGCCGGGAGCAGAACATCACCATTACCGGCAGCACGAACCTTTCTGAGAACGAGATCCAGCGCGCCATGGCAGACGCTGCCGCCTACGAGGCCGAGGACAGCCGCCGCAAGGAGCGGCTGGACCTGCACAATCAGGCCGAGGTGCTGGCCTACAAGGTGGACGAGGCTCTTTCCAAATGCAAAAAGGAGCTGGACAAGGACGAGAAGAACCGCATCAAAACGGACCTTGCCAACCTCCGCCGCTGCCTGCGCAAGGATAAGCCGGAAAAGATGAATGAAAACGAGGAAGCCAATCTCCGTCAGGCCAAGACCCAGCTGGAAGAGAGCGCCAACCATCTGATGGTGCTGTATACCAGTGAGCAGGGTGAAAGCGGAAACGGAGAAAATAATCTGTAACACGTAAAAAAAGGTCGCCCTTGACAGAGCGACAGAAAAAAGTTATACTACAAACAGAAGGGGCGCTGACTGCAAAGGTCAGCTTTCCATCCCGTTAGTCAAAAAGATTGACCGCTCGGCTGGTAACTGTAGGCGGTCAATCTTTTTTGTTATCATCGCTTTTCGTCTGGGAAAACTTTGCCATAACCTCGACGGTCAGGCGGATCACATCCACGATCAGACCCAGCAGCGTGAGAATGAACGTAAGTAGCGCGAGAGTTTCCAACAGAGTCATCCGATATCCCTCCCTTCGCCTTCAAGGCTCCGGGCAGGGTACTTCCCCAAAAAAGTTTCCTCCCGGAACCTCTGCTTCGTTCTATGTGAAAAGAAGCAGCGATACGGGATAGAAAGCATGACCACCAATTTTGCAATCAGCGCCTTATTTGAATTATACCATAATTTTTGACGAAGTACAACAAAACGCTCCGCTGTGTTTTGCACAGCGGAGCGTTTTCTATGTGGAAAAGTATTACAGCATCTTAGAAAGGAATGCTTTCAGTCTGGGATGCTTCGGATTCGTGAACAGCTCCTGCGGCGGCTCGTCCTCCTGGATCTTGCCGTCGTCGATGAAGATGACGCGGTTGGACACCTCACGGGCGAAGCCCATTTCGTGGGTGACCACCAGCATGGTGATGCCGGTGTGGGCCAGCTCCTTCATCAGTTCCAGAACCTCGCCCACCATTTCGGGGTCGAGGGCGCTGGTGGGCTCGTCGAACAAGATTACGTCCGGATCCATGGCAAGGGCACGGGCAATGGCAATACGCTGCTGCTGGCCGCCAGAAAGGCTCTTGGGGTAGGCGTCGGCCTTGTCGGACAGGCCTACGCGGGCCAGCAGTTCGTCGGCCTTGTCGGAAATGGCCTGCTTATCCTTGAGCTTGAGCAGGGTGGGGGCCAGCTCAAGGTTTTTCTTCACAGTCAGGTGCGGGAACAGGTTGAAGTGCTGGAACACCATGCCCATCTTCTGGCGCACAGCGTCGATGTGGGCTTCATCCACCTCGGTGCCCTCAAATTTGATGCTGCCGGAGGAGGGAATCTCCAACCGGTTCAGGCAGCGCAGAAAGGTGGATTTGCCGCAGCCGGAGGGACCGATCAGGCAGACCACGTCGCCGCGGTAGATGTCGATATCAATGCCCTTCAGCACGTCCAGCGTGGGGGTGGGCTGCTTTGCGCCCGGCTTTTTTTCGCCGCCGTAGGTCTTTGTCAGGCCGCGGACTTCCAGAATCTTATCGGTCACTTTGAGCCAGCCTCCTCTCAAACTTTGCCAGCAGACGGGTGAACAGCATGACCAGCACAAGGTAGATCAGTGCATCGCCCAGCAACGGGAACATGGGCTCGTAGGTGCGGTTCATGATGCCCTGTGCGGCGTACAGCAGCTCCTTGCCGCCGATGACCGTGATCAGGGAGGTATCCTTCAGCAGGACGATGAACTCGTTGCCCAGAGCAGGCAGCACCGCACGGATGGCCTGCGGGATGATGATGACCACCATGGTGGTCATGTAGTTCAAACCAAGGCTGCGGCCGGCCTCCATCTGGCCGGGGTCAACGGCCATCAGACCGCCGCGGATGATCTCCGAAACATAAGCACCGGAGTTGATGCCCAGTGCCAGCGCACCTACCATGGTAAAGTTGCGGCTGTTGGCAAAAATGACCATGCTCATGATGAGCAGCTGCACCATCATAGGCGTGCCGCGGATGATGGTGGTGTAAATTTCGCAGATGATGTTGAAGAAGCCCAGCACCGGGTTCTTGTGGCCGGGGCGCTGCTGGTCGTGTGCCACACGCACCAGAGCTACCACGCTGCCCAGCACGATGCCCAGTGCCAGCGCAATGGCAGTGACCAGCAGGGTGGTGCTCACGCCGTTGATGTACTGCGTCCAGCGGTCTTTCAGGATGAAGGCCTGATAAAATTTGAAGAAGAACTCCTGCCCGAAGCTGAGCTTGGTGCCGCTGTTGAGCAGCTCTTTGAGCAGTTCGTATTGAGCAGCCATTCGCATCCTCACTTTCCTGTTCTGGTTTTGTTAATCTTTTGTAACCACTTATTTCCAAAAAAGGGGAGGTGCCCCAGTTGGGGGCTGCCTCCCCGTGGCTCAGATGTCAGCCGCCGGATTATTCAGCGGTGATGTACTTGTCCACGATGGACTGCAGGGTGCCGTCAGCCTTCAGCTCTTTCAGAGCGGCGTTGACGGCATCTTCCAGAGAAGAACCCTTTGCCATACCAATGGCGTAATCTTCCTCGGCGTAGCTGGTATCCAGAATGACCAGACCGGGATTGGCAGCAACGAACTCCTGGGCGGGAGCGTTGTCGATGACAACTGCATCCACCTGACCATTGTTCAGAGCCTGCACAGCGGTCAGACCGTCGTCGTAAGCCACGACGTTTTCATCACCGAAATCATCGGAGCAGTAGATGTAGCCGGTGGTACCGCGCTGGGTGCCGATCTTCTTGCCGGCCAGATCGTCAGGGGAAGCAATGTCGGAGCCTTCGGGCACGATGATGGACTGGATGCCGGTAGCGTAGCTGTCGGAGAAGTCCATCACAGCCTTGCGCTCGTCGGTGACGGTAACGCCGGCCATAACGATGTCGGCCTTACCCTGCTGCACGCTCAGCAGAGCAGCGTCAAAGTCCATATCATCGATCTGCAGCTCCAAACCCAGCTTGTCAGCGATGGCCTGAGCAGTCTCGATGTCGATGCCCTCAAACTCGCCTGCATCGGTGGTCATCTCGTACGGAGGGAAGGCTGCGTTGGTGGCCATGGTCAGCTTGCCGGCCTCAACGGTGGTCAGCTCGCCAGCGGCGGCGCTGGTGGAAGCAGCTTCAGAAGCAGCAGCAGAGCTTGCCACAGAGGAAGCCACGCTGGAAGAGGAACCACCGCAGGCGGTCAGAGCCAGAGCGGCAACGGACAGACCGGCAGCTGCCAGAAAGCTGCGACGAGAAATCTTTTTCATATTCAAACACTCCTCAAATGTACTGTATGTTTTTGCGGTACGCCAGAACGATGCGATTCATCGAACATCTAGCGAACGAATTTAGTATAGATTGTACAAATTGAAAAGTCAATACTTGTGCAAAAAATCTCATCATTTGAAACCGAATTGAAAACAATTATACAAAAAATGCGTTGAAGAAATGTATATATACGAATTATAGATATTTTGCGATCTCTTCTTTGCTCCGCTTTGGCACGCAGTAATCCCGGTTCTCGTCCAGATAATATTTTACGCCGGTCTCAGCCGTCAGCGGCACAATGTGAGCCTTGTGGGCCGGGTAGCCGAACGCCACCATGAATGCCAGCTTCTGCGGTTCTTCAATGCCCAGCAGTTCGGTGAGGGCAGGCTTGTTGATCGCGCCCATGATGCAGCTGCCCACGCCTTTGTCCCATGCGGCAAGGGTCATGTTGGCAAGGGCGATGCCGGTATCGGTGGCAAGGTCGCCGGGGATGGAAGTGTCCTGCACCACGGCCACATACAGGGTGGGCAGCTCGTCGGCTTTGGGCGTGCCCTGCTCCGGCGGCAGATAGGCAGCCCACTTGACCAGCGGCTGCACCTTTGCCACCGCCTCGGGCTTGTTCACCACCACCAGACGCACAGCCTGACGGTTGGCTCCGCAGGAGGACAGGCGGACGGCCTCGACGATATCATCCACCACATCCTGCGGAACAGCTTTCTGTGCAAAGCGGCGGTAGGTGCGGCGGCTGACAAGAGTATCCATAACAGACATAAAGAGCACCTCCTTTATATAAGTGTTGTCAAAAGTATAGCAGATGCGGCAGAGTCTTGCAACGCTCCGGCGCAAAAAAGCTTGCACGTTGGGCAGTGATCTTGCCTTTTGCGATAGGCTGCGATTGCATCCGACAAATGATATATGGCAAAATATGGTAGAAGAAAGGAGGCGGCGCAATGGTATTGGCGGCAGGCATCGTGGGTTTTATTCTGGGGGTCAATGTGGGTTTTTTGTTTGCCGGGCTGATGCGGGCGGCAAAAGGGGAACATGAGCAGACAGAAGATGAAAACAAGACATGTTGAGAATGAATGAAAATAACGGAGAACAAAAAGGGCCGCTGTACGGGATGCTGTGCAGCGGCCCTTTTTGCCGGGTTTGACCGAACTTACGATTTTCTCTTGGTCGCTCCTGCTTTTCTGCATCCGGCGGAAAAAGATGCCAAAAACCACTTGACAAACTGTTACGGGGGGGGGGTATTATATAAGAAAAGCAGGCTCCGCAAAAAAAGTAATGGGGGCGTGCCAAAAAAAGATTGTGAGGTTGATTCTTATGTCTAACATTTCTCGTCGTAAGTTCCTCAAGGGTGCAGGTGTGGCTGCTCTGGCTGTTGCTGCTGCCGGTGTTCTGGCTGGCTGCTCCGGCAACGATGTCCCTTCTATCCCCGATGTGACTGCTAAGAACGTCACCGTCAAGTTCGTTGACCGTAACGGCAAAGAGGTCGGTTCTACCGTTGTCAAGAATGTTAAGCTGACCGAGACCAAGATGAACTCTAACGATGTGAAGGCACCCGAGGGCTATGTGGTCGGTATTGTTGGCGACCAGTTCATCGACTGGGACAACCAGACTGTCACCTTCACGGTTGACAAGGTTGACAAGAAGGAAACGGATAAGGTCACTGTCAACTATTACTACCGTGGGGTGGCAGGCGTAGACGGCTCTGAGACTGTCGGCACCGAAGTTCTGGAAGTGGAAAAGGGTGCAACCAAATTCAATACCAGTGAGCTGAAGGAAATCCCCAAGGGCTTTAAGCTGGATACTCTGGGCGATATCGCAATCAACAAGTTTAAGAATGTGACTGTCTACGTCAGCCGCAAGTAAGCTGAACCGGATTTTTCAAAATTATTTGAATTTTTAAATTAAAAATTTAAGAAGACAACACCAACAGGGTGGCGGCCAACAAGGCCTCCGCCCTATTGGTGTTGCTTTTTTGTTGAAATTTTACTTGACAAAATATTACAGGGGGGGTACTATATAGGAAAGGCAGGCTCCACAAAAAAGTGATCGGGGCATGCAAAAAGATTGTGAGGTTGATTATTATGTCTAATATCTCTCGTCGTCAGTTCCTGAAGGGCGCAGGTGTCGCTACTCTGGCTGTTGCTGCTGCCGGTGTTCTGGCTGGCTGCTCCAACGTGCCTGACAAGCCGACCCCGGGTGTACCGGATAAGACTGTGCATATCTACTACATGATCGGGGTTCAGCCGGTCAATGGTGAGCCTGTCGAGATCTCTGTCAATGGTCTGGCTACCTATGTCACCTACGAAACCATCAAGGCAAACATTCCTGCCAATGTAGCTGCTGACTACGATTGCGCAAAGAAGAACTACGATATTGAAAAGGATGGCACAGTTACTGTCAATCTGCAGAAAAAGGCATCTGCAAAGCCTACGAAGCAGGTTATGATCAGGTATTACGAAGGCACCAAGCAGCTCGACAGCGGTGAGTTTACTGATTTTATCAATTATCAGGATGTTGAAGAGGATGCAACGAAGATCGATCTGACCAAGCTTGAACTTGAGAAGACTGGCTATAAGCTGGATGAGCGTGCTGCGGATAACGGCATCATTAAGGCCGAGGGTAAAAAGCTCTACGCAGATGTCTACGTTCAGGAGAAGAACTGAATCTCTCATAAAGCAGTATGAAAAAGAGAGCTGCTACAAAACAGCTCCCTGAATCGATCACGCACAAAACCCGGAACCTTTTCGGGGCCTGAATGGCTCAGAAGGGTTCCGGGTTTCTGCTTTTTTTCGCAGGATGCCGATGTGTTTTTATTTTGCAGCAGATATGCTGTATTCGTAAACATCACACTTTGTTCCTATGCCGCTTTGGAATGGGCACGCTGAGCACCAGCGTGATGCCGATGGCCAGCGCAACGGCTACTTTAAAGGTGCTGATGCCGTTGGAGAGGGCCAGCGCATTGTTGCCCTGAATGAAATAGTAGGCGCAGTAGTAGATGCCAGCGCCGGGCACCAGCGGGAAGATGCCGGACAGCAGGAACACCGTTACCGGCATTTTAATCACAATGGCAAACACGCGGGTGAGCAGGGTGAGAGGAATGACCGCCAGCAGGGAGGCTGCGGCACTGTCTGCCCCCAGCATCACGGCCAGCTCGTAGACAAACCAGCCCACGGCACCCACCAGCCCGCAGAAGGGCAGGCTTTTGCGCGGACAGCCGAACAGAACGGCAAAACTCAGGGTGCCTGCGCCGGCAATAAAGAACTGCGCGGCCAGCTCCCCAATTTGTGTACTGGTCAACATCATGCCACGACCACCCCCGTAAAGAATGTATAAAGGCTCAGCACAAGGCCGGTGCCAATGGCAATGCTGGCTGCAATGAGCAGCGCATCGATCATGCGGATGGTGCCGGAGAGGTAATCTCCGTGCACAAAGTCGCGGATGCCCATGGTAAAGGCGATGCCGGGGGTCAGGATCATCAGCGAACCGATAATAGAATGACTGGCCGGTGTGCCCAGCATTCGGCAGGCCAGAATGCACACCAGCGTGATAAGTGCAGCACAGCTGATCTTGCAAAAGCCGCCGGGCAGCTCGTGCTGCTCACACAGCAGCAAATAGCCGCTGGCAAGAAAGCCTGCCAGTGCCGCCGCCAGTGCACTGCGCAGTGTGCCGCCGAAGATCAGCGCAAAGCAGAATGCACCGCACATACCGCTGACCAGCTGCACCCAGTCCTTGGGAAAAGGGATGCACCGCGCCAGCACCAGACGGCTCTCGGCTTCGTCCAGCGACATGCTGCCCTCTGCGATCTCGCGGGAGAGGGCGTTCACTGCCGCCACCCGGCCCAGATGAGTGGTGCGGGTAGGCACATTGCGCACCTCGCTGATCTCGGCGGTGCCCGCACTGGCAAAGATGCCGTTGGTCAGCACGTAAACATGGAACTCCCGCAGGTGGAATGACCGGGCCATGATCTCCATGGTCTGCTCCACCCGGAACACCTCGGCACCGTTTTCCAGCAATGTCTGGCCCGCCGCCATGATAAAATCCATGATGCGGCGGCGCAGTTCTTCATCCGGGAAAACCTCGCGGCTGTTCATTGCCGCACCTCCTTTATAAATAATGCTGTCTTATTCTACCATGTCCGCGGCTGGCGCACAAGATAAAAAAACGCAATTTCCTACTAAAAAACTTCGTTGTAGGTGTTGACAAATCCGGTCGATTGGATTATTATAAATGCAATATCACAAAAATGGCTGTGAAGAGAAGAGTAGGCCTTCGCATTGATCCTTACCAGAAAGCCCGGGCGATGGAAAAGGGCAGGAAACAGGAAGCTGAAAATGGTCTCGGAGCTGTGCGGGCGAGGTGCATGAGCGCTAAGTTTGCAACGGGATGCGCCCGTTACAGCGTCCGGCTGTAAGCAGCAAAGCTGCCGCAGCATTGAGGCTGTGCCCGCAAGGGTGCGGTAAACCAAGGTGGTACCACGGAAGTATGTTATGCTCCCGTCCTTGTCTGAGCGTTGGCTCAAGGTCAAGGACGGGAGCTTTTTTCATGCATCCGTCAAAGGCCCTTAGCACGGAACTGTGCCGTGCGGGCCGCTGTACATTATAATAAGCAAATAGAGAGGGAACAAAACTATGATTACTCGTCGTGATTTTCTGAAAGTTACCGGAGTTGCAGCTGCTGCAGCTGCCCTGACCGCATGCGGCGGTTCTTCTTCCACCGCATCTTCTGTTGCTTCCGGCACTGCTTCTTCCGCAGCTTCTTCTGCTGTGGCTAAGCTGGACAAGGTGAAGGTGGCTGTGCCCAACGACACCACCAACGAGGCACGCGCCCTGACCCTGCTGGAGAAGAACGGCTTCTTTAAGCTGAAGGCTGATGCAGGCCTGACCGCAACCGCAAAGGACATCGAGGAGAACCCCCTGAATGTTTCCGTCGATGAGGTCGAGGCTGCTCAGGTGCCCAACGTCCTGCAGGACGAGGACTACGCCGTCATCAACTCCAACTACGCCATCTCCGCTGGTCTGGACCCCATGACCGATGCTCTGGCAATGGAGGACGGCACCTCTGCTTACGTCAATATTCTGGTCTGCAAGGACGGCAATCAGGAAGAGCCGAAGATCAAGGCTCTGGCCGCTGCTCTGCAGAGCCAGAAGGTGAAGGACTTCATGGATGAAAACTACAAGGGCGCTGTGGTGTCCGTTGTGGAGAACCCCACCGACGGCTATGACTCCTCCATCGACTACGATGCACTGAACGGCGAGACCGTCAGCTGCGCTGCTACTCCGGCTCCTCACTGCGAGGTTCTGGAGATCTGCAAGGACATTCTGGCCGAAAAGGGCATCACGCTGGATATTCAGGAATACGACGACTACATCATTCCCAACAACATCGTTGAGGACGGCCAGTGCGATACCAACTATTTCCAGCATCAGCCGTATCTGGACGACTTCAATGCAGAGCACGGCACCCATCTGGTGACGGTTGCCGGCATCCATGTGGAGCCTATGGGCATCTACGGCGGCAAGCAGGACAGTCTGGCACCGATCGAAGGCTAAGCAAACTCCCCCAGTCACCTTGCGGTGACAGCCCCCTCGGGGAGGGGGCCTTTGCTTGACCGTTCCGTTTCAGGCTCCCTCCATGAGGGAGCTGGCAAACCCGCAAGGGTTTGACTGAAGGAGTTTATTCAACAGCAAGGAGCAATTTCTGTGATCGAGATCAAACATCTTTCCAAGACCTTCCAGATGAAGGACGGCGCGGTGAATGCGCTGAAGGACATCAACCTCACCATCCCGGATGGTTCCATTTATGGCATCATCGGCATGTCCGGTGCGGGCAAATCCACGCTGGTGCGCTGCATCAACCTGCTGGAGCGCCCCACCGAGGGCAGCGTTGTGATCGACGGCACCGCTATGGAGACTTTAAACGCAGCCCAGCTGCGTGAGCGCCGCCGCGATATCACCATGATCTTCCAGCAGTTCAACCTGCTGATGCAGCGCAGCTGCCTGAAGAACATCTGCTTCCCCATGGAGCTGGCCGGTGTGAAAAAGGCGGATGCCGAAAAGCATGCCAGAGAGCTGCTGGAAGTGGTGGGCCTGCCCGATAAGGCCAACGCCTACCCGGCACAGCTGTCCGGCGGCCAGAAGCAGCGCATTGCCATTGCCCGCGCACTGGCAACGGACCCCAAAGTTCTGCTCTGCGATGAAGCCACCAGCGCACTGGACCCCAACACCACCCATGCTATCCTGACTCTGATCAAGGACATCAACAAGAAGCTGGGCATCACGGTGGTGGTCATCACCCATCAGATGAGCGTTGTGGAAGAGATCTGCGATCACGTTGCCATTCTGGACGGCGGCGTTGTGGTGGAGGAAGGCTCCGTGCAGGAGATCTTCTCAAACCCCAAAACGCCCGCAGCAAAGCGTCTGGTGGCACCCAACGGCGGCAGCGCCGCACGGGATCTGTCCAGCTTTGCACCGGACGACCATGTGGTGCGCGTCACCTTCAACGGTTCGTCCACGGCAAAGCCGCTGGTGGCAAGCCTTGCCGCAGAAAAAGGCATTCTGGTGTCGGTACTCAGTGCCGACACCCGTGATCTGAGCGGCCAGTGCTACGGCTCCATGTTGCTCAAGCTGCCCACTGATGTGGAGCAGGCAAAGCAGGCTGCGGCCTATATGCGCGCCCAGCCCGGCATTACGGTAGAGGAGGTGACCGGCGAATGAGTATTGCAGATTACGGTTTTGCTATCTGGGAGACCTTTTATGTGACGGTCCTTTCCACCGCGTTTGCGCTGGTGCTGGGCCTGCCGCTGGGTGTGCTGCTGGTGGCCGGTGATAAGGACGGCATTCTGCCGCTGCCCGGCTGGCTGATGCACATTCTCAACATCGTTATCAACATCCTGCGCAGTGTTCCGTTCCTGATCCTGATGATCTGTGTATTCCCGCTTACCCGTGCCATCGTGGGCACTACGGTGGGTACCAAAGCCACCATCGTTCCGCTGGTGGTGGCAGCCTTCCCGTTCGTGGCGCGTCTGGTGGAGACCAGTCTGCGCGAGCTGGACGAGGGCGTGGTGGAAGCCGCCCAGAGCATGGGCGCAACGCCGTTCCAGATCATTACCAAGGTGATGATCCCGGAATGCCTGCCCGGCCTGATCTCCAGCATGACCACCGCACTGACCACCATTCTGGGCTACTCGGCCATGTCCGGTGTCATTGGCGGCGGCGGTCTGGGCAAGATCGCTTTGTCCTACGGCTATTACCGCTACCAGACCGATATCATGATCGTGTGTGTCATTTTGCTGGTGCTGATGGTTCAGGTGTTCCAGACGTTGGGCACTGCTTGGGCCACCAGAAGCGATAAGCGGCTGCGGAAGTAACTCCTTCAGTCGCACTTCGTGCGCCAGCTCCCTCGGAGAGGGAGCCTCTGGCGAAGAGGAAAACTTTCCGGTATTGCCAAAGCCGAAAGGCTTTGACGGAAGGAGTCCTCTCCTCATTTTGCCCCCGGACGGGAACTAAAATTTAACGTTTCAATTCCCCGCCGGAGGCTGCAGCACTCCTGCGGGGAATTGTGCTATATGGACAAACCCAGTAAAGGAGTATGTAGTATGAATCGCGATACCATCTGTGTGCAGGGCGGTTACACCCCCGGCAACGGCGAACCCCGCCAGATCCCCATTATCCAGTCCACCACCTTTAAGTATGCCACCAGCGAGGATATGGGCAAGCTGTTTGATCTGGAAGCTGACGGCTACTTCTATTCTCGTCTGCAGAACCCCACCTGCGACCTTGTGGCTAAGAAGATCTGCGAGCTGGAAGGCGGCACGGCCGCAATGCTGACCAGCAGCGGTCAGGCTGCAAACTTCTTTGCTCTGTTCAACCTCTGCGAAGCAGGCGACCATATCGTGGCATCCAGTACCATCTACGGCGGCACCTTCAACCTGATCTCCGTCACCATGAAGAAAATGGGCATTGAAGCCACCTTTGTGGATCCGCTGTGCACCGAGGAAGAGCTGAACGCCGCATTCCGGCCCAACACCAAGGTGGTGTTCGGCGAGACCATCGCAAACCCGGCCCTGACCGTGCTGGACATTGAGAAGTTTGCCAAGGCTGCTCACGCCCACGGTGTGCCGCTGATCGTGGACAACACCTTTCCCACGCCGGTCAACTGCCGCCCCTTTGAGTGGGGCGCGGATATCGTGACCCACTCCACCACCAAGTACATGGACGGTCATGGCGCGGTGCTGGGCGGTGCCATCGTGGACGGCGGCAAGTTCGACTGGATGGCCCATGCCGAGAAGTTCCCCGGCCTGTGCACCCCGGACGACAGCTACCACGGCATCACCTACGCCGAGCGTTTCGGCAAAGAGGGTGCCTTTATCACCAAGGCTACCGCGCAGCTGATGCGTGACTTTGGCTCCATGCAGTCGCCCATGAACGCCTACATGCTGAACCTCGGTCTGGAAAGCCTGCATGTGCGGATGCAGCGCCACTGCGCCAACGGCATGGCCGTGGCAGAGTTCCTTGAGAGCCATCCCAAGGTGGCCTACGTGAACTACTGCGGCCTGGAGTCCAGCCCGTACCATGCACTGGCGGAGAAGTATCTGCCGAATGGCAGCTGCGGCGTGGTCAGCTTTGGTCTGGCCGGCGGCCGTGAGGCTGCAAGCATCTTTATGAAGAACCTGAAGCTGGCAGCCATCGAGACCCATGTGGCCGATGCCCGCACCTGTTGCCTGAACCCTGCATCCAGCACACACCGCCAGATGAACGATGAGCAGCTGAAAGCCGCCGGTGTGCCCGCAGAGCTGGTGCGCATGAGCTGCGGTCTGGAAAGCAGCGAAGACCTTATCGCAGATATTGCGCAGGCGCTGGATAAGATCTAAAAGGTGAGTTCAGCAGCATCTATCGGTTCCGGCCCTTCTCGTAAAAACGCGTTTGGAGCGCCCCGCAGGGCGCGACAAACGCAAAATATAAAAAATAAATTCCGCTGAAGATAGCCAGAGCGTCAGCGGAGGCTATTCTAAATCGTTAGGAGTACGAACTATGCCGCTGATCATCCCCAAGACCCTGCCTGCTTACGATGCCCTCTACAACGAAAATATCTTCGTCATGCATCGTGAGCGCGCCCTTGCCCAGCACATCCGCCCGCTGGAGATCCTGATCCTGAACCTGATGCCCACCAAGATCACCACCGAGACCCAGATCGCCCGTCTGCTGGCAAATACCCCGCTGCAGGTGCACATGACCCTGCTGCAGACGGCCAGCCATGCGGCGACCCACGTTTCGGCAGCACACCTCGAATCGTTCTATAAGAACTTCAACGAGGTGAAGAACAACCGCTACGACGGCATGATCATCACCGGCGCACCGGTGGAGACCATGGACTTTGAGCAGGTGGATTACTGGCCGGAGCTGTGCGAGATCATGGACTTCAGCGAGACGAATGTCTACTCCACCCTGCATGTGTGCTGGGGTGCACAGGCTGGCCTGTACTACCACTACGGCGTGCACAAGCAGCTGCTGCCGGAAAAGATGTTCGGCGTGTTCGAGCACCGGGTCACCCGCCCGTCGAACCCTTTGGTGCGCGGCTTTGACGAGGTGTTCTATGCGCCCCACAGCCGCCACACCGGCATCAGCCGCGAGGATGTGGACAACTGTAAGGCTTTGCGCATCCTTGCCGAGAGCGATGCGGCCGGGCCCTTCCTTATGAGCACCGAGAACGGACGGCAGATCTTTGTCACCGGCCACCCGGAATATGACAAATACACGCTGGATTCAGAGTACCGCCGCGATGTGGACAAGGGCCTGCCCATCCATGTGCCGGTGAATTACTACCCGGACGATGACCCGTCCAAACCGCCGCTGTTCCGCTGGCGTGCCCACGCCCACCTGCTGTATGAGAACTGGCTGAACTACTATGTCTACCAGAATACCCCCTATGATCTGGGCGAGATCCAGCGCGTAAAGCACGAATAAATGCATAAAAACCGGTATTGCGTCAAAATTGCGCGATACCGGTTTTTGTGCTATACTGTTCCTGCGGCCCTTCTCCATTCCCCTAACCGCGGAAAGGAGGTGAACCCCTTGGAAACTCTCTCTACATTTATCCAAACCGTTGCCGCGCAGGTAGTTGCCTACTATCTGTGTACATGGATCGACGGTAAGATCGGCAAGGGCAGCAAACACTAAAAGAAGCCCCCGGTACTGACACTACCGGGGGCTTCGTGTTTCGGCATGAACCCGATGGATTCAATCTCTCTACATTGCCTATCTTTAGTATATGCAGTTTTGGGCAAAAGTCAAGCGATGAAATGCAAATTATTTTTTACGCCTTACCGGCTTTTTCTTGCGCACGCTGTAGCCAAAGGTGCCCAGCTTTTTGCCCAGAGCCAGATAGTCACCGTGACTGTAGACGATGAGCTTTGCCTTTTCGAGACACAGCTTGCCGCTTTCGTCCAGCAGGCTTTCGTCCACATCACAGGCCACCACTTCGGCAAGGAACAGGTCGTGGCTGCCCAGCGGGATCACCTGAGTTACCTTGCATTCCAGATTGACCGGGCTTTCTTCCAGAATGGGGCAGTCGGTCAGCACGCTGCCGGGGGCAGAATGCAGGCCGCAGGCGGCAAATTTATCCACATCACGGCCGCTTTTCACGCCGCACCAGTCCACCGAACGCACCAGCGCTTCGGTGGGCAGATTGATGGCAAACTGTCCGCTTTCCTGAATGAGGTGGTGGCTGTAGCGCTCCGGCCGAACGCTGATGGACACCATGCTGGGCTGGGTGCAGATGGTGCCCGTCCAGCCGATGGTGATGAGATTGGGCTTTTCCAGCCCGCCGCAGGACACCAATACCGGCGGTTCCGGGTTCAGCAGGGTGCTGCCCCGCCAGCTCTGTTTGCTCATCCGTGATACTTCCTTTCGTAGGGGGCCCAGGTGCGCTCGCTGATGATGTAGCGCGGGCGGGCTTTCGTCTCCATATAAATTTTGCCGATATACTCGCCGATCACGCCTAAGCACACCAGCTGCACGCCGCTCATGAAGCAGACGATGCACACGATGGAGGCCCAGCCGGCCACCACGCTGCCCATGGCAGCTTCGATGATGGCCCAGATGACTCCGATAAAGCTGATCAGGCTCACAAAGATGCCAGATCCGGTAATAAGGCGGATGGGCTTGTTGGAAAGACTGGTGATGCCGTCAAAGGCAAGGGCCAGCATCTTGCTCAGCGGATAGTGGCTCTCACCGGCAAGGCGTTCGTGGCGCTCATAGGTGACTACCTCGCTCTTGAAGCCAACCAGCGGCACCATGCCGCGCAGGAAAATGTTCACTTCCCTGTAGTCGGCAAAGCTTTCCAGCACACGGGTGCTGATGAGGCGGTAGTCTGCGTGGTTGAACACGATGTCTGCGCCCAGAGCGTTCATCACATGGTAAAAGCCCTCGGCGGTGAAGCGCTTGAAGAAGGTGTCTGTATCGCGGCGGCTGCGCACGCCGTAGACCACCTCGGCACCGTCCAGATACTTTTTAACCATCTCGTCCATGGCGTTGATGTCGTCCTGACCATCACAGTCGATGGAAATGGTAACATCGCAGGTGCCGCTGTGCAGTGCCTCCATCAAGCCTGCCAGCACGGCGTTCTGGTGGCCGCGGTTGCGGCTCTGGGCGATGCCGATATAGTGCTCGTCCTGCGCGGCAAAACTCTGGATCAGTTCCCATGTCTTGTCTTTGGAGCCGTCGTTCACGAACAGCACCCGGCTCTTCTCGCTCACAAGGCCCTGTGCGGTCAGAGAATGGATCTTTTCCAGAAACATGGGAGCTGTAATGGGCAGCACCTGCTCCTCGTTGTAGCAGGGGATCACGATCCATAAAATCGGTTTTGACATATTTAAAAATACTCCTATATTAAAAATAACAAGATGATGCCGCTGACGGTTACGGCCTTCCAGTGAAAAAGAGTTTTAGAAAAATCCGTAGATTTTTCTAAAACTCAAATATAAAAATAAAATTTCAGCTGAATACAGCCAAAGCGCACGCGGCGGCTATTCAAATGGTCACTGCACCATTTGCTTCAGTACCTCAGGCTCCAGCAGCTTGAAGCTGCTTTTGTAGGTGTCCAGCAGGCCGTCCCGCTGCATCTGACTCAGCTCGCGGCTGAGGGCGCTGCGGTCGCAGTTCAGGTAATCTGCCAGCTGGATGCGGGAGAACGGGATGCTGAAGGTCAGGCTGCCAGCCCGCTCGGCTTCACTGAGCAGATAGGCGCACACTTTGGCCCGCAGGCTTTTGAGCACCAGCAGGTCGATGCGGCGGGAGAGGGAAAAATATTTATCGCTGATGGTGCGCACCAGATTGCGCAATGTCTGCTGGTGCGCCGGACTGCCATCCGAAAGCAGCAGCCGCTCGTAGGGAATCAGCAGCACCTCGCAGGGCACCGAAGCCATCACCGTGACCGGGCTTGCCAGACTGGAACCGCTCAGCACATCGCCGAACACGCCGCCCGGTTCCATGTGAGTGATGGGAATGCGCGCACCCTGCGGCCCGGGACGGTAGGCTTCCAGCTCACCGGACAGTACGATGCCCACCCTGCGGTTGGGTTCGCCCGCCAGAACAAGCGCTTCGCCTTTGCCATAGCTGCGCATAACGGCACCCAGCTGAGCCAGCAGGGTCTGCAGCTCTTCAGGGGTCAGACCATTGAATAAAGAGGTGGAGCATAACAGCGGAAGAAAGTTTTTCATCACAATTCCGTGGGAAAGATCCGGCTTCCCACAGCCCTCCTGCAATTCCGTTGCACACGCAACGGTATTTTTGACTCTATTATAGTAAACTTAGACCCGCAAAGCAAATGATTTTGCAAATTTGCCTTGTAAAAAATATGAAAAGACCGACCCATGGTTCTGTGCAAAATTTTCAGGCACAAAATGGCGCGGTCTTGTGAGGAAAGAGGGAACCCCGCATGAAAAAACTGACATCCATGCTGCTGGCTCTGGCCCTTGTGCTGAGCCTTGCCGCCTGCGGCGGTGCGGCATCCAGCTCTGTTGCATCCAGTGCAGCTTCCAGCGAAGCTGTCCCCGAGGCTGCTTCGGAAGCCGCTTCCAGTGAGGAAGCAAAGAAACTGTCCACCACCGATGCTCTGCGCATTGCCGGCCTGAAAGGCCCCACCACCATGGGCCTTGTCAACCTGCTGAGCATGGAAGAGGATGGCACCGCTTCCATGGATTACGACCTGCAGCTTTACGGCGCTGCCGATGAGATCGTGCCGCTGCTGATGAAGGGCGAGCTGGACATGGCTGCCATCCCGGCAAATCTGGCCGCCACCCTGTATCAGAAGACGGAGGGCGGCATTCAGGCTGTGGCCGTCAACACGCTGGGCGTGCTGTACGTAGTGGAAAAAGGCGGCGACACGATCCAGTCCATGGCAGACCTTGCAGGCCGTACCATCCTGTCCACCGGCAAGGGCACCACGCCGGAGTACGTGCTGCGCTATCTTCTGAACGCCAACGGCATCGACCCGGACAAGGACGTGACCATTGAATACTACAGCGAGGCCACCGAGGTCACGGCCCAGATGGCCAATACCGAGGATGCCATTGCAGTTCTGCCCCAGCCCTATGTGACTGCAGCCGGCCTGCAGGACGACACCCTGCGTGTGGCCCTCGACCTGACCGAGGAATGGAACAAGGTCGCGGATACCCAGCTCATCACCGGCGTGACCGTGGTGCGCAAGGAGTATGCCGAGGAACACCCGGATGTTGTGGCCGCATTCCTTACCGACTACGCCAAGAGCGTGGAAGCTGCCAACACCGATCTGGACGGCACTGCCGCTCTGTGCGAGGAGCAGAGTGTTGTGGCCAAGGCTGCCATTGCCAAGAAGGCCCTGCCCAACTGCAACATCGTCTGCCTGACCGGCGACGAGCTCAAGACCAACGCATCCGCTTATCTGCAGGTGCTGTTTGATGCCGACCCCAAGGCAGTGGGCGGCGCAATGCCCGGCGACGATTTCTACTGGACTGCCGAGTGATTCCTCAATAAGCCATCTCTCCGGCCGCTGTGCGATTGGTACGCACGGCGGCTTTTTGTTTGCACAGAATGCTTGTATCCCAGCTTTTGTGCTCCCTGCACAAATTTAAAGACAAATTTTTGTGAACGAAAATGAATGAAATTGACTGAAAGCGATTGATTTTGGCGCTGCAATTGCTATAATAAAGATGTAATCAACCAAAACAACGCACAAACGGTCATAAACCGTCAAAGATAAGATCAAACCAAAGGAGAGGATGCCGATGCTGGCAGAAGAACGCTTCAGCCTGATTATGGAACAGCTGAACCGCAAGCGCACCGTGACAGTGCAGGAACTGTGCGAGGCGCTGAACACCAGCGAATCCACCATCCGGCGCGACCTGACCGAACTGGACCGGCTGGGCAAGCTGAACAAGGTGCACGGCGGTGCCACCCTGCCGGACAGCCGTTTTCTGGCAGACGAACCCACCATGGAAGCAAAGGAAACGCTGGCGGTGGAGCAGAAGCGCAGCATCGCACAGGCTGCGGCGCAGCTCATCAACGCCGATGATTTTGTGTTCATCGATGCAGGCTCCACCACGCTGGAGCTGGTGCGTGCACTGGCGGGGGATGCCCTCAAAGCCAGCTATGTGACCAACGGCGTGGCCCATGCCCGGGCACTGGCCCGAAAGGGCTGCCGGGTGTATCTGCCCGGAGGACTGCTGCGGCCCCAGACCGAGGCCATTGTAGGTGCACCCACAGTCACCAGCCTGCAGCGCTACAATTTTACCAAGGCGTTCATGGGTGCCAACGGTGTGGCGCTGGATGCCGGTTTTACCACGCCGGACCCCGAGGAAGCTGCCGTGAAAGCAGCGGCAGTGCACCGTGCACGGGAAGCCTGGTTCCTTGTGGATGATGCCAAGTTTTCCCGCATCTACCCGGCAGTCATTGCCGACCTGCAGGGCGGTGCCATTCTCACCAACCGCTGCCCCAACCCCAAATACAAACAATTCACGCTGGTAAAGGAGACGGAAGTATGATTTATACCGTAACATTCAACCCGGCCATTGACTATGTGGTGCGTTTGGATGCACCGCTGGAAGTAGGCGAGGTGAACCGCGCCAAAGGCGAGGACTGCGTGCTGGGCGGCAAGGGCATCAATGTGTCCGGTGTGCTGGCACAGCTGGGCTGCGAGAGCGTGGCGCTGGGCTTTGTGGCCGGTGAGACCGGCGCATGGCTGGAACGCGGTCTTGCTGCACAGGGCTTAAAGACCGATTTTGTGCATCTGGAACAGGGCATGACCCGCATCAATGTCAAGATCAAGGCAGGGCAGGAGACCGAGCTGAACGGCGCGGGCCCCGACATTCCGGAGAGCGCCATGCAGGAGCTGGAAAAGAAGCTGGACAGCCTGAACGAGGATGATATCCTCATTCTGGCGGGCAGCATCCCGGCAAGCCTTTCGCAGGATACCTACGAGCGGCTGCTGGCCCGGCTGCAGGGCAGGGGCGTGCGTGCTGTGGTGGATGCCACCCGCGACCTGCTGGTGAACGTGCTGCAGTACCACCCCTTCCTCATCAAGCCCAATAACCACGAGCTGGGCGAGATCGTGGGCAGGGTGCTGACTACGGACGAAGAGATCATTGCTGCGGCCCGCACCCTACAGCAAAAGGGCGCTCGCAACGTGCTGGTAAGCATGGCGGGCGACGGTGCCCTGCTGGTGGACGAAAATGGCGAGGTGCACCGCATCGGCTGCCCCAAGGGCAAGGTCGTAAACAGCGTGGGCGCAGGCGACAGCATGGTGGCCGGCTTTGTGGCTGGCTGGATGCAGACCCGGAGCTATTCCTTTGCACTGCGTCTGGGCACAGCCTGCGGCAGTGCAACGGCGTTCAGCCTTGGCCTTGCCACCAAAGAAAAAATCGACGAACTGATGAAGGAAATCTGACCCTCTGTGACGGAGAGGGTTGCAGTTATACAGGAAGGGAGAAAAATCATGCGTATTACGGAATTATTCACCGCGCAGTCCATCGCACTGGATGAGGCTCTGACCGATCAGGAGCAGATCATCAGCCGTCTGGTGGAGCTGCAGGCCACCCATGGCAACATCACGGACAAGGATGCCTACAAAAAGGCCCTTTATGCCCGTGAGGCGGAGGGCTCCACCTATGTGGACAACGGCATCACGGTGCCCCACGCCAAGACCAATGTAGTCACCCGGCCCAGTCTGGCGGCGCTGCGGCTGAGCAGCCCTGTGCAGTACAATGCCGAGGACGACGGTACCACCGACCTGCTGTTTGCCATTGCGGCTCCGGAAAACGGCAGCCTGCATGTGGACATGCTGGCCCGTATGATGCAGATGCTGATGAACGAGGACTTTGTAGAAAAGCTGAAGGCTGCAAAGACCCCGGCAGAGTTCCTTGACTGCATCGATGCACAGGAGGAGGCTCAGTTCGGCGCGGAGAGCTTCACTCAGCAGGAGATCCCCCAGAGCGGCTACCGCGTGCTGGCCGTCACAGCCTGCCCCAACGGCATTGCCCACACCTACATGGCCGCCGAGGCCCTGACCAAGATGGGGGACAAGCTGGGTCTGCCCACGAAAGTTGAAACGAACGGATCCGACGGCGCGAAAAACGTGCTGACGCCCGAGGAAATCGCCGCCTGCGACGGTATCATCATTGCGGCGGACAAGAATGTCGAGACGGCCCGCTTTGACGGCAAGCCGGTCATTTTTGCCCGCGTGGATGACGGCATCCACAAACCGGAGGAGCTTATCAAGAAAATTGCTCACGGCGAAGCGCCCATCTACCGCGCCGAGGCCGGGGCCAAGGCCCAGCAGAGCGCAGGCGGTGCGAGCGACAGCCTTGGTCACAGCCTGTACAAGCATCTGATGAACGGTGTATCGCATATGCTGCCCTTCGTTGTGGGCGGCGGCATCATGATCGCGCTGGCATTTTTGCTGGACGATTACACCATTGACCCTTCCAACTTTGGCATGAACACGCCGGTGGCGGCGTTCTTCAAGACCGTTGGCAGTGCGGCGTTCGGTTATATGCTGCCGATCCTCGCAGGCTTTATCGCCATGTCTATTGCGGACCGTCCGGGTCTGGCCGTCGGCTTTGCGGGCGGCGTGCTGGCCATGAACGGTACGAACTTTGCCGCCCTTGCCCACGGTGAGACCACCGGCATCTCCGGCGGCTTCCTGGCCGCTCTGCTGGCTGGTTTCGTGGCCGGTTATGTGGTGGAGTTCCTCAAGAAAATCACCGAAAAGCTCCCCGCCAGCCTGAACGGCATCCGTCCCATGCTCATCTACCCGCTGGGCGGCATCCTCATCGTGGGCGTGGTCATGTGCGGTATCAACCCTATCATGGGCATGATCAACACCGCCATGACCAACTGGCTGAACGCCATGGGCGGGACCTCCAAGGTCCTGCTGGGTGCTATCGTGGCCGGTATGATGAGTATCGACATGGGCGGCCCCTTCAACAAGGCGGCTTACGTCTTCGGCACCGCAGCTCTCGCCTCCGGCAACTATGAGGTCATGGCCGCTGTCATGGTGGGCGGCATGGTGCCTCCCATCGCCATCGCCCTCTCCACCACTTTCTGCCCCAAGAAGTGGACTCCCGACGAGCGCCGCAACGGCATCGTCAACTACATCATGGGCCTCTGCTTCGTCACCGAGGGCGCTATCCCTTACGCTGCCGCTGACCCGCTGCGCGTCCTGCCCAGCTGTGTCATCGGTGCAGCCCTCTCCGGTGCGCTGTCCATGACCTTTGGCTGCGCTCTCCGCGCCCCTCACGGCGGCATCTTCGTCTTCCCGGTCGTTGACCACGCTGTGATGTACTGTGTGGCTCTGGCGGTCGGCAGCGTCGTGGGTGCGGTCATCCTGAGCCTGCTCAAGAAGACCCGCACCGAAGAATGATCAGGCTATCCTCCCCTTTTCAAGTATAAACAGCCAAAGGCCCCCATCCGGCATCTGCCAGATGGGGGCCTTTGGCGTGTAAGATACAGTTAAAAAGGCTCTCCCTAAGGGAGAGCCTTGGCAGAACCATAAAAACCTGTATAAAACACAAAAACCCGCCTGGCAGCGGGTTTTTGTGTATAGAGGGGTGGGAAAGTATATAAAGTGGTGAATCGCGTGATCAGTCGGCAACATATCGTACCCGAACACCGGGATCCCCGGCGGTACATCAGAACTTCAGTGACGCTGCCTTGCAGTATGTATTATACCCGAATTTGTTTTCTTGTCAAATGCAAAAATTTGGTTTCGCTTTAATTTAGCACTTTACTTTTTGACAAAAACTTTATATAATTAAAGACGGCAAAACGAAAACTGATTTTTGCACAGTTTGTGCTATTGCTACAACAATAAAACTTTACTTTCAAAAAAATTTATGTAATGTAACATATTTCAAAAGGAGTACTTTTCCTATGGACGATTTGGACCGCAAGATTCTCGCCCTCCTCGCAAAGAACGCCCGTATGCCGGTGAAGGAGATCGCCGAAAAGGTGGCGCTGACCAGTCCCGCTGTCTCCAGCCGCATCCACAAGCTGGAAACGGACGGCATCATCAGCGGCTATACCGTGATGCTCAACCGCCCGTCTGACCGGGTCTATGTGGATGCTCTCATCAGCCTCTCGGTGGCCCCGTCCCAGCGGGACGAGCTGGTGGAGCTGATGAAGAACAGCAAAGAGGTGCTGCAGTGCTACCACGTCACGGGCGCTTACACCTTCCTCATCAAGGTGAGCTGCGGCAGTATGCCCCAGCTGGAGCATCTTATCTTACAGTTCCAGAAGCTGGGTACCACCAGCACCCAGATCATCCTCTCGACGCCCGTCAATCACGGTGACCTTGAGGCCATGATGCTGTAAGCGTTCATAGAACTGTTACACTTGTGGGTGCAATTTTCGCCCGCCGTGGGTCGTTTACCGAATAGCAGGGATAAAACATCAAATACTATCACTGCACACCGAAAACCTCACCCTGCGAACGAAAGGATAAATTGAATATGAAACGTATCATTGCTTGTCTGATGGCCGGCGTCATGCTGCTGGCTCTGGTGGGCTGCGGCGCGTCGGGCAGCTCCGGCAGCGCGTCTTCTGCCGCGAAGAAAGATTACACCCAGATCCTCCACGACGCCCGCAGCGACGAGGACAACAAGTATGAGATGATATTCACCAAAGGCGAGGATGGCAAGTTCACGGCCCAGTACGGCTACAGCGCCGAGTATGAGGCCGACCAGCTCTCCGATGAGGTGGCCAACATGATGATGCCTCTGCTGGGCCTCGAGGACGATATGTACGACGACTTCGCCGCCTCAGTGTCCGGCATGATGGTCAGCGTCTACGGCGTGGCCATCGTCAAGCCCGCCGAGGGCAAGACGCAGGACGTGGTGGATGCGATGGATGCCTATGTCCAGAGCCAGCAGAAGTCCATGGAGCATTACCTCGAAGACCAGTACCAGATCGCTTCTGCCGCCCGCGTGGCGACTGTCCCCACCGGCGAGGTGGTCATGGTCTGCTGTGAGGACAGCGACACCGTCTTTGAAAACATCAAAAAGGCTCTGGCCGCATAACGTATTGTAGGAAAAAGCCCCCGCTTCCAGCTGGAAACGGGGGCTTTGCTGTATTTGTTGATTACGGATTCTCGATGGCGTTCACGAGCTTGTTGGCGATGTACTGGTGGCCCTTGATGGTGGGATGCACGTCGAGGGTGGTCTCCGTGTTGGGGATGGCCACATAAGTCAAGTTATAAGTCTTGGCGATCTGCTTCTCAAACTTGTTCAGCTTGTTGAAGTAGCTGCGCCAGCAGGGGATGAGCGGCACAGGGTTGGTGTAGCCCACGAGGATGATCTGGGCATCCGGGTTGAGATTGCGGATCTCCTGCACGATGGAGATGAGGGCTGCGGTGGTCTTGGGGTAAGTCTCGTCGCAGATCTTGCTCATGCCGGAGAAGAGCAGGTTCCAGGTGGCGTCCCTCTCGGCCTTGGTCAGGTTCATCGCCTTGATGCTGCGGTAGATGGCGGACATGGTGGAGCCGGAACCTTCATTGCGCAGGTCGCCGGCCAGAATGGTAGCGGCCAGTTTTTCGCTCTTCCAGTTGGTGGCGTTGCCCAGAGCCACGATGCAGGGGACGAAGGCGTCGTTGGAGCCGATCTGGACGGAGACGACGTCGGCCTTGCGGATGTAGTCCTGGAACTCAGGGTAGTTGTACTCGCAGCCGGACGCCATGTTCATCTGGGGCATCTTGCCGTACCGGATCATGTCCGCGAGGTCGGGAGCCGTCAGGGCCGGCAGGCCGAGGTTGATGGCGTGGTCACGGTCGAGGCCGAGAGCTGCAGCCACCTTGCCGACATAGCAGTTGGGAGAGTAGCCCTGAAAGTTGGGAGTCATATCGACGCTGTAGCCGGAGCGCGCACTGTACTGGACATCGGCCAGGCCGACGCCGGCCACGATGCTGTCGCCCAGTGCGACGTAGGTGAGCTGCTCGTCCTTGTCTTCCTCTTTGGTGTCATCGGCCTTGACCTCGGCCTCTGCAGCGGTCACTGCCTCCTCTGCGTCGTCCGCAGAAGGGGCAGGGTCAGCCTGAGCCGTCTCGGTGGCAGAAGCCGCGGCTTCCGCCGGAGTCTCGGGCTGCAGGGCAGCCTCTGGGTTCAGGGTGACGATGACATGATCATCGCTGACGGTGTCCGCAGCGGCCTCGGTCCCCTCGGCCAGCGCAGGGACACTGAGCAGGGAGACGAGCAGCAGGGCAGAGACCGCCAGACTTGCAAAACGCTTGTTCATGGCAGAAGAGTCCTTTCATGGAAATCAATAGTCGCGGGGGGAGATGTCAGCTTCGAGCTGACGGTAATCGACCTTGCCCACAGGGGTCATGGGCATACTGGAAATAAACTTGTAGGCCACGGGCTGGACGTATTCGGGCAGCTCCTCGGCGCACATCCGCTCCAGCTCCCGGATCACTTGCTTTTTCTTGGCAGTGGTGTCGGCCTTGAGCACAATGTAGACGAAAGGCAGACGGCCCTGCACATGGTCCTTGTCGGTGCAGCCCACCACAGAGCACTGATGCACAGCGGGGTGGCGGCTGACGACGTTCTCGATCATGGAGGGGAAGACTTTGAAGCCGTCGTGGCGGATGATGAGGCGCTTGATGCGGGAGTCGAGGTAGACGAAGCCGTCCTCGTCCAGATAGCCGATGTCGCCGGTGTGGACCCAGATACGGCCATCCGGGTGGCGGCGAAGGATCATGGCCGTCTCGTCAGCCTTATTGTAGTAGCCCTTCATGGTGGTGGGACCGGAGATGCACAGCTCGCCGCGCTCACCGATGGGCAGTTCCCTGTCAGTACCCGGCTCAAAGGCGGCGATGATGGTGTTGACCATCGGGATGCCGACGCTGCCGGGCTTGTTGTCTGCGCCGGCAGCCACGGTAGCGGCAGAGGATACCTCGGTCATGCCGTAGCCCTTTGCCATCGGGTAGCGGACGCCATGGGCGGCGAGGAAGTCGTTGACGGTCTGCTCTGCGCCCCGGGCGATGGCATCGCCGCCGGCGGCGTAGTTCAGAATGAAGGAAAGGTCCTTATCCCGCAGCTTGGGGTCTGCGGCCAGCTGCTGATAGTGGGCCGGCACGCCGAACATATGCTCGGGCTTGTACTTCAGCACCAGACTGCCCAGCTTGGCCGGGTCGAGGTTGGGGATGATGATGACCGTGAAGCCCAACACCAGCGGCAGATGGACGCCGCAGGCGTAGCCGTAGGCGATGAAGGGGGGCATGATGTTCATGAGCTTCTGGCCCCGGTGGAACAGCTTGTCGTAGGCGCGGAACTGCTGCGCCAGAGCGTTGAAACAGTTGTCGGTGAGCATGACGCCTTTAGGGGAGCCGGTGGTGCCGCCGGTGTGGACGACGACGCAGGCGTGGTCGGGGTCATAGGGCTCCGCAGCGGTGCTCTGGCCCTCGCCGCCCTTGATGAACTGCTTCCAGCGGATGACATTGGAAGCATATTTGTTCTTGTCGGGGGTGGTCAGCTTGTAACCTACGGCCATCACCGGGGGCAGAGAGTCGGCCGGAGAGAGGACGATGACCTTTTCCACGTTGGTGCGCTTTGCGGCCTGACGGCAGCGCTCGTACACGACGTTCAGGCAGACGAGAAGGTGGGAATCCACCTCTTCGATATACTCATGGATGCCCTCGACGCTGTAGCGGGGGTCCACAAGGTTCAGGGTAGCGCCGACCATGTCGGCGGCGTAGAACAGAGCGATGACCTCAGGGGTCATGACGCTGACCACCGTCACGATGTCGCCCTTTTTGACCCCGACGCCCCGCAGGGCGGCAGCAGTCTTTTTGACATTGACGATGAGGTCGGCGTAGGTGAACTTCCGGCCATAGTAGTCCAGTGCCGTATCGTTCAGATGGTTCCGGTTCCGGTTGCAGACATAATCGAATGCTGAAAGGGTGGGCAGGGTCTGGTCGATGTACTTCTGAGCGTAGTATTTGCCAGATATCCATTAAGCCGGTCCAGGATTTCTATGCTGGCCTGCGTCCTGAGTTTCTTCTTACCCTTCTTTTGCTTGAAAAGGAACATCTTAACCGCTCCTTCCCAGCCGTTTCTTTGCGGCCTGGACTTTTTCATCCGGTATCTCTTTCGGCTCACTTTCATCCGGATTTCCAGGCGTTACCTCCGGCTCCGGCGGCTCACTCTGATTCTGCTGCGCCTGTCTCTCGTTGGAAATAACTCTCGTATCTCCCGACCGTTCCGGAAGGTCTGCCACTTCTCTCACGTAATCTTCCAGCCCATCATCAGGAACCAGTACGCCAACTCCCGTCATATCCTTGATGTAGGTTGCTATTTTAACAATATCGGCGTTTTCGATATCACCATGTTCCAGCGTTGGGTAATCGGTAATTCCATCAAAGTGACTGCCGTTAATATCAATCAACTGAGGGATTCCCTGGCTGTTGAACGTTTCGCATATGATGTCCAGATAAGCCCCTATCGCCATGGCAAATAATTCCGTCTTATCAGA
>ENA-OPCT01000197-OPCT01000197.1-human-gut-metagenome-genome-assembly--contig:-NODE-197-length-35456-cov-7.237818_pt1 | contig 35456 bp, 55 predicted proteins | sample MGYA00241572_ERZ501495 | MGnify/ENA primary metagenome ERZ501495 (study PRJEB25962, sample SAMEA2042580) | human gut metagenome | biome: human gut; feature: human-associated habitat; material: faeces... | reverse complement strand
GAACTGCCCGGGAGGGCCGTCTGTATGTAGGGGGGTCAGCTTTTTTTCTTCTCTAAATCTTCGATTACTTTTCTTATAGTATTCCTGTCTATGCATATAGAAATCACCGCTTCTTCTGGTGTTTGCCCGCTTAGATATCCAAGAAGTCCATCCATGCAATCAGGGCGCAAGTCAATAGGTCTGCTGCTTCCTGTCGGCATGCCATCGCATCGCTCGATATCCTTACCGTGTAATGCTACGTAGTTCATCTTCCCGTTCATTCTATCTTTGTATCTCTCCGGTATATCCATTTCATATAGATCGTAATACTTACCACACCTATCACATTTCTTTGCGTTCAATTCTTATCTCTCCAGGTCATTTTTATCAAACCTCACACTTACAGTTCCATCCGCAGTCTGCTCAATTGATGCGACCCTGTCTCTCATATCTTTCGGTATGCTCTCCAGTATTGGCATCTTAATGCCAATTTCTGATGCCGGCATAATGCTCATGCGCTGAAATTCATCCAACAATCCTGTCCGGATTCTATTTTTTTCTTCTATGTGAGCGATCTTGTCTCTGTAGTAATCAACCTCACGCTGCAAATATATAATTGCATTTTGCTCTGTGTTTACCCCAAGCTTTTTCAAACGTTCTTTTGCTTTTTGGTATGTTACACAGTCGTCACGAAATTCCTCAATACTATCTCCTCCCGGCATTTTAATTTCTGCCATTCTTTTTCCTCCTCCAATCTACACCCGGCTTCGTCCTGCGCTGTAGAGCTATTCCTTCCTCTGTCAGTTCCCCCGTCTTTCTGTTCTCTAGTTTATTATGCGTTGCCAAACTCACGCTAATTAAATTCCAATCGCTCCAAGCATACTCTGGATACTCGTCAGCCGGGTATATATGATGAACAACTGTAGCATCTGTTATTCTTCCATACCTTTTTTCTATCCTGTCTACGTATCCGTCTATCCTTAGTATTTTCTTTCTTTTCTTTTTCCATTTTGAGCTATAATAATCAAACATATTATTTCTTTCACTTCTTTTTTTGTGATTCTCACATATCCATTTATCACAACCGCCCCATAGGGCTTGAGCCTTTTAGAATGTCATTGCTCGGGACATGCAAATCACTAACAAAAATACCGCACACAGAAGTTAATCCATGTGCGGTATATCTAAGGAGTGTGAGAGTGTCAAACTACAGCTTTTTTCATCTGTATGATTCCAATATCATAATATCATAATTCAGTGTGCCATTTAGTGCCATGTTTGTTCTGGTACTTTAATGTTAATCAATGCGGAGCCGTGTATTTTATGTATATGCCTATATCCGTAATTCATTTTAACCGCAATCTCTTCCCATTTATCTCCGTTTATATATCTTCTTACCAGCACTTCCTTTTCATTTTCGTTCTCAAGCCTTGAAATCGTTTTATATATTTCGTTATATTCATCTACGGCTCGCAGTCTTTCTTTTTTTAGTTCTTCCATTAACTCGTCCATTTTTACGGCATAGTCAGATAAATCGCTTTGGTTGTGTCCGTGTGGCATATCATCATTCTGAAGGCAAGGAAACATTTTATCTAGTCTTAACCTCTGTATCTGCTCCAGTATTCTTTTTTCCCGTCTTTTCGCTTCCCTATATCCATTTAGATATTCTTTTTTCTTTTCGTTTTCTTCCCAGCTCAAACTTTGTATGTCCTCCCGCTCTTTTTATGTCTGATCTCCGATACTTCAAAACCGCTCAACCGTAATATGGAATTTACGTGATATAGAATAAACTTCACTTTGTGCGGCATCCGGTTGTATTCTCTCATAGCCTTTTCTGCTGTATTATCAGAATATCCCTCGCTATTCATCCGATTTAACGCCCTCCGTTTCCTCATTCGTCTCTATGTCCATCTTTTCGGCCAGCCTTTTTCTTTCGTCTACATCAGCCTGTATGATTGCTATTATTTCCTGTATACTCATATTCATTTCCTTTTTAATTCTTCCTTTGCTTCCTGCTCGGTAAGAAATACAGTTTTCCCAATCGAATTACTTACAAAATTCCCTATGTAAGGATTTTGGTTTTTCCATTTACCTCTGCAAGAAAAACTAACAGTTTTTCCGTCGTTTTTAAGCCTGACTGTTGTAACTACTGCTTTTATTATTTCGAATCTTGTTTTGTTGTTTGAATAATCAGAAATTACATACACCGCATCTTCAGGCTTGCACGGAATCGACAAAATCTTTCCCTGCTCTTCCATGTCCTCATAATGTTTCAGACGTTCATAAACCGCGTCTATTTCTTCTTCGTCCGGCTCTCTTGCACTTGTCCAAAATTCTTCGCCCATCCAATATGGTTCACGTTCTGTTAATCTTTCCATTATTCTCCCCCGCTTTCTATTTCACCAGACCACGTATTATTAATAGCGTCTACAACTATATAAATAGCTTTTCCATCCCTGCCATCGTTCTGGATGTCTATGCTGCTGGAGTACATTGTCTGGTTTCCTTCCGGAGTTCGGATCATGACAAAACCATAACGGCAGGGTTCCGGGATTTGGATTTCAATCGGTTCTGGATCCGGTGCTGGCTTTGTTTGTTCTGCAGCGCATCCGGTCAATGCTATGGTAGAGAGAAGGACAAGAATGGATTTAGTTAGTTTCTTCATTCAATCCCGCCTTTCTCGACAATCTCAATCGCCTTATCTAAGTCTATAACTTCCGAATCGTAATAGTCATGTTTGTAGCCGTCATCATCGTATATGTCAGATGATTCACAATAAGAAGCCTCTTGAAGTTGCTCAATTACTTTTTCCTTATCAAAGACCGTAGGCTGTTCACCTGCCCTTCTGTTCCATGATTCTACAGCTTCGTTTATTGTTTTATATTTTGCCTTCCACCCATTAATTAATTCAACGCCAGATTCAATTTCTATTCCGTAATAAAAATCACATTTTGGACAACCAGCAAAGTATTTTTCAAAACTATCTTTATATAACTCTCCGCTGCCTCCGCAGAACGGACACGACTTTAATTTAATCTCGCTCATTCTCCCTCGCTCCTTTCTGGCCGGTACGGCTCTGGAAGAGGACACCAGGCGATAATTTTCCAATATGTTCTTGCTCCTGTCATATCAAATCGCTTATATCTGTTCTGCCATTTTGCAAAGGTTACTATATTCCTTTCTCCGGTTAAAGCATTGATAATATATGTTCCTGCTTCTTCCGGCAGCCGCTCCTCAACCGGAATCCACCCGTCATTATCTTTATTCCCATCCTCATATCCCATCTGGTAGAATTTTCTCCGGCTACACTCTGAACATTTGTTTTCCGATAAGTGCTTTTTTATGATGTTTTTTACCCATCCTACGCTAACATAATCATCACATAATCCAAACGATTCAAATTCGATTGCATGTAAATCGATCTCATGCAATATCTTTCCTAATGCTGTCATATCATCAACTCCTCACTTTCCTCTAACACTTCCTTTGCCTGCTTCAACATCGCAATTTCATCCTCAATCGCCGATAAAATAAACATCTTGGCCTTTTTCAGTGCTTCCGTCAAATCATCAGTCTTTAAATTTTCATGCTCTATACCCATCCTACGGCATGATAATAACCATGTGTCCGGGTAGTATATGTGGCGATGGACTTTGAATTTTATACCGCCGGAGTCAATTTCTATTACGTTTGGTTTTCTTTCGGTGTCTCCTTGTCTGCGCGTAGATATATCACGGATTTTTATTTTCATTTCTATTTATCCCCTCCTTTTCAATCCCAGTCTTCGACTCTCGCTATCGGCATAACATATCCAACAATTTCTCCGTATCTCATAAAAACCGCATCGTATGTTTTGTTCGATTCATTTTTTCTCAATCCAACATTGCACTCTTTGAATAAATTAATGTATTTCACATTAAACCATGCATATTCGCCTGTTTCCTTATCTTTTATCGCTCTGTAAATCATTGTCCCAGGGCAAACCATTCTTTTCGAAAGTTCCGCTTCTCTGATTTCTCCTTTTACTCTAATCGGCGAGAATTGCTCCACTCCTTTTTCTGGTATTTTCTTCTGTTTTTCAATGTCAAGAAGAAAGTCCTCTTTTTTGATATAAACAATGTATTTCCCTTCGGTGCAAAGAATATATCCATCTTTCTCACTAAACATATAATTTCTTGTTTTTATCGCTTCTAACTGAACTTTATTTTCTGCTAACATATTCTCTCCTTTACTTCACTTCAAACCGCTCAAGAACGTTCTCTAATCCTTGTACAGCGATTTTATTTACTTGTTCTATCGTTTTTACATACTCTTCCAGCGTAACCCGTTCTCCGTCCAATACGTCCATCTGCATCAGTTCTATGTACCGCATAATAGCTTGTCCTATTTTGTTGTAATGTCCGTGAGTGCGGATGGATTCTTTCGGCTCTCCGGATTTTGATTTTCCGGTGTATCGCTGGCGGAGTGTGTAAGACAGTTTTTTAATTTCGATGTAATAGCCGTTTTTAAGTTCTACTTGTGTCATGAAATCCCCTCCAAATATTCCTCCATGCTGATCTGATCTTCTTTCTGAAATGCAATCATTTCATTTTTTGCCCTGTTATAGAAATTTCTATCAATTTCAAAGCCAAAAGAACTACGACCAATTTCTTTAGCAGCTCTTAATGTCGAACCACTACCGCAACACGGATCAATAACAACATCTCCTGGATCTGTAAAAGTTTCAATTAACTTTTTCAATACTTTAACCGGCTTTTGGCTAGGGTGTATTTTGGGAATCTCTTTTCCGTCTTTTTCCCACTCAAACCAGTTAAAAATCATGTGTCCTGTTCCTCTGATGTTTTTCCCGTTCTCATCAACTTTCAGACCGTTTCTAAACTTCGGTAACTTATCTCTGTATAAAAGCAAAGCGTATTCAGTAGCACCAACTACACGCATATTTGCTTTTAATACTTGTGGGCTATAGTTTTTCACAAATACAAGTGGTATGTACTTTACAAATCCATGCTTTTTTGCTGCATCTATAAGTGTTGGCTGTTGCTCAAAACTACAAAACACGATCATGCACGGGCTTTCGGAACTTCTGCCTCTTGGAACTGGATTTTTATCGTCCTTTTTCAGCATCTTTGAGCAGAAGTGAAAGTATTCATACAAGTTGAAGTTAAAATCACTGTTAAACGCTGATTTCCCGGCCAGTTTGCTCTCTCCGTTTTTGTTATCGCCGCCGTTGTACCACATCGGATTGCTTCCGTAAAAGTTTTTTCCTACATTGTACGGGACATCTGCAATAATTAGCTGTGCCGGAGGTATTGCATATTTCTTGTAGTTCTGCATTGAATCTCTGTATATCTCGCACTTTATTTTTTTCACTTTCTCCTTACCTTCCTTTTCTTCCGATTTCCTACATATCTTTTATTTCGCTTCATTCTGTCTTGCTTCAACCGCCTTTCTCCATCTTTCAACCTCTGACTTGTTCCTGTCCGATTTATTCAGCTTGTAGCATATACTAGACCAGTCAAGAGCAAATTTTTCAAACTCTTGCAATGATCCAAAACTGTTAGATATAAGCGTTGTTCCCATCATCCTCAATCCTCCTTACTCAATCAGCCCCCGCGTTAATTCATCCATGTTGCTGTATATCCTTTCTGGTGCGTTGTTAAATCCAGAAATATTCGCCTTTTTCTTCGGCGGTGTATAATCGCCAAGATAATCAACAAATGGTGTATTAGAACTCAAAAACGTGGAGGCCATCTTGATATACTTATCTTCCGTCCTTCTTTCTTTGCACTCTTCTGCATATCTTTTAACTGCTAACAATAGCTCGTCCTCTGAAAAACCATCGTTAAGCCTTGCCTTATAACACTTATAGGCTCTTGCTTTCTCTTTTTTTCTCGGGTACGCAGTCCAGAGCTGCTCAAAAGCACACGTATATTTATTTTTTATATCATTCTCATTATCATTATCATATTCATTATCATTATCAGGGTTATTTTGCTTTTCAGAAAAACCATTTGCTTTTTTTGCTTTATCATGGTTTTCTTTAGAATCATCCGCTTTGCTCTTAGGTCTGCCACCTAATTTCCCCGATTCAGCCCTTTTTTTGCAAGTTTCGTCATACTTTTTGAAATCCCTGTCAAGCTGTGATTTAATAAAAGAGAATGCCATTTTTGTCATGCCGTCCATTTCCGGTATTTCATCTTTCAAAGCGTATTTCATTAACGCTGTCAAAAGAATTCCTCTTTGCTCCATATTTAGAAGCTCTATGTTTTCAAGGTATTTGACGTATAATACAAAGCTGTCTCTCAATCTATCACCTTCTTACGTGATATTATTTTGCTCAAGTTCTCTCACACCTCTCTAATTCTGATTCCGTGAACATACAGCATCAGTTTCCTTTTTATGATATAATCTTTCGTTTTCATTCCTTTTGTATCTTCCACAACTGTTTCTCCGTTTTCTTGATAGACGAAATCTGCGATATAAGAACATTCACGCTCAATAATCTTGCCTTTCTTAATTCCACCACGCTTGCCTATTCTGTCAGGTTTGTATTGTGCGGGAATCAATATGTATTTTACTTGCAGTCTTAAATCAGATATTTCCCCTGCTTTCTGTAGCAACTTTAATTCCTTATATCTGTAAGCTTCTTTCTTACTGTCAAAGGTTATGCCGTCAATCGTTACTTTCCGGTTGTGGTACTTCACAAATATTTACTCCTTTCAAAAACTTTCTCGCTGCTTTTAAACTCATTCCGGTATTCCTTATCCTTGATTCCTCTTGCATTACATACCTTTTAACAAATGCTATGTCACTGGGTTTATCTGGATCAGGCCTAAAATATCCTTTCCCATCCTGCAAATTTAAAATTGTATGTTTTTCTCTTGCGTTATGTATCAGATCACGGACCATTCTATCGTCAATGCCAAGAACAATAGAAAGCCCTTTTCTCGTTATTGCGTTATCGTGTCCAAATGGAATATATTCCAATATGTCTATGCCTTGATTCTTGATGGTTTTACCTTCCATCAATCCTCCTTTCTCTCCCGGCACACAGCGACCGGGAGAATGCGAATTATACAGATATAGTGAATGTGATATATTAAGGTGCTGTGCGTAAAACAAGGTTTACGGGTTACTTTATAGCCAAGACTTACCGAATTCTTGAATGAAGTCCTCTCGGCTTCCATAGTGTGATTCATAGTAAGTCTGTGCCATCTGCTTTAATTTAAGGTCTAAGCCTTTGTTTGGGTTTTCGTGTACACTGTCTTTTCCAAATTCGTGTAAGTAATATACAAGTGGTATTACAAAACCACGCTTTTCGGAAAGTTTTCTTCTGCTTCCTGGGAAAATATGATGTATATGTACGTTTGGGCTTCCGGTGAAGTAACAGTGTTCTAAGTCGGTTGTAAATACGCTAGTTAGTTTCTTCATATGTTTTACTCAATAAAAGAATAAAAACTACCTTCATGCTTAAACTTATATATTTCTTCATCAATTAAAGAAAATATTTTATTCTTGATATCGTCAAACTTATCAAACGGGATTTGTTTAAAATTAAAGCTGATTTCAGGTATTTCATCTGGGTTTGTTTCGTAATCTTCTACAAGTTCGTTTTCGCCGCCTTCTATAAGCCATATTGCATCAAATAAAACAATCTTTTTCTCGATGTCAATTGAAACTCTCGCTTCTTCCCACGATCTAGTTTCGTTTATTCCAACGCTAGTTATAGAAATAAGACCGTCATTTCGATTGGCTCCGTCCGAACTTCTTGCTTTTCTTGGCAAAACTTTTCCAGAAAAATCCGTAAATGTATGGTAATTCCATTCCATAAGCTCGTCTCTTGTAAGCTTAGCTCCTGTATTTTCAAGCATATCTAATGCTAATTCGTATCGGTCTAAAACAAATCTTTTTCCTTCTTCGAATTTTTTTAATGCAGATTCTACCAACTTTAAAGAAGAAGTTGTGTAACCGCTCCAATGATAATAAGCGTTAGCAAGTACGTTTTCGCCAATAGTTATTTCAAGATTAAGTCTCTGTCCCATTTTTTTCTCCTTTACAATTCAATGTTATATTTTTCTTTTAGTATCCTTTGTTCGTCTGGTGTAGCAATCTCACGGTCAGGAATTCCAGCTTCTTTGCAATCCGTTATAAGTCCACTTATCAATCTCGACATTTCCTCTGTATTGTATGTACTGCTGCCACGCATTAACATGTAGGTACGCCATAGTTTTCCGTCTGCCATTTCTGTTACTTGGCTAGTAGGCTTCAAGTGGTAGTATTCAGATGCCTTTACTTTCTTTTCTGTCTCTTCGGTGTCTACTAGTAATGTAAACACCGGCTTATCTTCCAGAATTTCTATATATCCGTATTTCGAAAGCATCAAGTTGTGAAGTTCTGGAAGTGAAGTGTCAAGAACTTTTGCCAATTTAGAAATAAGCACCCAGTAGAATGCATTTGCGTCAAGTGACCGCTTTTTACGATACTTCTTGATTTCTATATCCAGCTTATAGTCTTTCAACTCTTCGTAAGCCTGTCTGAAATCCTCGTTGATTTCGATTAGTGCCGTGATCTTACCTGTGATATAATCAATGACTGGATCTTTTAGTTTTCCTGTGAATTTCATTACTCATCACCGTATCTTTGATTTATGGCAGTAAGCATTTTTGCAGCTTCTTTTTCAGTCAATGTTTCCCATGTTTTTCCGTTACTTAAAACCCACATATCTCCGTCTATCCCGTGACTAGCGCAAAGATTTTTAATAGTCTTTATCTTTGCTGACGAAGCTAATTTTTCAAGTGACTCTGGAATATACGGGTCATTTCCGTTTTCCTCTTTCAGCCACAAATCAAAACCAAGTCCGGTATTAATAGCAACACACTTTACAAACGCTCTGCACATGCTGTTCCAAACTCTTTGCTGACTCATGCTGTTGTCTTTTACTGGGTTAGCTCCGTTCATTACAGGTGTTTGCATTTCGTAGACTTTATCGTCTATGGTCACCCTAATTCTTGTCTCGTAACATCTGTTTGTATTTCCCTTGCTGTCAGTAAATGTTTGGCTAGACATTATCAGACTTGATCCTGTAACCGGGTCTGGAATAGGTTCCCATCTAACCACCTCTGCTCCGTTCTCGTGCAAAAGCTTTACACATGCAGTCCAAGGAAGATAGTCAAGACCGTCGCGTTTTTTGCAGTGTTTTTTTACATCTAGTTTTGAAAGCTCTTTATAGTTTTTGAGCATCACAGTAACCTCCTATTATCCTTTAAACATTCGTCACACCAATTCATCCCGTCTATGTCTGTGATATAGTCTCCTTCGTATAAAGGTTCACCGCATATATCACAATGTTCTAGCGGTTTCGGCTCTGTTTGAGTCGTCTTCCAATTGTCGTAATTCCGTATACTCTCCATTTACATTTCCTTCTTTATATAATCTTTCTCTCTTTTGAAGTTCGTACAGCTCATGCTTTAGTTCTTCATTCTGTTTTTTGAGTTTTTCATTTTCTCTGTACATTTCGTATTTTTCTGACTCCAAATCCTTTACAGCCTTATCCTTCAAAGCCTTTGCTGAAACAAGTTCTCTATATTCTGCAAGAGTAATTTTTACTGTAAGTTCTCCTTCGATTACGTAGTTTTCTTTTACGTCTGGATAATCAACATCTTTTTTAAAAGTTTGATCTGCCATTTACTTTCCCTCTCTTTCGTCTATTGGATTTTCTCCGACAGTTCCTAAAAATCTATACTCCATCAAATCTGCAAGCATCAAATATTCAACAGCTTTTTTTGAATCTTTGTGTGTTTCTTTTACCTTTTGTCTAAATTCGTCAAGCGTTCCGTAGAAACATCCACATTTAACTCCAATAGATTCATCTTTTGTTTTAAAAAAAGTAGTAGTCCTGAACTCTGACCCAAAACCTTTCGCAATTGCATAATCTGCATCGCCGAACACCCTTGCATCGCCGAACACCCTTGCATCGCCGGACACCCTTGCATCGCCGGACACCTCTGCATTGCCGAACACCCATGCATTGCCGGACTGCGAAAGATTTTCTTCTTTTTCAACATATCCTCCAAGTTCTCCAGTATTTACATTTCCAAATTCAATCAACGCCTTTATGCGGAATAATTTTGTTCCAAAACAATTAGTGATAAACTCTGATGTTAATTCAAATTTCTTCATCCTTTACTTTCCCTCTCTTTTCTGTTATTATTTACTTGACTATTTTTGTGTGTGCCTGTCCTTCGTGACGGCACATTTTTATTTGTCCATGTAACCACCTCCTAAAATAGAAATTTCTCTGCAATCCCGAAAAGCATGATTTCAGCGAATGGGATGATTAAAAGGATCAATCCCTGGAATGCATCCCTCGCACTTCCTTTTGCTTTACCGAAAACATTCAAGGCTTTCTCTCTTAGTTCCAGCGCAAAACTGCATTCATTACAGATCAGATCATGCACCGTATTTATTAAAACCGCCTTTTGCTTATGTCTCTTGATTCCCAATCCTTTCACGCTCCAATCTTAACGCTTCTTTTAGTGATATCTCCGGGTCGTAAGGCGGTACGCTTTTCGGATAGATGCTTAGATTCTTTTTGTTCTTCACGTAATCGTAGTAGACTGCTTTGTCTAGCAGATTTCCCATGAATGAATTACTCGGATATCTGCCTTTCCTTATCCATTCCCGTATAGCATCACGCCTTGTCTGCTGTGTAGTTGCTTTGATTCCGTATACCTCACGGAAATACTTTGTTTTTTCATATCTCGCTGGCTGTTGTTCCGGTTCGCTAACACATTCAATTAAATCATCGATTTCGCCACGGACACGGTACAGCTCTTGGAGAATTTGCGCCCTAGTCATTGAAAGGCAGATTAAATTCTGCAAATCCCGGATATTTTTCTTTAAGTGCTTCGTATATTTCTTTGGTAGAAACGTCCTTGATTTTTCGTTCTCTTTCCCATATAAGATTTCCAGGACGTCTAAAAACTTCTTTTAGCGTTCCGGCATATCCTTGATAAACTTTCATAATATCGAGATCGTGATCGGAGTATGTAAGATCGTGATTATGCGAATTTATAGTTGTATACGATTCGATACCGTACAGAATATTTCCTACAACTAATCTCCTGCTTCCCTCTCTATACTCAACAATCATCCCGTCCTTTAAATCGTCCTTTGTAAATTCTTTCTTCATATCCTCTTTCCTTTCTACTACTTTTCCGATCATATCTTCCGAATAATACCAATAATCGTCTTCTGCTTCGACTTTATATGGAAGATCACTACCAGAATAAATTTCTGTAATAGTTCCAATTGTTCCGACCGGAAACAATAACGCCCCGATATGATCACGTTCTTTTAGCGTTATGACTTTATCTCCGACTTTAAATTTCATGTTGCACCTCCTTATCTACTCGACAAAATCCAAAATTTAAACCAGTCCGGCAAATTCGATGTGCTTACCATGTAAGCAAAAAGGATTACCACAGCCACGCATATGAATGGAAAAAGAATCAAAAAAGTTTCAAGTAAAAACAAAATCACTTTTTCTTTGATATCTTTTAACTTTTTCTTCACTAAATCACCCCCTTTAAATGCTAGATTTTAGCTATGATAATTCAATTTTATTGGATTTATCAGGTATAAAAATAAAATCCATAGGGATTCCAGAAAGTTCACTGATTTTTCTAAGCTGAGAAACACTAGGCTCGCTATTCCCTTTTTCCCAATTAACGATTGTAACATTTGAAACCCCAAGCATTTCGGCGAGTTCTTTCTGTGTTAGGCCAGCATTAACCCTTGCTGCTTCTAATGATATTCTAGGCATCCTCATACCTCCTTTCGTATCTTATAGTTAAATTATAATTCAATCAAATTGAATTGTCAACACTAAAATTAAAAGTAATTGAATTTCATATTGAATTTTTCTTTATATTCGTTTATAATATAAAGCGTAGGAGGTAATAGATATGGCTGATGATAAGGAGAGACGTGTTTTTGCCAAAAACCTCAATTATTATATTTCATTAAACGGAAAGCAACAAAATGAAGTAGCTAGAGATATAGGAGAAAACCCAAGCACTTTAAATATGTGGTGTAAAGGAAACTCCGTCCCTGGTCTTGGGAAAATTCAAAAGCTTGCGGATTATTTTGGGATTGGTAAATCCGATTTAACAGATGAAAAACTTGATTCAGACCCATCCTTAGATGCAAGGATTTTATCGGATGTTGAAACGGTAGATATGATAAGAAAATATTACTCGCTTTCTTTGGCAGACAGAAATGCTGTGAAACAAATAATTGAGAGTTTGTCCGAAAAGGCGGAGCTGTATTAGCTCCGCAATTCTAAAAACGTTTTAATTAATTTGTATAGATACTCTAATAACTTTGGGTTGTTTATAGTAGCTATAAGGTTAATTAATTTTGTTTTATAATCCATTTTGTTACCTCCCATCCGCAAAAACACTATCGAAATTCCTTTAGTGTTATAATATCACAGATTAAGCAAAATAAAAAGAACAAATGTTCGATTATAATAAGCTAAATTTACACTTTTAATGCAAATATAGGTATAACCGCTTATGCGATTATATAAATTTCTCAATGTAAGGAATCTAAGGAAGAGAGGAAGATATTATGAAGTGTCCTAGATGTGGCGAAGAGCTAAAAAGAAGCAAGAAAAATCCCGAATACGGATTGTGCTATAATTGCCGATTGAAATACAAATGGAGGGAGGAAAACCAAAGACCAAAGCAACGCACTAATACAGAAAGACGAAAACCCGTAAAAAGAATTGAATATGAGCCAGAGGAGCCGGAAACACAATATAGGTTTAAAACGTTTAGACTTATTATAGGTATAATTTCATTGCTTTTGTTTTTTATTATTTCTCTTCAATCATGTGCGGCCGGAGCGTCAAATATTCTTTCTGGTAGCGGAGAAGTAAGTGGATCAGCTGGTTTTGTATTAGCTTTGTGCATGGCAATTGCTGGAATTGTTACTATTTGCATGAGAAAACGTGAAGGCACGCCTGCATTTATAGTTCCTATGATTCTTTATTTCGTCGGTGCGCTTTTGGGATCGGCAAATGTAGGTACATATTCCGACTTGGCTATATGGTCTGTTCTTTCTGCTATATTTGCAGCTTTGCATATATTTTTCTTATTTGTGTGCAAGGATAAAACTGCAATCGGAGTTATTGTAGCTGTTGTTATTGTGGCTTTAATTTCTGGATTTGTCGCTTTTTCGTCAAAAGGAAGCGGCGACAGTAAAGACAATACAAACAAAAAGCAAAGTACGGAATCACAAGAAAGGAAAGACGATGACGGAATTATTGATTTTGACGGAACTGGTTACAACGTAAAATATTTAAAACATGAAACCGGAACTGACTACGAAGGAAAAACTTGCCTGTATTATTATTACACATTTACGAATACAGGTGAAGAAAATACAAGTGCGGCGGCTAGTTCTTATATACAATGCTTTCAAAACGGTGCACAATGTGAAACTGCAATACTTGCAGAGGACAATAGCTCGGTGAATAATTACATGATGGATGTCCAGCCAGGAAATAGCATTGAAGTATGTCAGGTGTTCAGTTTATCGGACAATAACAATGTTACTATAGAAGCATCGGACTTTATCTCTCTTGATGATTCAAAAGACACTCAAGAAATTTCTTTACAATAATACAAAAAAACCGCCCCGGCGCGCCAACACCAGAGCGGAAAGTGCACTCCGAAGAGATACACCGCAATTCAATATATATTGTATCATCTTCGGTGACAGCCTGCAAGAGACGGGCTGTTATTTTTATACGCAAAAAGGAGGATGATACAATGTATGTTGTGAAAAGGAATGGAAAATTTGTATTTACCGAAAGGTATAACGATCCCATGACTGGAAAATTAAAAAGCGCATCTGTTACACTGGAAAAGAATACGAATCACTACAAAAAGATGGCAAGAGAAATTCTAGCAGACAAAATCAAAGAGAAACTAAAGTTTACAGGAACGGAAGATATTACGATTTCAGAGCTTGTAAGACGTTACCAGGAAGATCAAAGCAGAACGGTAACAAAATCTACGTACACAAGAAACATATTTGCCACAAATGCACTTGCTAGGATTCTCGGCGGCGATGTCATAGCTAATCGGTTGACTGCCGGGTATGTAAGAGATTGTTTCAATAGAACAGGAGAACCAAACGGAACACTTAACGAACGTCTGAAGCGTTTTAAAGCATTGATAAGATGGGGATATAGAAACGATTTGATAGACGATATTAGATATATTGATAAGCTTACGCCTTATGAGGACAAAGAGAAAGCTATTCGGCTAAAAGAAAAGTTTTTAGAGCGTGACGAATTAAAAAAACTGCTACAAAATATAGCCGTTACAAAGTGGCGAATGTTGGCGGCTCTTACTGCTCTATCCGGCCTTAGGATCGGCGAAGCAATCGCGCTTGAGCAAAAAGACGTTGATTTTAAAAATCGCATTATAAGTGTGAATAAGACGGTTGACATTGTAAACGATATTGTCACGGCACCTAAAACGTTAACATCAACTAGGGAAGTATATATGCAAGATGAATTATTAGATTTGTGTCGGAAGATTAAAGCATACACTATGAGCGAATGCATGAGAAACGGTGTAAGAACTAGGCTATTTGTGTGTGATGAAAATGGGAATCATGTTCAATATTATGCATATAACAAATGTTTAAAGCGAACGGCCAAGAATGTACTGGGAAGAGAAATCACATCTCACATTATGCGGCATACACATGTGGCATTGATGGCAGAAGCCGGGGTTGATTTAGAAACGATATCGGATAGATTAGGACACGCAAATAGCAAAGTGACAAGAGAGGTATATATGCACGTAACAGAACGGATGAAAGAAGAGAGAAACAACCGAATAAAAAACATTAACCTGTTAGCAAATTGTTAGCAAAACATCGGTATTTTTTGGCATGAAATTTTATTTAAAAGCGGATAAAACCTTGATTTTTGGCATGTTTTACGAAAAATTGGTATGTTTTCAAGTCCCTTTCTCCGCATAATACAAAATCCTTGAAATTACCGTAAAATAGGTAACCTCAAGGATTTTTTATTTCTTAAAATTGAGTTTGTTAGCAAATTGTTAGCAAAGATTAACCAAACGAAGTATAAAGAGTAAAACGTTTTAAAAATTCTACTTTCTTCTGAATTGGATTGCTTCAATTCTTAACGCTTGTCCGGTAGTTCCTAATGTAGCAACTCCGTCCGCTTCTGTCCAGTCTGTCCATCCACTTCCCTGTACATGCACTCTGAATTCAAAATCGCCCTTAAACCGTAAGCACTCCAATCTTTCTGCTTCTCCTACGGTTCCAATTACAGTATCTTTTGTGATTACACCATAATGAACCCAGCCCTCGCCCTGGATATGAGCCGAACACTCGATCACTTCGTCCAATGGATCAAACTGCAAAGCTTCCAATCTCTTTGATTTTCCTGTTGTTCCAACCGTTTCTTTGTCTCCAACGTATCTGCTCCAACCGCTAGTCTGAACGTGACCACGTACTAAAAACATAGGTTTATAAATCTGAATAGCTTCAAGCTGTTTTGATTGTCCTGTTCTACCAGCTGTTTTTCCATTGCTTACCCATCCAGTCCAGCCATATGTTTTCTGATGCACACGATAACGGAGTGGAACATCTGAATTGATTGTAATGGCTTCTATACGCTTTTTCTGTCCGGTAGTACCGATCACAGTATCCTTGGTAGGATTGTTATATGTCTTGTCTCCGTCAGTCTTTAAATGAACTTTTACGCTGTTAATCTTTCCTTCTTTTAACCAGATTTTTAACGCTTCAATTCTTCTGTTCTGTCCGGTAGTTCCTGCCATGTCGCCATCACAACGGCTTTCCATCCAACCATAACATCTGGAATGGACTTGATACGAAACGTCACCTGTATCATTTTTTCGTGTTTGAACAGTTCCACCAGATTTTGTTTCTCCGTCTGGATCAGATGAAACTACACCAGATGTTCCCGCATATTTGTCCCATGCTGATTTATCGCCGTAAAATACGTTAAGGTCAAGATTTCCGTTCCATCCAGAAAGCCTTCCGGATGAGGTGTACTGATAAAGGGCGCAAGCCTTCCATTTTCCTGTTCCGCCATAAAGAGGAGCATTTGGATTATAGCCCATCGTTTCATACCCGGCATAGTATCCGGCATTCCACAACCCATAATCCGCATTCACTACAGTGGACCAATCATAGGCGTGGACTACACTATTACTCATATAAATGAGCGGCTTCACACCTGTAAGCTGGTAGATCCGATCCAGAAAGGCTTTCGCATAGGCTACTCCCCTATTCACTGCATTTGCTTCCCAATCCAGAACAAGGATTGCTTTCCCAACATAGCCCTTTATATTTTTATAGAAGAAATCCGCTTCTGCTACTCCAGAGCTACCGCCAGTGGCAAAGTGATACACTCCTACTTTTTTTCCCAGCTGTAAGGCTTTCTGGATCCACCCATCGCAATACCGGTCTACAAATCCGGTTCCTTCCGTCGCCTTGCAGATCACAAAGTCGCAAGGCACTTTTGCAAGATTAAGTCCTGCCTGGTGGTTGCTGATATCAATTCCATTCATGCTCATAAGTTTTCCTCCTAAAAAAGAGGACGCTGTCATGCGTCCCCCGAATGCTCCTCTTTATTCACTACTTTATCTGCTACCTCTAGTCCATTCACTAAAACTGCTGGCACGTTGTAACCTGCTTCCACAAAATTTTCTACAATGGAACGGATCTCGTTGATTATCAAGCTTGCAAGAACAAACCAGCCAAGCAGTGTCGTAATACCCAGGTCAATTCCAATCGCCTTTCCGATTTCAATAAATACCGCGCTGGCTCCAAATGCTACCATAATCATTAACCAGTATCCTAGCTTCTTAAGCACGCCTTTCCACCCGGCCATAGAATTTTCTCTTCCAGCCATGCGGCTTTTCATCCATCCGGTAAGCCAATCTGTCACATTTAGAAACAAAAATGCCACAAACAAAAACCAGTGCTCTCCTAATATATAGGATAATACAGCAACAATGGTCCCTGTGATTGCGTTATACCCGTTTATAATTGGTTCTGCGTAATTCATTTTCATCATGTCCTCACTTTCCTTTCTATTCCCACGCCTGCGCATATTCGTCCGGGCTATAGCTTGTGTCCTGTATGCACTTCTTTATATCCCCATCTGTCCATATCATATACTCGCCTGCTTTATATATGTCGTGCGCCCCGGTTGGATGTTCAAATGGAAGTGCGTAGTCCGGATCTGTACTGTGCCACGGCTTCCAAAGCGAAGCTGTGTCTATCGTCCAGTCTGTCTGTATCGCCCCATCATAGTTCGTCATACACTCTTTAGGGTATCCGGTATCCGGGTGAAGAGCAACTTCTCCTGCTTCGTGCTGCTTTTCCTGTACATACATTTGGAATAGTTCCATGCATTTGATACCAAGAGTCTTATCTTCGCTCTGTGTTACTTGTGATAAAATAGCCTGTATCTGGATTTCCTGCATGGCTTCCGCTGGATTTGGCTGGGCAGGTATAATATCCCATGACATAACGATCTTATTTCCTGTGTCCTCCAACTTGCATACTGCCTGTTGTGTTTTTGGTAGATGTTCTGGCGGGTCATTCTGTTCATATTCCTTATATCCATCTGCAATTAATTCTCCTTCATCTGCTCCTTCCGGTGGAAAATACAGACTTTGTCCTATCAATTTTGCTAACATGTTCTCCTCCTTTTGTAGTGCTTTGTCTTTATATCTTCATAAAGTATATCCATGTTTTCGCGTTGCTTCTTGCTCATATATCTTGAATAGCTATTGAACCATGAATGATAAAGGTTGGAAAATTCTTTCTCCGTTAAACATCCAGATAGTTTCTTCATTTTACGTCGCATAACTGTCAGTCTCTTTGGATTAATTTTGTGTATGACTCTTCCTGTGTCCGTTAAAGAATACTGTATTTGTAGAAACCTCCACATGTCAGATAACTTACATATTCGAGTCTTTTTTAAATTTACAGTTATACCAATGCTCTTTGCTACATCTATCGACTCTCCCAGCGCTTCTTCAAGAAATTCCTTGCTTTCATGTATCGCATAGCTGTCATCCATATATGCTGCATATGAATCAAATCCTTTTACAATTTTAAAAAAGTTATCAAACGGAATTCTGTAGCTGATCCCAACGCTTTGTGCAACCTGATTTCCGATATTCATATGTTTTTCCATGTACTTTTTCCCCGTGAGTTTTTCCGATTGAATGTCGAAGTATTTCAATGAATCAAAGACATCTTCCATGCAGGAACCGTACTCTTCCTCTGTCATGTAGGACACATCCACCCTTTCACTTTCAAGCACCTTATCAATGAGTCGTAAAGCATAAGGGTTATCTATATACTTTTTCATCATATCTCTAACAACATCGTGTCTGATATTATCGTAGTATTTTGAAAAATCCATAATTAGTATATATCCTTTATTTGTCCCATTTCTCCTATAATACTGATGTAAATGCTGTTCAAGTCTTCGACGGGTAAATTCGATTCCTTTTCCAACCTGGCTTGCTCCATTGTCATGTATTAGGTATTTCTTGATTGCGGGATTAATCACCTCGTCGCAAAGCGCATGTTTCACGATTCTATCATCTATCTTCTCTCCCGTTATCTTTCTAACCTTCCCTCTTTCCCTAATAATAAATGAACTCCCTTCTTTAAATCGGTATGTTTCTTCCTGTAGTTCTTTCTGTATTTTTGCCAGTCCGAAAAGATAGTCCATTTCAAATCGCTGTACACTTCCTTTCCAATCACTTCCTTTCTTTGCCTTAAGGAATGCTTCATATAGTACATTTCCGTCATAAATGGCATGTTTATAGCCGGACTGGTCGTAACCACCGGCATCATGCCGTGTATTTACTATGTTCTCCATAGAGGGACAATCTCTCCTTTCTTCTGTGCGAAACGATCGAGTGTCTTTTAATCGCACAGTCGAAATCGGGCGAACGCCATTAGCATTAGACGCGTTGTTGTTGTTCGCATTGCCGTTGTTGTTCACATTCGCGAAATTCGAGGCGGTACAGAGTTTGCCCCAAAATACTTTAAAAATTCTTCTTGAACTTATTGTCTGATTTTCTCCACCCCTTCAGAAGTGCGATTTCCTTTTCGATGTCGTGTGCGATATTAAGATATGTGTTCACATTTACTGGCAACGTTTCTATTGCATACTGCAGTTCCTGTGCGAGCCTTGCACATTGCCCGATTGCAATGTCCTGATGTAATCTTCTCTCTGTTAGCTCTTCTTGGCAGGTTGGATATATGCTATTCGCTACATATACATGTTCATTGATCGAATGGATGCATTCTATTACCGTTTCCCGTTCTTTGGCAATATACCATTCATCAAATGCCACATTCCTCTCCTTTTGCCGCTCATAATCCTTCTTTTGTACGTCGGTCAGCTCTTCAAATTTCTTCCCTCCGTACCTCCTCTCTATTTTTTTCTGAAACTTTTCATTGCTGTATCCAAAGTCTCTTAACAATAAATCGGTAATATTCTGTCGCATTTTGGTGAGATGGTGAAATACTTCAAATGGTGACTCTTTCCTTTTTCTCTTAACTACTGACATTTATTTCCCTTTCCTCTCTCGCCCTCACAAGGAGGGCGAGATTTTAGATTCCGATACAGAAAGCCGGGCGAACGCCATAAGCACGAGACGCGCCGTTGGAGTTCGCAAGGCCGGAGTTGTTCACACGCGCGAAATACGAGGCGGATACAACGTCTCTTAGCCAATACGTTCCGCTTCGGTTGAATGTATATTGTGGCGCCATTTGGAATAAAGGCAGCTGTCCTTTTTCAATGCGGTAGTTGTAAGGAATGTTCGTTCCATTATTCATCGGCGACATTATCATGGATCCATATACCATTGTTTCGCACATGAGATCTACTACGCTGTCAAACCATGCTCCTCCGGATGCGTACCCGTTCGTAGTTGCGTTGGTTAAAAGCAATCTATGTGTCAGGACATGTGATACTCCGAATGTATTTTGTATTTGTGTTTTCGCCTGTCCTAACCCTTCTGTGTACATCTTCGATCCCACATATCCTCCAGTAGTGACATTCGTGTCGTTCATATTGTGCGAATACAACGATGTGTCAGGTACTATTACTGCATGGTGTTTTGTAAATGCTGAATCGCCACAGTTATAGTAATAATCAAAAGCTGCAATCCTCCAATTTATGCCGTCAATAACCCAATAATCTCCGATGTATAAATCATCGAATGTCCCATTTTGAATAGCTGTCCACTGTTCAGATGTAACATATGAACCTAGGTTCTGTCCTCGGAAGATGCTATTGTGTGAACCGGCGTTGGCAAAACCGGGTGAAAAAACAGGTATGTCCTGTTTTTCTCCGTTGATATTTGCTTCTATTTTAGATATATATGGCATGTCTTACCTCCTATCCTTCAAAAAAATTATCTGTTCGTGCAAGAAGTACATACAGGTTTTTAAGTTCAGCGTAATCCCCTATTTTAATGGATAGTGTTCCATTTTCCACGTAAGCGAAATTAATACACGGTGTGAAAGAGCTTATGTTTTCTTCCAACATAGGAACCGCTTGGAAGTATGAATCTCCTAAAGAGTTTTGAAAATCTCCAAAAAATGCAATTGGTGTCACATTTCCAGAACCATATAAATTATCAATCCCGCTCACGGAAACGTTTACTAATCCATTGTTCTCCCACAAATTTTCCGAAATAGTTAACAGTACAAACCTTCTTTGCGTATTTTGTATTGCATTTTGCAGCTCCTGATCCGTTGCATACCCCGACAAATCAGCGTTCGTTAAATATCCTTTTGTTTCTAGTTCTGAATCCGTAACATATTCGGATGGAACAGATGTAAGGTATCCTTTATTTTCTAATTCACTCTCCGTCACGTAGTTATCTAAATCCGCCGATGATAAATACCCCTTATCTTCCAGCTCTTCTTCTGTAACATAACCAGAGAGATCTGACTCTGTAATAAATCCAGATGTATTTAATTTTTGAAAACTTACGTTCATAACTCCTCCTTATGTTGTATACAGCGTCTTCCCCTCGAATTGGTTCGCAAAGTCTTTCAAATCTTGCACATCATTCGCGAGTACCGCGCTTGGATCTGAACCTATCGGAAAAGAAAGAGTTGAATTTTCAAGCTCCGGTACGGTGATGTACGCAAAACGAAGCGTGTCAACATCGAGATATGGGTCATCTATTTCAATTGGATTGTCATTGAAATAGCTGCCTATGGCATTTTTTATTGCGTCTTCATTTATATTTGATGCCGCTTCTGACGCCTCTTGTGCTGCCTGATTTGCGCTTTCTGCTGCATTGTTAGCTTCTTGTGCTGCCTGGTTAGCGGAATTAGCCGCATCTTGTGTGTTTTCCAGTATTTCGTTAGCTTCTTCAAAAAATCCTCCTGTGTTTTGGCTAGGCGGTACATCTCCTTCTGTGCTATTTTCGTGAACGTCCACAGGCCACCCAAACGTGACAAGGGTTGAGCTTCCATTTTCTATTTTCACCTGTATAACCGTTCTTCCGAGTTCAATAAACATCTGATCCGAAACATCGATTGTGATTGTATTTCCTGATATGGTAGCATCTGTATATACTGCTTTTCCGGATGGTTTTGTACAAAATGCAGTTGCCACAGATCCTTGCGGGATATTGTAATCTCTGAATGTAAAAACGATAGGCAGCGCATTCGTAAATCTTACGTAGTCTATATGTTCTTTTACTTTGTTGGATAGTACATATACATCTCTTGTTATTTGGTTCACCGTAGCACCTCCTTTATTTTTTTAATTTCTGAATCATGCACTTGAATCATTTTCACGATAGGTGCTATAAAATCCAAGTAGGATACTGACATCATGTTTTTAATTCCATCCTTTTCGCTTTCTTCTATGAACAAATTGTAATCTTCCCCTAGGATTTCCCTAACATCTTGAGCAATAAATCCAAGTATTGTTTTATCCCCGTCCTTGAACTTAAAGCTTTTTGGCTTTGCTGATAAAACAATCTTTTCTGCCAGTTCTTCCGGGATTTCTTTTATTTCTTTTTTCAACCTAGCATCGGACGTTTGCGTCAACTTTTCGCACTGTATAAACCCTTGTACGATGCTGGATTTTGCCGTAATCGTACCGGGGTTGTCTATCGTTCCGTTATATGTTCCACACGCCAAGCCAAGTGCACCGGAAACCCATGATATGTATTTTTGTCTATCGTCCATACTTTCAAGCTGTATCGGCTGCATGTTTGTCCGGTATTCGTATCCATGCTGCTCTGCTCGAAGAGAAATTACAGAATTATATTGGCTGTTGCTCTGTACATTAAAACTTCCGCCGGTTATTTCCGCGCTTGACGATACGATTTTCCCGTTTATCACGATGTCGCCCGTATCTAGGTTCCAGTAAGAACGCCCGGTTTTATCAGAAATCAAACCAGCTACCAATACATTTGCATAACCGCCTTTGGCTGTAAAAGCTGTCGTCCAGTCCCAGTCTTCCCCGTCTGCCGTTCGTGTGTCGGATATCTGAAAGCCTTGAGTCCCTAAACACATCGCCCCATAAGTAGGAGAGTCCGGGTCTGTATCTTCAAATAAAATGGCTCTTACATCCTGCTTTTGCGCTATATTTTTCTGATACCGAAGCTGTGTGTTGATAGCGTTAAGTACTCCGCTTACTCTTTCCGCTACCAGCGTATCTCCCGGGCCGATCACTTTCTGAATAGCCTGCAAGCTGGATGTTAACTCCGAGAAGTAGTTGTATTCATAATCTCCAAGCGTCATACCTGCCGATCTGTTCCGGATGCAATCCCACGTTAGTTTGATGACTCTCGCCGTCGTTGTGATACCAAGCTTATAGTTGTAGCACGCCACATCGTCACCAAGTCCCACACTTACCAGGTCGGCAAAGTCCTTATACTGATCTGTATACTGTAGATCAATCATGTTGACATCAATGCTCACAGTCGGGAGGTCTGCGCCTGCGGCATACATGTCTTCACACTTTTGCGTAAGGGCTTCATCAAGAGCTTCCTGATCCTGGCACACAATAATGCCATTCTCCGCATCATCCTCATTGGCATCTTCCGCCAGCTTCACGTCCTCAAATTTAACCTCCCGTGTGTAGATCTTTGCGTACTTACTTATATTTTCACTGTCTACCCACGGAGTATTACCGCTCATCGTCCTGCCATTGTAAGCCACAGGTACGATTCTAGTAACGACGTTAGACATGTCTACCGTGCTTGATACGGACTCCATGTTCTTTCCGTATCTGATTTCAAGTCCCTTATTTGACCCGATACGTTCATTTATAACGACGGTATGATTGTCATATAAGATTTCGCCGCCCCAGATTTGGATAAATGTAGGTTCGTTCTCTCCGTTGATCGCATCCATGAGATTCCGTCGCGCAAAGTACGCAGTACCGCCCGTTGTGATATCTGACTGTCCGTTGTATTTACTTCCTTCTGTCATGATATCGAGAGCTTCCTGCCCATTTTTCTTGGTCGGGCGTACATCCATCAAAAAACAATCATCCGCACTGTCAAAGAAAATAGGATACGCTGTAACCTCAACGGATGAGTCCGTCTTTACACATTTGTCAACCCGAAAAAGCTGATGTTCGCCCTGGAACGTCGGAGCTGAAATAACCGCCTCTTCTGATAGGTATTTCCAACGCCCTTCGTCATCTATGGGGTGGCTCATCGTAAGCTCCCACGCTCCGTTGATCTCGCTTGATAATTCGCATACCGTTGGGATTAATGTCATGTCTCCGTTTTTGTCATAGTTTGTATTGTCCGGTTTGTAGACTTGTATCATAATTCCCTCCACATTGGCGTTATATTAACCGAAAACCCGGATGTTACGGAAATCGTATTATCTCCCGGTTTGAGCCACAGATCTGCATAATCCCCAGTAACATCCGTATTCAGCATCTGTCCGTCATTCTTATAGGATATCTGCCGGTTTGTGTCTATGATGATCTCCTGTCCCACATTCGCCGTAAATTCATATCCATTCACGGTCAGTGTACAGTTTCCTTCTCCGGTGATCCGATATACTGGCTCGCATGTCCACCCGGGATTGTACAGCGGAGATTCCATCGCAATCTCACGCTTCCCGTATTCATAGTAACAAAATGGATCACACGTAAACTCTGCCGTTAGATTCCCAAGTCTACGGCTTGTACGCTCTGAATCTGTGATTCTGCAAAATAACGCCTTATAAAACATTCCAGCATCGTCCGAAAATTTAAGCTCTCCGCTTCCGGAGAGCCATTTTTTGACATTGCGATATACTTCGTTCCAATTCGACGGTGCAGTCATAAAATTAAATTCTACCGGGATTACAACATTATCGTATAGCCCGGAACTGGAAGTCAGCCCGCCGTTTCTGCCAGGTATTTCAATTTCCTCTATTCTTTCCTCGGCAGCCGGTATGCTGGGTCTTCTTACCGTAAGTACATGATGGTCAACATCCTTTTCACCTTTAAATTCTGTCGAAAACATTATGCATGCGCCCCTTTCGCTTTCATTCCTGCCACCTGCCTTCCGGTAATATACTTATCTGCCGTTCTTCCGATCACTTTCCCGTCAAGTATAATGCTGTCTCCCTGCACTACAATACTTGACGAATATCTTGCCTGTGCTGACCGGATTACTCCATTACGATCATCAACAATATTGCTATTGATCGTCCCGGAAATGGTTTTAGCCGCATCTTGTATGATGTCGAGGTTTTTGTACACGCTATCGGCCATTCCGGTTAACATGTCTGGCATCCATGTTTCATAATCTCTCAAAGGTCCTTCATCCGGTCTGGAGAAATGCAGGAAAGAACGGATGCGGTTTGCCACGTTTCGTACAGCGTTCACGATCGCATTAACCCCGGACATGATTCCGTTTTTCAGTCCGTTAATGAAGTCACGTCCCCAACCCGCCGCTTTGCTCGGCAAAGATGTGATGAAAGAAATTGCAGACTGAAACGCACTTTTCACAGCAGAACCGATTTTTGAGCCGACCGATGAAATGATCGTAACCATGTTTTTAAACGCCGTGGATACGAGCGTTTTTAAGATATTGAGAACGGAAGATAAAATATTTTTCACCGCATCCCAAGCGCCTTCCCAATCACCCTCTAAAATAGCCGTAAACAACTTGATTACATTCTGAATGATGTTAAGACCTTCGTTGATGATGGTCGTTATCATCGAAATCGTATTTGACACAACGGTCATGATTGTGTCGCCCCACTGCTCCCAGATAACGGAAACCAATTGAACGAACGCCGAAATAATCTGCTGTATCATGGACAGAGCCACCGAAATCGCACTCTGGATTTGCGCCCATATCTCGCCTATGGTCTGCCTGAATCCTTCGTTTGTTTCCCACAAATTTTTAAAAGCAGCTACCAAAAGCGCTACGCCAGCAACTACGGCCGCAATAATTCCAACGATCGGCAGAAGCGGAGCTTGCAACATCGTGAAGGCTGCTACAGCCGATAAGATAACCGGTGCAAGTGCCCCTAATACGACAAGTAGCGTTCCGATGATCGTTGCAAATTTTTGTGCCGGTTCAGGCAGCGATGAAAAAAATCCGGTGATTTTTTCTATTGCACCGGCCGTAAGTTCCATTGCATTTGAAACCGCTGGCATGATGGCTTCTGCCAATTTGCTCATTGCTTCTTCATATTTTGCTTGCGCTTCGTTTGATTCTACAAGAGCAGCATTATTCTCCCGGAATCCCTCTGCACTTTTGATAAGACCTTGCTTTGCCATCTCCTGCAAGATCATGTTAGCCCGTTCAGTCTTGTCGCTCGTGGACTGCAGTTTTTCGTTAAATGCGTCCTCTGACGTTCCGGCCCAGTTGAGCACATCAGCAAATGTGCCTGTTACTTTTCCGGTTTGAGCAGTTTCGTTTATTGCTTCCGCAAGAGAGTCTATCGGTATGGAATCTCCGTATTGAGCCCATGCACCGATAGCGGCATCTGTCATTTGCACAAGCTGTCCCTGTTCAAGTCCAAGTGCTTGCAAATTCGCCGTAGCAGTAGCAGCCGTTTGGTTATCTCCAAGGACTCCATACAGTTGCATGTATGTCTGCTCTGTTTCCTTAGTTGTATAGCCGAGATTCTTTGAAGACGCTTCAAGCTGTCCCATGATTTTCAAATATTCTTTTGATTCATCGACCATACTGCGCATAGCTTCTCCGGCGGAAGAAATCCCATCCGCAAGAGATGACAACGCCTCTGCTTTTGTTGCGCTCGCAATATCATCCAGGCTATCATCGGCATCCTTCGCAGAATCTCCGAGCTTTTCAAGGTCATTTGAAGCGTCTCTTGCTCCGTTCCCGATCTCGTCAAGCATTTGGCTATTTTTACTAATCGAGTTATTCAGCTTATTTATATAGCCTTCGGTTTCATTCATAGCGACCTTTAACTTAGATACAGTGTCAGCCTGTTTGTTAAATGCCGCCTCTGCCTTACCTGCCTCCGCTGAATTTTCTCCCATTTCAGCTTTTAGCCTTGAGTATTCATCTCCGAGCTCTCTAAGCTTTGCAACCTCTTTGTCATATTGAGACTGCAGCGTTTTCATCTTCTGGCTTTGTGCGTCAAGCTGTTTCTCATATACACGGCTCTTCGCAATAAGCGCCTCCTGCGAATTTTCGTTTTGTTCAAATTCAGCAGAAAGCGCTTTCATTTCAGATCCGTATTCCCGGAGACTATTATTTATTTTTTTAATCTGCGCATTAAATTCAGATTCGCCTTTGATACCTATGCGTGGCCCAATATCATATCCTGCCATCAGATCATTCCTCCCGGGAAAAATTCTTTGTCTCGTTTGTCGATTAAGTCAACAATTCCTTCTTGTGCTAACCAAAAGTCGTATAAATCGGATAACTCACCGATAGGCATGCAGGAATACTCTCTATATGGTATTCCCATTCGCCTGCCGGAGACATTTAGCCACTCCGGAGAGTCAATCTCGGAGTGGCTTTTACATTTTTTTATCCGGCTTTCCCTCTACTTCCTTTTTTGATCCACCGTCAATGCACTGCATGATGGCATTAACCATTCCCTCAACCTCAAATATATCTACAGATATTTCAATCGCTTCTCTTGGTAACGCCGTCCATTTTCCGTCAATAATCGGAGCATCGTCCGGTGCCGGTAATTCCGATTCAAAAAAGTTCTTATAAGCGCATCCCTGGGCAATAAGAATGGCAAGCATGTCGACGACAGCATCTATCTTTTCTTCTTCCTTACCGGGTTTAGATAGCTTCGCTTTCATCTTCTCTACGCTTCCGTATTCGGATATCAACTTTTTTGTTACTCCGAGGGAAAAACTCATTGGATAGTTTTTCCCTGCGATTTTCACATAGCTAATTTTTCCCATTCTTATTCTCCCTTATTTGCCGATACAACTACGATTCCAGCGGCTACCGCCTTTTTCTGTGCTGTGACCTCTGCTACACAGATAGTTGTTCCGTCAGTAATCTCCATGTCGGTATCTACCGTCAGTGCTGTCCATGATGTCAAGTCCTCGTTATAGGACGGTGTGGTATTCTGTGCCTTATATACATAGCTGTTTCCCGCTGCCGCCGCAGGGGTTACACTAATTACCGTTTCACCCGTTGCAGAACCTGCCACGGAAGAAACTTCGAGGTATCCGATTGCGTTGAGCATGGTCTGCAAATAGGTTTTTGCTGCCTGCTGCGTGTCAAACCATGCGTCTCGCATCCAAGGATGATTGTAGTTAGCGCTCTGCTCATCGCTTCGCAGGATGTTCCCACCAATCTCCTTGGTCTGCCATTCAATAGTCTCCCCCTTTGTGGTAGCAGCTTCTCCCGGTATATTCATGTTTACCCGGCAAAGGATAACTGCTCTGTACTTATTGATGTTATTGATCTGGTGTGTTTCGATAATGCCGAATCCTTTCGGAATCTTCTTTGCATCAGAATCGTATACATTTTCTGTTACAGTTTCCTCTCCGACCTGCACCTGCACCTGCTTAAGTCCAAGGAGTCTCTTAGAATCAAGCTGCGTGAGATCAGAGGTTGATAAGGTAAGTGTTCCCGTTGTGAAGACTTCGTTGTCCGACTCTATTACATGGTCATCTCCATAGAGATCGTTAGAATCTGGTTCATCATACTCCACGCTATACTCAATCGCAGAGCCGCACACAAAGCCGTTTGAATAGCTTACTTTATTCCCGTCATAGCCGTAATCTCCGAATACCGGAGTTGTTAATCCTTTAATAGCCATATATTTCTACTCCATTCTTTGTCTGATTTGTCGATCTATTTCCTCTTCCATTATTTTCTGCGCCTGTTTTCTCGTCTTATTTACAGCCAGCCTTACAGTAGGGTGCTTCTCACGAAAAGAAGTGCCCGACTCCACGCTTCGCATAAGCATAGAGTTTGGCACTCCCTTTGGATACTTTTTGGTTTTTACGCTTCCATACCCGTCAAATCCGGCCTTTGTGTTAATATAATCTCCGGACTCTTCCATTGGAGAAAGTCCGAATCCTGCTAACAAGTCTGCCTTTTGCCTCCGGCTGATTCCGTAAAGTTTTTCTCCGTCTCTCGCAACGGGAGGAAGTCCGTTATCACCCTCTTGTATGGGTATCGCTTGTATATTCTGCCGAATGGCGTTCGCCACAACGTCAGCGCCCTTATAGATTGCGCTTTTTACGATTTCTTCGGTGTCCGCAGAAAGCGATTCTATTGCTTTCATGTACCCGTCAGCATCAAAGTCAATCTTAGCCATCACGCCACCTCCCACACCCATTCGTAGTGGATATATCCAGCGCCGCCCTCGTCCGGGTCTTCGTATTGGATGGAATTTATATAAAACGAAATATCCGCATTGATAAGCTCCTGCTGGATCTTATCTATGTTTTCATCAAATTCGTCTTTGGTGAAATAATCAATAGTCCCTTGTATGGACTGGTTGACCTTGTGGTTATCACCCTCTACGGAACTACCTTCCGAATCTTCAGCCCAAACGATATACTTATCTGCTTTTTCCAGCTCTTTGTAATGCCCGACATTGCTGGTCACCTTAAGGAGCGTTTCCGGAATGATCTTAATCTTTGATATCATATTGATCCCCTATCCTTTCCAGCGACAGTTTTGTTATCCTAAGACCGTTTTCATCAAAAGTGGGCTGGCGCATTACAATCCGGAACTGGTCTCCGTTGTCAAGCGCACAAATATCAGTTGCTTTGATTTCTCCCCACCCAGGGATATTGACGACGGACTCTATCAGCTGCTTGGCTTGCATCGCCGTATAGTATCGGTTGATTCCAAGTGTGTCGAATCCGTAGTAGTATTTTTCCTTCTCAACGAGACCTTCTTCCGGCATCATCCCTGGTTCTGCAATATTTTCCACACCGTAAATAGTAAGTATTCCATCGTCAAACGTCATGTCTGTCCCCTTTCTGTGAGAACAGGATGTTATTCAGCCGATATCTTAGGAATCTTGGCATAGCCGTTTCGCTTGATGCCCTTTTACGGAATAGATAGGCGGCGTATTGCACCACCGCCATATCTATGTCCATATCATTTTCAACAAGCGTGATCCCCTCACGCTGAATAGCCGATTCTGCCGTAGTTATCAAAGACTTAAGGAAAGCATCATTTGCCGATGTGAGCATTTGCAGATCCTGTTTTAACAGCGCAAGTTTTTCCTCGCTTGTCATTTACTCACCTCGCTTTTAGTCACCGGCTTTTGTCACATTTACGGTGTACACTTTTACAGCATTGCCTTTCTTAACGGTAACGGTCAGCGGATGCGGTGCACTGTCTGCAAGCCATGTTACAGATCCTCCGTTTCTGACATTCTTTCCGTTGTAGCTGATCGCTACTTCTGCGTCAGCCTGTGCCGGTGTAGCCTCAATCTTATCACTTGCCTGTGTTGCGGAAGCGATAGTATAAGTCAGCGTATCCGGATCAAAGGAAGATGGAGCCATAGTCTCGGAACCAACTGCAAGAGCAATCAGATCAGCGTCATTCGCAGTATCAGCCGCAAAGGCCATCACAGTTGTAACTTCCTTGTTATTAATGTTGATCGCCACAAATGCACCCGGGATGATTGGAGCACCGTCTGCACGAGCCTTTCCACGGAATACGGTGTTGTCCTGGATGAACTGTACATGTTCGGACTGGTCGATCACCATAGACCGTCTGTCAGCCCACAGATACAGATCACCATACCCACCGATGATATCCCCATCCGGAATGAACTCCAGAATGTCAATGTCTCCATTGATGATCGGGAGCGTTCCAAACAGGTTTGCCACCACATCACCGGTAGCGGTAAATGTGATAAGCTTAGAGCGCAGTTTTGCGTAGGTCTTAGAGTTCATAGCCCAGAACATTTCTCCACGGTTATATTTCGTGAAGGTGTTGCCTGCGGCGATAGTCAGCGCGCTCCAGAACTCGGCTCCTGTCATAGAGTCTCCGTTGATTTTCTGGATGTTCGTGGTGTGAAGGTCTACCCATGCCGGAGCGTTTGCCGGATAATCAGACGGCTTGGTTTTCTGCGCCAGCCTAGTCACGATACCAAGAGGCATGTGCGCAGAAGATCCTTTACCGTACAGAATTGCCTTATCCTCTGCAAGTCCGATGGATTCAGACAGCATTTCCACGATCCATCCGGCAAGGTCAAGATTGCTCACTGTATCTTCCAACAGGGAATTGCATACCGGAACATAGCCAGCCACCTTATACCCATCAAGAGTGACCTGATTAAACACGAAAGTAAGCTCGTTGATAGCACCGCACATTTCTGTCCAGATTGCCTCCGGTACAGTTCCGGCAATCGTCTGTCTAGCTTCGCCCGGTACATTTCTTACACGCACACGATTCAGCAGTTTGCTGTACCGGTACATGTTTTCGGAGATCAGCTCCAGGAATACTACCGGAATTTCCAGTTCACCACCCTGGATTGCCCTGGACTGTCCTTTCATGCTTCTTAACTGCGCCAGGAATGTTTTAACATCGTCACGCTGCACAATCGCTTCCCTGGTTTCCATCGGAAGAGAGTCAAACGCTCTAACATTCATCGGCAGGCTTCTGATTTTCATTTCTGCTGTGTTCATTCTGATATTCGTCCTCACTTTCTTTTCTGTTTTGATAGTTCTCTGATCCGGAGCAGGAGGATCAACTTCGGCAGCCTCGAGCTCTGCCTCAAGATCTCCGATTTCTGATTCAAGCTTTGCTTTCGCTTCATCATGAGCAGTTTTTTCGCCGTCGAATTTTTCTACTTCATCCTCTACGGTTTTCTGCTCTTCGTCTGTCTGCGCTTCATCAATCGCCTTTTCCAGCTCCTCTTCCCTGGTCTGGAAATCAGCATCTTTCTCACGCAGCCCCTCAAGCTCTGTTTTCTTTCTTTCAATCTGCTTTCTAAGCATGATCTGCTTTAATGCCATTACTTTTCTCCTTTCAGTCGGGATCTCATAGAATCCCTCCAATCATTTCTTTTCTGTTCCTTCGCCTGTTCAAAACGTCTCTTCGCATCTTCCAGGCTGTCTTTCGCCCTGGCCGATATGCTGGTCTGTGCGTAGGCCGGGAATGTGCAAGGGCTTACTTCGTAGAGATCAACGTCCGTGATCCTTGTCCGGTATGTCCCGTCATCGTCCCAGCTTTCCTCCATAGATTTGATGTCAAAACCAAAAGAGCAGCCTCTCACATCTCCACGGGCCACTCTTGCATATCCATTTTTAGCTTCCTGATCTTCCTCGTTGATTTCGTCGCTTCCATACAGTCCGACTTCATCTTCTCTTAGTGATGCTGTCCTGTTAGTCGTTGATCCAAGCACGATATCTGAATTGTGATTCCACAGGACTTTTACATCTTTCCCTTCTCGCAATGTCCTCGAAAATGCTCCCGGTGCAATTTCCTCAATCCACCCCGGAAAGACTTCATAAGGCTGGTTAAAAACCGAGAAGTATCCCTCGATATATCTTTTTCCGTTCTCTTCACGAGTCTTGAACGCCTCTTTACATTGAATTACTCTCTGCTCCACTTACTCACCTCCGTTCTGTACCAGTTTTCCCTGATCGCCCAAACGATTAGCAGGTAAATAGTTTTCAAGCGCCAACAATTCATTCATTTCTGCATCTGGAGGAAGGCCGACCCAATCTCTCCATTCATTCCGGCGCATCGCCATGCGGTCAACCATTTCTGCACCTGCGGAAATGGTTTCCTGCAATGAGTAGTTATATAGTGATCTGGGATTGAATTTGAAATAGTATTCCTGGCTGTACAATAATTTCTTTGTAAATTCCTGTTGCATGGACTGTGCTACCGGCATAATTGTCGAGTCAATAAAGTTGTTCCACTCATCCTGCTTGAACTCACCGACGCCCAAAACAAAAGGCGGCACACCTAAAATAGATGCAACCGTCTTTTTATCAAGCTGAACCATGTCTGCCAGTGCCAAGTCCGACAGTGACAGTGGTTTTACCTGTTCGATTTCAAATTGTTCTGCCGGGATCATCCACGGTTCTCCGGCCTCTGCCGTATCAATGTAATCGGATAGCAGTTGCCGCCGCCCTTCTGGGCTGGAGAACTCTTCCGTCAGTGCGTCCACCTTCACGATGATGGATGGTTTCCACTTGCTCTTCATAAACCCCTTCTCTGTTGTGGATGCTTGCTTCAGATTGTTCGCAACATCACGGAGCGCCACTTGAAGCCCCTCGCCTTTCCAGGGGTAATAATTTCCCGGATTCAAAACAAAATGGAGCACTTCGTCCGGAGAATATTCTTTCCCATTGATCGCTACCATGTAGTCCCATATCCCGGAAGGAATGAAACTAGCCATTGATGCCGGTATGGGCTTTAAGTCTTGCAAGTATCCCCTGCGGAACTGTGGATACACCACAGCGTTTCCATCTCCGTATAAGTACATCGTGGTCACAATCCACTGCACAAACAAAGATCTTGTCATGTTTTCGTTTGGATTGATGTCTATTTTCCGGCTAAGTTCATTTCTGACCCTTATGTCTCCGTCTTCCGTATTCTGCATGAGATGTATCGTCATGCTCCCGATCAGCTTAGCTATCTTGCCAACTCCGGTTATAATTTCCGGGTTATGCGCCAAACTTGTGTATCCCTGACATGTCAGCGTATCAAAAGCATCACTACTGCACAGCCACGCTTGAGACCTTTTCTTGCTTGGCTCTGCTCTTGCTTTCACTTTTTGCCGCTGTCTCTTATTCATCCTTCTGCCCCTTTCCAAACCATTTGTTCGCTTTGTTGCTTCGTTCCATGTTCTCCAAATACCTCACACACGCAAAAACCGAAGCGTCAAATAGGTCTATTCGATGCTCCGGCTGAACCTTTTCGTATTGAATCATGTCATCTGTCTTTTCTACTGCCGCCACATTCTCTACGCAATATTCAAACGCTTCAGAATGTAGATAATAGAGATCCCCGTCTTTTGCACTCTTTTCGATATGACGGAATCCCTCGGATTTTTTGTAGTAGTATTGCGGCTGGTCAACAATATTGAAGCGAGCCTGTTTCATTCCGATAAAATATTCCCGGCAGAATTTACGGTCATGTCCAATCTGCTTAATCTTGAAGCCCTTATCTCGCATATCGCAAAACCACCGGATTATGTCGGCTTGGTTTACGGTCGGGCTGTTGCACAGCGTCAGCCAGCCGTCCTCGTCCCACCCGAAAAGCGGTATGTTGTCTTGCTCGGCTTTCAAATGAGCGGAAACTACCGGGAAAAACGCATGTGTTATAATGATATCAACGCCCTGGTATGTTCCGAAAAGAGCGGCCGCTGTCAAATCATGGAGTTTTGACAGGTCAGCGCCTCCATACCACTGAATCGGAAGTTTAGCCAGCTGCTCCAGCGTCCAGCTATACTTCTGATCGCTTTTCCGAAATTCATCTATATCGAAGTATGCTTTCATGGCATTTGTGTAGACATTCAGCGACTTCGCAAAAAAGTCTTTCCTCTGCTGTGGATCGTTCTGCGCCTGAAGCGCATCATTCATGATTTCCTCCGGACGGATTGTTACTCCGTATCCCGGATTAGCCATTTCATGTATTTTCGGATCCGTAAAGTCTACAGATCCATCTTTGATTCCTTCCGGTGCACAACACATAAAAATAAAATACTGCTCATCCTTCACCGTACCATTCAAAACCTTCCGACAATATTTCAGCCTTTGGCCAAGGAATAACTGCTCGTTATCCCCTGCCGTGGATATCCCAATTATCAGTTTATTGGTATAGGCTTTCTGTGCCTCCTTAAACAGATTGTACTGTTTCGGTTTCTTCAAGGCATGTAGCTCGTCCACGATTGCAATGTTACAGTTAAGTGAGTCTTGCGCATCCGGGTTCGCCGCAAGTGCTCGTATAAAAAAAGAACCATCTTCCAAAGATGATTCCATGCTGTGTTCATTGTTATTGTCTATGATCTTTACAGATCCGCCTTCCTTCTGATCTTCCCCCATGAGACGGACGTTATATTTTAAAAAGTTAAAGCTTTCAAGCGACTGCATCAACGCCGCTGACGCTATGTAGGTTTTTGCACCACTCTTGCGATACAGCAAAGACAACGACCACGCAAGTGCTGCCGCAAATGTTGTCTTGACATTTTTTCTCGGAATGTATATCAGCGCTTCGTGAAACCGGATATTGTGAGTACCCTTTAGTTTGAACCCTACGAGATTGTAAATACAGAACTTATGATAGTCCTGCAGTTCAAACGGCTTTCCTCGCAGAGGTGTACCATCTATTTTTTCGCCCTGCATGTTGCAAAGCGTCTTCTCTACAATCTGTATGCAAAATTCCGGGTCTTTGTAGTCCATCCAGTAATCCGTGTTTTCCAAATCGCTAAAGAATCTATCAACCGCCTGTTTCAATTCTTCGCAGGCAACCTTTGTTCCGTCTCTTATGCTCTCTGCGTACTTTATGACGATATCCCAGTTCTTAGCTTTCGATGGATGCAAGCGCTGCCGCCAGTCCTTTCTTTTTCTCCTTTTTTTTCGGGCCTTCTCCGGTCAGCTTTTTATAAGAACTCGGGGTCATTCCTAATTCACGCCAGTACGCAAGCGCCGTTTTATTGAGTTCGTCCCACATGACAAGGAGCGGATTCTTTGTCATGTTTGTCGATCCGCCTTTATTTGTATATTCGATCACGGACTTTCCTCCGCTATCCTGGAACTCCTCAAATGTCTTGTCCCGTTGTTCAAGTATCATTGCAAGGGATTCGACCGTGCTATCGTAGGCATCGTTCTGCAATCCCAACGCTGATAGCTGCTTATTTATTAAGTTTTTCCACTTAATTTTACTCATAGCCTGCATGCACAGTCCCCTTTCGTCTTATTTTAGCCTAGAGTTGGAAATGTTTACCCCCTG
>ENA-OPCT01000192-OPCT01000192.1-human-gut-metagenome-genome-assembly--contig:-NODE-192-length-36077-cov-13.525457_pt1 | contig 36077 bp, 29 predicted proteins | sample MGYA00241572_ERZ501495 | MGnify/ENA primary metagenome ERZ501495 (study PRJEB25962, sample SAMEA2042580) | human gut metagenome | biome: human gut; feature: human-associated habitat; material: faeces... | reverse complement strand
AAGTAATGAGTTTTATGCACAACACACTGCTATTTATGGGGCGGAACGTCTGCTGGAGTAGGGAGGTGTGAGAAATACCTATATATTTATTGCAACAGGCAGAACACATAACAGAATCTGAAGTAGATATTGAGAAGAAAAAGCAGGAACTATATTCAGAAATTGATGCACTTGGAATAAAAAGCGATTCAAGAATTAACAAATTGAAAAAGTTCTTGGCAGATAGAAAAATCTGGCATCTGGAAGAAATGGATTATCCTTTGCGAAATTCGTATGAACAATATTTAAGAGGACAGATACGATCACAAATTGTATCTTTCTATTTGAAAATATATGATACGGTAAAACAACAACATATCTATCAACAAATGCAGACGCTAAATGGAAAGCGGATATATGAATGGAAATATCAAAATAAAATTTATTTTCTGAAGTATTATCCGGAAAAGGAAATAGCTGAGACCTTTGAAACTTCTTATAAAACAAACCTATTGGTGTGGGATTTTACACAAAATTGTTCAGAAGTTTTAAAGAAACAAATTTTTTATACGTTGAGTCGTATCATTGCCAATACTTCAATGTCTAAGGCTTATAGAAATGTCAGGTTAAAATCCTTAAAACTTCTTTATGATTCTTGTGTTCAGTTAAATATTACGGATATTGGATTGCTGGAAATGGAACAAGTGGAAACTATTTTAAAGAATTTTCCCGAAACGAGTCAACGAAGTATTTTAGGTGAATGCAGAAGAGATGCGTTTATGCAGCAGGAACAGATCCAATGGGAAGCAAATGTATGGTATCTGGAACGATTACATCTTGGAAAACATCGGATAGACGAAAGTAAATCCTTAATTAGCATTTCTTTTATGGAAGTCAAGGAAATACAGAATCGAGAAATTTTACAGGCATACATGAAATATGAACTGGGAATTACTGGACAGGCAGTCAGCACGATTGTACGAAGATTTGTATGTATTAGAAATTTTATTGAACTGCTGGAACAAGAAAAGATACTGGCGATTCATGCAACTGTCGCAGAAGTAAAAAAGTATGCAGACGGCTTGCGAGAACGGGGAATACAGGCAAAGGGATTTAATGAAAGAATTTTCGGTATCGGTCATTTTTATAAATTCATGGAAGTTAAACAGTATATTACAAGAATGCCATTCCGAATTGAATATTTCCAACAAAAAGAAGTAATAGTACATCATGATCGTAGCGTTGAGGAAACAGTATATATGGAAATTTTGAAAAAATTATATCTTTTTCCAGAGCGATTACGATGTATGTTCCTACATCTGTGGTGTCTAGGATTACGGGCGAGTGAAGTGTGTACATTGAAAGGAAATGCTTATTATCAGCAGGGCGAGGATTATTGGATTCAGGTGTATCAGGTCAAAATGAAGAATTATAAAAGGATTCCAATCCCACAGGCACTTTATCAGATTATGAAAGTATACTTGAAAAAACATGAAATTCAGCCTGAAGAATTCATTTTTAAAAACAGCAGAGGTGGTGCTTGTCTATATGGTACATTCCGAACTCAGATGATAGAAGCGTGCCGGGAAAATAAGATTGCAAATGGAGAATATTTATTTCAATCACACGATTATCGACATACAGTAGCAACTATGTTTTATGACAGTCATGTATCACTGCAAAGTATCAGGGATTATCTTGGACATACTTATGAAGAGATGACAAGACAGTATATTGATTATATGCCGCAAAGGATTGCAAAAGCAAATGATGAGTTCTTTGAAATGCAAGGAAGTAGTTTAGCATCATGGCTAAAGAAAGAGGAAAAAGATGGAAAATGATATTATATACTTCAGCGATTTCCCCAATTTACAAGAAACAGGGACACGTAAGGATAATGGAAAATTTGATTTAACGTTGCTTCCAACGCAAGAATTAAAGGAAGAGTTTCGAGGTTATATTATGTATCGCTGCAAAAACGGAACGTTTAGAGCATTGATTCAGGATCGAACAGCTTATAATCATATTGCAAAGTTTTTGAACAGCAGAATAAATCGGAGAATCAAAAGCCTTGGAGATAGAAATCCAGAAAAATGGATATCACTTTTAAAAGGCTGGATGTTAGAACAGGGAATAACTATTGTAAAAGAAAAGAAGAGTGTGTATGGTACAGTAAGCTATGGCGAAGCAGTGACGATATTATATTTCAGAAACGTACTGAAATTTTTAGGGCCAGAAGATTTACGGGATGAGATAGAAAAAGATGTTTGGGAACTAAAAAATCTGGATATTAAAATCAGATCCAATCCAATTTATAATGTAAAAACACTGGATTTCAGAAAAATATATCAGCCAGATATCAGGGAAGAATGTAAGAAAGCTGTTTATATGAATCTGCAGTATGAAGCAATAGGAACTGTACAGGGAGAATTGACAATAATGAGGATATTCTCAGAATATCTCCAAAAAGAGTATTCCAAAATAAAAAGCTGCAGTGAAATAGACAGAGAAGTGTTGGAAGAATTTTTGATACATCTGTCAACAAAAGATACTTCCCATAGTGCGAATAGTTCTTATGTAATTTCATTAAGACGACAGTTAGAGACAATCGGAAAAATTTACAGCTATGAAAGATTGGAGCATTTATTTATTAATACGGATATTCCACCGGAAGTAAATGCAGAATTTAGAGTGTATTCTGATGATGAAATGAAACGACTGAATGCGGAAATTACACAGATGGATGTACAGATTGCAAGATGTCTTCTGATACATCAGATGCTTGGAACTAGGATATCAGATACCCTTACACTGAGACCAGATTGTCTGACGAGAGAAAATGGCCAAGATATGATTGAAATATATCAAGTTAAAACTAAAAGATATAAAAAACCGATCAGTAAAGAACTTGCAAAACTGTTACAGAGTTCTATTGAATATACACAGGAAAAGTTCGGTGATACAGAATACATATTTGTTAATGAAAAAGAACCTGACCGCCCGATGCAGTATATGGCTATAAAAACAAAAGTCATGTCCATGATACAGGAAAAGCAGTTGAAAGATGATCATGGCGAATTATTCGGGTTTGGAACGCACATGTTCCGGCACTACTATGGCGTCAAACTTACAGAAATGCATCTGGATGACTGGACGATAGCGAGACTATTGGGGCATAAAAGACTGAATAATGTACAGCATTACCGGAAAATGAGCAATCAAAGAATGGCAGACGAAACCAGAGAAGTAAGACAGAGGATGAGTGACATCATATATATGAGTCTGGCAAGATGGGGTGAAGAATATGAGCAAATACGACAAGATGATTGAGGAAAATCAGAGAAAAAGTAAAGAGAAAATTGAACTGGCATTGCAAGCAATACAAGATATGCTGGCAAATAAAGAACGTATCAGCGTTCCAAAGCTGATGAAGAAAACTGGATTGTCGAGAGGATTCTTTTATAAAAATCCAACCGTCCGGGATACATTGAACCAAGCAGTAGAGCAACAGGCCGGAATGATAGATCCAAGAAGAGAAATTCTGAACATGGCGATGGAAAAACAGATTGAACTGTTGAACCAGAAGGTGGCAGCTCTGAGCAGAGAAAATAAGGAACTGAAGAGAAAGAACGAAAAGTTACAGAAGGCATTACGGAAACAGGATTTGAATTTTATTAAGAACTTATAACATTGAAAATAATAAGATGGAAGAGATGTGTGCAGACACATCTTTTCATCGTTGAGGATAAAATATATAGAATGAGAATGGGATTGTTTTATGGTATACTAAAAGTGAAATGCTAACTTTGATATGAGGTATAAAACAATATGACAGAAATACAAATTAAAAATTTAATTAAAGAATATGAAAAAGAATATATTGAGTTTATGGAAATTGAGAAATTACCACAGTATAAGATAGATTTTTTTGAAATTAATGTTGAGGAAAGCGATGCAGCAGGATTCGCTTCAGCCGCCCAAGCTTACTATAATACGAAAACAGATGAACATATATTAAGGATATGCAAAAGTTCGGAAATACCAAGGTATATTGTGTTTCATGAATTTACGCATATTTTAGATACGGAAATGTATGCAAAGCAAGATTCTTGGAAATATATGGCTTTGTCTGGTTATACAGAATATCATGCAGCACAAGTTGAATTGATGATAATGTTAGGAGCAGATAGTATACAAACTCAAGATTTTTCATTTACAGTTGATGTTGAAATAGGTAATAGTACAGTTAGGAATTACCTAAACTCAAGACATCAATTAGTAGTGAATATGATGAATAGAACAGATTTTCCAAGAGATATTGAAGCATTAAAAACAACGGTAGGTGTGCTATATAATTATTTTGGAGTGCGTTCTATATGTAAAATGTATGCGAAAGATTATACTGAAGAAGTGGATAACACAATTATTATTCAGAAACTTTCAAAAGTATTATTTGAAGAGATAAATAGCTTTATGGTTGGATGGTTTAATGAAGCACAAGTAGAGCTGAGCTTTGTGTCATATATGAAAATAATGTGGCCTATGCTTCAAAGCTATTTTGGAAAAGAATGAAAGATAGTAACAGTAAACACAGTTTTGTATACAGTTAAACCCAGTAAAATCAACGCATGAGGGGAACTGGCTACATTTTAATTCCCTATCTGGTGGTATGTTGCACCTACAATTATCAATACATTCCTAGAAGCGTACGATTTCTCTAACAAGACAATTACTCTATTCGCAACATCAGGAAGCAGTGGTTTAGGAAATACTGTAAAAGAATTAAAAGTATCAGCACCCAATGCACTCATTAAAGAAGGGTTATTACTCAATAATCTCACAACTCAAAAAGTCAAAGAATTATTGGCCTTATGATTATTCATAGGGCTTTTTTGATATAATAATGGAAAGGAGACATCATTATGGATAAAACAATGAAAATAACAGGTAAAGGAAAAGTATCAGTCAAGCCTGATATAATACGTCTTAATATGACAATGGAAGAATCATATAAGGAATATGAAGTCACATTAAGACAATCTAGTGAAACAACAAAGATATTGAAGGACTTATTTGTATCTTTTGGATTTCAAAAGGATGACTTGAAAACTAACAGTTTTGATATTGATACAAAATATGAAAGTTATAAATCTAAAGATCAAAGCTGGAAAAAGAGACTTGTAGGATATACCTATACACATCGTATGTTGATAGAATTTGATGCAGAAAATAAGAAACTAGGGGAGATACTTTATGCTTTGGCACATAGTGTGATTACACCAGAAATTTCAATTGAATATACAGTGAGTGATCCTGAAAAATATAAAGATGAATTATTGAAGAATGCGATAGAAGATTCTAAGCACAAAGCAAAAGTCTTAGCTCATGCTGCAAATATCGAATTATGTGATATCGTATCTATTGATTATTCTTGGGGTGAAATCAACTTTGTCTCAGAACCTATACAGAATTTTGCATTCGCAAGTGCAGAAAAAACAATGGGTAGTCCTGGATATGATATAGATATTGAAGCAGATGATATTGATGTTACAGATACAGTGACTGTGGTTTGGAAAATTAAATAATGTTTTAACAATTATTGCCGAAAGGAGTTGAATCCTATGCCTAACATTAAATCTGAATAAGCATAGTAGACATGTAATTCCTAATATACAGGACTTTAAAAAGAGACAGGCCACGCTACAACTAATGAATGAACTAGCTAAAGGTATAAAACCTGGTGAAGAAAAAGGCTGGTTCACGTTAGAAAACCAAGAAAAACTATTCGAAGCCGGCATAGTTGTATTCAAGTTAGTATTAACAAAAATAAAATTTTACAACGTTTTGAAACATTTAGTCATCAAAAAGGTATTGTTAAAAATTCTTCACTAATAGAAATATACTTGTCAGTAAATAGACTATCTTTTTCCCAGATGAATTCAAAATTATGCTGGAGCTTAAAGTCAGCTAATATAATTTCTTTTAATATACCTTTCTGTAATTCTTCTTTAACTGCAGTTTTATACATAAAAGAAATACCACAATCTTTTTTAAGCAAGCTTATAATTGTATGCATATTTTCTATTTGTGTATAATATTTAAAATCAGAAATAGATAAACCACGGACATTTAGACTTTCTTGTAAAATATGTCTTGTACCAGAACCTTGTTCTCGTACAAGAAGTCTTTCATCAAGAAGGTCATGTAAAGTATGAGGTATATTTTTAAACTCATGTGATGCAGCACAGACGGCAATATAGTCCTCTGTGCTGTATTTTTTATGACTATATTTCTCTTTTGGATAATTTCCTTCTACAATAGCCATATGAATCTTACCTTGATCTAATAACTTTAATAATTCTGCCGTATTTCCATAATGAAGATGCAGATTCATTTCAGGATGATGCTTGATAAAATCAGCCAATTTATCCACTATCGCATACTCACCAATTGTCATAGTCACACCAATCGACAATGTTTCTATCATTCCTTCATGACTCTTTATCTCTTTTTTAATTGTTTGCTCATCATTCTGCATAGTCATCAAATATTTTCTTAATATCTCTCCAGAACGTGTTAAAGATAACTGCTTATTTGAATATACAAAGAGCGTTGTTTCATATTCTTGCTCTAAATAATGAATATGCTGTGATACAGCTGGCTGAGTAATATGTAGTTGTTTTGCAGCAAGCGTATAGTTTAATGTCTCACATACTTTTAAAAAAGTATGAATACGATAATCTAACATCTCATCACCTCATCAATAATATTTACTTATAGTTCAATAGAAATATATAATTTAATATTATTACAGTCAAGTGATATAATGAGCACACATTTAAAAGAAAGCAGGTAAATCATGGAAACTATTAAAAAGAATATATATGGCATACTTGTATGTTTAGTTATTGCGATTCCATCATGGTTACTAGGAAAACAATTTCCAGTCATCGGTGGGGCAGTGATTTCAATTCTTGCAGGTATGATTATTACTATGTTTTGGAAAGAAAAAGGTAAAGCAGCACCAGGGATCAAATGGACTTCTAAGATCATCTTACAGACAGCTGTCGTCTTATTAGGTTTTGGTATGAACTTAGGTGTCATCTTTGAAACAGGAAAGCAGTCATTACCTATTATTGTTTGTACTATTTCAACTTCACTTCTTATTGCATGGCTTTTAAGAAAGATATTACATGTACCTTCCAATACATCTATTCTAGTAGGTGTAGGTTCATCAATTTGTGGTGGTTCTGCCATTGCAGCTACTGCACCAGTCATTGATGCCGATGATGATGAAGTGGCTCAGGCTATTGCAGTTATTTTCTTCTTTAATGTCTTAGCTGCATTATTCTTCCCTATTCTAGGTAAAGCCATTGGTTTTGATACTTTACATGGTGATGCATTTGGAATATTTGCAGGTACTGCCATCAATGATACATCTTCAGTCACTGCAGCTGCATCTACTTGGGATAGTATGTGGCACTTAGGTAGTGCTACACTCAATAAAGCTGTCACTGTCAAATTAACACGTACACTTGCCATTATTCCTATCACTTTAGGATTATCAATGATTAGAAGTAAGAAGAACCAGAAATCTTCAAACTTCAGTTTAAAGAAAGCATTCCCTATGTTTATTCTTTATTTTGTATTAGCTGCCATTATTACTACAGTCAGCCTTCATATAGGAGTTAACAGCAATGTTTTCTTACCTATTAAAGAATTATCCAAATTTCTTATTATCATGGCTATGGCTGCAATTGGATTAAATAGTAATGTCATTCATTTAATTAAAACAGGTGGTAAACCATTATTAGTAGGTGCATCATGCTGGTGTGGTATTACTATTGTCTCATTACTTATGCAGCATGTTATGGGAATCTGGTAATTATTGACTTTATATACTATATTTCTTAAGATAGAAATAGACTTACAGTGAAACTTAATTTTCACTGTTTTTTAATAGGAGAATTATATGAATATTACAGTATATTTAGGGGCCTTGAGAGGCAATGATCCAGTATTAAAGGATGCAGTTAAAGAACTTGGTAGATGGATTGGAGAAAACAATCATACACTCATCTATGGTGGATCAAAATCAGGATTAATGGGATATATTGCAGAAAGTGTATTAGATGCAGGTGGAGATGTCATTGGAATAGAACCACAATTCTTTATTGATGAAGAACTACAATATGACGGATTAACAGAGTTAATCATTACTAAAGATATGACAGAAAGAAAAACGAAAATGATAGAATTAGGAGATGCCTTTATTGCCTTTCCAGGTGGTACAGGAACACTAGAAGAAATATCTGAAGTCATGTCTAAGATTTCATTGAAACAACTTAATGCACCTTGCATATTCTATAATTTAAATGATTATTATAAGGGTATGAAAGAACTTATGTCCCATATGATAGAAATGGGATTATCAACTCATGAGAAACAGAAGGGTATCTATTTTGCGGATCATCTAGACGATATAAGAAATATTATTGAGAAGGAATAGTGATTTTTATCATTATTCCTTTTATAATGGAATAAATAACAGTTAAGGAGACATACAATGAATCTAGAAGGACAAAACTTAGAATCGTTAAGAAGGATGGTTAGACATCTCCAAGAAGAAAATCAAGAATTAAAAGAACTTCTAAAAAAATCTCATATTACATTTAATGAATCAAAAGAAGAAATGACAACCCAATCTATAAATGAGGGTGTATGTATCAAGAATACTTATATTTATGATAAACTTGTAGCTTACTTTCTTACTTTATTTCAAGGAAGAAGAGATGTATATGCATTAAGAGGTTCTAAGGGAGGATACTTTCCACAATGTTATAATAGATGGAAAGAATATTGTCCTAAACAAAATAGTCAAAAAGGTGTGTCCTGTCAAAAGTGTCCTTATAAAGAGTGGAAAGCATTAGATAGAGAAGTAGGCAAGGATCACTTATTAGGCTACAAAGACAATTGTACAGATGTCATTGGATTATATCCTTTACTAGAAGATGATACATGTAAACTCATAGTTTTTGATTTTGATAATCATGATAATAAGAATAGTGAAAATAATGATTGGAAAGATGAAATTGATGCAATTAGAAAAATATGTCATGAAAATGGTATTGATGTATTAATAGAACGCTCACGTTCAGGAAATGGGGCACATGCATGGATTCTCTTTAAGGAATTTGTACCTGCCTCTCTTGCTAGAGAATTTGGATTACTACTCATTGAGAAAGGATCTCAATCTATTAATCTCAAATCATTTAGATATTATGATCGTATGTTTCCTACTCAAGATCATAGTGAAGGTTTAGGTAATCTTGTTGCATTACCACTTCAAGGACAGGCATTAAGACAAGGTAATAGTGCTTTTGTAGATGAAAACTGGAATCCTTACTATGATCAATGGAAATTACTAACAACAGTTCATCAATTATCTAAAAATGAGATAGAAGAACATATCTATAAATGGAAAGAAGAACTTTCAATCCCTCAAACTCTTCTTACAATGGATCTAGAAAAAAGAATTAAGCCATGGAAAAAGGATGAAAACTTCCACAGTGAAGATGTGATAGAGAGACTCTCTATTGTCCTTGCAGATGGTATCTACGTGGATACACTTAATCTTCAGCCACGAATCCAAAACCAGATCAGACGCTTATCTGCATTTGATAATCCTATATTCTATAAGAATCATAACTTAGGATTTTCTAATTGGAATCAGCCAAGAATTATCTATTTAGGGGAAGACATAAACGACTATATAAAAATCCCAAGAGGATTATTAGAAACGCTACTTAATAAGTGCCATTCATCAAATATTGAGTATGAAATTGTTGATAAGAGAGAAAAGGGAAAACCTATTAATGTATCATTTACTGGAAAATTAAGAGATGAACAGCTGACTGCTGCGTCTGATTTATTAAATTATGACAATGGTGTTTTAAATGCAGCGACTGCATTCGGTAAGACTGTTGTATCTAGTTATTTAATATCTCAAAGAAAAGTCAATACACTCATTATTATGCAAAGTGTTTCACTAATAGACCAATGGGTAGATGAATTACATCGCTTTTTAGAAATAAACGAAGATCTACCTGTGTATAAAACAAAAACAGGTAAAGAGAAACAAAGAAAAGATCTCATAGGTGTATTACATGGAAGTAAAAATACTTTAACTGGTATCATAGATGTTGTATCAGTCAACTCTATTTATGACAATGAAGGCAACTGTCGTTTAAATCATGAATACGGCATGGTGATAGTAGATGAATGTCATCATGGTGCCTCTCATGTATTTGAAAATGTATTACGTCAAATTAATTCTAAATATATCTATGGTGTTTCTGCGAACGATAAAAGAATAGACAGACTTGAAAAGAAAGTCTATATGCAGTTAGGTCCAATTAGACATCAATATACAAGCAAAGAAAGAATAGAAAAACAATCTATTGATCATCATGTCTATCCACGATTCACAAGAATAATGGCGTTAGGTGATAGTAAAAATGATCTTAATAGTGCGTATGCGTTTATCTCTAAAAATGAAAATAGAAATAATATGATTATTTCTGATATCAAGAAGTGTATTGAAGAAAATAGAACACCTATCGTATTAACACGCTATAAAGATCATGCTAAATTATTGTATGAATCACTTAAGAAGAATGTCCTAGATCATACATATCTTATTTATGGTGATCATACATTAAAAGAAAATGAAGAAGTAAGAAAAACAATATTAGCACTTTCTCATGATGAACCTTTTATACTTGTTGCGACATCTCAATCAGTTGGTGAAGGATTTAATGTACCTAGACTCGATACACTATTTTTAACTTCTCCTGTATCTGGTGAACCTTTAGTTGATCAGTTCTTAGGAAGAATCAATAGAGATTATAAGTATAAAAAAAGTGCGATTGTCTATGATTATGTAGATTCTCATATTCATTATTTTAATAATATGTATAAGAAACGCTTATCTGCTTATAGAAAGATTGGTTTTGATGTGATTACTGATCTTGTAGACAATAAACAAAACGTGAATCACATTTACAATTATAATGATTATTTAGAAGTATTTAGACAAGATATCCATGAATCAAATAAAAGCATCATTATCTCTAGTCCTCAATTAAATGAAAAGAAAGTATTATCTTTTATTGATTTAATTAAAGATAGACAAGAAAAGGGTGTTTCAGTCAATGTATTCACCAAACAGACGGATGAACCTTATACAAATAATCTCATAGATTTATTATATGGTAATGGTGTATTTGTAGAAGTGTATCCTGATTTAGATTCTTATTTTGCAGTCATTGATCAAGAAATCGTATGGCACGGTGGAATAAACTTGCTTGGTAAATCAAATATCTATGATAGCTTAATGAGAGTGAAATCAACTACGATTGCGGAAGAACTTATATTAAGTCCTACAGAAACTAAAGATTGTGACTCCTAGGTTACAATCTTTTTTAAATCTCATAGTACAATGCTATAATTAATAATGGAGGTGCGTTATAATGATGGAATATCTCAAAGAAACACAGATGCTAGATTATTCTCATCCTAACATTCAAAAACTCATTTACGATAAACAATGGAAACAAATGAATGAATTTAACAGAATACAAGCAATCTATAATTATGTAAGAGATGAAATCTTATTTGGCTATAATAGTGATGATTATATACCTGCTTCAAAAGTACTAGCCGATGGCTATGGTCAATGTAATACTAAAGGAACTCTATTTATGGCATTGCTACGTGCCTGTGATATTCCATGTAGAATACATGGCTTTACTATTGATAAGAAACTACAAAGAGGAGCTATGACAGGTATTGTATATCATAGTGCACCTAAGAATATATTTCACAGCTGGGTGGAAGTTTGCCTTGAAAATCGATGGTATGAACTAGAAGGATTTATTTTAGACAAAGCATATCTTAAACAACTTCAGAATAGATTTACTAAATGTACTGGTCCATTTTGTGGTTATGGTACTGCAGTGAAAAATTTCAAACACCCTATAATTGACTTCAATAGAAATAATACCTATATTCAAAGTGAAGGAATTACTCAAGACTTTGGTATCTATGATTGTCCAGATACGTTACTAAAAGAACATCATCAAGAGATGTCAACCATTAAAACATTCGCTTATAAGTATATTGGTAGACATCTTATGAATTATAATGTAAAGAAAATAAGGAGATACTTCTATGGCATTTAAGATAGTAAGAAACGATATCACAAAAGTAGAAGCTGATATCATAGTTAATACAGCCAATCCAAAACCTAAATGTGTCAGTGGCACAGATCTGGCGATATATGAAGCAGCAGGAAAAGAAGCGCTTCTTGCAGAAAGAAAGACTATTGGTCCTATTGAAAGAGGAGATATTGCAGTCACTGGAGCTTATAATCTCAACGCAAAATATATTATTCACACAGTAGGACCTGTATGGATTGATGGAAATCATCATGAACTTGAAATACTAGAAAGATGTTATCGTCTACCTTTACAAAAAGCAGTAGAATTAGGATGTCAAAGTATCGCATTTCCTCTTATTTCTACAGGCGTTTATGAATTTCCAAAAGATAGGGCTTTGCATATTGCAGTCTCTGTATTCAGTCAGTTTTTGACAGAACATGAAATAGAAATTATTTTAGTTGTATTTGATAAGACCTCTTTTCAATTATCGAGTCAGATTGTAGGAGAAATTGATTCTTATATTGATGCAAACTATGTCAAAGAAAGTCATATCAATGAGTATCCTTTAAGCTACAGACGAAGTGCTCGTCTTCGTTCTTTATTTAACTCTACGCTTCATGAAGAACCATCTCTACATTTATCGAATACTTCTTTAGAAGATCAGCTCGCAAACATTGGTCCTTCATTTCATGATAAATTATTTGAATTAATAGACAAAGCGCATCTAGATAATAAAGACGTATGGAAACGAGCCAATCTAGATAGAAAACTTTTTTCTAAAATACAATGTAATAAGAATTATCATCCTAAAAAGAAAACCGTATTTGCATTATGTATCGCATTACAGCTTAATCTAGAAGAATCAAAAGATCTACTTGCAAGAGCAGATTGGGCATTTAGTCCAAGCAGCAAAGTAGATTTAATTGTACAAAAAGCAATCATAGACAAGCAATATGATATTATGGAACTCAATATTACATTATTTAAATATACCAATGAAACTCTTGGTATATAACTGACGTCGGCACTTCATGTATCGACGTTTTTTAATGTCGCTTTCAAAGCGACCATATATCTCAGTCTTTCACTTATACTGATAGTGTAATAAGAAAAGATTGGAGGAATATATTATGTATGGTGCAATTTTAGGAGATATTATTGGTAGTCCATTTGAATTTGATAGAGGAGATAAAACAAAGGATTTCAAATTATTTAGTAGAAGATCTCATTTTACAGATGATTCAGTCATGACTCTTGCTGTATGTGAGGCATTACTTAAAGTAGGGCAGGATGCAACAGTCAAGGAAATAGAGGATGCTGTTATAACAAGTATGCAATCATGGGGAAGAAGATATCCTCATGAAGGATATGGAGGTTATTTTAGACGCTGGTTAACAGCACGTCATCCTGAGCCTTATAATAGTTTTGGAAATGGTTCTGCAATGAGAGTATCAGCTGCAGGATGGCTTTATGATTCCCTTGAAAAAACAAGAGTTGTTGCAAAAGCAACTGCAAATGTAACTCATAATCATCCAGAAGGTATTAAGGGTGCAGAGGCGACTGCGAGTGCGATATTTATGGCAAGAAATGGTTCATCAAAAGAAGAAATCAAAAAGTATATTGAGAATGAATTTCATTATGATTTAAATAGAACACTTGATGAAATCCGTCCTAGCTTTCATATGGATGAAACTTGTCAAAAAACCGTCCCAGAAGCAATCATTGCTTTTCTTGAAGCAAGAGACTTTGAAGATGCAATAAGAAATGCAGTATCTTTAGGTGGAGATACAGATACACTTGGTGCTATTACAGGAAGTATTGCAGAAGCTTATTTTGGAATATCTGAAACATTAATATCTGAATGTAGAAATCGCATCAATAAAGATATGAGAGATATTGTTGATGCATTTTATAGTCTTGTTAGAAAAGATGATTCACCTAATACAAATCAGATGATTGAAAAAGCTATCAATCAATATTATGTTCATAATGATAAAGAAGGTATGATACTATTTATGAATATGATGATAAATGCAATGAATCAGGGTGGAGAATTTATTGTTCCTTATATTACTAAGAATCCATTCTTATCAAAAGAACAAATCAATAGTATAAGCATTGGTGACACATTTGCTCTTGATCATGATGTCAAACTTAAAATGGAAACAGTCAAAGATGCAAGTGGTATAGAGTGGCTAGGTGTATTTACTTCAACAGAAGAGATGCATAAAGGGTCTAGTGGCAATGTTCAGATCAATCAATCCATCCTATCAATTCTAAGATTAGCACTTGACTTAGAAGAGATAAATGGAATTGTCATCAATCCATTTGGAAAATATATGCAAATAAGTAAAGCTATGATACTACTATTGATTGGTATATATGAAGAACATGAAAAATAATTAAAAATCCTCAAGAGATTGTAACTGACTTGTTATAATCTCTTTTTTGCATTAAGAGCATATTTCCATGCTGAAAAAGCCATGTAATCTATTACATATAACCATACAGTAATATTTGTTGAACATATTTTTTTTTGCAATGTCAACATATGTGTCTTGACATCTGTCAACAACAATGATAGCATATGCATCAGCGTAGCGAGAGAGGCGCTTAATTTAGGAAAAGTTGGAAAAAGAGGATAAAATTATGGATATGATGAATAGAATCAAGCAGCTTAAAGAAGAGAAGAATGCTGTTATATTGGCTCACTATTATGTGGATGCAGATGTACAGGAAGCAGCTGATTTCATTGGGGATTCATTCTATCTTGCAAAAAAAGCAGCTGAAACAGATGCTGATAAGATTGTCTTTGCAGGTGTAGAATTCATGGGAGAAAGTGCGAAGATACTTAACCCTAACAAGCATGTATATATGCCAGATGCACATGCTGATTGTCCTATGGCTCATATGGTGACTATAGAAAATATTAAAAAAATGAGAGAAAAGTATGATGATTTAGCTGTTGTTTGCTATATCAACTCTACTGCAGAAATAAAGACTTATAGTGATGTATGTGTTACTAGTTCAAATGCAGTAAAGATTGTTAATAAGTTACCTAACAAGAATATTTTCTTTATACCTGATCAGAATTTAGGAAGCTATGTGGCAACTCAGGTTAAAGATAAGAATATTATCTTAAATAGTGGTTTCTGTCCAAGACACCATATTATGACTAAAGAAGATGTATTAAATGCCAAGAAAGAACATCCTAACGCTTTAGTAGCTGTTCACCCAGAATGTAAACCTGAAGTATTAGGAGAAGCTGATTATATTGGTAGTACATCAGGTATTATTGATTATATTGTAGGTAATGATGCAAAGGAATTTATCGTTGGTACTGTAGATGGTGTTTATGCCACTATCTTAAAACAAGTACCTGATAAGAAGCTTTATAATGTAGTAAGAACTCAGGTATGTCCTAATATGAAACTCAATTCACTAGAAAAGATTATTCATGTATTAGAGACTGGAGAGAATGAAGTATTCTTAGATGAAGAATTTATGAATAAAGCTAAAGCACCATTAGAAAGAATGCTTGACCTTGCTAAATAGGAGATGACTAAAAATGAGTAAAAAAACAGATGTTCTTATTGTAGGTACTGGATGTTCAGGATTATATTGTGCCCTTAAATTACCTGGAAACCTTAATATTCATATGATTACTAAATCATGTGTAGAAGAAAGTGATAGCTTTCTTGCCCAGGGTGGTATTTGTATGTTTAAGGATGAAAGTGATTATCATGCTTTCTTTAAAGATACACTAAGAGCTGGCCATTATGAAAATAATCCTCTTTCTGTAGAATTAATGATCAGAAGTTCTCGTGCTGTACTTGATGATTTATTATCATATGGTACTGATTTTGCTAGAGATGAAGAAGGAAACCTTAAATATACAAGGGAAGGTGCTCATTCTACTAACAGAATCCTTTATCATGAAGATATTACTGGTAAAGAAATCACTAGTAAGCTTTATGCAGAAGCCAAGACAAGAAAGAATATTACTATTGAAGAATATGTCACTTTGACTGATTTAATTGTTAAGAATGGTAAATGTGTTGGTGGTAAAGTGCGCAAGGGTAATGAAGAATATGATATCTATGCAGACTTTGTTGTACTTGCAACTGGTGGTATTGGTGGTAAATATAAGAATTCTACTAACTACCGTCATTTAACAGGTGATGCCATTGATCTTGCTAAGAAATACAATATTGAAACAGAACATTTGGATTATGTACAGATTCATCCAACAACTTTCTATAGTGATGATAATGAAAGACGTTTCCTTATTTCCGAAAGTGTCAGAGGTGAAGGTGCATTATTATATGATAAAAATGGTAATCGTTTCGTTAATGAATTATTACCTAGAGATGTTGTTTCTGAGGCAATTAAGAAACAGATGGAAAAAGATGGTACTGATTATGTCTTAGAAGATTTAAGACCTATTGGTGAAAAGGAACTAAAGGAGCATTTCCCTAATATTGTTCAGTACTGCTTAGATAAAGGCTATGATGTAACTAAAGAATGTATTCCAGTCGTACCAGCCCAGCATTATTTCATGGGTGGTGTAAAAGTCAATGAAAACAGTAAAACATCTATGCCTAACTTATACGCTGTAGGAGAAACAGCATGTAATGGTGTTCATGGAAAGAATAGACTTGCTAGTAACTCATTATTAGAAAGTTTAGTATTTGCTAAAAGAGCCGCAAAAGATATGACAAGAAAGTATGAGGCCCCAAGTATGTTTGATAAAACAACTTTAAAATTAAATGTAGACCCACTAATCCTTTCAGCTCTTCGTGAAGATATTACAAGTGAAGATGTATCTACATGCAGTGTTATGAGAACTGCACAGTTAGGTGAAGTAGAATTGATTTGTAAAGAAAATGGTATTATTGCCGGTCTTCAGATTTTTGAAAGAACATTCAAATTATTAGATGAAGATGTAGATGTACATTTCTTTGCTCATGATGGTGATAAAGTACATAAAGGCGAATTATTGGCTAAAGTCACTGGTGACATGAGAACTCTTCTTGAAGGTGAAAGAACTGCTCTTAACTACTTACAGAGAATGTCAGGTATTGCCACTTATACTCGTAAGGTGGCAGATCTTCTTGAAGATACACATATTAAATTACTTGATACAAGAAAGACAACTCCAAATAACAGAATCTTTGAAAAGTATGCTGTTAAAGTAGGTGGAGGAAGCAACCATAGATATAACTTAACAGATGGTGTTCTATTAAAAGATAATCATATTGGTGCGGCAGGAAGCGTTACTAAAGCTGTGCAGATGGCAAGAGACTACGCTCCATCAGTAAGAAAGATTGAAGTAGAAGTAGAAACATTTGATATGGTGCAAGAAGCAGTTGCTGCAGGTGCTGATATTATCATGCTTGATAATATGAGTACTGAATTATTAAAGCAGTCTATTGATTATATTGATAAACGTGCTGAAATTGAAATTTCAGGTAATGTGACTGCAGAAAACATTAATAGAGTGAAAGATATGGGTGTTGATTTCATTTCTAGTGGTGCTTTAACACACTCTGCAAAGATTCTAGATCTATCATTAAAGAACCTTCATGCAATTAATGGGAGAGACTAAATGACTGGTAAAGAAAGAAGGGACTACATCCTTACAGAACTGATGGAAAGTGATACACCGATTTCTGCTTCTAATTTTGCGAAACGTCTTCAGGTTTCACGTCAGGTTATTGTGAATGATGTCGCACTTCTTCGTGCTAATAATCATGTTATAGAAGCAACCAATAAAGGATATATCATACGTCAGTCTGCAATGGTAGAAAGAGTTCTTAAAATGCAGCATACAGATGCAGATATAGAAAAAGAGTTAAATACTATAGTTGATTTAGGTGGCTATGTGAAAGATATCTTTGTCTATCATAAAGCTTATCATATTGTACGTGCACCTCTTAATATCGCATCACGTTTAGATGTAAAGAAATATCTAGATAATTTAAAATGTGGGAAATCCATCTCTTTAATGACAGTTACAAGTGGTTATCATTATCATACAATTTGTGCTGAAACAGATGAGAGACTTGATGAAATACAGGAAGCTTTATCAAAGCTAGGATATCTCGCAAAACTACAGGAATATGAACCAGTGGAATTCTAAAGGCCATCTTCATTGATGGCTTTTTTTATGTATAATGATAAAGAGGTGATGAACATGATTTATGTAACAGGTGATACACATGGAAATCAATTTAAATGGCTTGAGCAGATAGATCCTATACTTAAAGAAGGGGATATAATTATAGTTTGTGGTGATTTTGGAATAGGCTTTTTCCAGCAGAAGTATTCTTCTGAAGAATCATTCTATGATTTTATTAGTGAACAGCCTTATACTGTTTTATTTATTGATGGAAATCATGAAAACTTTAATCTACTTAATAGTTATCAAGTAGAATCATGGAATGGGGGATATGTCCATAAAATCAGACATAACCTTATTCATTTAATGCGTGGAGAAATCTATACAATAGAAGGAAAGACATTCTTTACCTTTGGTGGCGGTTATTCTATTGATCAGCCATTACGTAAAGAGAATGTTTCCTGGTGGCCACAAGAAATGCCAAGCAAGCAGGAATATGAGAATGGATTAACACATTTAGAAAAAGTCAATAATCAGGTAGACTATATTTTAACTCATACAGCACCTAATGAAACAGTCTACTTCCTTTCTACAATCAAACAATATAAAATAAAAGGGGATGTCTATCAAGAATTCCCTTTGACAACATATTTAAATGATATACAAAAGAAAACAACCTATACTCATTGGTATTTTGGGCATTTTCATGTAGACAGAGAGTTATGGAGAAATCAGACAGCACTCTTTAATACAATATATGAATGTGAGTCTCATCGTATCATTAAACAATGGAATACATATGAATGTTAACATCTAGACTTTGAAACTAGATGTATTGACATTAAATAATAGATATGTTAAACTTGCTGTACAAGAGGTGATTGATATGAAACGTACAAAGTTAGATGACCGTTTACTTCCTGATTATACACGTGGTGAAGAAATATTTAATATGGTGACTCATATAGTAGGGGCTGCATTTGGTATTGTAGCACTAGTATTATGTATTATATTTTCATGTTTACATCATAATGGATATGGTTTAGCATCTGGTATCGTTTATGGTGTCTCTATGATACTCTTATATACAATGAGTTCTATTTATCATGGTTTATCTCCTAATTTAAAGGCAAAGAAAGTATTCCAAATTATGGATCATTGCAGCATCTTTGTATTGATTGCAGGAACCTACACACCAGTACTTTTATGTTCAGTTAGACAGGCAGATCCATTCTGGGCATGGGTATTATTTGGTATTGTATGGGCAGTCACTATTTTAGGGATTACATTAAATGCCTATGATATCGAGAAGTTTGCGAAGTTCTCTATGGCCTGTTATTTAGTTCTAGGCTGGTGTATTGTCTTTAAGTTTAATTTACTTCCTGGTACTATTGGAATGAATGGTATCTATTTGTTAGTTGCTGGAGGTGTGGCATATACAATCGGTACAATCTTCTATGGATTACAAGAAAAGATCCATTATATGCACTGTATCTGGCATCTATGGATCTTACTTGGTAGTGTTCTACACTTTCTATGCATCATCTTATATTGCATGTAACAGGCTTACGCCTGTTTTTCTTTTATATCTTTTAAAGACATGCTATAATCGTTGAGGAAAGGATGATTAAATGAAAAAAATAAATTTTAAATACGGTTTCTTATACTTGATCACATTTATTATTGTATTAGGTGGCGATTTAGTAACGAAACTTGTAGTCAACGAATCAATGCAGTTAGGCCAGAGCTATCAGGTCATTAAAAACTTTTTTTATTTCACTTATATTCATAATACAGGTGCCGCATGGGGTATGCTTTCAGGGCATTTCTTTATGTTCTATGCAATTTCTATTATTGCTGGTATTATGCTTATTTATTATTTCATCAAAAGTGATAAATCCCAGGTCTTATTAAGATTTGGAATTGTGCTTATATTTAGTGGTATGCTAGGAAATCTATATGATCGTGTTGTTTTTCATTATGTAAGAGACTTTTTAGATTTCTTTGTATTTGGTTATGATTTTCCTATTTTCAATATTGCCGATATGGGTGTTGTAATAGGTGTTTTATTAATCATCTTAGATTTAGGAATTGGAGAATATAAACAATGGAAATACAATCAATTACACCAGAATTAGAAGAAAAAGGCTTGCGTTTAGATAAAGTAATCTTAAATCATATGCCTGATCGTTCACGTACTGAGATTCAGAAATGGATTAAAGCAGGACAGGTTATTGTTAATGATAATGTTGAAAAAGCTAACTATAAGGTAGAAGAAGAGGATGTCATCCAGGTCACTTTACCAGATCCTCAAAATACTGAAATTAATCCTGAAAATATCCCATTAGATATTGTTTACGAAGATGAAGATGTGATTGTCGTCAATAAACCTACAGGTATGATTGTTCATCCATCAGCAGGTATTTATTCAGGAACACTTGTGAATGCATTACTCTATCATTGTCATGATTTATCAGCAATAAATGGTATTACACGTCCTGGTATTGTACATCGTATTGATAAGGAAACAAGTGGTTTATTAATGGTCGCAAAAAATGATAATGCCCATCGTTCATTATCTAAACAACTAGAAGAACATTCAGTTGTACGTCGTTATGTAGCACTCGTTCATGGTGTTATTAATCATAACGTAGGTCGTATTGAAGCACCTATTGGACGTGATAGCAAGGATCGTAAGAAGATGGCTGTCACTAGTAAGAATGCTAAGGATGCAATCACCAACTTTAAAGTATTAGAACGTTATGATGATATGACACTTATTGAATGTCGTCTAGAAACAGGTAGAACACATCAGATCCGTGTTCATATGCAATACATTGGTCATCCAGTTTATGGTGATCCTCAATATGGCTTTAGAAATGATGATAACACACATGGTCAGTATCTTCATGCTAAAGTATTAGGGTTTGTACATCCTAGAACCAATGAACATATGTATTTTGAAGCACCTTTACCTGATTTCTTTGAAGAAAAGATCAAAGAACTAGGAGGAGAATACAATGGATAAGCAGATCATTACATGGGATCAATATTTCATGGGAGTGGCTAAACTCTCTGCTTATCGTTCTAAAGATCCTAATACACAGGTAGGTGCTTGTATAGTAAACAGTGATAATCGTATAGTAGGGGTAGGATACAATGGTCTTCCAAGAGGATGTGAAGATGATAAGTTCCCATGGACTGTAAGAGAAGGGGCTTTATATGATACAAAGTATCCTTATGTTGTACATGCTGAATTAAACGCAATACTTAACTGTACTCAGAAGTTGCAGGGTTGTCGTATTTATGTTTCTTTATTCCCATGTCATGAATGTACTAAAGCAATCATTCAGAGTGGCATCAAAGAAATTGTCTATGAAGATGAAAAATACAAAGGAACAGAAAGTGATAGAGCAGCTAAACGTATGTTAGATGTGGCTGGTGTTTCTTATCGTAAAGTTCCTGCATTTGAAATAGAAATAAAAAAAGAGAATCAATAATGATTCTCTAGATGAAGAAGAAGGCCTATAGGCCTTCTTTTAATTTCTTTAATGCTCCCTTAACTCTCTTCGTATTAGTGAAATTCAACTTACATACTTTAGTAAGAATCTTATCACCATACTTGTGCGCAAGTTTAACAGCCACGATTTCGGCATTAGTGCCGGCCCCTCTAGCAAGGTTCATCTTTAAACTCTTTGTCATACTAGCAAAATATTGTAGATATGCATAACGAGAAATGATTTCTGCAGCTAATACTGCTAAATATTGTTCATCAGCATTGGTTTCAAAAATCATATCTTTTACGACAATAACTTCACTCTTTAAATAATTATAATAAGTCTTAGGTGAAACGAATTGATCAATAACTTTGAATTCAACACTCTTCTTCACTTTCTGAAGAACATTCACAACAGCCTGGTTAAATAGGCGTGCACGAATATTTGCCTGGTTGATTCCACTATCAATCATCTTATTATAATGTGAGTTATCTAATACTAGTAGTGATGAAATGAGATGTCCTTTTAATAGTTTGGCGTAATTGATAATTTCCTGATTAGACAAATCATCGATATTATCAATATGCAGGTTTTTAATGATCTCAAGTGCTTCATCATCGGCATAGCATGCAACGACACAAAGCGGCCCAAGAAAATCAGCAGATCCTGTTTCTGCAGCACCAATATGTGGATGCATACATAAGTGATCTGAATTCTTTTCCTGCTCAATCTTTTTTGCTAAACTTCTAGACCAATGCTTTGCTTCATGCACCGCATTCTGTCCTAAAAAGCTTGCTTCATAATTCGATGTCACTTCGATGTCACAGCCAATAGCATGAGCTTTTAAAAGAAGGTTCTCGCTTTCGAATGGAACCATCTGACTGTCATAAAACTTCTTCATCTTGTTTAAAATGTTTTCATTGATCAAAAATTTAATTGGCTCCACTATATTCACCTCACATGTTTTATTTTATCATAAATTTCATTTTTTTGACAGTATAAATTTCATTTGTTATAATTAAGAACCGACAACGTCAAGGAGGTAAGTGTTATGAGTTTTCTTGATTTGATTCTTATCGCTTTTTTGTTATATATGTTTTTTAGTGGATATTCCAAAGGTTTTTTCTCTACATTATATGATTTATTAAGCTTTATCATCATGATGCTTTTTATCTATTTTAATGTAGAAACTATTTCTTCTATTATCCAGATTTATAAGCCGGTAGATGATCCTTTATCACAATTAGGTGGTTCAGTTATAAATATGTTGATAGTCTTTATTATCATGTTTGTTGTTCTAGAAATAATTCGCAGACTCATAGGCGTTCTTATTAAACCTTTAGTCAATCAATTGACTGATCATTTTGCACTCACTGCTTTTGTCAATCATTTATTAGGTGCGTTGATTCACGCATTAAAGGGTATATTTATCTCCTTTATGGTCATGATGATGGTTATTATTCCCTTCTTTGGACCTGATATCTTAACTAATTCTAAAATAGGACATTTAATCATAGAAGATGTACCAATTATCTCACAAAAAGCAATCAATGAAGCAAGTGCTTATGGAAGCTTATTAAAGGGACAGCATACACTTCAATTAGAAGATAAAGATATATTAAAGAAGATGATTATCGCTAATAATCATGCCTATGACCATGGAATACTAGATGAGCATGATGCAACACAGTTTGTCTATACACAATTAGGCCCTGCTTTAATGAAACAGCAGGTCATTATACCTCATGAAGAAAAACTTCAATTTATCTCTTTATTAAATAAAACACCTTATACAGAAACAGAAAAGAATACAATATTAAATAATATAGGAAGTGAATAAAATGTTAGATAGTTATAAAGTCTTAGAATTTCCAAGAATTCTAAATAGTATTGCTGGCAGCTGCCGTACAGAGATTGCGAAGAAGAAAGTATTACAATTAGAAATGTATGATAATCTGGCTGATTTAAATGAAGAACAGAATCGTTTAGAAGAAGCCATGACTATTCATCGTATTATGGGTACTTTACCTCTTGCGCCACTTCATGATATCAGTGCATATCTTGCAAAAGCGAAGATGGATGGTATTTTAGCACCAGAAGAATTAATGGCCATTGATCATATGTTAGAAAATATCTTTCAGGTGACTTCTTACTTTAATGCTTATGAAGGAGAAATTATTCTCTTAAGAGACTTAGTAGAAGGCTTAGAAGGGGATAATGGATTACATATAGAAATCAATAGATGCATTATGCCTGATGGCTCTATCAGTGATCACGCCAGTGAAACACTTTATCGTATTAGAAAAAGCATGCATGCATTAGAAGGACGTATTCGTCATTCTATGGAAGGATATTTAAAGAGTGAAAAGAATTCATTAAGTATGGATACTCTCTCTAGCAAGAATGACCGTTTAGTTCTTGCAGTTAAAGCACCACATAAGAATGAAATCAAAGGCTTAGTACATGCCACAAGTGCTTCTGGGCAGACATTCTTTATTGAACCAGAAAGTGTTGTTGTCATGAACAATGAACTTAATGAATTAAAGAGTCAGGAACAGACTGAAATCAATAAAATCTTACAGAGCCTTACAAGACGTGTTAAGTATAACTATACAAGATTCTATTTTGATCAAGAGCTCATGTCTGAACTAGATTTTATTTTTGCGAAAGCACGTTTTGGCTGTGATTATGATTGCATTAAACCTGATATCAATGAATCAGGTGTTCTCTCTTTAAAACAGGCTAGACACCCACTTATTGATCAAGAAATAATTGTACCTAATGATATTATTATTGATGGTAAGATGTTGATGATTACTGGTTCTAATACCGGTGGTAAAACAGTTGCTTTAAAGACTGCTGGTTTACTTTCATTAATGGCTATTAGTGGTTTAGCCGTGCCAGCTATTTCAGCTTCTATTCCATTCTTTGATGCAGTCTATACCGATATTGGTGATGAACAATCTATTGAGCAATCTCTTTCAACATATTCATCACATATGAAAAAGCTTATTTATATCTTAGAACATGCAACATGTCGTTCTTTAATTCTTATTGATGAAATTGGCTCTGGTACAGATCCACAAGAAGGGGCATGTCTAGGAGAAGCTATTCTGGATACTTTATTAAGACGTGACTGCCGTATTGTTGCATCTACCCACTATGGTGAACTTAAGAGCTATGGGCAGTCAAGAGATGATATTACTCTGGCATCTGTTGGATTTGATGTAGAAACAATGCGTCCTACATATCGTTTAAAGCTTCATTCTATTGGTTCATCTTATGCCTTTGAGATTGCTGCTTCTTTAGGTCTTGATCATGAGATTATTGATCAAGCTTTACATAATAAAGAAGAACGTATGAGTGAAGCAGAAAAGTTAACTGAAAAACTGACTAAACAGAGTGCTGAATTAGATGAAAAAGAAGAAAGAATCAATACATTACTTGCTGACAATGAAAAGCTTCATAATCGTTATGAGCATCAGCTATCTGTTGCCACAAAACAAAAAGATCGTATTGTCGAAGAGGCACAGCAAGAAGCTAATAAGATGCTTGAAGAGGCTAAGAAAACAATTGATGAGTTAACTAAAGATATTATGAATCAAGGTGCTTTAAAGCCTCATCAGGTGACTGCAGCGAAACATGCATTAGATCAGCAGAAATATGAAAAGAAAGAAGTAGTCAAGGTACAGGATCATGTGTTTAAAAAGGGTGATCATGTTAAGCTTGATAAGATGAATAGAGAAGGGGATGTCCTAGAAGTTAAGAAGCATGAATTGCTTGTTGATTTAGGTGGTCTCCAAGCACGTGTTAAGGATACTGATGTAACATTCATGCATGGTGCTTCTAAGCCTCAGAAGGTTAAAAAAGCAGGCACAAGACAGCATATGAAAAAGACAGGGCATTACGAAGTCAATGTCATTGGTATGCGTTATGAAGAAGCGATGAATATTGTAGAAAAGTTCTTAGATGACGCTTTATTACTAGGTTATCCTTCAGTACGTATTGTTCATGGTATGGGTAAAGGTATTTTACGTAATGGTATAAGAAAGAAGCTAGACCATTTATCATATGTCAAGGAATATCATGATGGTGGACCAAATGAGGGTGGTTTAGGTGTAACGGTAGTTAGCTTTGAATAAGAATCTAGACTATATTAAAAAGAAGCTTTCTCTGCTTCCTATGTCTCCTGGCTGTTACTTAATGAAGAATACAGACGGAAAAGTTATTTATGTAGGAAAGGCGCGAAAACTTAAAAATCGCGTCTCTTCTTATTTTACAGGAGCACATAACTATAAAACCACAAAATTAGTCGATCATATATGGGACTTTGACTATATTGTGACAGGTAGTGAGAAGGAAGCATTATTACTAGAAATCAACCTCATTAAAGACTATACACCTGAATACAACATCATGTTCATGGATAATACTTATTATCCTTATATTGAACTCACTGATGAAACCCATCCACGACTTAAAATAGTAAGAAAAACTAAAAACAAAAAGAATAAATACTTTGGTCCTTATCCCGATGCCACTGCTGCTAGAAATACTTTTAAATTATTAAATAAGCTTTACCCACTAAGAAAGTGTAATCATGTACCAGATAAACCATGCTTATATTATTCTTTACATCAATGTCTAGGTCCATGTATTAATGAAGTTGACAAGAGCCAATATGATGAAATTAGAAAAGAACTAATTTCTTTTATACATGGTAATACCAAATCCAAAATAGATGAACTCGCTGAAAAGATGATGACAGCTAGTGAAAATCTTCAATTTGAACTTGCGAAAGAATATCGTGATCTCATTCGTTCTATAGAATATGTCACGGCTAAACAGAATGTCCAATTTGGAGACTATAAAGATAGAGATATCTTAGGCTATTTTATTGATAAAGGCTACATTAGTATACAGCTCTTCTTTATGCGTGAAGGTAAACTTCTCTATCATGATTTTAATTTAGAACCAGTAGGAGAAGATTTTGAAGAAGATCTCATTCGTTTCTTAGTTACTTATTATCAAACTCATCCAGAACCTTACGAACTGCTTATTCCTCAGGATGTTGATTTAGAACTATTAACTGAAATATTATCCTGTCATGTTCTTCAGCCACAAAGAGGAGATAAGAAATCCTTAGTAGAAATGGCTAATAAGAATGCGAAAGAAGCATTAGAAAAGAAATTCTTATTAAAAGAGAAGACAGATGAAAAAACAATTCTTCCTATTATTGAATTAGGTCAAAAACTAGGTATTGATACACCACACACAATTGAATTATACGATAACTCTAATATCCAGGGTGCTTATGCGGTCGCCGGTATGGTTGTATATAAAGATGGTGTGCCATCTAAAAAAGATTATCGTAAATATAAGATCAAGACAGTAGAAGGTCCTGATGATTATGCAAGTATGAAGGAAGTTATCTATAGACGTTATTATCGTTTACTTATGGAACAAAAAGAAATGGCTGATCTCATTATTGTCGATGGTGGACTAGGACAGATCAAAGTCGCCAAAGAAGTGATAAATAGTTTAAATCTCTCTGTACATATATGTGGTTTATCCAAGGATGATAAACATTCTACCGCAATGTTGCTAGATGAAGATGGGAATCAGGTTCCTATTGATACAAAGAGTCCTTTATTCTTCTTACTAACTCGTATGCAGGATGAAGTGCATCGCTATGCTATTTCATTCCACCGTCAGGTACGCTCTAAATCCTTATTTAGTTCTATATTAGATGAAGTAGAAGGAATAGGGGAAGCACGCAAGAAAAAACTTCTTAATCATTTTAAGAGTGTTAAAAAGATGAAGGAAGCATCACTGGAAGAACTAGAAGCAGTCATTCCTAAGAATACTGCAGCAAAGCTCTATGAAGTACTACATAAAGAATAATCTATACACTTTTTGCGATATACTATATAATTGACACTAGAGAGCAGGTGATTTAATGGAAAATAAGCGCAAGTATCTGTTTATTACAGTCATTGCATTATTTATCGTTTCATTCTATACAATTAACCTCCGATTTGATCCATTCTATCGTGTCAACGGCATCAATAACGATAATAGAATGATCATCGAAAAGTATTTAAGTAAAGAAGAGCAGAAATATCTTGTAGAAAACAGAATTCCTCTTTACCATTTTATGAAATATATCAAATATGATGATTTTTATCTTCCATATTATCAATATTATGAATTACTAGAAAAAACAGGGCGTTACTCTACAAATAAATCTATCCTACAAACAGGCAATGAATTAGCAACTAAACTCACTGGTACCTATAAAGGTGCATCTTATGATCAAGCAAAGAAACTTGTAGAACATGATTTAGAAGCAGGATATTTATATAATCAGAACTTTGATTTTGGTAAACTACAAATATATTATGAAATGAGACCTCTTTATGAAGATTATAGTTATGTAGATGATACAGAATACTATATTGAATTATTAAAGAATCGTGGACTAAATGATAAAATGATTCTTTCATTCTTCAAACAGGCATGTGCTAATTACTCTCATTACGGTTTAACAACACTTATGACTCAGGCAAATAATCAAGATATGTTCTTGATTCCTGATCCTTCAGCTCTTTTAACTACCTTAAGTGATCAAACTTATATAGGTGCTTATGTTCCTCATAATCTTGTCTTAATGTCAGATATTCATCGTTTAAAATATGCCATGTATTTAAATAATGACGCCTATGAAGCGCTAAAGAAGATGATTGATGCAATGCCTAATGAGATTGCGAATGACTTTTATGTTAAAGAAGCATATACAAGCTTTACTGACTTACAGTATTCCAATCCTAATCTTGCAGGTAAAGATGAAAGACAATTAGGGAATACAGTTTCTATTGCCTCTAAGTCCATTGCCTATCAGGAGTTTGAAACAGCTGCCCTGTCACAATGGCTTGAAGCACATTCATATGAATATGGTTTTATATTACGTTATCCAAAACGTATGGCATCTTCTACAAATCATGTGTATGATGCACATTACTATCGCTATGTAGGTAAGAAGAATGCGAATAAGATTTATAAAGAAAATAGTTGTATTGAAGAATATAATCAGAAGGAGGCAGCTGAATGAAAAAAATTGTAATTATGTCAGATAACCATGGAGACATGAATATCTTAACAGATATTAAAGTTTTAGAAGATGATGCAGATTACTATATCCATTGTGGTGATAGTGAATCATATCAATTGCGTGATTTAGATGAATTTGTTGCAGTGAAAGGAAACAATGACTCGAGTCTTGATCTTCCATAAACTGCAAGATTAGATATTGAGGGAAGACATCTTCTGATTACTCATGGGCAGTTTTTTGGTTATTTTGATCGTGAAAAGAAAATGCTGGACTTTTTAAAGAAATATAATGGAGATGTTTTAACCTCAGGACATACACATATGCCTCTTGTAAAAGAGAAAAATGGTTTATGGCTTATTAATCCTGGCTCTACTTCATGGCCACGTGGTGGCAGCAAAAGATCTTATGCAGTGATGACTATTGATGGTACAAATGTAGATGTTAGAATTAAAACATTGGAATAATGATACAATTTATTAAATGGGATTGACTTTTTATATCTTCCTATTATAATGGGCATGTAAAGTCAAATATAAAGATAGAGGAAGCGATGCATCAGAGTAGTATGAGGAGTCGGCAGACTAAGAATCATATGAAAGGTAATCATCGCCGAAAGAAGATAAGCGGCAGCTTATAGTCTTGGGGATTCAGGAAATACCTGTCTCACTCCTTCATGATGAAGAGGCGTTATCTAATCGTTAAAAGCTATATGATAACGTATAGCTTTTTTTCTATTTTTATATAGAAAGGGGAATATTTATGAAAAAGACTTTAATTACGCTTGCAACAGCAGCGCTTGTATTATCAGGATGTGGATCATCTACTAAGGATGACAACACTTTTACAGTAGGGATGGAAGCAGCTTACCAGCCATTTAACTGGCAGACTTCTAAGAAAACAGATACTGCAGTACAGTTAGATGGCGGTGCAGGTTATGCAGATGGATATGATGTTGTCGTTGCCAGCAAAATTGCTAAGAAATTAGGAAAGAAACTTGTAGTAAAGAAGATTGCATGGGATGGTTTACAGCCAGCTGTAGAATCTGGTGAAATTGATGCAATTATTGCAGGTATGACTGCTGATAAGAAACGTGAAAAGGGATTAGATTTCACTACACCTTATTATCAGAGTGAAATGGTTATGATCGTAAGAAAGAATAGTGCCATGACTTCATTCAATGATATCCAGCAGTTCTCAGGCTATAAGGTAACAGGTCAGAAGAATACTAACTATGATACAATCATTGATCAGATTAATGGTGTAAAACATCAGACACCTAAATCAACTTACCCAGAATTAGTTGTTGCTTTACAGCAGGGTGATACAGATGGTATTACTGCTGAATTACCAGTTGCAAATGGTATCGTACAGGCTAACCCTGATTTATCAATCGTTAAATTTGCAGATGGTCATAACTTTAAGGTAGATACTGCAGTATCAATTGGATTAAAGAATAATACACGTAAGACTGCTGAATTCAAGAAGATTCAGAAGGCTTTAGATTCTATTTCACAAGAAGAAAGATTAAAAATCATGGAAGATGCTGTTAAGAGAGCACCTACTGAAAAATAGGAGATAAAATGAAAATAGATTTTCAATATGCATGGAGTCAGTTAATTAATAACTGGCCTCTATTCTGGTATGGTATTAAGATGACAATCGCTTTTGCGGTTGTTGGTACATTAGCTGGTTTAATTATTGGTTTAATTATTGGTGCCATTCGTTGTGTACCATTAGATCCACTAGATAAACCAGTGACAAGATTCTTTAAACGTTTAGGACGTTTTATCACAGGCTTTTATGTATGGGTATTCCGTGGAACACCTATGATGGTTCAGGCCGTATTCCTTTATTACTTATTCAAACCAGTATTACATTGGAATAACTTTACAGCTGGTATGGTAATTATCTCAGTGAATACAGCTGCTTATATGGCTGAAATTATTCGTAGTGGGATTCAGTCTATTGATCCTGGGCAGATGGAAGCAGCTAAATCTTTAGGTATGACAAATACTCAGACTATGATTTCTATCATCTTCCCACAGGCTATTAAGAATACATTCCCATCACTTGGTAACCAGTTTATCGTTAATATTAAGGATAGCTGTATGTTAAATGCGATTTCAGTTGTTGAATTATTCTTCCAGGCACAATCAGTGGCTGGTACTAATATGAGATATATTGAAGTATATCTTGTTGTTGCACTTATTTATTTAACTCTTACAACAGTTGCAACATTTGTACTTAATTACATTGAAAAGAGAATCAATAAGACAAACACAGTCACTATCAAGGATAACTGTGCTTAAGGAGGAAAGAAATGGATACAGTAATTGAAATTAAACATTTAGAAAAACATTTTGGTGACCTCCGTGTTCTTAACGATATTGATTTCACTATCGAACGTGGTAAGGTTGTTACTATTATTGGTTCAAGTGGTTCTGGGAAAAGTACATTACTAAGATGTATCAACCTTCTTGAAGTACCTGATGCAGGAGAAATTCTATTTAATGGTCAAAATATCCTTAAAGGTGATTTAGATGCTTCTACATATCGTAGTAAAGTAGGCATGGTATTCCAGAACTTTAACTTATTTAGTAATAAGACAGTTTTAGAAAACTGTATGATTGGACAGATCAAAGTATTAAAGAAATCTAAAGAAGAAGCCCGCGTTGAAGCAATGAAACAGTTAAAAGCTGTTGGTATGGATAAATTTGCAGATGCTTCTAGTACAAAGCTTTCTGGTGGTCAGAAACAGCGTGTTGCGATTGCAAGAGCTTTATGTATGAAGCCAGAAGTCCTTCTATTTGATGAACCTACAAGTGCCTTAGACCCTGAAATGGTAGGGGATGTATTAGATGTTATGAAGGAACTTGCGAAAGAAGGTTTAACAATGGCTGTTGTGACTCATGAAATGCAGTTTGCTAGAGAAGTCAGTGATGTTGTATGTTTTATGGATCAGGGCGTTATTGCTGAAATGGGTACTCCCGAAGAAGTATTTGAACATCCAAAAACAGAACGTGCTAAACAGTTCTTATCACGTTATTCTAACAGATAAAATATTGACTCAAGAGATAGCATAAAAGCTGTCTCTTTTCTTATATAAAAAAACTGGTAAAGAAATATCCTTACCAGCGATAAATAAAATAAAAAACCTCGGATAACCCGAGGTAATTAACAGATGGCGTCCACGAGGGGATTCGAACCCATGACCGCACGCTTAGAAGGCGTGTGCTCTATCCAGCTGAGCTACGTAGACATTTGTTTTTCGACTGCTTTTATATAATAGCATATAGATCATTTTAATGCAATATGAAAATGAAAAAAATGATTAAATACCTATCTTAATGTTTTCTCACACTTTAAATAATAAACAAGCTGTGTATATATTATAATATTCATGTAACATTTTGAATGTTTTTAAATTGTATTATAATATATATTGAAATCATAAATTGATAGTGCTAACATATATACATATGGGAGGAATCAGAATGAATAAGAAACAGAAAATCGTTTCTACTACATTATCTACAGTAACAGCATTATCATCTGTAGGTGCTATCTCTAGTTTGCCCAATACTGTTTTTAAAAATGTTCAGGCATTAGATGAAAATACAGTAGAAACAACTCAACAGGTACAACCAACAGTTAGAACAGATTTAGAAAAGGAAGTAGAAGATAAGAACTCTACTGTTATTTCTACTGGAGCTGCATTACAAGGAGCAGAGTATCAGAAGAACAGTTCAGAGGAAGCATTAAACAATGCGAAAAACAATAAGAAAGAAAATGATGAAAAGCTTACTACTTCACAAAATCAGGTTGATCAGACTCTTGCGAAAGAAGTAAAAGATAGAGCTCAGGTCGTTTTACAGCTACAGGAAACTTTATCATCACAGAAACAGCAAAAAGAAGCTTTAGATAAAGCTGTAGAAGAAAAGCAGAATCAATTAAAGGATGCGCAGGATAAATACAACAATGCGCAAGCCAACTATAATGATTTAGCTGAGAAGAATAAGGATGCTTTAGATAAGTTGAATCAAGCTGAGAAGAATAAGGCTCAATATGAAAAAGACCTTGCCAGCTTAAATGATCAGTTGACTACTTTAAATAAAAACATTGAAACAGTTACTACAAAACTTAATGAAGAAAAGAAGTCATTAGAAGACAACAAGACTACTCTTAGTCAGTTAACTACAGAAAAACAAAAACTAGAATCACAGTTAAAAACTTCTAATGATAAGCTTAATTCTTTAAAAGATGCACTTAATAAACAGCCAACAACTGAAGAAGTAACTCAGTTACAGAAAGACATTGATACTAAGACAACTCTGTTATCTACTTTAGATCAGAAAATTAACAGCTTAACTACTTCAATTGAAGCACAAACTGCAACAGTTAATGAGACAACAAAGAAAAAGGATGATTTAACTAAGCAGTATGATGCTTTAATTACACAGGTTAATGAAGCAAAAACAAATCTAGATACTGCAAAGACTAACTACGATGCAGCTAAAAAAGCAGTAGATGACCTCAACAATAATGTAGATACACCAGAACTTGCAAAATTAAAGTCTGAACTCTATCAATTACAGAAGCACCAGTCTGACTTACAAGCACAGGTGGATGCGACTACAAGTCAATTAAAAGCAGCTGAAACTGAATTAGCCAATGCTTATACAAAATATGACAACAACGTTGTCAACTTCTATAAAGAAGTCTACAACAATACTGGTAATTTAGATGCTTATTATGCTTATACAGAATTAGAAAAGTATGATGGTATAACAGTAGGATCAGCGACTATTTATGATAGCAAAAATTACGATAAGACAATGGCTTCATTATCTGATTTAAAGGAAGCACTTAATTATATTAAGATGTGTAACCAGATTAGAGCATATGAAGGTGTAGCACCACTTAAAGTCTCTTATTACCTTATGAGTGTATCAGCTATTCAAAACCAGTATTCATCAGTGACCTTAGGTCATTCTCAAAAATATCGTGTAGGTGAAAACCTCTACTGGAGTAGTCAAGATAACAATTCTGAAGATTTTCTAGATAAAAATGGTAATTTGGATGTAGATTATTTAGATCGACTTGGAAGAGATCAAAACTTAGATGCATTCAGTATACAAAGACAAAATCCATTTTATGGCTGGTGGATTAAAGAAAAAGTAAAATACGAACAGACTAAAGATAAAAATGATGCCGGACATTATTTCAATATTATAGATAGAAATTATACTTTAACAGGATTCAGTCATAACAATCAAAAGCACGATTTAAATATGTATACTTGGGGGCAAGTATTTGCATCTACAAACAAGATTCCATTAAACAACCTTAATAGAGAAGGAAAAACTACTATCACTGGTCTTACAGTAGATGAATTTGAAAATACATTAAATGCCTGGATCTTGAAGAAGGCAAATGGTGTTCAAATTGAACAGGATAAAGTTAATGCTGCAGAAGCTGAAGTTGAAAAGGCTACAAATGCACTTAATGATAACAAGCAGAAAATCAACACAAAACAGGCAGAAATCAATAACTATAAGGACAACGTAAACGCACAGTTTAAAACTGCGGAAACGACTTATAATAATGCAAAGAGCACATATGATAATCTGGTAAATCAGCAGTCTACAGTGAAAGCTGAATTAAATGCTACTTCTATTCAACTTGATGCACACAAACATGCTTTAAGTAAGCTTGAAGATCAATTAATAACTGACAAGAATAATAAAGCTACTTTATCTCAACAGTTGACTGATGAGAAAGCTTTATTAGCTCAAAAGAAAGAAGAACTTGCAAATGCCACTAAAGATAAAGCTGAACTAGAACAGGCTCTTAAAGATGCGAATGCTGATGTTGATCGTATCACTGCTTTAATTGATGAAAATGATAAGAAGATTAAAGCACTTGAGTCAGAAATTAACGCTAATCAACAGAATATCAATACATATAATGCTGAGTTAAATGCTTTGAACTCTGAAGTTACTAGTAAAGAAGCTGAAAAAGATGCATTATCTGCCAATATTGATATGTTAAATACTGCAATTAATGCATATAATAAACAGTTAGAAGAATGCAACAAAGCAAAAGATGCATTAGATGCTGCTAAAAACAATCTTGATAATGTTCAAGCTGAATATGACCAGGCTGTTGAAGACCAAAAAGCTCAAGCTGATGTCGTAGCAAATACTACCAAGAAGCTAGATAATGCAAATGAAAGTCTTTCAAAAGCTCAAAGAGCTACTGCTGATTGGGAAGGTATTAAAGCAGGAGCCAGTGATCATTATGCACCTTATCATGATGAAGTATTAGATAACTTAATTGATACTGTATTAGTTTATGTAAGTGCGAAAGATGCTGCTGGTTCAATTGAAACTAAACTTGCTGATGCACAGAAGGACTATGATGAAAAGACAAAGAATTATGAAGATGCTTTAAGTGCCTATAATGCGGCTCTTAAGGAATACAATGACGCTAAGGCTGATTTAGATGCATTTGATGCAAAATATGGTATTGTCACAAAAGATACAATTACTTTACCTAGTGAAATGACTTATACTGGAAAACAAATTAAACCAGAAGTTGTAGTCAAAGATAGTAAAAGTAATGTTGTTGAACCAAGTGAATATACAATCACTTATGGTGATAATACAGAAGTTGGGGAAGGTAGTGTTACTATTAAATTAAGTGACGAGCATTATGTTGGTACTATCACTAAAACATTTAAGATTGTCTTAGCCTCTACGGGTAAAGATGACAATACTACTCCACCTGCAGATAAGAAGGACGATGTCACAACTACTCCTTCTGATAAGAAAGATAACGTTATTGTAACTCCAACACAAAAGAATGATACAACAACTACAGTAAAGTCTGATAAGACATCTACTACTGTAAAAACAGGTGACTCATCACCAATCGTAATCTTTAGTCTTTTATCAATGCTTTCTATGTTCTTCTATACATTATTAAGAAAAAAAGAAAATAAAAACTAATATGAAAGGTACCCAGTCGTAATAGCGCTTGGGTACCTTTTTAACTTATATATAAAATAAAAACCTCGGATCAACCGAGGTAATTTTTAGATGGCGTCCACGAGGGGATTCGAACCCATGACCGCACGCTTAGAAGGC
>ENA-OPCT01000185-OPCT01000185.1-human-gut-metagenome-genome-assembly--contig:-NODE-185-length-36861-cov-6.324078_pt1 | contig 36861 bp, 46 predicted proteins | sample MGYA00241572_ERZ501495 | MGnify/ENA primary metagenome ERZ501495 (study PRJEB25962, sample SAMEA2042580) | human gut metagenome | biome: human gut; feature: human-associated habitat; material: faeces... | reverse complement strand
TGGCAAAGAAATGCGGAATATCGTACTCCACGATTCAAACCACCGCCCGTCGGGGGAGGGCAGTTAAGCGTAGAGACGATTGAAAGAATTTGTCAGGGTTTAGGAATTACATTAAAAGACTTCTTCGATTCCTCTTACTTGTAAATATGACAGCAAAAAACTCCCCGGTATCCTTCTTGGAAGGAATGCCGGGGAGACGTTCAATGTTTTATGGGCTCAGTTGTCCGGTATCAGCCGCTGACGAAGTACTTATCAGTGCAGCTCCGGCCAGTAAGCCTTGTTGGCAACGATCATATCGTCCAAGATCTTCTTGGCGACCAGCAGGCTGGGCACGGTCTTGGACAGAGTAAAGGCCATCAGTGCCTTCTCGTAGGAGTGCTCCACAGCGGCATCCACGATCAGCTTCTCCACAGCCTCCTGCTGCTCGATCAGACCCTTGTAGAAGGTGGGAATCTCGCCCACACGCACGGGTTCCGGGCCGCGGTCGGTGATGTAAGCGGGAATCTCCACCATGGCGTCGGAGGGCAGGTTCTCCACAGCACCGTTGTTTTCCACCATGACCAGATAGCGCTTGCGCAGGTCGAAGGCCAAGCTCATGGCAACGTCCACGATGAACTCGCCGTGCACACCGCCGAAGAACTTGGTCAGGTCTACGTCCTTACCGGCACGATAATCTGCCACAGCATCAAAGATGCGCTTCTCGCGGCCTTCCATGACCTCGTTGGCGCGGGTGTGGTTGGGATCGCTGCTCTTTACAACTTCATCGCCCAGCAGGTAGTACTGCATATAGGTGTTGGGCAGATAGTCATGGAAAGCAGAGCAGATGTTCTTGGCGTTTGCGTAGGTGTGCAGCCAGGACGGATCGCTGTGCAGCACATCGCTCTTGGCGTTCTGGGGCATATAGCCGTGCTCTGCTACATAGCTCTTGAGCTTCTCGGTCACATCCTCGCCGTTCAGGCGCACCTTGGTGAACCAGCCGAAGTGGTTCAGACCAAAGTAGTCTACTTCCAGATCATGACGGTCGCACTCCAGAATCTCGGCCATGTTGCGCTCGATGGCAACCGGCATATCGCAGATGTTCAGGATACGAGCCTTCGGGCGCAGACGGAAGGTTGCCTTTGCCACGATGGCAGCGGGGTTGGAGTAGTTGACGATCCAGTAGGTGGGCTTTGCGTACTTTTCGCAGTAATCGATCAGCTCCACCATGGGGTAGATAGTACGCAGGCCGTAAGCCAGACCGCCGGGGCCGCAGGTCTCCTGACCCACAACGCCGTACTTCAGCGGGATCTTCTCGTCCTGCTCACGCATAGCGTACAGGCCGACACGCATCTGTGCAAAGATGAAGTCGGCATCGGTCATGGCAACTTCCGGGTCGGTGGTCAGGGTCAGCTTCAGTTCCGGGTCGAACATTTCCACCACATGGCGGACGATGACACCCACAGCCTCCTGACGCTCTGCGTTGTTATCGTAGAGCACCAGCTCATTCAGCTTGAAGCGATCCTTCTGCACCAGCAGGCTCTTGACGATGCCGGGGGTATAAGTGCTGCCGCCGCCGGCGATGACCAGTTTGAACGTTTTCATAAGGCAAGCCTCCTATTATAATGTTTTTTGTATGATGAATAAAAGCGGATATCTTATTCTGCGCGGCCAAGGTAGCTGTCCACGATGGCACGCATCTTTCCCACTTTGGGGCCGTAAATGATCTGGATGTTGTTGCCCTTTACCACAAGACCTGCGGAGCCGGTGGGCTTGAACCACTCCTTGTCCTTGACCAGAGCGGCATCCTTGACCTGCACTCGCAGACGGGTCATGCAGTTATCGGTGTTCAGGATGTTCTCTGCACCGCCCAGTCCTTCCACGATATGGGCTGCGGTCTGTGCATCGTTTGCGCTGGCAGCAGTCTTTTCGGCTGCGCCGCTGCGGATCTGTTGCTTGACAGCAGCTGCGTTTGCAGCAAGGTCGGTGACTTCTTCGCCGTCCTCACGGCCGGGGGTTTTGAGGTTCATCTTCACGATGAGGAAGCGGAAAACGAGGTACATTACCACGATCTCCACCAGACCCACCAGCACATACAGCGGCCAGCGGGTGCGACCGATACCGGCAGGCAGGTTCAACACCAGAAAATCAATGATGCCGTTGGTGGCGCAGACCCGGATGCCCACAAGGTAAACGATCATCTGGAACAGACCGTCCAGAACCGAGTACACCAGCCACAGCGCGGGAGCTGCAAACAGGAAGGTGAATTCCAGCGGCTCGGTCACGCCCACCAGACAGGCGGTAAGGGTAGCCGGGATGATCTGTGCCTTGGTGGCGGCCTTCTTCCCCTTTTTGGCGGTGGAGATGAAAGCCATTGCCACGCCGATCACGCCGAAGGTCTTCATCAGACCGTAGGTCAGAAAACGTGCGGAATCCCGCATCATTGCCACGCTGGGGTCACTGAGCAGGGCAAGGAACACAGGCTTTGCGCCAACGATCTGCTCACCGCCGATGATCATGCTGTCGCCCAGTGCGGAGTAGAGGAAGGGCGACCAGACCAGATGATGCAGACCCGTGGGGATCAGCACGCGGTTCAAGAAACCGTACAGGAACACGCCGAACGCGCCTGCACTTGCCATGACACCGGTCAGGGCGTTGATACCCGCCGCAGCCACAGGCCAGACGTAGCTGGCAACCACCGCCATGACCAGAACGATGGGCAGCAGCACCACAAAGACGAACTTGCTGTTGCCGTACATGGCCATGGCACCTTCAAACTCGGTGTCGATGAAGCGGTTGTGGACCAGCGCCACCACCACGCCAAGGATCATGCCCAGAAATACGCCCATGTCGGTAACGTGATAGCCGAGGCAGATGGTCTGACCGGTGCCGTACAAAGCGCTTGCCGTATCACCGGCGATGGTCAGTCCTGCCACATCCAGCCAGCGGGAATTGGCTGCCAGCCAGACCAGATAGCTGACCAGTGCCAGAAATGCCGCATCTGCCTTGCGCTTTTTGGCAAGGCTCATTGCGATGCCCACGCAGAACAGGATACCCAGATTGCCAATGACTGCTCCAACGCCGCCATTGATGAATTTGCCGAGGGTCCAGACAACACCGCCCTCTGTCACCAGTGCCGTGTTGCTCATGACCGAAGAAATCGCCTGCAGCATACCCGCAATGGGCAGGAACAGAACGGGGCCCATCAGAGCTCTGGAAAAGCTCTGCATCGCATCCATAACTTTTTGTTTCATTGGTGTTCTCCTAACGTTCCATGATCTCTCTTTTCAAATTCTCTCTTCGTTTCGGGGGTGCACCTTACCGTTTCGATGGCTTGATTATATCACTCTGCACAAAAAAATCTACCGAATTGGACTTTTTTTGAACTTGTTCGCAAAAGCTGAAACATGTTTCACTTTCACGTTGGATACATCGAAATGTTTATTGACAAAACACGCGATTCAGCGTATACTTTATGGAATCAAGCCGTTCTTTGATTCGAAAATCGGAGTGAAATATGAAACACGACCTTTACAAACTGGCAGATCAGCACCATCTGAATGCCAACGAGCAGCAGCTTTTGCAGGCGGTGCTGGAAACCGCAAAAAACGGCGGTCAGTGCAGCGTGCGAGAGTTTGCAGCGCAGAATTATACCTCCCCCGCGGCCGTGATCCGGCTGAGCAAAAAGATGGGCTATACCGGCTACACCGATATGATCTACCGCATCGGTTTTCTGATCCAGAACGAGATCGACAACAAAAACCACGCCTCCGACATCACCGCCTTTATCGGGGGTATCCCAGAAGAAAAAATACACCGCTTTGTGGAGCTGCTCCACGCCAACCGGCAAAAGCCCATCCTTGTGACAGGCACCGGGTTCTGTGCCCCTTTGCAGGAATTTATGGTGCGGAAGCTGCTGGTTCTGGGCTACTGCGCCATCGGCTCCAACAGCTATGAGGTCTACGAAAGCGGCGCACTGAATGCCGGGCTGGTCATCGCCATCAGCAAAAGCGGAAAGACTGGCACCATCCTGAAGCCGGTACAGGATTCCTTTGCACAGCACCGGAGCATCATTGCCTTTGTGGGTGCCGACAATTCTCCCATCGCCCGCTGTGCAGACCCTGCCTTTGTGCTGCTGGACGACAAGATGCTGGACGACCGGAACCTTACCGCCAACTATTTCTATGCGCGCGTGCTTATCACCTTTGAATACCTCATGGATCTTGTTCTGGAGAAGGACGAGCATCCGAACGGAAAAGAAGGGCAGTGAGCGGTTTTCACGCCTGAGAATACGGTCTCTCCTTTCCAATGCCATCAGAAAAGCCGCCCCGGCTAAACCCGGAGCGGCTTTTCTGGTGCAGATATAAAAAGCTAATTATTCAATTTTGACCCGGTGTCCAGAAAACTGGGTACACATTATTTCAAGCTGAAACGCTGTCACTCTGTAGGAACTGCGTAATGTCTGACGATTATCCTTCTACTTTGACCGTAGCACGATTGCTCTTTGCGTTTCCATCCGCATCCAGCGTGATCTGCACAAAATGTTCCGGCTTGTCGTAATCCTTTGTCTCGCCGTCATCGGTAAGAAACTCTGACATTGGCTGGAGCAATTGGGGCTTCAGCCTTATTTTCAATACAATATTTATACAGCAGAAGATGCAGTTTCTGCTCCGCCACTTCACTGTCATTCTGACCGTTGGCCGGGAGTTCTACATCTGCATGGATGGCGCAAATTTGTTTCTGCATTGCAGCACGCAGGTTTTCCAGTTTCTGCTGCCGTTCTGCTTCCAATTGCTGTGCAGACTTTTGATGCACTTCTTTGGTATCCGGCTGCGGTGCAACACATTCATGTTTGGCATCCGACGTTTGTATTGACCATTCGCTGTGCTTTTCTGCGTCAGCCTCCGAAACGTTTTGCCCTAGTACAGTCGGCACCGACGCGTTTGGGGCACCGCTTTGTGCTGCCGATGCTTTCTGTGCCGCAGAAGGACGCTCCGTTCTCTTTGATTTTACCGACCGCGTTGCACCTGTGCTCGCGCTTTTTGCCTCCGGCCTTGGTGTTTTCACCGCAGGAACAGCATTTTTAACATTTTCCGGTCGAACCCGTGTCTGCGTCTGCCAGAAATCGCTGCCGGTGCGCCGATAATAGGACTTTTCCGCTCGTTTCCGGCTGCTGCGCACACCATCACAGATCCACGAAAAAATCAGGTAGCGCTCCAGCGTATTCCAAAAGTTGCTGCGCCGATGGCGGGGTTTATGCCGTCCACGGGACGCATACACAATCACTGACAAGCATCCGAAGAACAGAAATCCTGCCGCAAAACCGATCCCTGTAAACAGCTTTTTGAAAAAGCCCATCTCTCACACCTCTTCCGGTTACAGCCTTGCCTGATACACCCGCTCCGTCCGGGCATCGAAGCAGCAGAAAATCACCTGCATGGCGTAATCCGCGTGATCTTCCAGCCACTGTGCCACTGTTTTGACCGCAATCTCCGTGGCATCTTCCAGCGGGTAGCCATACACGCCGGTCGAAATTGCCGGGAGCGCAATGCTATGGACATCATGCTCTTTGGCAAGGTTCAGCGAATTGCGGTAGCAGTCCGCCAGCTGCACTGCATCCTCTGCCACGCCGGAGTAAATCGGCCCCACTGTATGAATGATGTACTTTGCTTTCAGCCGGTAGCCCTTGGTGATTTTTGCTTCGCCGGTGCGGCAGCCGTGCAGCGTGCGGCACTCCGCCAACAGTTCCGGCCCTGCTGCCCGGTGGATGGCACCATCCACACCACCGCCACCTAACAGACTGCGGTTGGCCGCATTTACGATGCAGTCACAGTCCAGTTTAGTAATGTCACCCTGCACCACTTGAATCTGATTTTTTACTTTTTCAGAAATCATTGTAAACACCTCACTTTTTGAGCAGCTCCAGCGCCTTGTCCATGGGCACACAATCGGCATAGCGGTCCGGCCAGAGGAATTCATTGTAATAGTGGTAGCTCTGCTCCCCTGTCATGTACTCGTTGTCCTGCGTGGAATTTGCATAGGCAGGAACGATCATATGCAGGCCATGCTCAAAGCCTGCCTCCACCGTTGCATTGATGCAAAAGTCCGTCATGATGCCGCAGACCATCACATCTTTTTCGTCCTTTTCCGTCAGATATTCCAGCAGGCCGCTCTCTTTTTTGAACGCACTGCATACAGTCTTGACGAACCGTTTTTCAGTCAGCAGCGGCGCAAACCCGGAATAGACCTCGAATTCATCGTCCCCGATGGAGAAACCGGTGCCGGGCCCATCGTCATGCTGGACATAGACGACCTCGATTCCCTGTTCGCGGGCAGTCCGGATCAATTCCCTGATGTTGCTGACAAACTTTTCAAACGCATACAGGCGTTCATCCACGATACCTTTCTGTGTATCCACAACCAGTAAAACCATGTGTAAGCCCTCCTGTTTTTCTTTGATTTCATGCTATCATAGACCGCCGTTTTCTACAAGCAGATTCGAAAAATTTACTTCTTCCAAAGCCTGTCTGATGGGTTTGTTATGGCTCCCCATCGCCGCAGCAGTCCACAGGCGGTTTTGAAAGATAAATCTCCTTCATTTTCATTTTCTGCTTAACGGCAGCAATAAAAAAGACCCCCGCAGCGTATGATTTGACGCCGCGGGGTTTCTCAATTGTTCGGTTTGTATTGCAGCACCTTCTGGGAGAACGTCCGGTCGAAGAACTGGATGAAGGGCCCAAGGCAGAACGCACAGATCAAGGTGCCAAGGCCCACAAGGCCACCCAGCAGCCAGCACAGCAGGGCGCTGAGCGCATCGGTGAAGATGCGGCACCCGAAGTACGGGCAGGGTGTGTAGTCCCGCAGACCAAGGGAAAGGTAATCGTAGGGCGCGATGCCGAGGTCGGCGGTCTGGTAGAGCGAAGCGCCCAGCGCCGTGACCAGCACCGCCGCGATGACCCACGCCAACTGCACCGCCAGCGACGGCGCGTCGCCGAAGTGGGCGTGAATGGGGTCATAGAACGCCGTGACGATGTACCCGATGCAGATGCCGTTGACGAAGGTGCCAAGGCCGATGTACTTGCGCCCGAACCAGAATTCCAGCAGGAAAAACAGGATGTTCGTGCACAGGTTCTGGGTGCCCAGCGAGATGCCGAGCAGCTCCGCCAGCCGCATGTTCAGGGCGCTGATGGAGTCGTTGCCGAGGTGGGACTGCTTGAAAAGCGCAATGCCAAGGGCGATGATGACGATGCCCGCCACCATGCCCACCACCCGCCGGGCAGTCGGTTTGCGCAATGCGGTGCCGTTCATAGGGGATTCTCCTTTAGCGTTTCTTTTCCCCTATTATACGCCTACTTTGGGCGGGAGACAAACTATTTATGGAAAGATACAACGATATACGGGGGATCCGCCTTACCCCTTTAATCTCACCTCAATCCGTTCTTTCTCCAGCCCCTCCCCGATCACGATGAGCACTTCCTGCCCCTTGGGGATAGCGTTTGCAGTCAGGCCGTCGGCGGTGGCGTTCAGCTCCACCCAGCCGTTCTCGTCCTGCACGAAGCCTTTCGCCCGCAGCACATGGCCGCACGCGGGGTCGGTGAAGAGGGCCGGGATATTCTGTTCGAGCTGCTGGCACGAGAGGCCCAGCTCCAAAAAGTAGGCCGAACCAAAGGCCCTATGCGGTTGGCGTTACAATAGCCGCATCTACGGCCACCGGACAACAGGAAAGGAGTATCTCATGGCCAAAACTGCCGACACCATTGCCATCTATTCCCGCAAATCCCGCTACACCGGCAAGGGCGAAAGTATCGGAAATCAGATCGACCTCTGCCGCGAATATATCCGCACTCACTACGGCGATGCTGCAGCACAGCAAGCGGTCGTCTTTGAGGACGAGGGCTTTTCCGGCGGCAACCTGAACCGCCCGGATTTCAAAAAGATGATGACTGCGGCCAAAGAGCGGAAGATCCGTGCCATCGTGGTCTATCGTCTGGACCGCATCAGCCGCAACATCAGCGATTTTTCCAGCCTGATTGAAGAGCTTGGACGGCTGGGCATCGACTTTGTGTCCATCCGGGAAAGCTTTGATACCTCCAGCCCCATGGGACGTGCCATGATGTACATCGCATCCGTGTTCAGTCAACTGGAGCGGGAGACCATTGCAGAGCGCATCCGGGATAATATGCACGAACTGGCAAAGACCGGGCGCTGGCTGGGCGGCACCACCCCCACGGGATACGCCTCCGAGAGCGTCAAGAGCATCACGGTGGACGGCAAGACCAAAAAGGCTTGCAAGCTGAAGCTGCTGCCGGATGAGGCAGAGCTGTTCTCCCCGGAGTCCGATTTTGACGGTATTCCCGCCCAAAGTCAGGAAAAAGGGCAAGCCATCCTTCATAAATTAAAGTAACAGTTTATGATGCTTCGGGGAGGAACTCGGCATGTTTTTATCTCTTTTACAATTTTTCGCCACAAAATTTCTGTTTCTGGCGCTTCATCTGGAAGCGGGCAGTTTCCCCCGCCCGCTGAGCCCGCAGGAAGAGATCCGGACCTTTGCCGCCCTGCGGACTGGTGATTCGTCCGCCCGGGAAAAGCTCATCCGCCACAATCTGCGCTTAGTGGCGCACATCGCAAAGAAATACTATGCTCTCCCCTCTGAGCAGGACGATTTGATTTCCATCGGCACCATTGGCCTGATGAAAGCCGTAGACACCTTCGACTCCACCCGCCGGGCGCGCTTCTCCACTTATGCCAGCCGGTGCATCGAAAACGAGCTCCGGATGCACTTCCGGCGGGAGCGGAAGAACGCCCCCACCCTCTCGCTTCAGGAGACTCTTGATGCCGGAAAGGAAGACTCTGCCCTCACCCTCGCCGATGTGCTGCAGGACGGCTTCTGCATGGAGGACAGCTGCGAAAAACAGGACGATGCCCAGCGCCTGCGCCGCCTCATCGAGGGGTTGCCTGCCCGGGAGCGGAAACTTATATTATTAAGGTACGGTCTGGCGGGCCAGCCGCCGCTGACCCAGCTGGAAACGGCAAAGCTGCTCCAAATAAGCCGGAGTTACGTTTCCCGGCTTGAAACACACGCACTGGAGCTTCTGCGGGCCGGATGGGAGCAGCCTTAGCTTCCTCTTGCATTCCTCACCGAACTGTGGTACAATATTAAGGCACACGAATCGTGTGCCTTGTCGGACAGCGCCTGCTGCGTGGTTCGGCATACGGATGCGGGTCCTGTACGATGGAGCCGCAGTGAACCAGGTCAGGTGGGGAACCAAGCAGCCTTAAGCGGCGCGCCCCGTGCGTTTCAGTCAGCCTGCATCCGTATGCCGAGTTACGCAAGGCGGGGGTCAAACCCCGTCAGCGCTGTCCGATTTTTTATTACTGACGGGAGGGAAGCACCGATGTATCGCGCATTATACCGCAAATGGAGACCCCAGCGGTTTGAGGATGTCGTCGCACAGCGCGGCATCGTCACGGCGCTGCGCAATCAGATAGCGTCGGGCCGCGTAGGCCACGCCTACCTATTTACCGGCGTGCGCGGCACGGGCAAGACCACCTGCGCGAAAATTTTCGCCAAGGCGGTCAACTGCCTCCACCCCCATAACGGCGACCCCTGCGGCGAGTGCGAGATCTGCAAGGGCATCGACAACGGCAGCATCCTCGACGTGGTGGAGATGGACGCCGCGTCCAACAACGGTGTGGACGACATCCGCGACCTGCGGGATGAGACAGCCTACACCCCCAGTGCCTGTCATTATAAGGTATACATCATCGACGAGGTACACATGCTGTCCACAGCGGCCTTTAACGCCCTGCTGAAAACGCTGGAAGAGCCGCCTGCCCACGTCATCTTCATCCTCGCTACTACCGAGATCCAAAAAGTCCCGGCCACCATCCTCTCCCGCTGCCAGCGGTACGATTTCACCCGCATCGGGCCGGAAGACATCGCCCAGCGGGTCGAGTATATCGCCGGCCAAGAGGGCTTAGAGTTGACGACCGGTGGTGCAGAGCTGATCTCCCGCCTGGCCGACGGTGCCATGCGTGACGCCCTCTCGATCCTCGACACCTGCGCCGGCGTGACCGCAAAAATCGATGCTGATGTTGTCCGCCGGATGGCGGGCGTCACCGACCGGAGCTACCTGTTCCATATTTCGGATGCTCTGGAAGCGCAGGACGGCGCAGCGGCGCTGGCTCAGCTGGCCGCACTGCGGCAGCAGTCGGTGGATGTGAAGCGTCTGACGGAAGAGCTCATCGCCCACTACCGCGCCCTGATGCTGGCGGCTCTGCCCGGCGGGCAGAGCCTGCTGTCCGGTGTTTCCCCCGAAGAGGAACAGCAGTACCTCGAAAAAGGCCCTCAGCTGGGCCAGCGGGAGGCCATCCGGGCCATCCGTACGCTGGGCAACGCCCTTGAGCATATGACCCGGGGCAGTGACCAGCGCATCGAGCTGGAACTGGCCCTCTTCACCCTCTCGGAGCCGCCGCAGGCCGCAGCTGTCCCTGTGGCGGCAATGCCTGTGCAGACTGTCGCTCCTGCCGCACCGGTCGTCCGGCCCTTTGTTGCGGCACCGATCCAGTCTGCGCCGCAGCCTTTCATGAGTACACCTGCTGCACCCGTGGAACCTGTGGCCGCACCGGCAGTGGAAAAGGAGCCTGCTCCCGCGCCCGTTGTAGAGCCGAAGGCCGCTGTCCCGGATATTCCAGAGTCCCCCGCGCCCGCAGACGAAGAGCTTCCACCACCGCCCGACGAGCCGCCGGTGACGGAGTCGGCCCCCCTGCCCTGGGATGAGCCGACTGCGCCGGTCACTGCGCCGGTACCGGAAGAGAGACCGGTTGAGCCCGCTGCCCCGGAGTACACCGCCGACCCGGCTCTCAGCCGCCCCCGCAAGGTGGCCGCAGAGGGCGTCAATCCCTTCGAGCAGTGGAGCGAAGTCGTCAAGCTCTTACAGGAGAAGGACCCGATGCTTCACAGCTACCTGCGCAAATCGAAGGCGTACTTCGATGGCACACGGGTGCTCATCGACGGCGGCAAGACCTTCCGGGACTTCATCCGTGTCAACAAGGACAGCCAGCGTCTCATCAAAAAGCTCATCGCGCAGGTGTCAGGCGTCGCGGTGCCGATCGGCCCCTACGAGCCCCGCACCGCCGCAAGGCACACCTCCAATGCCGAACAGTCACTCCATGCGCTGGAAAAGCTGGGTCTGGACGTGAGCATTGAGGACAGCGTGAAGAAAAAAAGATAAACAATAACTTTTAAGGAGAACCAATTATGAAAGCAAGAATGCCCGCAGGCTTTGGCCGCCCCGATATGAACGCCCTGATGCGTCAGGCTCAGAAGATGCAGGATGACATGAAGGCCAAGCAGGCCGAGCTGGAAGCCGCCGAGTACACCGGCAGCGCCTCCGGCGAGATGGTCACTGTCCGCATGAACGGCAAGCACGAGATCCTTGGCATCACCATCAAACCCGAGGCCGTTGACCCCGACGACATCGAGATGCTGGAAGACCTGGTGGCCGCCGCCGTCAACGCCACCGTCAAGCAGGTGGACGAAACTGCCGAGGCCGAGATGGGCAAGCTGACCGGCGGTCTGAACATCCCCGGCCTCTAAGCGGGAGGGATACGCATGGGTTACACCGCAGCGCCGCTGGAAAAGCTTATTGAGCAGTTCAGCCAGTTCCCGGGCATCGGCCGCAAGGGCGCGACCCGGATGGCCTATCAGGTGCTGAGTATGTCGGACGCGGACGCCGCGGCACTGGCCGAGGCCATCCAGAACGCCCACACCCGGCTCCACCGCTGCCGCGTCTGCCAGAACTACACCGAGGCCGAGCTCTGCCCCATCTGTTCCAGCGCCAAGCGGGACCGCTCCACCATCTGCGTGGTCGAGACGCCCCGCGATGTACAGGCCTTTGAGCGCACCCGGGAGTACCACGGCCTGTATCATGTCCTCCACGGCCTCATCAGCCCCATGGACGGCATCGGTGCCGAACAGCTCTCGGTGAAGGAGCTGTTGGCCCGGCTGGGCAGCGGCGAGGTGAAAGAGGTCATCATGGCCATGAACCCCACCGTCGAGGGCGAGGCCACGGCCATGTATCTGGCAAAGCTCATCAAGCCCCTGGGCATCAAGACCACTCGTCTGGCCTACGGCCTGCCCGTGGGCGGCAGCCTCGAGTACACCGATGAGACGACGCTTTACCGCGCGCTCTCCGGCCGCGACGAGCTGTAAAGAGCAGATTTTATAGAACCTTAACGATTCTTTCAAAAATCGCTCTTGAAAATCCAGCAAAATGTGATATAATGACAAAACAGTAAAGGAAAGGAGGCGCGCTTCATGGCACCTGCCAAGGAACGTCCGGCGACAAAGACCATCGCCACAAACCGCGAGGCGCGTCACGAGTATTTCGTGCTCGAAGCGCTGGAAACGGGCGTCGAGCTGAAAGGCACCGAGGTCAAGAGCCTGCGTGCCGGCGGCGTCAACCTGAAAGACAGCTGGGTCGATATTGAGGACGGCGAGCTGCTGGTCAAGGGAATGCACATCACCCCCTACGACCACGGCAACATCTTCAATCAGGACCCTCTGCGGGTGCGGCGTCTGCTGGCTCACAAGACCGAGATCCGGCGTCTGCACCAGCAGTGCAAGCTGCAGGGCTATACTCTCGTTCCCCTTTCTCTCTACTTCAAGCATGGCCGCGTCAAGATGGAAGTCGGCCTGTGCAAGGGCAAAAAGCTCTACGACAAGCGTGCCGACGCCGCCAAGCGCGACGCCAAGCGCTCCATCGACCGGGCTGTGAAGTCCAACGGCAAATTCTACTAAATCTCTTTCAGGCAGCATTCCTGCCCTGAGAACACCAAGCTTTCTGCGCATGGCAACATGCGCTTTATGGGGGCGTAAAGGTTTCGACGGGGGGAGCGAGGCCTGGGCAGCGGGTAGCAGTGGGGGAACTGCTCTAAACTCCTCCAAAAAATTAACTGACAACAATAATTATCAGTTGCTCGCAGCCTGAGTGCTGCGCGTTCCGCCCACTCTTGTGTCGTGTGGGGCCGGGGCGTCCTTTAGACACAGCACCTGAACGGACTTAAGCTTTGCGGACCGGCAGGAACTCATGAAGCTACCAATGCGCTAGCCTGACGATCGGCGTGGCGCGGCGGGAATGTTGTAGATCGCCTGCACCCGGAGACACCTACGCTGAACTCTTTTCGGACATGGGTTCGACTCCCATCGCCTCCACCAACAAAAAGCACCTAGATTCGTTAAAATCTAGGTGCTTTTATTTAGCTATACCACAGTATTTACCACACTTTTGCTTTTTGGTGTGTTATCAGCCCGGTTTTACCTCGATATGCCAGCTCTGTTTTTCAGGCGGCAGCGGTGCGCTCTCTTTGTCGTGGTTCCAATGCCGGTCAACGTCGCACAGCTCCAAAAAGCCATCTTTCAGGCGGTAACAGGCTTCTTCATCCGGGGCAGTATGGCAGCAGGGGCATTGAAAGCTCTCGTTTTCCTCGCTGTCTCTCCATAGCTGCCAGTCATAGACAACAAAAGTCTTTTTGCAGTTCGGGCAGGTCAGATGCATTTCCAGCATGATTTTACGCTCCTTCGTTCTTGTTGAAAATAAGACGGTCAAGGCTGTATGCAACGCTGTCTATGGCGTGGTTGTCCCGATCTGGCACGCTGGGCAAGAAATTCCCGTCCTTGTCCGTGTCGTACTCATATTGTGAAAACTCACGGTAGATGTTGGGTGTGCGTTTGGGGTCAACTACAAGCGTCCGCTTTTGCAGCCACTTGATGCGGTAGTTCACACAGCCGGGGCGCTTGGTACAGGGCCGGGCCTGCAAGCCGTATGTACGCAAGTCCATGATGCTCTTGGGTTCTGCACAGTCGCAATAAATAACCTGTTCCGGGGCTGTTTCTGCGCCTGTGATGGGGTTTTTCCTGCTTTCGCCCACATGGTCAAGGCCGTGCGCCCTAATCTCTGCGGCAAGGGCTTCATTTGACAGGCCGCGCTTGTAAATTTCATCTGCAAAATAGATGGTTTCGGTGCTGCGGTCGTAGTACAGCACCACAACAGCGGCAGGGTCAGACGCAAAGCCGAAATCAACACCAACATAGCGGTAACACTGCATTTCAAGCTCTTCGTCCGCGATCTCGCGCACTTCCAGCGTGGTGAATACCTCGCCGCCGCTGCCGGTGGGAATGCCCAGATACTCATGATCGTACACTTTCGGGTTTAGGCTCTGGATGCGCTGGGCTTCGTTCAGAAACACCTCTCCCAGCCATTCCGGGGGCACCTGGGTGTAATCCGTGTGCAGGGTCAATGCTTCCTCGTTGGGCTGCTGGATGAACTTATTTGCCCAGTTATTCAGGGACACAGGCGGGTTGAAGCTGCGGAACACCACAGGCTTACCGCCACGCCCCACGGACTGCATCACGCTGCGGACAAAGTTTTCTCCGGGCAGCTCGGAAAATTCCTCGAACCACACCCACCGGAAAAAGCCCTTTGCAGGCTTGATAGACTTGATCTTGCTGTTATCGTCCAGCCCTCGAAAGATGATCTGTGCGCCGGTAGGAAGGTAGGTGCAGCGCATAGGGGACACGGTGCAGGCCCACAGGTCAGACACGCCCAGCGCGTCAATAGCCCATTGGATTTGTGCAAACACGGATTCCCTCAAGGTGCTGCCCCACCGCCTGAACACCACAGCAGAGCCGGTGCCGGTGGGGTCTTTCTGGATGCCGTCCACGATCTCCAACGACACAAAGGACGATTTGCAGGAGCCGCGCCCACCGGGAAGATTGTAGTAGGTGTGTGCATCGGCTGCTATATCCGCGTGGATAGCGTGGTATACAGCCGCTTCGTGCTCGGTGGGGTCGATGCCCTGCACGCGCTCAAACGTGGCAGCTCTGGCCGCTTTCCGGGCCTGTAGTGCCCGGATGCGCTTTTCCAGTCGGTCAAGCTCCATTCGCTTCCACCTCGTCCAGCAGCTTTTCCAGCTCTGCCAGCTTCTTCTGCTGTTCGTCAATGCGGATGCAGTTTAGAACGCTGTTGCAGCAATTTGTGATAGCTGTTGCCCGCTGCGGGTCGATCTGGTTATTCAGCAGCATATTTGCGATCTTGGACAGCGTGCGGCGTACCTCTGCGGGAGTTGAAAGTTTGATCTTCAAATATACTCACCTCGATACAAAAAGGGCGCACAGGTTGCCCCATGCGCCCAGATGATGCCATATCAGGCGATTGCCTGATAATAGATAGCCTTTGCCTTGTTTTCCAGAACAAACGCGTCGTAGTAAATACGGCCCTCTACCAGACTGCCGGACAGGAAAGGCGGGTCAAGGTGAATCTTGTACTCTGCCAGCTTGACCGGGGCCACGGTAGCCACGGGATGCGCGATCATGAAGCCGAACTTCTCGGGCAGGCGGTTGGACGCGATCTTGACCACGTTCAGGCCGTCCAGCTGAGCGATAACGCCCTTCTTGCGCAGTTCTGCACCAATGTCCTGATTGTCAAAGGTGGCCTTGGACTGCTTCAGGAGCGTGTAGGCGGTCGGGGTCAGAATGAGCACGCGATCAGATGCGGGCACTTCTGCGTCATCCATCTGGGCATTTGCCGTGATGATCTGCGTATAGATGTTTTCAGCGGTCAGGGCTGCGGCTTCCGGCTTAATGCCTGCGTTTGCTGCCATCACGCTGTAAACATAGGAGTCGATCTCCGGGAACACCTTCTCACGCTGCTGGCGTGCCAGAGCGCTGGCGGCTGCAACCTGCATCTTGGTTTCGTCCGTGTCCATCTTGTCCACCTCGAACGTGAAAGAACGATCTTTGTTGATCGTGAATGTCTCGGTGGTGGCCTGCAGGGTGCTGATCGTGCCATACTGGGACTTGTTGCCGTCCAGAATGGGGCCGTTGCGGTTGAAGTCCTCCATATCGGTGGTTTTGACCTTATACAGCTTGATGGTCTTTGCACCGTCAAAGCTGAAATCCTTGTTGGTTACAAGGCTGGTCTTGCTCTCGGAGTAAAACTGTTCGTCTGTATATGCCTGGAACTGGGTTGCTAACTCAATAGCCATTTATAGATCCTCTTTCAGTTGTTCAGACCGAAAGCCCGCTTTAACTCAGCGTCTTTGTCTTTGCCCTGAGAAAGCCACATCGGCGGGGTGTCCACCTTTGCACCGGTGGTCGTGGTGGTGACGGTGTACCCGTTGCCGGTGACGCTCTGCACCGCCTTTACAGCAGTCTTGAACGCTTCCGGGTCGCTGGTGTCCAGCTTATCCAGCAGCGCCGTGCTGATATGGTTATCAGTCAGATACTGCTTGCAGGCTTCCCGGGCTTCCCACTGGTTGAAGCGCTGGCTTTTGGCTTCCAACGCTTCCTCGCGGGCTTTCAGGTCTTTTTCTCGTGCGTCAAGGTCGCCCACGCGCTCGGCACTCTTGGAGCGCTCACGGGCAAGCCGATCTGCAACGATGGTATTTAGTTCGGATTGGGTAAACATCCGCTCAGAGCCGTTATTTTCGGGCTGCTGGGCGGCGCTGGGGGTAGTGTTGGGATTCTCCATTGATAGCACCTCATTTTCCGTATGAGTAGACGTGAAAAATAGCAGGCGGCACCTTATGCCGCGCATGGTGCACCGGGGAAAGGAAAAGTCCGGTGCAAGGGGTATGTCCGCTCCTGCAATGCTGGGCGCTCTGATCGTGGGTCATGGCACACCCACAGCCAGACCGTGCAGCAAAGAGCAGTCAGGAGCCGGACGGCGCTATAAACCGCCTGCTATGCTCAGTATACCACATTGCGTTGTAAAATGCAAATATAATGCTATGCAATGTCATTTTATTGCCACGTTGCGTTTTTGCTGGGACAGCATCAGGCTGTATTGTCCGTAGGTCATGCCCATAGCATCAGCCATTGCGGCAGCTTCGCCCAGTGACAGCGGTTCACCGTGTTCCGCATGGTATGCAGCCCATGCCAGAGTACGGACGCGGGCCCGTTCCTTTTCGTCCTGGGCTTCCCATGCTGCACATTCAAGGCAGCGGCTTTCATTGGCAAAATGCCACATCACAGCCCCACAGACAGGGCACTTCTTGAGCTTCGTTTTCGTCATGGTATAGAATGACCTCCGGCAAATAAAAAGAGCGCACAGCGGCTTGCTGGGCCGTCATACGCTCTCAGGGGTGGGGGTGGCGCTATGTACTCAACGCACCACCGTTAAAATTTACTCTTTGTAATGGTCTGAAAGAGCGTCTGTACTACGCTCATATTGTACCATAAAACGGACTTAACTGCAAGAATATCACCTTGCAATGTCATTCTTCGGCTGCTTCCTTCTCGTAGTCGTCCAGCCATGCTTCCACAGTAGGAATATTCATCGGCGGCGGGGCAACAACGGTGTTGGTCGCTGCATCTGCGATAAAGAAAGTGAAAGTGTGCTCGTCAAAACGGACGTCCAGACCAAAAGTATGGGCACGCTTTATCTGCTCAATAAGCCGGATCATCTCTCGCTGTTCGTCCTCGTCCAGCTTCTCAAAAGCCACGCACAGGACTTCTAAAGATTCTTCTCTCGTCATGTTGCACACCCCCTTACCGGATGCCGCTGAACCACATCACAGCGGCACCGAGGAAACAAACCAGGGCGAACGGGCCCACGACAGAAAATTGAAAAGCGGTGTAACCAAACATTGAAAATCCCTCTTCTTTCTGATAAAATGAGGGCGGGAAACATTACTGCAATGCGTTGTCCCGCCATTTGCCGCCCCTCCCTGTTGGCGCAGGGAAAGGCGGCTTTCTGTTTGTCGGCGGTCTTGGCTTACTGCTGGTTCAGGCTCTGGGTTTCCACCTTGATGATGGGCGTGCCGTCAACCAGTGCGGGAGTGATACGGAGCAGGGTGTCCGGGTTCTTGCCCTTGTAGTCAAGGAAAGTCAGCTCCATGCCCTCGCTAGGGTCCTCTGCTTCCATGCCGCCGGTGCTGCACATAAGGCTCAGCTTCTTATCTTCCAGCAGCGTGGATACTTCGGTCATGGTCGGGTTGTCGTTGACGGTCTGGGGCACATCGTCCTCGTCATAAAGCAGCGTTGCGATGATTTTACCGTCATGCTTGACCGTCAGCAGGTCGGATGCGTCCGGGTTGGCGCTTTCAAACACCAGCGACACATTGCCCAGCCCATCGGGTACAATGTTCAGCAGCTTCTCACCCTGCAAGCACTCAAGAATGGTATCGCGGTCAGTGGAAATAAACGATTTCATGGTTTTGTCCTCTCTGTGCCCGTACTGGGCACGATCAAAATATCAACGCGCTCTTTTTTGAGCGGGTCGGCTTAGTTGGTGCGGGTCATGCGCTCCACATAGATCCAGATCAGGCGCAGTTTGCGTAGGTCTGCCTTTTCCAGCAACTTGGTGATTGCCTCAACATAGCGGTCACGGTTTACCTGTGTGTCGTTCACAAAATCACCCCCTCACGCGCTCTTGCTGCTGTCGCTGATCTGAGCAGCAGGCTGGGTGCCCTGCGTCAGCTGGGGCGCTGTCTTTGGGGTCTGCAGGGCTTTTGCCGGGGCTTTTTTAATTGCCTGCATGAATGCCGGGCGATAGATGCGGTTCATCTCGCTCACGCTGGTATCACGGGATGCAAGCAAACTGCGCATTGCGGACGGATTGCCGTAGAGCTTGCGCACAGCTTCCGGCAGAGCGTTAAATACATCCCATGCCCGCGCAAGGCATTTTTCCCGGCTGTTTTCTTCGTCCAGATTTCCACCGTTCCGGGCGCACTCTAGCTCGCTGTCAATCCGTTTGGCCGCTGCCAGAGTGCTTACCCACATCTGTTCCGGGGACGGCAGCGCGTCAAGCTGGATGTCCCGCACAGCTTCCTGCCAGTCAGCAAGGAACTGTTTCGGATAGCGGCAATTACCCAGTGCAGCATAGAAAGCTGCTTCGGCAATATCATCCGGCACAGTGCCCAGATTGGCCGTGTAGGCTTTCAGCTGAGCGGTTATAGTTTCATCAGAAAGGTGCTGCTCGAAGTAGTCCATGCGGGTCTGCATCAGTTCTTTTACCTTTTCAAGGGTCATTTTGTATCACGCTCCATTCTTTCGCTTGAGATTTTCGATTATTCGGCTGATCTGGTCGCCAGCGCTTTCAAACTCTGGCACGGTGCTGGGTGGCTTGTCCTTATCCAGCGGGTAAAATTTCAGCCAGCCCTGCCGCGTGGCCTGCTTGACCACCTCTGTCCATTCACAGCGGTGAAATTCTTCATCCAGCTGCTGGCACAAGCTGCGCCGCATGGTATCGGTTAGGCTCTTGCGCTTTTCTTTGCGCATACGGTCATAGTCCCGAAGGGCTTGCAGCAGCTCGCCGTCACCATCGGCAAAGGTTGTGAAAATATCCGCCGGGGAAGTATCAGGCTCGCCAGCCGCGGCAGCGGCGTTGCTCTCCTGTTCTAACCTACACTTCTCTACACTATCCTTCACTATGCTATACTGCGGCTCCTGCTGGTTTCCGTTTTGGTTCCTGATTGGTTCCGAAATGGTTCCATTGTCAGAAAGGATGTAACGCTTTGATGCTGATTCTTTCAGCAGTGCAAGCTCGTTTTGAAACATAGTCTTGCGGTAACGGTCACTCTTGAGCGTGTTGTTTACCTTCCAGTCAGTCACAACAAGCACACCGGAACTGAACGAAATTACATAACCAGCGGCTTCCAACTGCTTCAAATCACCGGTAGTGCATCCGATGGTGCGCACGATGGTGCGGGGACTTGAAACAAACCCGTCATCATCGGCACGCATACCCAAATGAAAGTAGAGCGCCTGCGTTTTGGGCGGTAGGTCAAGAAAAGCGTCGGTTTCCACCACGTCCACCGAAAACATTCTTTTGTTTGCCATCATGCACCCTTCTTGCTCTTGGGAGACGGTTCAAAGAAAAACTCTCCGATCTGCTCCCGGGGAATGTTCAAAACAGCGGCCACGCGGGTGATCTCGTCGCTCGTCCAGGGCTGGTAGCCCTTCATGCGGGCCGTCATGGTACTCTTTGCCATGCCTGCGGCCTGCGCCACATCCCCTTGCCGCAGCTCCATTTCCGCGAACCTTACGCGGAGCCTGTGAAACGGTTGATACATTTAGTTCACCTCCTTCAAATCGTCAACGGTCACGCCCAGAGCTGCGGCCACGTGGCCTGCGGTAGTGCGCCATACGGGTTGACCCTTACGCATTTTCCATATAGCATTGCGTCCAACGCCTGCCTTTAAGGAAAGTTCCTCGGTAGTCAAGTTCTGACGCGCCATCTCCGCTACAACTTTCACGCGATCGACTGTAATTGACTTCGACAATTCATCTCACCTCGATTCAGGGACTTTTGTCCCTCTACAGCGTATTATAACAGGGCTTTTTATCCCTGTCAATGGTTAAATTAGGGCTTTTTCTTCCTTTTGAAGAAAAAATATGATATACTACACGCTAAAGGGGGAGTTTTAGATGACAATCGGAGAAAGAATCGCCGAGGAGAGAAAGTTTGCTGGATTGACGCAAAAAGAACTCGGCGCACAAACTGGCATTGACCCATCGACAATTCGCAAATACGAATCCGGGAGACTTAACCCCAAAATTGAAACAATAAAGAGAATCGCAGAAGTCTTGAATATAAACTGGTATGTACTACTCGGAGAAGATGACGATTTACAGGGGCTTGTAAAGGCCGTTGATTCTGTTGAATATGATCCTGAAAAAGAGCGGCCAATGGTCGATGTTGATGGGAATCTTTATCTACAAGACTTAAAAACATTGGACGACTTAAAAGATCAGCAATTTAGAAAAGATCACGCGGGGCATGAGAATTGTTCACACTTGCAGATTACTGACATTGAACGAAAAAGACGCTATCTTGATGAACTGTTTTTTTGTCTGAATGACAGCGGCCAGAACTTACTAACAGAAATGGCAAAAGCTATTTGTATGTTGGACAATTACCGGATACAAGTTCTGTCTTTGTCTGGCTTTTTAACGTATGAAAAAACTATAGCTGATAAATTATCGCCACCCAGCCCATTATCAGATGATAAAAAATAAAGCCCACTGCGCAGAGCACAGTAGGCGGTGGACATGGCCGGAAAACCGGCTGTCAAGGGGTCTGCGAAAAATTGCGCAACCCACTGACGGGCAATCATTGACATAGAAAGAAGGTGAACCAATGGAATTGATCATAGAGAACCTGCGCACACTGGCTCAGGGCGGGCAAATCTTTCTAACAGCCCATTCACAGGCTCGGCTTTATGAGCGCGGTATCCTTCTGGCAGACATTCGGCAGGCTATCCAGAGCGGGAAGATCATCGAATACCGTCCGGATGATTACCGCTGTCCGTCCTGTTTGGTGCTGGGGGTCAATCTGGCAGGCCGCTGGCTGCACGTTGTGTGCGGTATCCATGAGGGTGCATTGTGGATTCTCACAGCCTACTGGCCAGACCTCGACCACTGGAACGCAACATATACTGAACGAAAGAAGAAAGGGGAATAAATTATGACCTGTTTTTTCTGCAAGGGCGAAATGAAGCCCAGCACGACCATTCACACGGTGCAGCTGAAGAACTGCGTTGTGGTTATCAAAAATGTTCCCTGCATGGAGTGCGAACAGTGCGGTGAAGTCGTGCTGTCTGCCGATACAGTGGAGAAGATAGAGCGCATTTTGCAGACGGTCGAAAAGGCTGTTGCTGAAATTACCGTGGTCAACTTCCCGGATTGTGCAGCATGAGCAGGCGAACGAACAGCGCCGTTTGGCAGGAAGCTTACAGCCGGTGGCGGGTGGCGGTGCAGAAGGACGGCCAGCGCCGGTATTTTTACAGCAGCACACCCGGGCGCACCGGCCAGCGGGAAGCAAACCGAAAGGCTGATGCGTGGCTTGAGGACGGCATAGGCGCGAAGGTGGGCAGGGTAGAGGATGTGTATAAACTCTGGATAGAGGGCTTAAAGCAGACCACCAGCGCAAGCAATTATGAACCGATCGAAAGCCGGTGGCGTACCTGGGTGCTGCCGATCATCGGCAAAAAGCGGGTCAATGCCCTGACGGATGCCGATTTGCAAGCCATCGTAAACAAGGCCGCTGCCGCTGGCAAGAGCCGGAAAACGCTGCAGTCCATTGCCGGTGATCTCCGGGCCTTTTGCAAATTTTGCCGAAAAGCAAAGCTCTCCACCTACCTGCCCGAGGATGTGCAGATACCAGCCAGCGCACGCCTGAAGGGCAAGAAGGTCTTGCAGCCAGATGATTTAATAAAGCTGTTCAGCATCGACACGACATTGTATCGCAACAAGCGCGTGCACGATGATTATATCAACGCATACAGATTTGCGGTGCTTACCGGCTTGCGGCCCGGGGAACTGCTGGGCCTGCGCTGGGCAGATATCAAAGGCAGCACCGTCAACATCTCCCGTGCCATCAATGTAAAAGGGCAGGAGACGCGCGGAAAGAACGAAAATGCTTGCCGGTCATTCGTCCTGCCGGACGTTGCAAAAGCTGTCCTAGAAGCTCAGAGGGCTATCACCGGCCATTGTGAAAGCGTGTTCTGTCTGGAAACAGAGCGCCGGTTTTATAAGCGCTGGAAAGTGTTCTGCGCTGCCAACGATTTGCAGCCGGTCAGCCTGTACGAATTGCGGCACAGCTTTGTTTCCGCAATCAAGACGCTGCCCGCTGGTGAGGTCAAGGCGCTTGTAGGCCACAGCCAGGACATGGACACATTCGGCCAGTACAGCCACGCTCTGACGGGTGAGGATGTGCAGACCGCGCAGGCCGTCAATGCGGTATTTATGAAGCTGTTGCACGGCTGAAAAATACCACAGTTTTTACCACACTTTCAGATTTTAAGGAACTGGGTGCGGTTCTATGTGCAGAATTTAAGCCCATAGCAACGCCACATTTTCAGACTGAAAATTGCGATTTTTTCACGATAGAACGGCGGGAATTGGTTCGACTCCCATCGCCTCCACCACACGTGAGCCAGACGAACCCTCTGTGCTCCACCAAAGGGAAGAGCCTCACCGCTTTGCGGTGAGGCTCTTCCCTTTTCATCTTATAGCATCCTTATCCCATGAAATCAAGCAGCACGTCGATGTCCTGACTGATGGCGCGAAGATAGTCAGCTCCGCCGCGCCGGCCATCATAGTTCCGGACGCGGCTGCTCATCTCATTCAGGAGCTCTTCCTTCCGCACCAGAACGGGGTCTCCGATCCATTCGTCTTTCTCTATAAAGGCTTCCAGCTGCTCATATTCTTTTATGATACGGACGTTGGACAGGTTCTCCGGGAGGGTACGGGCATCGAACCAGTCCGGCTGCGCGTGAAAGTCCAAAGGCGGCAGCGGGTCCAGCGGCTCATCGGCGTCCCACACATAGGGATGCCGGTCATCTTCTTCCGGCGTCTTCTTGAAGCGTCCTACCCGGTTCTCGGCCTTGCCGACCGTCTCATAGTGGTTGAACAGCGCCTCAGCATCGTAACCATAGAGCTCGTAGGCGTCCGAATAGCGGTCTGCATAGTCCTTGTACTGGAACGTCTCGACAGTTGTTTCAGTTTCCAAGGGAAGTTCTTTCACTTCCTCACCATCAACAGGCACAGGAAAATTGAATACGATCTTCTTTATCCAGCTTCCGTCTTTCCTTTTCTCCGGGAACATCTCAATTCGCTCGATAAAGGCCTTCATAAACTCCTTCTGCTCCGCTTCCGTTGCGGAATGGTAGACTTCATCAAATGCCAGCAACAAGCGATAGATATTGTCTCCGGAAATCTTCTCCTGCTGGATGCTGCGGATCTGACTTTGCAATTCGCCAATCTGAACTTCGATTTCCTCTATGGTGTCATACTGCTCATCATAGCGGCGCTGCAAGTCCAAAATCTTTCTGTCATAGTGGGCATCATTGATGTCCAAGGTATCCATCTGACGCTCCAAGCGGCTTTTCGTTCCAAAGGCTTGCTTTAGCCGCCCTTGTAGGACAGCAATCTGCCGTTCCATATCTTCTATATCAACTGCTGTTCCGATTTTCGCCTGAATCGCTTCTACAAACCGTGGATTGTTGACCATAGCGGAGATAACCTTCGCCACAAATTTGTTGATTTCCGTCTGCTCGATATTCAGACGGAAACTGCACTCATGCCCGGTAGGTGTTACCGTATTTTTGCAGTAGTAATAATACCGTGTTTTCTTGTCCTTGCTGTGCGCCTTGGCGATATTGCCGTACATACTCTTTCCGCAGCATGGGCATTTCAAGATACCGGACAGGATGTGTGCGTGGTCTGGATTGTTAACCTTTTCCCGCTTAAAAGAATTGATCTTGCGCTTTTCCTGTGCCAGATACCAATCCTCTTCGGAAATGATAGCTTCGTGTTGTCCTTCATAAACCGGGAACTCCGACTGCTCAACCACGTGCATCTCGTTTCTTGTACCCTGTTTCTTTTCTGTTCTTCGTCTGCCGTAAGCAATCTTTCCCATATAAACAGGATTGTACAATACATTTTTCACAAAATCTCTTGAAAATCCCGGAATGGTATTATTCTGTCTTAGTTTCTTAGTATAACCATTGCGGTTCAGATATTTTGCAACTCCTGCAACACCCTCATTAGTGTGAATGTAGCGGTCATAAATGACACGAATTACTTCCACTTCATCCTCTGCAATGACAAGGTTTCCATTTTCCAGTTTGTATCCATATGGAGCGAAACCGCCGTTCCATTTGCCCTCACGAGCCTTTTGCTCACGTCCTGCCATTGTCTGTGTGCGGATATTTTCTCGCTCAATCTCTGCCACCGCAGACAGCACAGAGATCATCAGCTTTCCTGCATCCTTGGAGCTGTCAATGCCATCCTCCACGCAGATCAGATTGACACCGAAATCCTGCATGAGTTGCAAAGAATTCAGAACGTCCGCTGCATTTCTGCCAAATCGGGACAGCTTAAAGACCAACACATAAGAAACATCATCTTTGCCGTCCTGGATGTCATTCAGCATCCGTTGAAACTCCTGCCGCCCTTGAATGTTCTTTCCGGAAAAGCCCTCGTCAGAATACTCCCCGGCAACGATCATATCCTCGTATGCCGCATACTTCCGCAGCTTGTCACGCTGGGCATCCAAGCTGTATCCGTCAACCTGCATCGAGGTGGACACTCTTGTATAAAGATAGCATTTAAGTTGTTTCTTTTTCAGAATCTCCACCTCCCTCATTCCTTCCTTTTACCATAAGTCCCTCGTTGCGGATATAATACTCCAAAAGCCACAGCACATAATCCGGTGCATGGCGGTTGTCCAATTCCCATTCAGTCATAGTCCGGTAAGGAATATGGACGAGCTTGCAAAAATCTTTCCGATTCAGTCCTGTGCTTTCACGCAACTTTATAATTCTGTTTTTACAATCCATCCGTCTTTTCTCCACAAAAGCAAAAAATACACGTTGCGTAATCATTATAGCATAGCCATAGCGAATACGCAACGTGTAAATTGCAAATTTTATGCAGCCTTATCCGTCAGAAGCTGCGCTTGATTACTTTCCTCGGAATGCTCCACTCCCTGCGGTGCGTCCTGTTCCAATTTATCCAAAACCTGATGTCCATATTTCTGGAGCATCTGGCTCATAACATCCACACAGCGGTCAAATGCCGCATTATATTTCGCTTCCTCATAATATTTCTTCAATAGGCGATTCCTCCATCAAAGTTCCATATCCTGTCCACGCTTCCGGGCAGGGTGTTCGTGTTCCTGTGTTTGCTTTCCTCTGATGAGGATAGAATTGATAAAAGCCCGAACCTTTTCGGATGCGATTTCCAGTGCATCCAGAAAGGGTTGGGCTTTCTGTTTGAGTTCCATATATTTTTCGTTTACCGCTTCATACCGCTGCTTCCAGATGGAAACCGTCTTTTCTGCGGAAGCCAGTTTTTCTTTCAGACGCTTGTTGTCAGCATTGGCGATAATGCCATTGACCGCATAGCGTTTGAGTGTGTCGCATTCATCCGGTGTCAGCGTGATATTGTTTCCGAATGTGGCTTTTTTGCCCATTACTTCAATGTCCTGCACTGTCAGCGCAATGGTCTTTGCCGCCTTGGTTTCCTTTTGCAAAGATTCCAGTTTCTTTTTCTGTTTTGCTGTGGCAGCTTTGGCATCCTCCAAATTCTGTTCTGCCTGTGCCACCTGCCCGGTCACAGCTTCCAGCCGCTGCTGTTCTGCCTGCACCTTGAACTGGGTCACAGTCAGATGTTCCTCGGTGCTTCCACGTTCTCCACGCTCCACATCGGTATAACCGGCGTTTCGCATGAAATTGAAAAAGTCATCCTGCAACACACTGTAGGATGACTTCAAAATCTTTTTCCCTTTTGCGTTGAGCATGGGATTTCCGTCCTCGCCAAGCACCGGCTTGGACTCCCATTTCTTACTGCGGCTGACCTGTGTGATGACCTCCTTAACGGTTCCCCGGAGGGCTTCATCCTTGCATCGCTTCGACCAAAGGATCTGCTTTTCCACCACCGGGATATAAACCACATGAAGGTGGTAGTGGTACACATCTTCGCCCAAAGCTTCGGACATTGCTCGGTTGCGCTCATCGGCGTGCATCACAGCGGAGAGGATATACTGCTCACCACCTACGATCTCCGCAGCAGCTTTGTAGGCATCGGCATAAAACTGTTTCGCAAATTCATAGCCGCCATGATTGTAGAAATAAGCGGAATTCACATCAAATACCAACTCACCGTATTTGACGGCATCCGGTTTCAGACCTCTGGTGGAGATCACGCCGTCTTGTTCCATCTGCTCAAACATTTTTACATAATCGTCCGTGGGTGCTTTGAAATGGACGTTCAGAGAAGTGCGTTCCGGCACGATGTCCTGATTGCTGTAGCTGTCCTTTTCACGCTCATTGTGTTCCTGTACCTTCGCCACATCAGCCGGTGTTTCCAAGTCCTGATTTCTGGCTACGGTACGGTCTATTCCATCATTTCTTGCCATTGGATTTTTCCTTTCTTTGAGATTTGCAACAGCGGAAGGCTGGAGAACGGCACTTTTTCAAAGTGTAATAACCCACTATGACACTTTCATCCATACTGGCTGCAAAGTGCCGTGGGCTCTCCGAGGGCTCTCCCGAGGGGGAATGCGGTCACTGCGGTGACCTCTGCTGACCAAGGCGAAAATGTCTGCGCCTTTTCCCATGGTCAGCCCGTCTGCATGAAGCTGTTCTGTGTCAACTTCCTCTTGCAGCCGGTGTCCACAGACACTTTTTCAAAAGCCTGTGGACATAGAAACAGCCCGAACGAGAGGATGTGTGCTGTTTCTATAACAAGCGTTTCACGCTCTTTTGCTGCGTACATACGTACCAGCAATGGGATTTACTCGACCTGCCGCCATTCCTCCGGAATGTCCTCCGGTACGTACGTACACGGCGAATCTCCGTAAAACCCATTTATATGAGGTCGTGCAATGGCTTCCACTCCCATGAATCCCCAAACCCGCCGTCCAGCAGAGTTGGTGATGTTGTTGCAATGCTCCAGATTGAATTTTCTGGCATTGGCAATCATGGCGTCGCTGAAGCTGCGGGCTTTCAGCGGTGCAAGGGAGTTTTCCTCGCACCACATCCGGTAGATTTCATAGAAATCCTTGGAGCTGATGGACGCATCCGCTTTGCGCCGGATATATCCCTCTGATTCCATGAAATCAAAGATATTGTTGTTGTCACGCTTGACCGCTTCCCGATTTTCACGGATGCGGTCACTCTCCGTAAACTTAAAGTTGTTGGCAACAAGCCGCTGCAAGCCTTCAAATGCCCACAGGAAGATACCCTCGGCTTCAGCTTTCATCTTCTCTGCAAGATCAGGATCGTCAGCTCTGTCCACCTGCTTTTCCTTGGTGGTCAGCACAAGCTGTCTGCGATAAAATCCGTCGCTGCGGTCATACAAGGCTTGCAGATCACCGTTGCTGAATGCCAGCAATCGGGCGAACATCCAGCCCTGATAACTCTGCTTGCCTTTACGTTCCAAATCCATCTTGCCTTGTGCTGTCACGATGGATTTTACATAGTTGGTCTGGCGCAGAGCTTCCATCCGCATATCATCATCCACGCACAGGAGAATGTGTTCCAAATCGGCACGAGCGAAGCGGTTTTCAGAAATCTTGCCGATGCTGCCGTCTTTCATATTCGTGCCGAAGATGGTAGACAGTACCGCACCGATTTGAGATTTACCCTCGCCGCCGTTGCCTTTAATCACCATCATGCGCTGCCCCTTGTTGGAGGGAATCAGGCAATAGCCGATAAACTCCTGCAAAGTTGGAATGTCCTCGGCGTAAAGCAACCCATCCAGAAAGTTCAGCCAGATCACCGGCGCAGTAGCATCGGGATTGTAAGCAACCGGCAAACGGCTCCGCACGATAGCCGGTCTGCCCTCGGTAAATGTGCCGTTCAATAGCAGCGTACCGTTGGACAAATGAATCCGATCCTGCTCCGGTGGAAAGTCCGGCACTTGCGCTTCCAGTTTCAGCACTTCCAGAATGTTGGTGATCTTCCGGGGGATATTGTTTACGGCACAGAATTTCAGCTTGTCGTAAATCTCCCCACGCAGAGGAAGATCGTCCGTCACTCGACCATCGGGCGTGAAAAAAGCTCCGTTTGCGAAGATGATCCTGCGCTCTTGCAGAAATTCTTCACAAAACAGAGCTTCGTTGATGTTCTGCCCGTCAAACCACATGGGCAAGTTCATATCAGGCGTTTTCCGGTTCTTCGCCATGGTGCGCCACCTTCTTTTTCTTTTGTGCGGTATACTCTTGCAGAAAAGCAATTTTGCCGTCCTGCATCAGCTTGTCCACCAATGCCACCCGTTCTTCCAGATCACCCACCGTCAGCACATCTGCCATATATTCGATATGGCAGTGCATCTGGCAGGCTTCCACAAAACGGTCATCCAGAGCATCTTCCGGTGTCTTGGGAGCATAGCGCACTTTCCAATCTTCCAACAGATGCAAATAATCCGTCAGCACCCGGAAGCACAGCATTTCATCCTCCCGGAACTGACGGATATAGGGACGCTTCGGCTTGACCATAGCTGCGGCAGTGGGCGGTTTCGGGTCAAGCCCGAAGTCCAAAGCCAGCTTTTGCGCTGCTTCATAACTGCTCAGATTGAACAGCCTTGCCACAAGGTCGATCACATCCCCTTTGGCTCCGCAGCCGAAGCAGAAAAAATAGTCCTCATTCAGCTTCAAGCTCGGATGCCTGTCGTTGTGGAACGGGCAGCAAGCCATGCCGTTGTGGCTCACTTTCAGCCCGTAGTGTTCGGCGGCTTGCTTGACGCTGATTGCCGCCTTGATGGTTTCATAGATTGTCATAGAAAACCCTCCGTTCATAATATTCTGGAAAGCACGAAGCACCCGCCGTGATTGGCAGGTGCTTCGCTCCTTCTATTATGGTTATGACGGATTTTTCAAAAAACAGGCTAATGACAGGACAATCCTGTTTCAAAAAACAGGACAACTTATCTGAGGACGTAGATTTCTTCACATTTACATGATATAATTAGAAAAATGAAAAAACAGGACAGGAGGGCAAGCATGAATCAAGAATTGATGACATTGGATTTCTGGCAGGATACGGTCATATATGAGAGCAAAACATTTCCTGTCGGTACGCTTGCCTGTGATGCACTGAATGTTCCTGTGAATACCATTGCAAAAATAAACGAGCAATGCGAGAAAATCAATCTGCTGCTTGGAATATTAAACGCCGGACAGGATGCTTCTGCACTCTGTCCTATTGCAAAGGAAGCTGCTCTGACGATGCTCGATATTCTCAGTCAAACACCGCCGTTCTCCTATATGAATATCTCAAAGCACAGAGAACGGATTGAAAAAGTCTTTACTGTGGACAATGCGCTGAAATATGTGGAGTTTGCCATAAAAGCCGCAACCAATTCTTTGCAATTTGAAGAAATCCAGAACTTTACCGATGCGATGATGCTCCAACGCTATACCGCAGTTTTCGGGCATCTGGCATACTCCCTTGGGGAATACCAAACGGCCATGCTTGATTTTGCAGAAAAAACAGACGGCAACGAAGCAGACCGCACCGCAGAGGGTTTTGCAAAAATGTTCGGCAGCTATTTCCCGCCGGAGTTTTCCATCACGGAAGGCAATGCCTGGATGTCTACCCTGAACAATTCCGTTCAGTATGTATCCGTCATCCGTCCCGGCGAAAAAGTTGCGAAGCTGGTCAAGCGGATGCACTATGTATCCTTTGTAGGGATGTTCCGGTCTGATCTCTTTGAGGGCCTGTGTGTTGGTCATGCACCAAAGAAATGCAAAATCTGCGGCAAGTGGTTTCTGACCACCAACGCACGGCACACCAAATACTGTGGCGGCTATGCACCGGGGGACAAGCTGCACCGCACCTGTCGGCAGATCGGCAACCTGAAAGGCAGAGAACAACGGGAGCTTGCGGACGATCATCCGGTGAAACAGATTTATGAGAAACGACTGAACACCATAAACCGCTATGTGAAGCGTGGTACTCTGGACGCTGATCTTGCAGAGGTTATGAAAAAGCTGGCAAAAGATAAGATGCTCCGGGCATTGAGCAATGTAGCCTATGCCAAGGGAGCTTATGAAAAAGAAATGGACCAGGCGGCTTTGAAAAAGGAAGCAAGTGCAAAAATATACAAAGAAAGGGACAAACATGAATAGAAAAGAACTTAGTCAGAATCATTGGAAATACTACTTAATGCTCGAAAAGCGTTTTGTTGAATCAATAGAGTTTGTAGAACTACATGAGGACAATTTTGATGCATTTTCTAACGGATATGCCCTCTTAATTCAAGCCATAGGGGCAGAGTTGGATACTGTATTCAAAGAGTTTTGCGGTTTCAATACAACGGATCGAAAAACGGTTGCAGACTATGCACAGTATATTTTGACCAACACACCGGATATAAAAAATCAAAAAATCAGTGTACAGGAATATGATTAGCTCCTATTAGGAAAACACACTGTCAAAGGGGTATGTAGCGGGGGTTAGCCCGCTACTGCGGGTTTTGTGGTGTTGATTTCAATGTATTCTGCTATGCGTCTAAATTCATCCGCAAACTTAAATCTCACACTAATGTTTCCATTCTCATAAACCTTGATATGGTCGATCAGCTCAACGAGAAGTTCCCGGGAAAGCTGGTCGATATTTTGATGTTTTGTAAAGGCCACCAATGCGGGATGCTCACTCTTTACACCGTTTGCCAGTTCCGCCCGTTCAGCGTTCAGCCGGGCCAGCGCATCCGTAAGAGCGATGGTTTGTCGTTCATAATCGGCTTTCATATCCCGGTAGTCCTGCTGGGTAATTTCCCCGTCTTTCCAGTCTTGATAAAGGGACTGCTTGTAGCGGCTGATTTTTGCCAGTTCCCGCTCTTTCGCAGCAATCAGTTCTTCCAAGCGGATGGACTGGCTCTTTTTGACCGGGGCGGTGTTAATACGGGCAATCATTTCCGAGTATGAAACAGCCAGATGGATTTGCTGTTGTACTGCAAAGAGGACAGCGGCCTCCAGACGGTTATGCTTGATTGAGTGCATTGTGCAGGCTGTCCGGGAGCGGTTCTTGTAGGTGGAGCAGGCATAGTACACATTATTGTTGTTGCCTACGCTCCGGGTAATTGCCCGCCCACAGTCAGCACATTTCAGAAAACCGCTGAACAGGTGGACTTCCCGGCCTTTTGGAGAAGTACGGGTATCACGCTGTAAAAGAGCCTGTACCTTATCAAAGGTTTCATAATCAATGATTGCCTCATGCGTACCAGCTACTTCCACCCATTCTTCACGGGGAACGCTTTCAACCTCGTGTACCTTATAGCTTTTTACCCGACTGCGGCCCTGTGCCAGATCCCCGGTATAGGTGGGGTTCGTCAGAATGGAGTGGATCATACGGGCTCCCCACATAGGATCGTCATATCCTCTTGTTGAAACGGGTATGCCCTTTTGCAGTTTATAAGCCGAGGGGCTGGGTACGCCGTGTTCATTCAGATACAAAGCGATGGCCCGTTTCGATGTCCCTTTTAGGAACAAAGAGAAAATAAGTTTGACGATTTCAGCGGCATCGGGATCGATGATTAACCGGTGCTTGTCCTTTGGGTGCTTCACATATCCATAAGGAGCAAATGCGCCGATGTACTGACCGTTGCGCCGCTTGTAGTCAAATACCTGGCGAATTTTCTTTGAGGTCTGGTAGCAGTATTGATCGTTCATCACATTTGTAATCGGGACGATAATACTGGAAACGCTATCCGGGTTGAGATAGCTGTCCACATTTTCAGCAAGACTGATAAAACGGACACCCATCTGCACAAACAGGTTATCAATCAGACTTCCCGCATCGCTGTAATTTCTTGCAAAACGGGAAAGGTCTTTTACTACCACGCAGTTGATTTTCCCGCTCATTACATCGGAAAGGAGCCGCTGGAAATTCTCCCGGTTGGCGTCCGTTCCTGTGTGTCCATCGTCTACATATTCGGAAACACTTTCAAATTCTCCTATATGCTTCTGATAAAAGTCATTGAGCAGATCACGCTGGTTGATGACGCTGTTGCTGTCGTCCTTTCCCTTTTTCAAGTCCTCCTTGGAAAGCCGGATGTATTCGCCCAGCCGCCAGCGGCGGACGGCATAAGAGGGAGAGAAACTCTGTTGCAATCCTCTGTTTTTTGTTCGTGCCATTGTTCCTCCTTCCCTATCACATTACATCTATATTATACCTCTGCCCGGGCGGGACAACAAGGATGCCTCTGCCTCGGGACACTTTGTCTCGAAGTAGAAACGGGCCATAACCGAAGTTACAGCCCGCTTTTTTGCCGGAGCAGGAAATCCGTCAGCGTGTCCTGCAAGGACGGCCCGCTTTCCGCAAATTCAATTTTCACACCGATCCCGCCAACGCAAAAGCAGTATGGATTGTCTACCGCCTGCAAAAACAGGGCGATCCGCTCCTCCCGGGGGAGAGAGGTGTCAAAGGCCATACCGCTCACATCCGGCAGGGACTCGGGAGCCACTGCGCCGATGTTAACGCTTTTCATTTGTTCCAGTTCCTTTGCCGTTAATCTCACGGTAAAACCTCCTTATCAAAAATAGGATACGCCTCCCGCATATCGTGGGGAAACGCAAGAGGGCAGCACCCAAACGATGCTGCCCTCTTGCCTCACTCCACCTTGGGACACAATGTCTCGAAGTCAGAAAAGGCTTTTTTGATAGTGAGCCTCGGCCTCCTCCAGAGAAACGAAGTCAAACAGCTCATGGAGTTCGGCCATCATACGGCGGATGTCATCACTGGAAAAGCCGCAGTTTTCCATCGCCATAATCACATAGCCACGGCAGGCTCCGTTGCTCCACGGCTGGGATAACAGGGCCTCTAATTCTGCGGGATCATAGTTCATAGACTGTACCTCGCTTTCCTAAAATTAGGGAACGCCGCTCCCATTTTCTTGCCCTGTCCAAAGACAACCATACTCAGAGCGGCGTTCCCTCGCAGATAAGAGGGCGGCCCGGAGGGACAGGTGGCCAGCCTGTCCTATGCCGGATCGTGGCCGTGGGTTGGCCCGGCCCAGTTGCGGCGTTGGTGTTGTTCGCTCGTTCTTCCAAAGAAAAAGTCACAGCGCACCCACCGCCTGGCTCCCCGGACTATGCCCGGGGCCGTCGCTGTTTATCTGCGGAAAGAAGAATATCTCCTCTCATAAACCGAGACATTTTTTCATCATTTCCAAGTGGGGAAAATGAAAAAATTAAAAAGTTTTTTTCATGCGCTCAAGGCCTCGCTTGATGGACTGGCGAACAGACTCCTCATGTACGCCCTCGGCCTCGGCAATTTCCTTGATGCTCTTTCCAAGAATGATGTGGGCATCAATCCTGCGGCCCTGGATCTCCGGCAAAGAGTTGAGTGCGTTCCACAGACGGATGAACAGCTCCATGCGCTCCAGAAGCTCCTGGGGCGTTGGCTCATGCAGGCAGGCGGAATATTCGATCCCGTCATCGCAGTCCAGAGAATATTGCGCCTTATGCCGGGAGAGCCGCCGCTGGTAGGCCATTTCGTGCCGGGCATCGGCCACAAACACTTCGGCTACCTTGTCAGAAACCTCAATAAACTGATCCTGTGTGTACCAATAATAAAAATCCTTCAGATTGATTGTAGTCATAAATAAACCTCCGTTTCGGTGTTGGGTGGATGAGTGACCGAAACGGGGCTCGGCGGGGAGCGGCACCTCGGGGAGCCGCCCTGCACCTCGGGACACTTTGTCTCGAAGTACAAAAAAGCGCCCGGGCGGCATGAAGCCACACGGACGCATGAAGTTACATATTCATTTGTGTACTGTCTAATTTCACATTCATAACCAGACTGTCCCGGAGGGGGAGCTACGCTTTTTTTAGCTGGTGCAGGTCATGGGTACTGTGAAAAAAAGCAAAAATGGACACGGCAATACCTCCTGGACACCGCCGTATCCTTAAAAAAGGGCGACTTTAACACACCCTCCGTATTCTCATTTTTCAAAAAGAAAACGGCGGCTTGAAATATGTTATTTCAAAACCGCCGTAAGGCTACTGTATTTTGTTTTGGCGCATGAATATCCAGCCGCCGAAACAACGGTTTTTTTTATTCCGTTGCGGGTGGCTACTCTTTCATCGTTCTCTACCCATTTTGGAATTAGAAGTAATTAAGCGTTTCCGTTCTTTTACTTTCACGACAGTTTCTAATTCCTTTATGACATCTTTGGCAATCCAAATTTGAACTTTGTTTCCGCTGGCTAATAAATCGTAAGCAGTCAAAAGAACTTTTTCGGCATATTCAAAGTCTGTTTTTCCTATTTCTCTTAGCGCCCATGAAACAGCTTTCTTTATATGGTCATGTTCATAACAAGAATTTTCGTATACCAATTTCAAATAGATGTCAAGAGTTTCCTTTGTCATGCTTTTATCATGTATAGTAGACGCAGCAATTAAAACAAACGAAGCCCGTTTCTTATAGATATGGTCAGCAGCTATCCAATTAAAAATAAAGTCCTCATAGTAATCTAATTTTATAATTAAATTCTTACATAAATGATCGCACAAGTCCCATGATAAAACTTCTGACATAAGTGTGTCAATTTGGTCGTAAGATAAACATTTATAATCGAATATTAGCACTGCAAGCAAACGAGCCTCGTGGTAATGGGTATTCCATAATTCAAAGGCCAATTCATTAGATTTATCCAGCTTTTTTGCAAATTTCCGCAGTGTAGATGTTGATACACCAATGCAAAATTTTTCTGGTATCCCCATTTTTATAACATTTTCTTTATATTTTTCTGAAGCCTCAGATTTTAGATAATCAATAATTTCTTTGCTATTCATAATTACCTTTCAGTTTTCTCGCCAAATCTTTAACATATCTTGCCTGTTGCTTTTTCAAATAGGCCTTAACAAATGGTTTCATTAAAACTTTTTTTGCAGTTACATCCTCAGTAAAATCAATTTCTGTTTTTTCGCCCTTTTGAGTAAAAATTCCAATCCAATGACCTTTTATATTGCTATTTTCCACGTCAAACTCCCATCGCTTGTATGGTTCAAAAAGGGTAATTGTAAATGTAGTGGCGTAGCCATTTTTTGTATATTCTATAAACTGTTTGTCACTTATAATTTCAGTTTTACTTAAATCAGTACGCCATATATAATTTTTTACATCAGTTATAACATTCCAAACTGTTTGAACATCATTTTCAAAAACAGCTTTAATATTTGATCTTGCCATAAATTACTTCTTCTCGTTTCGGATAGATAACCAGTATTCATACTCAGCATTTTCCGGATCAGCCTGTATATAGCGTTCAATATCTGGAGCATTTCCATATTCAAATCCAGAGAATGGGAGCCACTCAGTAATGACACGGCGTTCTAAGTCTTGCAAAGATACATTTGTTCCTTTCCCCGAGAAAATTGCCCATTTTGACGCAGGAATAATTAACTTCTCGAATTCAAATTTTGCTGTTTCAGATGTTGCAACTGCAATATAGTATTTCCATGTCTCATAATCCCCGCAAACACTTATCCCCAGCAAATCGCAAACTTCGCCTTTGTCTAAGGAATTAAGTTTTGCAAGAGTACCATCCTGTACAGCGTTATCCCAAAACTGTGGAACAGTACAAAAATTTTTTTCCAGAGATTTATCCAATAACATAGAGACACCTGCTACTTCAAAAGCAGATCGTTCCTCAATCCGATAAGTTAGTTCTTCTGTTCCTGTGATAGTCAGCTTGAAACTAATTGGAGGGTATGTTTTTAATAATGTTCCCTTTTTTCTTGCCTCAGAGGGGGTAATCCCGTGGAGACATTGAAATGCTCGGCTAAATGCCGTTGGGGAAGAATAGCCATATTTCAAAGCAACATCTATGACTCGCTCTCCTTTTTGAATATCCGCCACAGCTAACGACAATTTTCTTCTGCGTATGTATTCGGATAAAGGAACATTATTCATAAAGGCAAACATTCTCTGAAATTGATAAGTAGAGCAACAAAGCATTTTTGCCAGTTCGTCATACTCTATGGTTCCTGTCAGATGATCTTCGATATATCTAATCGCAATATTAAGCTGTTTTACCCAATCCAAATTTATTTCCTCCCTTATCATAGCGAATATAATTGCTATTTTCCTCTCAATGTTTGCACAAAAATGAGAGATGAATTGCTATAAGAAAATTATAATTCACTTATTTGGTCCGGGCAAGTCAATCTGAACGAATAGATGAAATTAAATACTACTAAATGTAAAATTTCATTACATTCTCATAATCTAACACGAAATGTAGAATGATATAGGGTGATATGAGAATGAACCAAAATGAAAGAAGGTTTGACTTTCACGGCCTCGGGCTGGCACTCAAAAGAGCCAGAGAAGAAAAGGGCTGGACACAAGCCTATGTTGCGGAATTAG